>Ga0207691_10003912_pt1 | contig 14466 bp, 11 predicted proteins | sample KBSM13metaG_FD_184327 | JGI IMG/M metagenome (GOLD analysis project Ga0207691, IMG submission 184327) | Miscanthus rhizosphere microbial communities from Kellogg Biological Station, Michigan, USA - KBS M1-3 metaG (SPAdes) (version 2) | ecosystem: Host-associated > Plants > Roots > Rhizosphere >... | reverse complement strand
CTCGAGGGAGCGCTCGTGCGCGGCGCGGCACGCGACTGGGCGGTCGTCGGGAAGCGCCCACCGCGCTTGGGCGAACCGGTGCCGGTACAGCTGACGGCCTACTGCCTCCAGGGAACGACGCGTCGCGACCGCCTGGTCCGCGAAGGCATCGTGGCCGCGGATCCGAAGCTCTTCCCGCTCGGCCGCTATCTGGAGCTGTACATCGGTCGGAAGTATCACGGCCGCTTCCTGGTCGACGACACGGGGAGCCGGATCCGCGACGGCATCCTCGACATCTGGACGCCGAGCTGCCGGGATGCCACTCGCTTCGGACGTCAGCGCGGGACCGCGGTGCTCGTTCCCCGGCCACGCGGTGCGCACAGGGACACTCTGCTCACCGGGCGCCTCGGCGATCCAGCCGCTCGCTGAGCCGGCCGCGCGCACCCGCCCGGCTCGCTCCTTGCTCCCCTGGTACGCCGACCTCATCGGACGGGAGCGATGTCCTCATTCGGCACTTATCTCCTCGGCTTTCTCATCCTGATCGTCGGTCTGGCGATCGCCGCGTACCTGCTGAACGTGCCCTCGATGTGGATCGTGGTCGGCGCGATCGTCCTCGTCGGCATCGGTGTGTTGATGGCGACGACCCGCGGGAAGATGAAAGACCCTCCGGCACCTCCGGGACCGTGAGAAGGCAGAAGTGAGCTGGTTGGTTCGAGGGTGAGGTGGTGAGATGGACCGCTCCGGCGACTCACCACCTCACCCTCTCACCCTCTTACATCCGACCAACCAACTCACGGTTGCCACCGGTCTCATCCGCCAGCCCCGCAAAGAGGCCAATTCGTCCCAAACCGCCCGACTTTGCCGGGAGTAACCGACAAACGTCTGCGATTGCAGCAGTTAGCCCCCTCACAAATCTGCGCAACGGGTCATTCTGGCAAACTCGCTGTTGACGGGTTTTCAACGCGACATTATCCTGGCGCTCCCGTTGAACCTCCGCGGGACCGCAGTTCAGGAGTGACTGCGACAATCGACCACCTTCCGGCACAGGTAAGGGGCGTGTATGGAGCAAGCGACCGAGACCAGGTCCAAGGGTTATTTCCGCTCGTCTCCCTCCACCGCGTTCGATCAATACCTCCACGACATCCAGAAACTTCCACTGATCAGTGACGCCGCCGAAGAGCGGCGCCTCGCCAGACTCGCCCAGAAGGGCGACGAAGCCGCCGCCGAGCGGTTGGTCACCGCGAACCTGCGGTTCGTCATCTCCTACGTGAAGAAGTACCAGGGCCACGGACTCGACCTCTCCGAGCTGGTGGCCATCGGCAACGAAGGGCTCCTCAAGGCGGTACGGAAGTTCGATCCGGATCAGGGAGTGAAGTTCATCTCCTACGCCGTGTGGTGGGTCCGACAGGCCGTCCTCAAGGCGCTCGCCGAGCAGACCCGCAGCGTCCGCATCCCGCTCAATCAGAACTCGCAGCTCATCCGTCTCGCCCGCGCCGAGACGATCCTCGCCCAGGTCCTGAAGCGCGACCCCACCGAGAACGAGATCTCTCGTCTCCTCGAGGAGTCGCCCGAGCAGGTCCGCGCCGCGAAGCAGATGAGCTCGACCGAAGTATCTCTGGACGCACCAATCGACCGGTCGGATCGCGAAGCTTCCACGCTGGGCGAGCGCTTCGCCGGGGTCGACGGCACGGAGATCGAGGACACCACGGACTACAAGCTCATGAAGGAGTTCATCGAGCGAGTGTTCCGGAAGTACCTCACGCCGCGCGAGCGGAAGATCCTGTTCCTCTACTACGGTCTGGACGAGAGCGGCGAGCCGATGACGCTCGAGAAGATCGGCGCGCTGATGGGCGTGACGCGCGAGCGCATTCGCCAGATTCGCGAGCGGGCGTTCGAGAAGCTGCGCGAGTCGCCCGACGGACGCGCCCTCGCCGGCTTCTGGCAGGCCGCCTGACATTCCGCGCCGCCGGATCGCGGTGGCGCTCCGATGACCGAGTTGCGCGCGGCGGGGTGGGAGCCAGTTCCCACCCCGCCGCGCGCGTTCGGGCACCCCAGAAGCGGCTCCGCTGCTTCGGTCGACTTCTCAGGCGAATAGACGCGTGACGGATCGCATTCCCGCCATCGTGAACGTCAAGTCGGGCACTGCGGACGAAGCGCAGAAGGTCCTCGGCGAGGGCGAGTCGTTCGACGTGCACGCCGTGGAGCCCGACGACATCGCGCGCACGATCCGCGAAGTCGTCACGGCCGGCGCGAAGCGCATTCTCGTCAGCGGTGGAGACGGCACGATCGCGACGGCGGCAGCCGAGCTGCTGGAGTCCCGGGCGGAGCTCGCGATCCTGCCGGGGGGCACGCTCAATCACTTCGCGCGCGACCTGGGCGTGAGCACCGAGCCCGCCGAAGCGCTCCAGCTCGCGGTGAACGGACAGTGCCGCGGCGTCGACGTCGGCGTCGTGAACGGACACGTCTTCCTGAACACGAGCAGCGTTGGCGCCTACGTGCGGTTCGTGCGCATCCGCGAGCGTCTCGAGCGATGGTTCGGCTATCGTATCGCGTCCGCGATCGCCGCGCTCCGCATCCTGTTCCAGCTCCGCCGCTTCGCCGTCGAGCTCGAGGTGGAGGGCAAGCAGCGGATCTATCGGACGCCGCTCGTCTTCATCGGCGTCGGCGAGCGTGAGCTGCAGCTTCCCACGCTCGGGAGTCGTGTCGAGGGCGGACGACCCGGTCTCCACGTGATGGTCGTGAGCGGGCGCTCGGGCGCGCGCCTGCTCGCACTCGCGCTCGCGGCGGTTGCGCGTGGCGTGGACGCGGCGGCGCGCACCCCCGAGCTCGACAGCTTTCTCGTCGAGCGATGCCGCGTGACGCTGCGCCGACCGACGTCGGTGGCGATCGACGGCGAGCTGATCGCGATGCGCGAGACGCTCGTGTACGAGCTGCGCCACGATGCACTGCACGTCGTCTGTCCACCACCGGAGACGAAAGCCGCCGCCGCGGCGCCGAGCGCCTAGTCGCGACCTCTCGCGTCTCCTAGCTTTCGATCGTGTCCACCACTGTCGGCGCCTCGGGCTCGTCCACGTCGTCGGTTCCCGCGCGCGGTGCGTCGCACCCCGACGATGGGCTCGCCCGCGCGCTCGCGGCGATCGTCGGCGAGCGCCGCGTGCTCGAACGACCCGGCGAGCTGCGGGCATACGAGTCCGACGGGCTGCCCGGGTACCAGCAGCGCCCTTCGCTCGCCGTCTTCCCCGGCACTCGCGACGAGACGATCGCCGTCGTGAGGCTGTTCGCCGAGCGTGGCGTGCGCTACGTGCCGCGCGGCGCGGGCACGGGCCTGTCCGGTGGTGCGCTCGCCGACGGTGTCGTGCTGCTCGGGCTCCATCGCCTGCGCGAGATCATCTCGATCGACCCCGACAACCGTCGCGCGGTCGTCGAGCCCGGCGTGGTGAACTTCAGCCTGTCGCGCGCCGCGGCGCCGTACGGGTTGTACTACGCGCCCGATCCGTCGAGCCAGACGGCGTGCACGATCGGTGGCAACGTGGCCGAGAACGCGGGCGGGCCGCACTGCCTCAAGTACGGTGTCACGCTCAACCACGTGCTCGCCGTCACCGCGCTGCTCCCGAGCGGCGAGGTCGTCACGCTGGGCAATCCGCACGGAGAGATGGAGGGCTACGACCTCCTCGGCGCGTTCGTCGGCTCCGAAGGGTGCTTCGGTATCGCGCTCGACGTGACCGTACGACTCGAGCCGCTGCCCCAGGCGGTGTGCACGCTGCTCGCCGACTTTCCTACGGTGCACGGCGCGGCGGAGGCGGTGTCGGCGATCATCGCGTCGGGGATCGTGCCGGCGGCGCTGGAGCTGATGGATGCACCGACGATCCAGGCCGTGGAAGCATCGATCTACGCGGCTGGCTACCCGACCGATGCCGCAGCGATCCTGCTGATCGAAGTCGACGGACCGTCGGCCGGACTCGACGAGGACGCCGCGCGCGTTTCGCGCTTCTGCACGGAGGCCGGCGCGCGGGCCGTGCGGGTCGCGACCGATGCCGCGGATCGCATGCGGCTCTGGCAGGGGCGCAAGAAGGCGTTCGGCGCGATGGGACGCCTGGCGTCGCACCTCGCCGTGCAGGATGCCGTCGTACCACGCACGCGTCTGCCCGACATCCTCGCCACGATCGAGCGCATCGGTCGCCGGCACGGCGTGCGGGTCTGCAACGTGTTCCACGCCGGCGACGGCAATCTGCATCCGAACGTGGCCTACGACGGAGGCAACGCTGAGGAAGCCGCGCGCGTCCACGACGCGATGGGTGAGATCATGAATGCGTGCATCGCCGCCGGCGGGACGATCACCGGCGAGCACGGGATCGGGCTCGACAAGCTGCCGTACATGGACCGGCTGTTCACGCCGGAGACGCTCGCCGCGATGTGCGCGCTCAGATCGGTGTTCGATCCGGAGCAGCGCTCCAACCCGGGCAAGGTCGTGCCCGTGCACAGCTGCCGCGAGTGGCACGGCACGCCGGCGGCACGCGCGCGACCGGCATGAGCACCGTCGCGCCGCCGCTCGACGCGCTCGCCGTCGCGGCGGCGATCCGCGATGCGAACGCTACACGTACCTCGCTGCGCCTCGTCGGCGGCGGCACGTGGCTCGACGCGGGCCGGCCGGTGCACGCCGGCGCCACGCTCGACCTCTCCTCGCTGCGCGGCGTCGTCCAGTACGAGCCCGGCGATTTCACTCTCACGGCGCGCGCCGGCACCACGCTCGCCGAGATCGCCGGCGTCACGGGCCGCGCGGGACAGTGGCTGACGCTGCAGCCACACGGATCGCTCGACGGAACGATCGGCGCGACGATCGCCACCGCGTCGTGGGGGCCGCTCGCCTCGGCCTATGGAACGCCGCGCGATCATCTGCTCGGCTGCGAGGTGGTGACCGGCAGCGGCGAGACCGTGCGTGCGGGTGGCCGCGTGGTGAAGAACGTCGCCGGGTTCGACCTGTCGCGGCTCATGACCGGCGCGTGGGGGACGCTCGGAGTCATCACGGAGGTGACCGTCCGGCTGCGCGCGCGACCGGAGGCCGATCGGACATTCGCCGTCGCGCTCGAGGGTCCGGACGAGCGCGCGTGCGACGACGCGATGCGCTGGCTGCGTGCGACGCCCTATCGGCCGCTGGCCGCGGAGCTGTGCTCGGCGGCTATGTCGGACCGTATCGGGCTCGAGCGACGTACGCTGCTCCTCGTGCGACTCGGCGGCAACGAGGAGCTCGTGCGCTCCGCCGAGCGCGCGGTGGCCGAGCTCGGGACGACGGCCGGTGTCGACGCTGCGGTATGGGATCGGTTGAGAGAGTCGGAGCCGCCGGGCGCGACGGTCGTGCGGCTCGGCTCCCTGCCCACCGAGCTGGGCGCACTCTGGGCGCGCGTCACGCGCATCGTTGGCGCACGCGGTGGCGCGAGTCACGCGACGCTCACGCGCGGCGTCGTGCGCTGCATCCTTCCCGCCGCGCCGACGAGCGAATCGATCGAGGAGCTGCGCGGTATAATGAAGGAGCTGCACGCCCCGGGATCGCGCATCGTCGAGCGGCTGCCCGAGGCACTGTGGGCGGACGTGCCGTCGACCTTTAGCGATCCGCTCTCGCGCGACGTCCACCGGACGTTCGATCCCAATGGCGTGCTGAATCCCGGCATCCTCGGCCATAGCGCGTGACGTCTCCCACTCGAAGCGCTTCAACTCCTGCGTGCGCCATTCCCGGCACACCGCTCGCCGACGCGAGCGCGGGCATCGACGCGTGCGTCCACTGCGGATTCTGTCTGCAGGCGTGTCCGACCTATCTCACGCTCGAGGACGAGAACGACAGCCCCCGCGGCCGGATCGTGCTCATGCACGCGCTGGTCGAGGGTACGCTGCCCGTGGACGATCCGGACGTGCGCACGCACATCGATCGCTGCCTCGGGTGCCGCGCCTGCGAGACGGTGTGCCCATCGGGTGTTCCGTATGGGCAGCTGCTCGAGGCGACGCGTGCTACACTGACGGCGAAGCAGCCCAACGCGCCGATCGCTCGCGCCATCCTCTTCACCTTCGCCCACCCTGCACTGCTCTCGCTCGCGATGCTCGGTGGACGGATCGCGCGCGCACTGCGGCTGTCGTCGCTGCTGTCGCGCCTTCCTGGCCGGCTCGGGTTCGCGATGTCGATGCTCGAGGCGACGCGCAGTCCGGTGCGGCGCGCCGCGTACCGCGCCACGGGCGACGGCTCGCTCGGCAGCGCGACCCTGCTCACCGGCTGTGTGATGGAGGGACTGTTCACCGAGACCAATCGCGCGACCGAACGGACCCTCGCCGCCAACGGCTACGCCATGGTGCACACGGACGGCCAGCGTTGCTGCGGGGCACTGCACGCGCATGCCGGCGACGCCGACACCGCGCGTGCGCTCGCGCGGCAGAACATCGCGGCGTTCGAGGCGAGCGGCGCGGACTACATCGTCGTGAACGCCGCCGGGTGCGGTGCGATGATGAAGGAGTACGAGCATCTCCTGGCTGGCGACTCCGCGTGGCGACATCGCGCCGCGGCGGTGTCGGACCGGGTGCGCGACGTGAGCGAGCTGCTGGCGGAAGCGGGACCGCGACCGGGAGGCGCGGTGGAGCTCACCGTGACGTACGACGCGCCGTGCCACCTGCTCCATGCGCAGCGCATCTCGACTCCGCCGTTGCGCGTGCTTGCCGCGGTGCCCGGTCTCACACTCGTCCCGCTCGAGGGTAGCGAGCACTGCTGCGGCAGCGCGGGGATCTACAATCTCGTCGAGCCCGATGTGAGCGACACGGTGCTCGCGCCGAAGCTGGCGCGCATCGCCGACACGCGCGCGACGCTCGTCGCGACGGGCAACCCGGGCTGTCTCATGCAGATCGGTGCCGGCCTGCATCAGTTGGGAAGTCGTGTGCGCGTCGTGCATCCGGTCGATCTGCTCGATGCCTCGTACGCGGCGGATCCGACACGGCACGCACCAGCATCAGGAGACGTGCCGCGCACGTAGTGGCGTCCGCCGCGGCGCCCGGTTTGATTTCTTTCATGGCGGATGGCGTGCTGCTGGATTGGGAAGGAGTGCTCGCCGAGACGGTCGGAGCGCGCCGCGACGCGCTCCGCGCGGCATTCTCCGACGAAGGGATCGCGTTCGACGAGACGTCGTTCGCGAACCACGGCGCCGGACGCTCGGTGCGATCCGCCGTCGCGAGGCTGCTCGGCAGCCGCGCCGCCGACGCCACGCTGGTCGAGCTGGTGGCGCTGAGGGCGGAGCGTGAGTTCGCGGCGAGGATCGCGCAGGGCTTCGCCATCGATCCGGCCGCGGCGCGCTTCACCGAGCAGTCGCAGCTGCGTGCCCCCGTCGTGATCGTCACCGCCGCGGGTCGCGCCGAATCCGAAGCCGCGCTGCGGCTGGCGGGCTTGCACGACTCCTGCGCCGCGATCGTCACGGCCGACGACGTCGGCGGCGACGCACCGGCGCCTGCGTCATACGAGCTCGCGTTGGCGCATCTCGGACGTCGTCGTGTCGTGAAGGCCGATCGTGTCGTCGTGCTGGCGAGCGGCCTGCCGGAGATCCGCGCCGCGCGCGAGGCGGGCCTGCGCACGGTGGCCGTGAAGGCGCCGGCACACGTCGCGCTGGAGGCCGATGCCGCGGTCGATTCGCTCGGCGGGCTCACACTCGATGCGGTGGACGCGCTGCTCGGTATCGCTTCGGGACGGCCGGCGTGAGCACGCACTCGATGCGGGAGGCGGGCCCGACGATCGGTGACGTCGGCGGGCGGAGCGTCGTACTCGCCTATGGAAGCGTATCGGCCGAGTACGAGGCGCTGCACAACCGCGCGGCGGTGTTCGACCGAAGCCACCGCGGACGCCTGCGCGTGAACGGACCGCGCGCGGCGGAGATGGTGACCGGCCTGGTCACGAACGACGTCGGCGCGCTCGTGCCCGGTCAGGGGTGCTACGCCGCCGCGTTGACGGCGAAGGGGAAGATCGTCGCCGACGTGCGCGTCTTCGTCGAGGAAGACGGCGTGCTCGTCGACGCGCCGCCGCGCGCTGCGGGAGCATGGGCGGCGATGGTGCGGAAGTTCGTGAATCCTCGCATCGCGCCGCACACCGACGAGAGCGCGTCGCTGCGCGACATCGGGGTCTTCGGCGCCACGGCACGCCACGTCGTGAGCGAGCTGACCGGCGTTCCGGCGCCGGCCCTCACGGCGCTCGCGCCGTACGCCCACATGAGCGTCGAAGTGCTGGGATCGCCGATGCGGATCGCGAAGGTTCCCGAGCTCGAGGTCGAAGGGTTCGAGCTGCTCCTGCCAGCCGAGGCGTTCACCCCGATGTGGGCGGCCGCCGTGGTCGCCGGCGCGACGCCGGCCGGTCTCGAGGCTTGGGACATCGCGCGCGTCGAAGCCGGCCGCCCGGAGTGGGGGGTGGACATGGACGACAACACGATCCCCCAGGAAGCGAACTTCGACGCGCTGCACGCGATCTCGTACACGAAGGGATGTTACGTGGGCCAGGAGACGGTGGCGCGCGTGCACTTCCGCGGACACGTGAACAAGCATCTGCGCGGCGTGCGTGCGGCGGGCGTCGAGCCGATCCACTCCGGTGCCACGCTGCACGACGAGAGCGGCGCGCAGGTGGGCGACGTGCGCAGTGCGGTGCGCTCGCCGAGGCTGGGCGCGATCGCGCTCGCGATGATCCGCCGCGAGGTGGAGGCCGGCGCCGCGCTGATCGCGCGATCGCCGGGCGAGGGCGAGAATGCCCCGCCGGTCGACCGGCGCGTGGATGTAGCGGCGCTGCCCTTCTCGGTCTGACGAAGGTGCCGACGGCCCTCGTCACTGGCGCGACGGGGCTCGTCGGCATGCATCTCGTTCCCCGGCTGCAGCGCGAAGGGTGGCAGGTCCGCGCGCTCGTGCGCGATCCCGCACGCGCCGGCATGCTGACCCACGCCGACGTGACGCTCGCCACCGGCGACGTTCTCGACGAGACGAGCTTCGTGCGCGCGGCGCGTGGATGCGATGTCGTCTTTCACGCCGCGGCGGTCATCACGCCACTGGGCGGTTGGGAGGCGTTCCGCCGGCCCAACGTCGAGGGGACGCGCAACGCGATCGCCGCCGCGTCGAGCGCCAACGCGCGCCTCGTCCATGTGAGCAGCGTCGCGGTGTACGGCCCGCATCGCTACGCGTCCGACGGCCGGCGCACGGACGAATCGGCGACGCTCAACCGCATCCCCGAGGACTCGTACTACGCTCGCTCGAAGCGGGAGTCGGAGGACCTGGTGTTCGAGGCGCAGCGCGGGGGACGGCTATGGGCGACGGCCGTGCGGCCATCGGTGCTGTACGGCCCCTTCGACCGGCAGTTCGTCCCACGGCTGGCGCGCCTGCTACGCCACGGCTTCGCGCCGGTGATCGCCGGCGGCCACAACACCCTCTCGATCGTGCACGCGGCGAACGTGGCGGATGGACTGGTGCGCGCCGCCGGCTTCGATGGCGCGAACGGGAAGGCGTACAACATGGCGAACGACTACGACGTGACGGTCCGCGAGTTCTTCGAGCGCGCCGCGGAGGGACTCGATCAGCGACTGCGGATCGTCTCGATCCCCATGCTGGTCGCACGCGCCGCGTTCGCGGTGATCAAGTCGGTGGCTCCCCTCGTGGTCGGGAACAGGTTCAAGGCGGTGACGGCGTCGTCGCTCGACTTTCTCGCGCGCGACAACCCCTTCTCCTCCGATCTGGCGCGGCGCGAGCTGGGATGGGATCCGCCCGTGCGGCCCGAGACGGGCGTGCCCGAAGCATTTCGCTGGTGGTCGGCCCACCACTGAGCCTGAACGTCGAGCGGGGCGGCTCACCCAGTGGTGAGCCGCCCCGCGTCGGGTCGATCAGCGAGAGAAGCTTACGGCTTCTTGGTCGCGGCCGAATCCATCTTCTTCGCGGCCGTGTCCATCTTGGCGGCGGCCGTATCCATCTTCATCGCGGCCGAATCCATCTTCATGCCGGTGTCGGTCGCCGCCGGAGCGGGAGCCATCGCCGGGGCGGCGGTATCGGTCTTCGGCGCTTCCTTGGTGCTACAAGCGGCGACGAGCACAGCAGCGGCGACTAGGGCCAGGCGCTTCATGTGAATCTCCTGAGTGTGGTCTTGTGGAAATGACGCGTTGGTCCGCGCACGCATTGGGTGCCCGGTTGGCGGCGTGAAACTTAGGTTTCTGAGTTTCGGTGTCAAGGGTAAATCTATCGCCAAGTGAAAGCGGGTCAACGGTTTCGCCGCCAGTCGCAACAATACGACGGCGACATATCCGGGCCGCGTCGCCCGCGATCGACAACAAATGTTTTGACTATTGTTGTAACGCGCGGTCGAGCAACGAGTTACCTCTGCACCACTTCGAGCGTCAGCGAGCTCGTGCTACTGGCAGGCTCGGCACGTCGAGCCACTTCGCGGCGGTCTGCTTGGCCGCATGCGTTCGGTCATGATAGGTTGCGACGTCTCTCCTTCGTCGCAATGACCACACCATCGCGCACCACACTCGACGTCGCTACGCCACTCGATGGTGTGGTGCGCGGCGCCTGCCCGCACGACTGTCCGGACACGTGCGCGATGCTCGTGACGGTCGAGAATGGACGCGCCGTTCGCGTCGCTGGCGACTCGGAGCATCCCTTCACGCAGGGATTCCTCTGCGCGAAGGTGAATCGGTACGTCGAGCGCACCTATCACGAGGGACGGCTCGTCTCGCCGCTCCGGCGCGTCGGTCCAAAGGGCAGCGGACAGTTCACGCCCATCTCGTGGGAGAGCGCGCTGACCGAGATCGGCGAGCGCCTCAGCGCGATCGCGGCTTCGAACGACGGGCCACAGGCCATCCTTCCGTACTCGTACGCCGGCACGATGGGACTGTTGCAGGGGTCGTCGATGGATCGGCGATTCTTCCATCAGCTCGGCGCGTCGCGCCTCGACCGTACGATCTGCTCGATGGCCGGCACGGTGGGGATGCGCATGACGGTCGGCGCCAACGTGGGTGCCGACGGCGAGGGAATTCCCGAGAGCGATCTCGTGCTGCTGTGGGGGACGAACACCCTCACGGCCAATCCGCATCTCTGGCCGTTCGTGCTGCGCGCGCGGGAGCGCGGGGCGCGCATCATCGCAATCGATCCGATCCGCACGCGCACCGCCGCGCAGTGCGACGAGTGGATCCCGATCAGACCCGGCGCCGACGCCGCGCTCGCGCTGGGAATGATGCACGTGCTGTTCGCGCGAGGCCTCGAGGACCGCGACTACCTCGAGCGGTACACCCTGGGACACGAGGCGCTGCGCGAGCGCGCGGCGGAGTGGACGCCGGAGCGCACGTCCGCGGTGACGGGCCTGTCGCAGCAGACGATCGTGGAGCTCGGCGAACGGTACGGGCGAGCGAAGGCGGCGTTCATCCGCGTGAACTACGGCCTGCAGCGCCATGCCGGCGGCGGGATGGCCGTGCGCAACATCGCGTGCCTGCCCGCGATCACCGGCCACTGGCGCCGGGCCGGCGGCGGCGTGCAGCTCTCGACGTCGGCGAACTTCACGTTCAATCGCGCCGTGCTCGAGCGCCCCGATCTCGGTCCGGCGGCGCGCACGATCAACATGATCCGGCTCGGCGAAGCGCTCACGAAACCGGACGCCGGCGTCGGCGGTCCGCCGGTGCGGGCGCTCGTCGTGTACAACAGCAATCCGGCCGCTGTCGCGCCCGACCGCAACGAGGTGTTGCGCGGGTTCGCGCGCGAGGATCTGTTCACCGTGGTGCTCGAGCACTTCCAGACGGACACCGCGGACTGGGCCGACATCGTGCTGCCCGCGACGACCCAGCTCGAGCACTGGGACCTGCATCTCGCCTACGGGCATCACTACGCGTCGCTGAACCGGCCGTCGATCGCGCCGTTGGGAGAAGCGCTGCCGAACACCGAGATCTTCCGGCGGCTCGCCGCGCGGATGGGGATGCGCGACTGCCACTTCCGCGACGACGACCTGACGCTCATCCGCCAGGCACTCGATACGAACGCGCCGAAGCTGCAGGGCGTGACGTTCGAGCAGCTGCTCGAGCGCGGCTGGATGCGCCTCAACGTGCCGACGCCCTACCTGCCCTACGCCGACGGCGGTTTCACGACGCCGAGCGGCAAGTGCGAATTCGTCTCGCAGCGGATGGCCGAGCTGGGACTGGATCCGCTGCCGGCGTACATCCCGCCGTACGAGTCGGTGGAGCGCGATCCCGCGCTGGTGGCGCGATATCCGCTGACGCTGATCTCGTCGCCGGCGCACACGTTCCTCAACACGACGTTCGCCAACATCACGTCGCTGCGCCGCCAGGCGCGCGAGCCGGAAGTCCTGCTGCACCCCGCCGACGCCGAGCGGCGCGGCATCGCCCCGGGCATGCGCGTGACGGTGCACAACGACCGGGGCGCGTTCACCGCGACGGCACGCGTCGAGGCGTCGATCCGCGAGGGCGTGGCGTGGGCGCCCTCGATTTGGTGGGGCAAGCTCGCGGGGGACGGCGCGAACGCGAATCAGACCACGTCGCAGCGGGAGACGGATCTGGGGCACGGTCCCGTGTTCTACGACAATCAGGTGGAAGTCGAGGCGGCGTAGCTCTTCTCGCCGGGCGCTCGCTGTCATCCGGCTTTGCTTGCGGCGGACGTTCGATCGTCGTTGCGTGCGTCGGTCGCGAGCATTCCACTCGTCGTCGCGTACTGGCTTACACGCTGCGAGCCTCGCGCTACGCGCGAGTCTCTTGCTACGCCAGAACGCTCCTCCTCGCGGAACGCTCACTCCCTCCTGTCGAGCCACACGGCGGGCAGGCCGCGGATGATCGAGCGTCGCGCGCTCGGGCGGCGAGATGCCACCTTGGATCCTCACCCGATCTGCGCGAGCGCAATCCGACCGTGCGCGCGATCGACTCCAAGAAGACGTCGCGATCCGAACGCGCACCGCGAAGTGGAAGGGACGCGAGGTCCGGCGCACACACGCCGCCGCCAGCGTGGCCCGCCGGGGAGGGAGCGCGAGGGTGTGGAGGCGGCCGTTTCGGGCGTAGCAAGAGACGCGTGGCACAGCCACGCGGCTCGCAGCGTGTAAGCCCGTGACGGCCGCCGAAATACCCTCGCCCGACCGACCCCCACGACCGACTCGAACGAAAACGGCCGTGGCGCGCCGAAGCGGCGTGAACCGCGCGACGCGCTCGCGCGTTGATCATAGCGCACGACGGACTTGCGGGGCGCCGCGCGCGCGCACTTCATACACTCGTGGGGTTGAGCACACGCCCCGGCTCACGTCGTGGAGGCCACGTGTCGTCGTACCCGGAAACTCTGGGCGCTCTCAGGCGCTCGCCATTCGGCGCTCCCGACCGCGCCACGCGCTCGGTTAAGGACGAGCTGCGCCAGAACCTCATCACCCGACTCGCCGAAGGCGGCCCGCTCTTCTCCGGCGTGCTCGGCTACGAGGAGACGGTCATGCCGCAGATCGTCAATGCGATCCTCTCGCGGCACAACTTCATCCTGCTCGGCCTGCGCGGTCAGGCGAAATCGCGCATCCTCCGTGCGCTCGTCGGACTGCTCGACGAGTCGATGCCGATCGTCGCCGGCAGCGAGGTGAACGACAACCCGTTCGCGCCGATCTCCCGCTACTCGCGGAACCTCATCCACGAGGCGGGAGAGGACACTCCCATCGCGTGGGTCGGCCGCGACGCACGGTTCATCGAGAAGCTGGCGACGCCCGACGTGACGATCGCCGACATGATCGGCGACCTCGATCCGATCAAGGCGGCGCGCGGCGGACACATCCTCTCCGACGAGCTGACGATCCACTACGGCATGCTGCCGCGAGCCAACCGCGGGATCTTCGCGCTCAACGAGCTGCCCGACCTCGCGGGCAAGGTGCAGGTCGGATTGTTCAACGTCATGCAGGAGGGCGACGTCCAGATCAAGGGCTATCCCGTCCGCCTCTCGCTCGACGTGCAGCTCTGCTTCACGGCCAATCCGGAGGACTACACGGCGCGCGGCAAGATCATCACGCCGCTCAAGGACCGCATCGGAAGCGAGATCATCACGCACTACCCCGAGACGGTCGAGCTGGGGATGGCGATCACCTGCCAGGAAGCCTGGACGGTGCGCGGCGACAAGCCGGTGCGCGTCCCCGACTTCATCTCGGAGGTGGTCGAGCGCGTGGCGTTCGAGGCCCGCACCGACAAGCGCATCGACAAGCGCTCCGGCGTCTCGCAACGGATGCCGATCACCGTGCTGGAGAACGTCGTGTCGAACGCCGAGCGGCGCGCGATCGTGACCGGCGAGGAGGAGATCGTGCCGCGCATCTCCGACATCTACGCGGCGCAGCCGGCGATCACGGGCAAGATCGAGCTGGAGTACGAGGGAGAGCTGGTGGGCGGTCACACGATCGCGCGCGAGCTGATCCGCCGCGCCGCGGACACGACGTTCCAGGAGCGTGCGGGCGGCGCGAACACCGACGACGTGGTGATCTGGTTCGAC
>Ga0207691_10003911_pt1 | contig 14470 bp, 18 predicted proteins | sample KBSM13metaG_FD_184327 | JGI IMG/M metagenome (GOLD analysis project Ga0207691, IMG submission 184327) | Miscanthus rhizosphere microbial communities from Kellogg Biological Station, Michigan, USA - KBS M1-3 metaG (SPAdes) (version 2) | ecosystem: Host-associated > Plants > Roots > Rhizosphere >... | reverse complement strand
GACGGCCTATTTTGCAGCGATCACCTATAGCTTTTGAAAGACATCAACCAACGCGTCACCGGGATGCAAGTATCTAATTCAGCGCTTTCGAAAACCTAATACAACTTGACTCGGGCGTTCCGCCTCTCATCATCTGTTTGCCTGCTGGATGCGCAGACCTCATGGAGGAGGAGCGATGTCGTTAAGAGATGTATTGATCGACGAATTAAGAGATATGTATAGCGCTGAAAACCAGTTGGTGGTGGCGCTTCCGAAACTTGCCAAGGGCGCAAAGAGCGGCGAACTAAAAGCCCTATTCACATCCCATCTCGGCGAAACCAAGGGGCAGGTCGAGCGGCTAAAGGAGGTCTTTTCAATTCTCGAGGAGAAACCTACCGGGGAGCACTGCAATGGCATGGAGGGAGTCATCGAGGAGGGCTCAGATGCACTTGAAAAGGACGAGGAAGGGCCGTCCTTCGACTCGGGTATTATCGGCGCGGCCCTCCGGACCGAGCACTACGAGATTGCCGCATATGAGGCTGCGATCGATATGGCGAATACTCTGGGTCTCACTGATATTTCGAAACTTCTAAAGGGCAATCTTGATGAGGAAGTCGCAGCGGCGAAGAAGATACGTGCAGCAGCCCAGCCGATTTTCAAAGAAGCCGGAAGTCAAGATGACGAGGAAAAGGCTCCGAAGACGGGCAAGGAGAAGTACTCGGCGAAGAAGAGCATAGAAGATGAAAAAAAGGCCTCCTCAGGCATGAAGAAGCGCAGCGCATAGCAAAGGACATACCGTCCAGTCCTCGCACGTAAAGCGGCAACCCGGGGAATAACTTTGGTCTGATATGGGCGTGTAAACAAGCAAACCTAATAGAAAGTAAAGTTCAAAACTAGAGAAAAGGAGAAGCAAATGTTTCTAGGAATAGGAATTGTACTGGCTTTGCTGTGGCTCGGCGGCTTCCTTATGTTCCATACGGCGGGCTTCCTGATCCATATCTTGCTCATACTCGCGGCGATCTCAATCGTATTTCATTTCCTGCGCGGAAATGCGCGTACCGTATAAAGGAACACGCACCAGCTGAAGACCCAAGGCATATAAAGCCTTGGGTTCTTCTATCTAGGACGAGGACTGACTGTAGTGCTATGTATCAGTTAGAAACTCTTGTTTCCGATGAAGTAAGTCATAGGCTCAACAACCCAGCTGTATTTGAAGGGTCCGGCACAACTGCGGGGTTGTCAGGCTCATCATACCTTTGACTGCAATTACACAGGATCATGCCGCTGTCCAGTTGGCGTGTGGCCTGGCAGCCTAACGAGAGATTCACTCTCGCCGACGGAGTCCAAACCAATGAAACATATCATTCTGCAGCGCACAGCGATAACGTGCGCGCTCTTCTGCGCATCTTTCATGGGATTCGCACAAAGCACCCCCACGCAAGATACAACCAAGAAGCCAGATAATTCCGCGCAAAATCAGAATCAGGGCAAGACTGCTGATAACCAACCCGATGCAAAGGCCGACCGATCGACAACAGCGGCTGTACGTCGGGCGATCGTCGCGGACAAGGACTTGTCAACGTACGCGCATAACATCAAGATCATAACTACGAATGGAACTGTAACTCTAAAAGGTCCGGTCAAGTCTGAGGAAGAAAAGCAGAAGGTCCTGAAAGACGCGCAGAGTGCAGTATCACAGACGGTTGTGGACGAACTCACCGTTAAGCAGTAACCCACCCGGGCCAGAATACTCTCTGCGCCTCTTACAAACTTCAAATGGAGATGTATATGTCAAATAAAAACACAGCCGTTTTCGGTATCTATGCCAATACTACTTCCGCTGAAGCGGCAGTCGACAGTCTCATATCAGCAGGATTCCGAAATCCGGATATCTCGGTTCTTCTTCCGGATGCTGAAGGCACTCGCTCTTTCGCACACGAGAAGAATACAAAGGCTCCTGAAGGCACTGCGACAGGTGTTGGTACAGGAGGAGCAATCGGCGGCACGCTCGGCCTCCTTGCGGGAATTGGAGCTCTTGCAATTCCGGGTGTAGGGCCCCTAATCGCAGCGGGTCCAATCATGGGAGCCCTGGCCGGTCTTGGAGTTGGCGGAACGGTGGGCGGCATTGTCGGCGCACTCGTGGGGATGGGCATTCCCGAATATGAAGCGAAACGGTTTGAGGGAGCAGTGAAAGACGGAGGAGTTCTCTTGTCGGTACACTGCGACACGTCCGATGAGATTACGAGGGCAAAGGAAGAACTCAAGAGAACAGGCGCTCGCGATATAGCCTCATCCGGCGAAAAAAGTTCCGACACAGGATCTGCTTCTTCAAAGCTCGAACATGAGGACAGAGCCGTCGTTAAAGAGCCATCAATTCGCTAAGTGAAGAAACTCAATGACGACCCTGGGATTCATCCCGGGATCGTCATTGATCGTCATATTCAGAGGTAGCACAGTATCGATGCGCTTAGAACTTCTAAAGGCTCTCGCTAATTTTCTGGACTAGCTTCTCGTCCTGCTGAATTGCTCCGCGCTTGACGTACGGTGCATTCGGATTTTATTTTTTCGTACCTCGTCTGTATTTCATCCAGTTCCAGGTCGCTCAATTTCTCGATATCGATCATTTGATCTCGAGCTTTGTCGATTGCGCGAATCAGCTCGTTAAGCTTTAGATTGATTGCTCTCGCATCCCGATTCTGTGTGTTCTGAATGAGGAACACCATGAGGAAAGTCACGATTGTCGTGCCGGTATTGATTACCAGCTGCCAGGTATCGGAGAAATGAAAGATTGGTCCCACGGCTGCCCAAAGAACGATAACAAAGCCTGCACCTGCAAACGCCCATTTCGATCCGAGCCAGCCCGAGGCAGAGGCTGCAAAAGTTCCGAACCGATCGTTTGAAATTCGCGTTGGAACCTCGATGGAAACTTCATTCATGTGATCCGACTTCCTAGCAGAGGGGAATGTGAATGCTGCTGTTCTGTTAGATGCGTGTGGAAGATGATTTTGGTATTCGAATGGCTGCATACTTCGGGGCCGATTTGCTGAGGAAGACCTGGGCTGGCTCGTTGCTGCTATCTGCGGATTCCAGGTCACTCGTTGGAGAATAAGCATGGCGAACTTGCAAGTGAATATCTATCCCGGAACGCTGCGTGCATCGACAGGACTGACATCCAAGTGCAAAGTCGAAGTACGAAAGATCAGGGGCTACCAGAAAGCGATCGTTCAGAGCCGGTTCGAGATTGTCTCGGTGGCCAAACCGCTTCCCGACGGCGAGTATGAGCTTGCCTTTCGGGATGTCATTTCCAAAGTCCGCTGCGATGGAGGGTGTTGGGACCTTCCCAGTGCTGAGAGCAATCACCAATAGCTTCGGTCGATGACGCATTCCAAACAGGTTTCAAGGAGTCAACCCATGGAACACCCATTTCCACGCAAGGCAGCGCCGAATCCGACTCATTCCAACATTGAGGCCATCGCTGCGCTGGAACATGACGCACTTAGCCGCCGAACTTCGATCGAACGAATCAGTGATGTAATCACGAAAATTGTCAGCAATGTTGGATTTTTGATCGTTCAATTGATTCTTATCTCAGGTTGGTGCTTGATCAATCTCCATCTAATCCCACCACTCAAGGCATTTGATCCGTTTCCCTTCGGCATCCTCGCGCTCGTCGTATCTTCCGAAGGTGTGTTTCTGACTCTTTTTGTTCTGATCAGTCAAGGACGGATGGCCCGCCAATCCGAACTGCGCTCGCATTTGAGTCTGCAAGTCGGCATGCTTTCTGAGCAGGAGCTTACCACCGTCATGCTCATGATGCAGAAACTCTGCGAACACATGGGGGTGAACGTAGACTCCTCAGGGCATGAGGTTCGGTCGTTTAGTAAAGCGACAGACGTACACAAGCTGGCTGATGACCTTGAAGACAAACTTCCGGGGGAATGAGGAGTGTTCTTTCGAATAATCTACGAGTGCAAGATCTGATCGGTTGCCCCATAAGCTCATTCGCAATTCGCAGCTTGCTTTCTCTCAAACATGCGTACTCACAGCAGATCGTCTGTTTCTTTGGTTCGGCCGGATGCCACGAGGCGGGCCACCGTGATCGCAACGTAGAGGACTCCGGACGCAGCTTCGAGAGTCGCAAACATCCGTGCTGCGGGTTTGACCGCAACAATGTCGCCGTATCCCAACGTTGTCAGGGTCGTGAGGCTGAAGTAAAGAAACGTACTCCAATGTGTGTTCGCGGCCAGGGGCACGCCTGCTTCCTTAAAGGATCCCGGCTGAACAATGTTGATTACGTAATAGATTGCAAACCAGCTTAGGCCAAGCAGGAAATAGAGACTAACCGACGCATAGAGACGTTCCGTCGAGAAAGCGTCCTCATGTCCCAGATAGTTGAACAAGCCGACAGAAACGAGGATCAAAAAGACGGCAAGTACGACACCGTTAGCGGTCACAAAAGATCGCGTCTGGTGATAGTGACTCACCGAGAGAAGAACCATCGAGCATACCGCAAATGGAATGGCGCTCCAGAACAAGGCTGGCCTTCCGGAAAGTCCCAATGTTGCCGCAACCAGGGTCACGTACAAGTTCAGGATAAGAACGATCCTGCCAATCTCAAGATCCTCCACAAGCGGAGCCAGTATGAAGAACAGCACCAACGAAGCAAGCAAGAGTTTTGACGTATGGTGTTTCTTGAGGAGGCCCGTTTCGGCGAAGCTTCGCTTTAGGCTCATTGGCAACTCGCAGTCTGGGGCAGCGGTCTTGCAGAGCAGGATCGCGTCGGATTCATGAAGGTTTTTAAGGCCATGGATCTCGCGAAGTGCAGGCTAGGATACTCCCCCAAAATGCTCGGTAGAACTGGCAAAACTGTCAGTGTATCGAGGACGGCGGTTTATTCGTTCTACTATTTCCCGGTTGCCATTATCTTGCGGATCGGGTCGTTGTCGGCGTAGACACGCCACTCTGACACGAGGTTGTCTTCGATGAGGGCTCGGATGGCGACGGGGGTCTTCCAGCGGTTTTCGGGGTACAAAACGCCATTCCTCGTAAAGGTGCCTTGGGCCACGCCGAGCATGACCACGACTGGACCGCTGGGGTAGCTTTCTTCAATGGCTACAGCGTAATCGGGGACCATTCGGAAGTAGGCAGCCCAACCTTCGCGCAGCTTCTGCTGCCCATCGACGGTGTTGCCCAGCGAATCAACGAGGCGGTGGCCGGGAGACATCAAAGCGACGATTCCATCGACGTCGTGCCTGTTGATGAACCTCAGGAAAGCATTTGCCACCGATTCAGGCGTCTTGCCGATCGACTCCATGCGACCCCCTCCCGCTATTCTAAGCATCTGGCGGTGGGCAGACGGAACCATAGAGCTCCGCGGCACGTATTTGAATTCAGGCGCTCACACTCAGGGCTTGCACCTGGCGGCAACGACGGGTGAGAAGTGACGGACCGTTATGCAAAACTTCTCGGACACTCTCGGCGAGGTATTCCGCGCAATTGGAGCGAACAAACTGCGCAGTTTTCTCACCATGTTCGGGATTGCTTGGGGAGTGGGATCGCTGCTGGTGCTGGTGGGGCTCGGAGAGGGTTTTCGAAGCGGCCAGCATCGCCAACTAGCGACTCTCGGAAACGACCTGGTGATGATGTTCAATGGCAACATTCCTGCTGTCGCCAACCAGCACACAGGAATGCGGCCCTACCAGTTGACGCAGAGAGATGCGGAGGCCCTGAGGAAGTTGCCGGAGTTGCGCGCCCTCACCATCGAACTTGGCCGGTCGGATCTGTACGAAGTGAGCCAGTGGAGCAACACTTCGGCAAACGTGGTCGGAACGGACCCGGAATACACGACGGTGAGATATATCCCGATGGACAACGGGAGGTTCCTTAGCTACGCAGATCTGGCCGAGAGACGCCGCGTGGCAGTGCTTGGCTCAAAGGCCGCGGCGCTGCTCTTCAGTGGCCGGCCCGACGTCGGCGAGACCATCACGATCAACGGAACAGCTTTTGTGATCGTCGGCCGGGTCAAGAAGATCAGCATGCGCACGTATGACTACGATGACCGCAAAGTCTACATCCCCATCACGACGATGCAGGACTTGTTCGCGCTCAAGGGAGACAATGTTCCGCGCGATGCGCTCACTTCTATTCAGTACCAACCGTCAACTCCAGGGGATGCGACTGCGGCACTTGCGGCGGTTCATAACCTTGTCGCGCAGAGGCACGGTTTTGATCCTGCAATGAAAGACGCGTTCAATGAGTTCGACACGATCACAGAGCAGAAGATGATTGGAGCAATCTTTACGGCGATGGACGTGTTTCTTGGTGGAGTGGGAATCGTGACGCTGGCGCTGGGAGCCGTGGGCATTATCAACATTATGCTGGTCTCGGTTTCAGAACGGACCTCAGAGATTGGCCTGCGCAAGGCCCTGGGAGCCACGAAGCGCAGCATCCTGGGCCAGTTCTTCTGGGAGGGGCTTTTGCTGACGGGGGTCAGCGGGGGGATTGGGATTCTGGGTTCAGCGGGACTGATGTGGGTGCTGCAGGAATTGCTGACGGGCAAGATGCCGGGCTGGGATCCACCACGACTGGTGCCGTGGTCGGCAGCGCTTGCGATGGGATCGCTAGTGCTCTGCGGCGTAGCGGCGGGGCTCTATCCGGCAAGCAAGGCTGCACAATTGGATCCGGTTGAAGCGATGCGGAGAGAAGGGTGATTCTTCCCTTGGTAAGTGTGGATTGAGGACAAAGGAAGCATCTGGTTGGAAGCCAGAAGCTGGAAGCTAGAGGCACTCCGATGTTCAAGGATATTGTGGGGCAGGCGTGGGAGGCGATGATCTACAACCGCCGGCGGACTGCCATCACCATGATCGGCATGGCGTGGGGCATCGCCACGGTGGTGTTGCTGCTGGCTTATGGCGCCGGCTTCAGTCATGCCATTGAGGCCATTTTTGCGGAGTGGGGCACGAACACGATCGGCACATTTCCAGGACGTACAAGCGAACAGGCGGGTGGAGAGAAGTCGGGTGTAACGGTGCGCTTTACGCTGGACGATGTGGACCGCTTGTCGGCGGCCGTTCCGGGAATCATTCATATTTCGCCGCAGGTGCATAAGGATGTGCCGGTGCAGAACGAACTGCACTCGTACGTCTGGCCGGTGAACGGGGTCCGCTCCTACTTCAGTGATATCTGGGCGCTGGGAGTGGAGCAGGGCCGGTTTTTCAATGGAGCCGAGGATCAGCAGCGCGCCCATGTTTGCGTGATCGGTTCAGAGGCGAAGACCAAGCTGTTCTCCGGCGCCTGGGCCATCGGCGAGACGATTCGCCTCAACGGCGTGATGTTTACCGTGATCGGTGTATTGAGTCCGAAGATGCAAGAGGGCGGGGACGGCAATGATCGGAACCGGCAAATCTATGTGCCCTTCAGCACGATGAGCGACATCAAAGACACGAAATATCTCGATGGGATCTGGCTTAATTATCACGGTGATTATCAGCTGATCGAGAAACAAATGCGCGACTCGCTGGCCGAAGCACATCACTTTCGCCCGACGGATCATAATGCAATTTACGTTGCCAATTTGATGACCGAGCTTCACCAGTTCAGTATTCTCTCGCTTGCGCTGCAGGTATTGCTTTCCCTTGTGGGGGCGCTCACGCTGGGAATTGCGGGAATCGGATTGATGAACATCATGCTAGTTGCCGTACAGCAACGCACCCGCGAGATTGGCATCGAGAAAGCATTGGGAGCGCAGCGGAAGCACATTCTCACGCAGTTTCTGGCTGAGGCATTCGTGATCACGAGTGTCGGAGGCGTGAGCGGAATTGCGCTCGCGTATGCCGTTTCGATGGGAGTGGGGCGCATTACGTTCTATAGTGCACTGGCCAAGAATGCAGAGGCTGCGGACATCTATCTGAGGATTTCGCCGACTTCGATCATCGTGGCGACGGTGATTCTGGCGGTGACGGGATTGGTGAGCGGGATGATTCCGGCGATTCGCGCGGCGAATCTCGATCCGATAGAGGCGCTGCGGTACGAGTAACCTCCGCCGGCAAGGTTTGCGGCAAACTTAAATGCGTCGATCGGAAAATGATTCCCGCTTTGAGGGGGCTGGGGAAATGTTGAGCAATAGCTTGAAGTGATGCTGTAACTGCGCGACGGCGCGGTCGTAGGGCCCGACGGAGCGATAGGAGCGCGAGAGCATGACTCCGCCTTCCATGACAACCAGGACGTAGGTGGCGAGCGCCTCGAGATCGGTATCCGGGGGCATGGCATCCTTCATTTCTTCGAGGCACTCGCGTATGGCTTCGATCCAACCCTGAAAATTCTGAGCAATCAATGCGTGGGCCGGTGCGTTCTCGGTGTCGATTTCGAGGGCGAGGCGGCCGAGAGGGCAACCGAATCGGCAATCTGTTCCGAGGATTCGTTCGCGATAGCCAGCGAGAATCGCAAAGATACGGCCGAGCGGCTCCTTTGCCGTGGCAAAGGCTGGGTCTACGACCATGGGGCGGAGAAGGTGGAGGTAGCCTTCGAGAACGGAACGCAGGAGAGCCTCTTTGCTGTCGAAGAAGTGATAGAAGCTGCCGGAATTTACTTCGGCGTGCGCCAACAACTCCGCCATGCTGGTGCCGGCGAAGCCTCGATCCCAAAACAGAAACCGGGCGGAGTCAATGAGGCGGTCGCGGGTTGAGAGTTGAGATTTCGTCATCGCTGAAAGAAATTTCTTGACAGAACAAATTCTACTTGCCAGTATCTTACTTGAACGTTCAACTAAATACCATGAAAATCCTTCTGATTTGCACCGTTCTGGCCGTCTCTCCCTTCGTTTCGGCGCAGACTGCCGTGACACAGATCGACGCCGCTACTGTTCAACATGAACCCCCTCAACAGTTTGTGATCGAGGTGGAAGTTCCCGCACCGATCGGCGAGGTGTGGCGGGTGTTTACGACGAGCGATGGACTGAGCACTTGGCTGACGCCGAATGCGACGGTCGATCTGCGGCGAGGGGGCGAATGGACGGCTCGCTTTCCCGGTGGAAGCACGGGCGGCGGAACGATCGTGAGCTATGTGCCGGAGAGGGAGATTGTGCTCTCCGCGATGGCGCCGACGCAGTTTCCCCATGTGCGGGCGGAACGAACGCGCGCGGTTTTTCAGTTTGAGCCGAGGGGGAATTCTACCGTCGTGCGGTTGACGCAGAGCGGCTGGAAGAGCGGGACGGAGTGGACAAGCGCTTACGGGTACCTGGTGGCGGGCAATGCGCAGTTGATGGCGACGCTTCACGCGCGCTTTGTCAGTGGCCCGATCGACTGGAAGAAAGTCTTCGGCGAGTCTGCAGCGCCAAGCAAATGATGATTGAGGAGCAAGAAGGATGAACCTGCACACGCTAAACATCTGGGCGGTCATCGCGGCTGCCGTCTCCGCGTTTTTGATTGGGGGATTGTGGTACTCCCCTGTGCTGCTCGGCGCTGCGTGGAAGCGGGCAAATGGGTTTGCTACGGATCCGCCGGCGGCCGGGCCGAAGGGATTTGCGATTGCGTTTCTGTTGAGCCTGGTGATGGCGTTCAATCTGGCGATGTTTTTGAACGCGCCCGGCACAACGCTGGCGTGGGGAGCGACTGCGGGATTCCTGGCGGGCTTTGGATGGGGAGCGATGGGGCTGGGAATCATCGCGGTGTTTGAGCATCGGCCGTTAAGCTATGTGCTCGTGAACGGCGGGTATCTCACGGTTGCGTTGACGGTGATGGGAGCGATTCTGGGCGGATGGCGGTGAGGTTTGAATTGAGGGGATCGTCGCTCAATAATGACTTCGCATCGAGCCGAAGATGGAATTTTCGTTAGAGGTTCTGACTAGGCTGGCGATTCGGCGTCGACGATCGGAACTCCGGCTGGAGGGGTGAAGCGGAATGTGTTTGCGGGGATGGGGGCGTTTGGTTCTTCGCCGGTAAAGGTGAAGTGGGTCAGCGCGCCATCGGTTTCTTCAATCTGGATTGCGAGGATGGTTCCTTCCGCGGTGACAGTCAGGGTCAGCAGGCGAATGCGCTTCTCCTGTCCGTGAGGAACGCCGGTGAGTGTGAAATGGCCGTTGGGCGCGACGGCGAGGGCGAGGTTGTCTAGCTCCTTTTCGAGCTTGGTGTGGCCGAGAAGAAAACGCAGGGGAGAGCGCAGATCGTCGAGTTGTTTGGCGGGAATACGCTGCACCTGCGGATCGCCCCGGGTGTAGAACCACGCATATTTTCCGTCAAGAAGAAACAGCTTTCCAGCGGGCGACGAGTAGTCCCACTTCATGCGACCGGGCTTGAGGAGCAACAGCGTGCCGCTCTCTGTGCGCGCGCGACCGAAGCCATCGTAGCTCTCGGTGAAGCCGGCCTTGAGGGACTTCAACTGGTTGTAGTGACGATCGACGCGTTGCGCCATGTCGTGTGCAGTGACCTTGGCTGTCGAGGGAGGCTGTTGAGCCTGGATGCAGGGGGAGAGGAACGTCAAGACGAGAAAGAATGCAGTGGCGCGCGCGACGCGCAGAAGCATTCCCTCAGGGGCTAAAGCTCCTTTCGTCAGTGGAAATTCCTTGCGTACGGGCTGAAGCCCGTACCCTTCTGCATTTAACGATGCGATCATTGCACCATCTGGGTGCAGTTGGTGCCGCCCGCTGGATCCGCTTTCATCGCGCCGCCTGAGTCGAGGCAGAAGCCACGGTCGCCAGTCTTGCCGGGGGTGGCAGGAACAGCGGTGATCGTGAAGCTGGTGATGCGGTCTGTGTTGTTCACCGTGACCTTGGTGCAATTGCCGATGGAAAAGATGTAGCCGTCTTTCACGCCGGTCGCCAATTCACCGTTGATCACTTGTGCGCCTGCCGGGCTTGGCGGGCCCGAGGCGGGGTCGCCTGCGAGAGCAGGCAGGGTGCATGCGAAGCCGTTCACCGGGTAGGTCGTCTCATACATCGATTCGCCCTGTTCGATGGTCTGGAGGGACTTCTGCGCGGAAAGCTCGTTGGCTTTTTTCTTGATGGTGCGCGAGGTGGGAATCGCGATCAGCATCAGGATGACAATGATGGAAATGACGATCAGCAGTTCCATCAGCGTGAAGCCGTTCTGCTGCTTCCTGATTTGTGGTTTGCCTTCTACTTTTGCGGTTTCCCAGCCTTGCCGCAAGAAGCGCGGAAAGAATGGGGCACCCAAACGGATTACTGGAAACTTGCGATTCATGCGACTCCCGTGGCTCTGGAACCGGGCCGAGTGCGACGACCCATCCGAGAAAATCCTACAACTTACAGACGCGAAATGGAAATGGGACGCTCGGAGAGCCAGTTCCCAGCTTCTAGCTGCTAGCTTCCAGCTCTGATTTCATGATGCAAACTGTTGAGGTGTTTTCCCGCACAAATGGGCCAACAACGGTTGAGAAGCTTGGCAAAGGCAAGGCACAACTGGAGGCTAGGAGCTAGTAGCTGTTCTAACACCGTTGAGAAGGCTGGCGGTAGCACGGGCATAGCTAAAGGCTAGGAGCTAGTGGCTAGAAGCTGCCTTTCAGCACACCAGGCGGGAGCGGGTCAGCTTGATGCCATTGAGGCGGCCGAGGAGGGTAATGGCGATGCGGTCGGGGTCGAACAGCCGCTGGGCCATGGCCTGCACCTGCGCAGCATCCACTGCGCTGATCCGCGCGATGACTTCTTCAACCGTCATGAAGTTGTGGAAATACATCTCCTGACGGGCGAGGTTGGCCATGCGCGAGTTCGAGCTTTCGAGACCCATCAGGATGTTTCCTTTGAGCTGATCCTTCGCGCGGGTGAGTTCCTCGTCGCTGAGGGGCGTCTCCTTCAAACTGCGGAACTCGGCCATTACCAGGTCAACCACTTCGAGAGCCTTGCCTGCGGAGGTTCCAGCGTAGACGCAGAGTGAGCCTGTATCGCTGTAGGGACTGAGATCAGAGTAGATGGAGTAAGCCATTCCGCGCTCTTCTCGAATCGTTTGAAAGAGGCGAGAACTCATGCCGCCGCCCAGCACAGTGTTGAGGATGAGGGTGGCGTAGCGATTGTCGTCGGTAATGGGCGGCGCGGGTACGCCGAGACAGAGCTGCACCTGTTCAAGCGATTTCTTGTTTTGCAGCAGGATGCGGGCGCTGGCCTGCGGGGTCTGCATCTCCTGCACCGCTTCGCCAGCGGGCAAGGCTGTGAATTTCTGCGATACCGCTTCGACAAACTGGTCGTGATCGAGGCATCCGGCGGCGGAGAAGACCATGTTGCCGCCACGGAAGCGCCCGGTGTGGTAATCAAAGAGCTTTTCCTGATCGAGCTTGCCGACAGTGGCCGTCGTTCCCAGAATAGGTTTGCCGAGCGGATGATCTTTCCAGAAATTCTGTGTGAACAACTCGTGGACTAGGACATCAGGATTGTCTTCATCGATCTTGATTTCTTCGAGGATGACGCCGCGTTCACGCTCGATCTCCAGCGAGGCGAAGACGGGATTCAGAACCAGGTCGGCGAGGACGTCGAGCGCGATCGGTACGTGGTCTGCGAGTGACTTCACATTGAAGCAGATGGTTTCTTTGCCGGTGAAGGCATCGAGGTTGCCGCCGATCGAATCCATCTCTCGCGCGATGTGCTGGGCGGATCGGGATCGCGTGCCTTTGAAAAGCATGTGCTCGACGAAGTGGGAGATGCCGTTGATGTCAGCGGCCTCGCAGCGAGAGCCCGATTTGATCCAGACGCCCATGGCCACAGAGCGCAAGTGATCCATGCGCTCAGTCAACACGATGAGTCCATTCGGCAGTACAGTGCGGCGAAGATTTCGCTCGTTATTCATTTGTCGTCCGGTCAGGTTCGATTCAGGTTTAGCGAGTTGAAGCGGCGCACGGCAACGGACTGCGCACGTCAGAACAAGGGAAAGCTATGGGGCTGGTGATACCGTGCCAAAGCTGCAGGGTAGGTAGAAATGCTCTATTCTGGGCAAGCCGTGAGCGCAAACCCTAGCCCGCTCGTTCCATTAGACGCCAATAACCCGTCCAGCGGAAGCCTGCGTCTTTTTTTTGGCTTGGAAACTGCTGCCTTGTCGGAGCAGATGGTGAGAGCGGGTGAACCACCCTGGCGCGGGCATCAAGTGGCCGAAGCGATTTATCGTCAACGTGTTACAGATCTTGACGGGATTACGACTCTGCCTAAACCGCTGCGCCAAAGGCTCACGAATGAGGGTTGGCAGGTGGGCCGGCCGAGAATTTCACAGGTTTTCACTTCAGTGGATGGGACGGAGCGCTACCTGGTGCAGGGTCAGGGAATCGACGCCTTGACGGTGGAGACTGTCTGGATGCCTGAGGGCGATGATGGCGAACAAGGCGACGATGGGTTAGATGCGGTTGCGGCTCCGCCAAACGAGCAAGGGAAGGGATGGCACCGGGCCACCGTTTGCGTGTCGAGCCAGGTGGGTTGTGCCGTCAATTGCCAGTTCTGCCTGACAGCCAAGCTCGGCCTTCAGCGCAATCTCAGCGCAGGTGAAATCGCGGGACAGGTGGTTGCCGTCTTTGATCGCCAGGCGGTTGAAGTGGGACGCGACCGCGTGAACCTGGTTTTTATGGGTATGGGCGAACCGTTTTTGAACTACGACAATTTCATGAGCGCGGTGCGGCTGCTTGTGGAGGAAGTGGGCTTAAGCCCGCAACGAATGACGGTGTCCACTTCGGGTATTGTGCCGGGCATCGAACGGTTTGCCGAGGAGCCACCGGAGACTCGTCCCAAGCTTGCGATCAGTTTGAACGCACCGAATGATGAGATACGCAGCGAGATCATGCCCATCAATCGCAAATGGCCGATCGAGGCTGTGGTTGATGCGGTGCGCGGAATCCGATTGCGTTCGCGGGAGCGGGTCACCTTTGAGTATGTGTTGCTCGGCGGAGTCACGGATCAGCCGCACCACGCCGCGGAAGTGGCGCGCCTCGTGCGACGCACTGGCCTGCCGGCCAAAGTGAATCTGATCGCATGGAATCCGGGACCGGGGATTCCGTATACGATGCCACGCTCGGAGGCGGTTGAAGCGTTTCGGCGTGCGTTGGCAAATGAAGGCATTCCGACATATCTGCGGCGGCCGCGGGGACGCGATATCTTTGCGGCATGTGGGCAACTCAAGCGCACGGTGGAAGGGTGAGGGACTTGACTCAGTGCGGGACAGTAACCGTTCCGATACAATTCCATGAAATTGAATGCTGTTTCAGAAACCGGATCGATCGAGACGTTCGGCCAGGCGCAATGATGGGTTGCAGAGCACTCAGCTCCGAGTTCAAACCGGGGGAATGAAGCATGAGTCCGGAAGCGGAATCCAAGCCATGGTGGCAGACATTACCAGGCCTTTTGACTGCCGGCGCAGCGATCATTACTGCTGTCACAGGGTTGCTGGTTGCCATGCACCAGACAGGCTTCTTCGATCGTGGTCATCAGACCCCCGTGCAAAGTCAAAGCAGTTCTCAGCCGGTTGGTGAAAGAGCCAAGCCGGTCGAAACGCAGAGCGCGGCTTCGCGT
>Ga0207691_10003909_pt1 | contig 14473 bp, 9 predicted proteins | sample KBSM13metaG_FD_184327 | JGI IMG/M metagenome (GOLD analysis project Ga0207691, IMG submission 184327) | Miscanthus rhizosphere microbial communities from Kellogg Biological Station, Michigan, USA - KBS M1-3 metaG (SPAdes) (version 2) | ecosystem: Host-associated > Plants > Roots > Rhizosphere >... | reverse complement strand
GGCAGTTTCCTGAATGGCCGGCGCATCGCTCAACGGACGGATCGCGTCGTTCAGCCGGAGAAGAAACGCCAGCCGCTCTTCATTCGCGCGCAGTTCCACTTCCGCCTTGCGGTGCTCGAGCGTCGCCCAGATTCGATCGGCGACCTCTTGAATGAGCGCAATCTCGTCGGGCGTCCACACGCGGGCCGAGCGGCTGTGCACGCCGAACGCCCCGACGAAACGGCCGTCCTTGATCATCAGCGGACAGGCGTAGGCCCCGATTTCTGCCGCCTGCAGCGCCGCGCGCTCCTCTATCGTGTGCGGCCCGGTCGCGGTGTCGTTGACCGACAGCGGCCAGCCTTCCAGGATGTCTGACATGCGACTGCCGACCAGATTGCGCCACTGAAGGTGCCCGACCAGCGAAGCCACACCATCCACGTAATCGTGGACGACGATGCAGTCATCGTCCTCCACTTCTGCATAGACCACGCGGTTGACGCGAAGGTGCGTGCCGAGCAAGCGGCAGGTCTCCTGAAGAATGCGCACAGGGTCGCCGAGCGGCCGGATGGTGTCGTTCAGACGGCGCAGGAAGGCTCGCCGGCTCTCGCTGCTGTCCAAGGCCTCTTCGGCGCGAGCCCGCTCGGCGGCCGACCACGTCCGTTCGGCAGTGATTTCAATCACGGCGATCTGGTCGCGGGTCCAGGTCCGCGGCATGGCGCTGTGGACGGCGAATGACGCCAGCCATCGGCCACTCTTGATCAGCGGGGCACCGACGAACGCGGCAATCGCGGCCCCGAGCAGCTGCTCGCGCTCCGGCTCCGTGAGTCGCGGATCCGTATCGACGTCATCCACGGCCACCGTCTCGCCACGGCGCCACGCGCCGACGATGGACTGGCCAAATCGGGCGAGCGCGCCTCGACCGGCGAGCGGCAGGACGCCGTCGGGGTAGGACCGGCTGATGACGAACTCGTCGCCATCGACGTAGGCGTAGTTGACGCGGCTGGCGTGGAGATGCTCGCCGATCAGGCGAACCGCGATTTCCTGGATCGCGACCGGGTCCTTCAGCGGTCGCAGCTCATCGTTGAGCGTGTTCAGGAACTGCCACTCGCTGGACATCGGCTGGCGAGGATTCTAGTCGTTTTCGATTCGGGTCTGTTTCAACGCTCGGATCAGAAATCGCCAGGCGTGACCGCGAAACCGGAATTGGCGAGTTCGGGTGCAGCCGGCCAACGCGCTTGACACAAATAACTTTAAGAAACAAAGTATGGACGCGTGGACATGGAAGACACCGTGACGGCGTCTCGAACGTGAGATCGACACGCGGGCGAGCCGAGGCGGCGCTCGCCGTGCTCTTGACCGCAGGCCTGTTGGTCGTTCCACGCCGACGGACCTCGTACGACTCGGCTCTGCGATGCGGAAACCGGGGCTATTGAAGGCAGACACGATCGCCGCGTTCCAGACGCCCACGCGCCTCGTGTCTGGAGCATCCACGACCTATGCGCTGGGCTGGACCGTCAGGGGTGTCCAACTTGCCGGCAAGCCGACGCGGATCGTCAGTCACCGAGGCAGTCCCAGGGGCGGCAGTGTCTCGCTCCTGACGTTCCCGGATCGCGGTCTCGCGATTGCCATCGCAGCCAACGTGACGGATGCCGGCGGCGTGTACCCGTTCGCTCTCCAGGTCGCCGAGGCGTTCAGCCGACGGGACTCTCCATGAATGGCCGCGCGCCGGTTATTTTTCTGTCGAGCTTGACTCATCCGCTCCTGCGCATCATGATTGTCATCAATCCCTAAAGCTTAGCGTTCCCACAAGTTGTGGACGCACTCGTCATCGGCCGTACTGACGTGCCCGATGCGGGCTTGGGGACTCGCGTCGTTCGCTCGTCGCTCATTGCAGGGCTTCCCGGGACCCTCTCGTCGATCCAAAACGCGAATGTCGCGGCCGACGCCGTGATCGATATCCGTCTGCCCGACGGTCCAGGAGAAGTTTTTGGGAACCCGCACGATCCTCGTCATCGCTGCACTCATTTGCCTGCTCGCCCTTGCCTTGACGGTGACATCCGCCGATGCGCAAACGACTGCGTCCGGAGGATTCATGGATTCGGCGACCAGCGGCGGCCTTAGAGGACAGCTCTCGGCAGGCGAGATTCAGACGTTCCTCCCCGATCGGGGAACCTTCAGGTTCCCATCGCCTTACTTCACCCAGGGAGTGCGTGTGACGAACGCGAGCGATTGTGGCGGCACAGACTGCGTCCGCCCGGTCGGCTACTCCTACTGGAGCAACATCAACAACCATGTCGGCAGCGACACGATGTTGATTTTTCTGGGCCTCGAGCGCCGGCAAGGCGGCGGAGGGCCTTCGCTCTTCAGCTACAACAAGCGCACCGGTCAGGTTCGCAGCGAGGGGCCGCTTTTTCCAGGCGACAGCCCATTCAGCTGGGCTACGGGCGAAGGCTGGTACTTCAGCGCCAGGCAACCGACGATGCTCTATGTCAACGTGCCGGCGACCTCCACCCTCCAGCGCTATGACGTCGTCAGCCGCGCGCTGACCACGGTGTTCGACGTCGCCTCACGGCCGGACATCTTCGGCACAAACCGCTACATCTGGCAGTTCCACTCGAGCGACGACGACCGCGTGCACTCGGCGACGCTGAAGGACGGATCGAGCTATGCCGACCTGGGCTGCCTCGTCTACCGCGAAGACACGAATCAGTTCTCGTACTTTCCCCAGAAGGGATTGCGTTACGACGAATGCCAGATCGACAAGAGCGGTCGCTGGCTCGTCATCAAGGAGAAGATCGGTACCGATCCATCGTCCGAGGTTGATGATCGCGTCATCGACCTGCAGTCCGGTGTAGAAAGGGACCTGCTCGATCGGAACGGCGCCGGCGGACATTCTGATACAGGTTTCGGCTACCTGGTGGCATCGGACAATCACAACTCGCTTCCGGGTGCCGTGCGCCTTTGGGACTTCAATCTCGATCTGCAGGGCGGAGAACCGATAGCGTCCGTGCCGGGACAAGGCACGCTGGTGTTTCAGACAACGACGTGGGACACCGATGTCGGTCACGTCGCCTTCGGCAACGCGCAACCCGGCGTGCCGATTGGTCAGCAGTACGTCTGCAGCGCCAATGCCAGCCGCAAGGCGTTGTCGCGCGCGAACGAAATCCTCTGCTATCGGCTGGATGGATCGCTCGACGTCCTGGTTGTCGCGCCCAACCTGACCAGCCTCGACGCCTCCGGCGGCGGAAGCGACGACTACGCGAAGCTTCCGAAGGGCAACCTCGATATCACCGGCGAGTACTACATCTGGACGGGCAACGCGGGGACGAACCGCCTCGATGCATTCATGGTGCGGATTCCGAAGGACAGACTCACGGGCGGAACTCCGCTTTCACCGAGCGACTCCGCGGAGACGCGAGCGCGGTCGATGCCACCTGCTCCCAGGTCACACGCTGCTGGCCGGTGAGAAACCGGACGAAGCCGACGAGCGCCGCCCAGTTCAACACACATAGAGCGTACGGGACCGTCAGTACGTAGAGACGATGCCGCGCATGACGATGCGCATGGCCGCCGAGGGCTGCCGCGTAGAACGCCATCTGCGCGGCCAGCAGCCAGCAGTAGAACCACAGGTCCGCAAGAGCGAGGTTGGCTGCGAAGAGAATCAGCTGCAGGAACGGCGCAGCCAGCCGCAGCGCTTTGTGGGACATCGTCTCGAACCAGAGAGGATTGCGAACCGGGTCGAACAGCCAGCGTTCACGGGCGAACAGCTGGAATGTGCCGGCGATGGTCCGCACTTTTCTGACGAACTCGTCATGGCTGGTGGCGGGTGTCGCGTCGTAGGCGCGCGCTGCGGATTCCAGGCACACGCGGTAGCCCCGCCGGATGATCCCGAGCGGAATCAGCACATCGTCGAGAATCGTGTCGTGGGGAATCGGCTCGAACAGGCTTCGCCGGATCGCGTAAATCGCGCCGGTCGCTCCCACCGTCGAGTTCGTCCGGCTCTCGCTTCGGCGGATGAACTTCTCGTAGCGCCAGTAAAAACACGCACCCTTTCCGATCGTGGCGCCGCCCGTGGGCGTCAGCATCAGCTCCCCGCCGACGGCGCCGACCACCGGATCCGCAAAGTTCGCGACCAGGGCACGGATGGCATCGGGCTCGAAGCGCTGGCGCGCGTCGGCCAGCACCACAATCTCGCCGCGCGCAGAGGGGACGACGTCATTCAGCACGGCCGGCTTGCCTCGCCGCTTCGCGAATGCTCGAATCTGGACGCCGGCGTGCTCGTACTGGCGCGCTCGCTCGACGGTGCCGTCTGTCGAACCATCTGACGCGAGCAGGATCTCGAGCTTCGCGCGCGGGTAGTCGAGCGACAGCAGGTTGTCGAGCCGCGATCCGATCCGGTGTTCTTCGTCGTGTGCGACAACGATCACCGTGACCGCCGGTTCCACGGCCTCTCGGTGATGCGCTCTCGGCCACAGCTTCGCGCGGGTCCACGCGAGGATCGGATAGCCAAAATACAGGTAGACCAACAGCGACAGCGCCACCCAGAACACGAACATGGATCACCTCGGGATTAGCGGGGTTCTGGTCGGATTAGCGGGTCTTGGTTTGCGGAACGGCGCCGAACCTGGCGATGGCGTCGAGATCGGCACCAGGTTCGCGCCCATCCGGGCCTGCGTGCCGATACGAGCTCGACGCGGCGAGCCGATAGTTGCCGTCTTGCGGAGAGACGAAGCCGACCTGTTCGACGGACGCCGGAAAGAAGTTTCCAGAGGGGTACAGCTCGGGCCGGCCGCCGACGATCAGGTTCCGGCGGACCAGCGCGCCGGGGAAGTAGCGATCGAGCGAAGAGCGGCCGGTCGCGGTCCCAGATCCGATGATGCCGTAGCGATTGTGGAGCGCAATGTTGTCTTGGAACACGAAGCCGGTGTGCGGTGCGTGATCGCCGCCAAAGAGCAACGAATCGCTCTGAAGCGCCGTGTTGCGATCGATGCTGATGTCGGAAGTACCGTCGAGAAGCTGAAACAGGCGGCCGCCGCCCCACTGGCCCCCGACATCGACGAAGAGATTGTTCCGGATGGCAATGCGTGCGGTGCGCCGACTCGGATGGATGTCGTCGCGGCCGAGCACGTTGATCGCGGACGCGACGTGCCGGACGATGTTGTTCGCGAAGGTCACGTCCTCCACGACCGACCAGGGGGCAGCCCCGTCCTGATTCCGAACGGTAAACAGAATCGCGAACCCGTTCTGGGACTGGGGCCAGTTGTACTCGAAAACGTTACCCTCGATGATCACTCGCCGGGCGTTCTTCAGCTCGAAGAGGTTCTTGACGGACCACTGCGTGCCCTCGAAGTCCCGGTTGCCGGCGCGCCAGCGGAGCGGTTTGGCGAGATGATTGCCACGAATCTCGATGTCCGCCGGCACGAGATCGGGAATCGATGGATCGGCGCCGCCGAACAAGACATTTTCGCCGGCGGCTTCGAGGAAACTGTTGGCGATCTTGAATGGCCCCGGGCCATTCCATCCCGCAATCGCCTGCGAGTCGGCGCCCGCCTCCTTGAAGTCCGACAGGTAGGAGTCGATGACGGCCGTGCTCCGTGAGTTCATGGCGATGCCGCGACGGGTGCCTTTCTGCGGGTCGCCGTGCAGGTAGCAGCGGTCGAAAATGATGTGGTGCGGAACTGCATCAACGTTCGTGTGATTGAGTCCGAGCTGGACGAGATCGCGAAGAAACGTGCCGTGCGTCGGACCGAATTCGATGCCGACGAACCGATAGTGGTGGGCCGCCGGCTCGGTCACGATCACCGAACCGGACGAGGCAACGAGCTTCGGCATCGCCGGGGCGTGCGATGGGTTGACCCGCTGCCCTGGTGGCGGAAGGCGTGCGTCCGAGGACGTACCGGTGATCACGATCCACCCCGACGCCTCTTTCCGTGGAAGCCGAAACGATCCTTCATAGGTCGCACCGTCGTCCAGCGCAATCCAGTCGCCAGGACGGGCCTGGTCGAGCGCCTCCTGCAGGTCGCCATGAGCCGGAACGCGAATCGTTCGTTGGCGCTGGAACGCCTCTGCAGTGTCGACGCGCTGGCGCGGAAGCTCAGGTGGCCGCGCTCCGGAGGATGATCCACGCCCGAACGCTCCGGGGGCGACATCTCCCGACGAGAATCGCGGGAGCGACGCAGCCAGACACATCGCGGCAGCCGCCGCGATGGTCAGCACGGTTCTCACTCTGCGGCGCATGCCGCCAGCTCCGTTGGCCGGGACTCCGGCGGGCGTGCCGCACCCCGCGTCAGATCGACGATCGGCAGCTCGGGTCCGGCCAACGCGACGGCACGAGCGGCCTGCGCATCTGCCGCACTGACAATCAGCAACTCGGCGTGCGCGACCAGTTCCTCGACGCGATCGCATAACAGCGACGCGATATGCGGGATCTCGGTGTCGATGTATCGGCGATTCGCGCCCATGAGCCGCGCCATCGACACGGAGGGATCGAAAATGCGTACGTCGTAGCCTTTCCCGATCAGCCGTTCCACCAGCGTGACCATCGGGCTCTCGCGCAGGTCGTCGGTGCCCGACTTGAATGCCAGACCGACGATGCCGACGCGGCGCCGTCCTGCTCTCAAGACCGCGTCGATGCCCCGAAGCACCTGGTGTTCGTTCGCCGGCATGATTGCCGACAGGAGCGGCACCGGCAGATCGTGGATTCGAGCCGCATTGGTCAACGCGCGGACATCCTTCGGCAGGCAGGAGCCGCCAAAGGCGAAGCCGGGCTTGAGGTACGCCTCGGAGACGTTGAGCTTCCGATCCACCCGGAAGATCCGCATCACCTCCTGGGCATCAGCCCCGAGCGCGTCGCAGAGATCCGCGACCTCATTGGTGAAGCACACCTTCAGGGCGTGGAACGCATTGCAGACATACTTCACCATCTCCGCCGTTCGCACGGACGTCTGGACGAAGGGTGCATCGACTCCGGCGTACAACGACCGCAGCACGTCCGCGGTCTGGGTCTCGGCACATCCGACGAGCACAAAGGGCGGATGCTCGAAGTCCTGCAGCGACGAGCCTTCGCGCATGAACTCCGGGTTGACGGCCACGGGAAAACGCGCGACCGCTTCTCCAATCTGCTCGCCCAAGACGGCGCCGAGCACCTGTTCAGTGGTGCCTGGCAGTACCGTGCTGCGCAGCACGATGGTCAGCGCCCGTTCGCGTCCCCGGAGACAACGCCCGATGTCGGCGCCCACGCGCATGAGGCCATCGAGATTCGGGTGGCCTCGCCCTTCGTCCGGTGTGCCGACGCAGATGAGCGCAAGGTCCGAGTCGCGAAGGGCATCGTCGGCCGACGTCGTCGCCGACAGCCGTCCGTCGGCCACGAGCCGTGCGAGCAACTCGGCCAGCCCCGGCTCGACAACCGGCGCCGTGCCCGCGTTGATCATCGTCACCTTCTCCGCCACGACGTCCACGCCGACGACCCGATGGCCGGCCCTGGCCAGACAGGTCGCGGAGACACACCCGACGTATCCGAGCCCGAAGACGCTGACATTCATTGGAGTTTCCTGAGCAGAACGTGATGGGGTTACGGCTTCCGGAGCTGGATGGTGGTGGTCGTGACGCTGACCACGCCCCCTCTCTCGTCGACACCGGTGAACGTGGAGCGAGCGGTGTGTTCGATCGCGTTGCCGCTGCACCACCGGGCGTGCAATGTCAACGTCCCCTTCGCGGGAACGACGATACTGAGCCCATTCAGATCGTTCACGACCCACCCGTCAAAGGAATCGACGCGGCCCGTGAACGTCACACCAACCCCGGCAGTCTCTTCGAAGATCTGATCGTAGAACCAGGTGTGTTTCAGGTCGCTGCACTCTGGCGTGTCCGTGATGGGCGTGCCGCTGTAGGGAACCGGATTGGGATTGATACTCACGCGGACGCTTCCCTGATTCGGTGGCGGTGACGAATCGTTTGACGAAGGAGAAGTCAGCGAATTGCTGCACGCCGAGCTGATGACGGCAGGAAGACACAACCACGCCACGGACCAGAGCCGTGAGCGCTTCCACAACGCCCTGAACATACGAGCCCTCCTGAAAGCCGAAATTGGCGGTGATGAGATGGCGGCGGCCTGTGGCGCCGCGCCTCACGAATGACGATGAAGACGGCCGGATTGAATACGTTCGCCATCCAGGAGGCGAGCCCGATCGATCGTGCATGGTCGTTCGTGTGACAGATCAACACGACGGCTGGCGCGGGTCCGTGATTGCGCGTGATGCACGAAGGCGTCTATGCACAGGGTTTCGAATTCGCTTGCGACATGAGTCCACGTGTAGCGGTTCTCGACGAGACGCCGTCCTGCGGAACCTAGCGCCTCCCGCCGCCGCGGGTCTCGCAACAGCGACACCACAGCGCGCGCGAAGTCGGCCGGGCCGTCGGCGATGACCGCATCTCGTCCAGACACCAGCGCGAGCCCTTCAGCGCCTACAGTCGTGGAGACCACAGCCTTCCCGAGTGAGAGTGCTTCGAAAATCTTCAGACGAGTTCCACCACCCGCTCTCAGCGGCACCACATACACCGCGGCCTCTCTGACAAACGGGCGCACGTCGTCGACGGTTCCGGTGATGAGCACGCCGCTGCGCGCGCCGGCGGCGCGCAGCCGATCGCTCGGGTTCCGACCGACGACGGCGAAAGACGCTTGCGGAAATTCAGATCGAATGCGGGGCAGGATCGCGTCGATGAAATACAGCACCGCGTCTTCGTTGGGATGCCAATCCATCGACCCGGTGAAGACCAGCCGGGCTGGCAGCTGCGCCGTTCCGTCCGGCACGAAGTAGGTCGTATCCACGCCGGTGGGAATCGGAGAGACCCGCGCGCCAGGCGCCAAACTGGCCAGCCGATGCCCGTCCTGCTCGGAAACGGCAATCGTCAAATCCGAGCCGGCGCACGCCTCGGCCTCGCGGCGGCGGAGCTTTCTCCATTCGATCTCGAACAGCATTCGGCGCCACGGTTTCCGTTCGAGCTCGCTCAATCTCCTCCAGATCAGATGTTCGACGTTGTGTTGGAACAGCACGACGGGGACTGCTCCGCCAAGAGGAACGTTCGCCACGGCACACAGGAAATCGGCGATGCAGAGATCGACGGCATTGGCAGCCATCAGCCTGCGCACCTCATCCCGCACGGCCGGCACGCACCACTTCCAGAGATCCACCGGATAGGGCGAGAACCACGATCGGGCCACCGCGGCCGGGAAGGTCGCGCTCTGTTTTTTCGGGACGACGTACGGAATCGACGTGACGCTGTTGCAGCGCGACAGATGGAGAGCGAGGCCCTTGGGGTCTTCGTCAGGCCCGTGGGTCGTGATGACGGTGACTCGATGACGCCGAGAGAGCTCGCCGATGATCCGCAGGCTGCGGACGCGGCCGCCGCTGGTCGATGGCCAGAGGCCGCCCATTTTTACCCAGAGGATTCGCATAGAACGTCCTTGATGACTTTGCGCGGATGGCACGCAAGACATCGGCAGATGTCTCACCCTCGCAAAAAATTCGGTGCCAGATTTCCAGGTTGATGAGCAGCCAGAGCCGGTCGTCGTGACGCAGCTGTCCGCTACGGTGTTCGTCGGCCAGTTGCCGCACGATGTGCGGATTGAAGAACCCGCGCGATCGGGCACGCCATCCGAGAACCAGCTCCTCGACCACCGGCCAGAAGCTGCCGCGCAGCCAACGCCCGACCGGCACGGGAAACCCCATCTTGCGGCGCGCGAGGATCGCGGGGGGCACCAGATCCCGCACGGCGGCCCGAAGCACCGCCTTGGTCGTCCATCCCCGCAATTTGAGCCGGCCTGGCATCGCGGCAACGTGCTCGACGAGACGGTCGTCGAGAAATGGCACTCGGCTTTCAATCGAGGAGGCCATGCTCATCTGGTCCTGCTTCATCAGCAGTTCCTGCAGATAGGTCTGCAGATCGACGCGGCCCATGCGCTCGAGCATGGTTCCCGCGCCTTCCTCGTAGCAGCGCGCCTGGACGGCGTAGGGGTCCCGCGCGCCTTCGGAGACCTGGGACGCAAGAAGCCGGCGGCGAAGGACCTCTGGAAACACCGCGAAGTTCTCCAAAAACAGACTCCGATAGCCCGGCTCGAGTGCGACAAAGCCACGACGCGCGTAACGCGCGATGGACTCGGGGAGCGTCTCGACGAAATCCCGCACGTGCCGCCGCAGGCGCCGCGGCGCGATCGCCCAGTAGGCCCGGCCGAAACGGGCGTTCCACAACGTCACGCGGTAGCGGTTGTAGCCGAGGAACAGTTCATCGGCGCCTTCGCCCGTGAGAACGACCTTCACGTGCTCGCGTGCCAGGCGTGAGACGAAATAGAGCGGGACACTGGACGGAAAGGCAATCGGTTCGTCTTCGTGCCACACCAGGTCGGGGAGCGCGTTGAAATACTGCTCGGGGGTCACGACGACGTCGCGATGCTCGGCGCCGACCGACTTCGCCGCCAGGCGCGCGAACTCGAGCTCGTTGGCGTCGCGCTCGCGAAAACCGACCGCAAAGGTTCGGACCGGCTCCTTGATCGCTCGCGCCACCAAGGCGGCCAGCGCGCTCGAATCGAGACCGCCTGACAGGAACACGCCAAGCGGCACATCGCTCATCAAATGGCTGTGAACCGCCGTCTCGAGTCGATCCCGAAGCCCGTCGACCTCCGACCGCATGGTTGCCGCTGGGCGGCTGGCCGCAACCGACAGATGCCAATATCGGCGCGTGGAGATCCCTTCGGCCGGCGACCAGGAGATGACGTGTGCCGGCAGCAGCTTTCGAATCCCGTCGAAAAACGTGTCATCCGTCGAGACGAAGCGTGTGGCGAGAAACTCGGGAAGCACATGCTCGTTGAACGCGGGCCGAATCGACCCCGCCGCTAGAATCGACTTTATTTCCGACGCAAAAATCAGCTCGGTGTCGGTGTACGCGTAGTAGAGCGGCTTGATGCCCAGCCGGTCGCGTGCCAGCAGCAGCCGGCGATTCGATCGATCCCAGATGGCGAACGCGAACATGCCGTGCAGGCGCTTCACGGCGTTCGCTCCCTCTTCCTCGTAGGCGTGCAGGATGGTTTCGGTGTCGCACCGCGACCGGTAGCGGTGACCGCTGGCTTCCAGTCCCGGCCGAAGCTCGGCGTGGTTGTAGATCTCGCCGTTGTGCACCACAAAGACGCTGCCGTCCTCGTTGCACATCGGTTGACGGCCAGCGTCGACATCCACGATCGCCAGACGCCGGTGCGCCAGCCCCACCGGACCGTCGACCATCAGCCCTTCGCCGTCGGGGCCGCGGTGGCTCAAGGCGTCCCGCATCCGCAGCAGACGGTGCTCCTCCACGCGTTGACGCGGATCGAACTTCAGGATGCCGGCAATGCCGCACATGGGCTCACTCTCGCGTCAGGAGGACGACGCCATCGTTGACGCGCACGGTCTCGCCGGAGTCCTCGAGGAACAGGCCGGCCGGCAGGTGGTTCTCGTCGTAGACGAGCCGCACTGGCGGCGGCGAGGTCAGGCCGTCGGCGTCCGGCAACAACAGGGTCATGACGCGCCAAGGCGGCACGATCGTGGCCGAGTAGATCAGCATGGGGGCCGGTCGGCGTTCACCATAGGTGGGAGCCACCCACCCGCGAATCGGCTGTCGCGCCCCCGATTCGAGGCTGGTTCGCACACGGGTGGCGGCCGAGGTGAACGGCCTGATCCACAGCGCGTGGCCCCGCGGCGTCTCGACACGCGCCCAGCGATCGGGGCCGAGCGCCACCTGCAGCGGCGCGAACTGGAACGTCAGATCGACCTGGTGCGTCGACGTTCCGAGAAGATCGTCGACGAGAATCCAGTAGCGAGGTTTGACGAACAGAATGCGCCGCCGATGCACGATTGGATCGCCGCGGCGGCTGAACGCATCGTGCTCGGCATCCAGAAAATCCAATTCGGGGCTCGAGTGCCATTCACGCAGCCGCACTCGAGGGCGCTCGCGCCACGCGAACGGCCCGGCCGGTTCGGACTGAGTCCGGCCGTCGATGACCAGCGTGCTGTGCGACCCGGTGCTCCGAAAGAAGTCGCGCCATTCGGAATCCGGGGTGTAGCAGAAATTCCCGCCGTCAACGAGGCACGGTTCGCCGAAGATGGCGCACTGAACGCTCAGCAGATCCGCGTGTCCATGTCCGCTGCTTCCAGGACAGCCCAATGGACCGATGTCGACAATCATCTGGCTGGCATCGTCATCCCACTGGTTCCGCATGATCGCGTAGCCGCCCTCTTGAAAGGCGCGAGAGGCCGGACCGGCAGGCGGCACAGGCTGCAGCGCGTCGAAGGCGCGAAGGCCATCGAGCCCCATCAGCCACAGAATCTCCGGCGCGATCCCGTTCGCCGCCCAGGCGAAGTCGGATCGATGAAAGAGCGCCGCCGCTGTTGCGAAGGTGCCGGCAGCGTCTTCCGGCCGGCGCCGCGACAGCGGAAGCAGCGTTCCGCCGTCGACGTCTCCGATGGCGGGAATCGATCCGTCCGGCTGGCGCACGGCGACAAGGAAGTCGACCATCTGGCGAACGCAGTCGATCACGTGACGAGGGACGCTGACGCCGTTGCTCGACGCCAGCAGCAGAAAATGCAGGTAGATGTCGATGGTGTAGCGGTGATAGCAGGTTGACTGCTCGAAGTGGACACCGTCAGAAGAGACCTGTCGCCGGCTCTCGGCAACGAGGATGCTCGCACCGAGTTCGCGCCAGCGCGGCGCGTCGATGAATTCGGTGAACAGGGTGCCGGCGTAAAACAGGCCGAGCGCTTCTCCGGTCAGATGGGTGTTGGGGGAAAAGTAATAGGACAGATAGCGGCGCACGTGCGCCGCGTGGATCCCGATTGCCGAGACGACCTTCATCATCCACGCTCCCGACAGCCCGGGATAGTCGCGGAGGAGGACCAGCGTCCAGCACCAGGAGATCAGCCGGTAGGCAACCTCGAGGCTGCTCGTCCAGTTGATGCCGGTTCCTGGCGGATTCGCCTCGAGCCACGCGTCAATCGATGCGATGCACGTCTGGGCCATCTGCTCGTCGCCGGTCAGCGCCCAGGCTTGGGCCAGCGTGACGATCCATTGATGACGATTCAGTTCCCAGATGACCTTGCTGTCGCCCACCACTGCCGGATTCAGCGCATCGATCCGACTCCAGTGCAGGAGCGGTGATTGACGACCCCACACCGGATCGAGGTGCCAGTTGATCGGATCGCCGAACGACAGCATTCGGTATCCGAGCAAATCGAAGCGTCGATCGACCATGGTGCCGGTCGCGGAGCAGACCAGGTCGACGCACTCGGCGGGCAGCCGATCGCGAAGGGCGGACAGGGCTCCCTGGTCGCATGCGCCGCCAAAGAAGCGGCCGGGCAAGACGTCGCGTTCGAGCCTGAGCGCCGCGCTCGCCGTCGCGATCGCCGGCGCGCGACCCTGGAGCCACACCGCCGGGTCCGGATAACAGCCGCGGGCCGACACCCGTTCGAGCAGCTTGGCGGTCTCCTGGTGTCCGCGGTACGCCACCTCGGCAAAGCTCATATCTCGCAAGCGGCTGAGCCGAGCGCCCCTGCCTCGATGCCGGGGCATCGACGATCGGACCATCGCGTCAACGTGCTCGTGCTCGTGTATCAAGGTACTCACCGCGCGTCCGGGGCGATTGAGACTCCGTCAAGCGGCGCCCGCTCCGCATAGACCGCGGCCCACTGGTCGCGCACGGCCGGCCACGTATACTTCACGACTTCCCGGCGTGCTCGTGCCGCTCGTTGACGAGCCTCTTCGGGAGCGCGCCACACCGCGGCCATCGCTTCCGCCAGCGCCACGGGATCACCCGGCGCCACAAGGAGCCCGATCTCCCCATGGCCGACCATCAACGGAATGTCGCCGGTTGAAGTCGAGACCACCGGCAGCCCCGCCGAAAACGCTTCCAGAATGGACACCGGCTGGTTGTCGAGCACAGCCGCGCTGACGAAGATGTCGTGCTGGGCATACAGCTGCGGGACTGCCGCCGGATCGATCTTGCCGGCGAAGCGAATGGCGTCGCCCCCGAGCGACGCCGCCAGACCGCGCAGGCGACCCTCCTCGCTCCCATAACCCGCGACGGTGAGAGTGGCGGCGGGCACCTCGGCGCTGAATCGCGCGAACGCTTCGATGACGAGGTCGACGCGGTAGTAGCGCTCGAGATTTCTTGCTGACAGCACGCGGGGCTGAAGCGGGCGTCGCTCCCGGTACTGAAACTTCGACAGATCCACGACGTTGGGAATGACTCGCGTCGGGTAGCCGTGTCGCGCAAAGACCTCACGGAGATACTCGGACGGCACGACAATCTCGTGCGCCAGTCCGAGCCACGGATGAACGAGCCATCCCCAATTGGCGAGGTGGTCCTCCGCTTCTCCGCTGTGGTAGTGGAGAACGGTGCGCTTGTTCATGGCGCGCGCCGCGATCATGGCCGGCACCGGCGCCAGGAGAAACGACCAATACGACGCTGAGAACA
>Ga0207691_10003906_pt1 | contig 14479 bp, 13 predicted proteins | sample KBSM13metaG_FD_184327 | JGI IMG/M metagenome (GOLD analysis project Ga0207691, IMG submission 184327) | Miscanthus rhizosphere microbial communities from Kellogg Biological Station, Michigan, USA - KBS M1-3 metaG (SPAdes) (version 2) | ecosystem: Host-associated > Plants > Roots > Rhizosphere >... | reverse complement strand
GGGGCCGCGGCGCTTCGGGCGGCCGGTGGTCGCGAGCTTGGCGGGGATCCAGAGGCGGCGCTTCTCGCCCTTGGCCATCAGGCGCAACCCTTCGGCGAGGCCGGGAAGGACGTCGTCCATCACGAGCGCCCACGGCTCGCCGTCCGGTATCGAGCTGGCGATGACCGCGCCGTCGGGCGACCAGCCGGTGAAGTTGATGGTGACCTTGTCGTGGGCGCCGGGGTGGATGGTTCCCTTCGGTTTCACGAGGACCTTCCACGCCAGCCCGCTCGCGGTCTTGGTCGCGTCGGCCGGCGCTTCGCCGACGTCGGCGGGCGCGGGCGGTGCGGCCGGCCGCGTTGCGCCCAGCGGCTCGATCGGCTGGGAGGCGGCGATCGATCCGATCGACAGGACGGCAGCGACGGTGGCGGAGGCGGCGGCGGATAGACGGCGCGGGAGCATCCCAGCGCAATACCACATTTGTCTCGTCGCCCATGGCCCTCGTGCTGGCGCGCCTTTCGGGAATCTTCCCGATGGCGGGGGCGTGGTTAAGGTTAAGCCCTGAGCGATAGGAGGTTGCAAATGAAGGGTAATAACAATGCGCTCAGAACGGTTGAGCCGCTCGCGGCGATCAGGAAGCATCCCGCCGCCGCGATGCTGGGTGGCGTGCTGACGGCGATCATCTTCGGGACGATGGGTGCGGTCGCTGAAGGCGGCATGGTGGGCGCCGTGATGGCGTTGCTGGGCGCCGTCATCGGCGCGCCGGGCGCGGCGCACGTCGCGGAGGCGGCGGAACCGGACCGGATGCCGTGATCGTCCGTCCCGTCGCGGCGGCCAGGCGCTGCGGCTGAGACAGCATGACGTCCGCGCAGGTGGGCGGCAGCTGCGGCTCGTGCGCGGGCGGGGCGGCTTCGGGCGCGGGCGCGGCGGCGTCGGGCGCGGGCGCGGCGGCTTCCGCTTCCTTCTTCTTCGTGCGCGCCGCGCCGCCAAGCCACCACGCCAGCGACGGGCCGCAGCCGTCGTCGGGCGGCGGGTTCTGCGGCACGCACAGCGGGCTGTCCGACGGGCATTTCAGCCGCACGTGGAAGTGATCGTGGTGGCTGTGCCAGGGACGCAGCCGTGCTTGCCACGGCGCCTTCGCGGTTCGGCCGGTGCACGCCATCTTCTTGATCGCCGGGTTGACGAAGATGCGGTCGACGGCCGGATCGGAGGCGGCCAGCGCCAGCAGCTTGATCACCGACGGCTTCCAGGCACGCGTGGTGTCGCGTGTCTTCAGATCGACGACCGCGATCGGTGTCAGGAGCTCGCGCCTTTGCCGCGACAGATGTCCCGCCGAGATGCCCGGCGGCGCGACGTAGCTGATGTCCGCGTCCAGCCCGGTCTGGTGGCTGCGGTGCCCGGTGGGCGTCGGGCCGCCGCGCGGCTGCGACAGATCACCGACGATGACCGGCCCGAGGCGCGCCTTGCGCGCCGCCTTCCCCAGCCGGCGGATGTACGCCACCAGGTCCGGATGGCCGAAGCGGCGGTTGCGCTCGAGGCGAATCAGCTCGTAGCCCGGCCCGCTCTCGGGCAGCGACGCCGCGCCCTGCAAGCACCCGCAACTGGTCGTGCCGATCGACAGCGCCGGCCCCGCTGCCGGCCCGCGCAGTGCCTGCCACTGCTTCGCGATCAAGCCCAGCTTCGGCGCGGGCGGGGCCGTCGGCGCGGGCGTGGCACCGGCGTCCGCCGCACGGGCGTCCGCCGCACGGGCGTCCGCCGCACGGGCGTCCGCCGCACCGGCGTCTGTCGCCACCACGAGGGCGAGCATCCATGCGGCCGCTATCACGCCGCTAGCATAGCGATAAATGAATCGGGGTTCAGTTCGGTGCGTCGGCGCCGCCGGCGTTGGCGATCACGTCCTCGATCACCACCAATTCCACGGGCTTGACCAGGTGAACGTCGAAGCCGGCCTCCTGGGCCCGCAGCTTGTCGCTGGCCTGGCCGTAGCCGGTGATGGACACCAGGCGGATCTCGGCGAGGCGCGGTTCGTGGCGGATCCGGCGGGCCAGCTCGTAGCCGTCCATCAGCGGCAGGCCGATGTCCAGCAGCGCGACGTCGGGCGAGAACGTCTCCAGCTTTGCCAGCGCCGCGGGTCCGTCGTGCGCGACCTCGACCACGTGCCCCATGTCCGACAGCGCCTCGGCGAGCGACGCCGCCGCGTCCTCGTTGTCGTCGACGACCAGGACGCGCCGGCCCGTCGGCGCGGGACGCACGACGTCGATGAACGTGGGCCCGGCCGCGCCCGCTTCGAGGGACGCGGTGGCCGCCGGCAACACGACGACGAACTCGCTGCCCTTGCCGACGCCCTCGCTGTGCGCCTCGACCGTGCCCTGATGAAGCGCGACCAGAGACTTGACGATGCTGAGGCCCAGGCCCAGCCCGCCCTCGGAACGATCCAGACCCTGGCGCCCCTGCACGAACAGGTCGAAGACGACGGGCAGCATCTCGCGGCGCATGCCGATGCCGGTGTCCCTGACCGCGACGCGCAGGCTGTCGCCCATCCGCTTGGCGCTGACGGTGATCGATCCGCCCGCCGGCGTGTACTTGGCAGCGTTCGTCAGCAGGTTCGCGAACACCTGCGCGAGGCGCATCTTGTCGCCGTCCATCGTCAGCGCGGTGTCGACGTCGACCGTCAGGTGATGCATCCGCTGCTCCAGCAGCGGGCTGGCCAGCTCGATCGCGCGCGCGATGGTTTCCCCCAGGTCGACCATTTCGCGGTCCAGCGAAACCTTGCCGCGCGCGATGCGCGACACCTCCAGGAGATCGTCGACCAGCCGCACGACGTGGCGCACCTGGCGATCGATCAGCGCGCGCTCTTGCTCGAAGATGCCGCTGGCGCGCAGCTTCATCACCTGCAGCGTGGTCAGGATCGGCGCCAGCGGGTTGCGCAGCTCGTGGCCCAGCATCGCCAGGAATTCGTCCTTGGCGCGCGTGGCCTCCTCGGCGACCGCCCGCGCTTCCTCGTTCGCGCGCTGTTGCCGGCGCGTCTTCAGCTGCGCCTCGACGCGCGCGACCAGCTCGCGGGCCGCGAACGGCTTGACCAGGTAGTCGTCGGCGCCCGCGGCCAGCCCCTCGACGCGCGCTTCCTCGCCGGCGCGCGCCGACAGCATGATCACCGGGATCGAAGCCAGCTCGGGGCGCCGTCGCAGGATATTCACCAGCTGGAACCCGTCGACGCCCGGCATCATCACGTCCGTCACGATCAGATCGGGCGGCTCGCGCTCGACCGCGGCCAGCGCGGCGCCGCCGTCGGCGACCGTCTGGACCCGCCAGTGGCGCTCCAGGATTCGCCGCACGTAGTCGCGCATGTCCGCGTTGTCGTCCGCCAGCAGGATCCGCTCACGGAACATCTCGCCGACCGACGGCGCCGTCGTCGCCGACGTACTGGAGCCCGGCCCATCCGACCAGCGCGCCGCCTCCGCCACGTACGCCTCCGCGCCCGTCGACGTCGACGCCAGCTCGGACGCGGCGCCGATGCGGTCGGCGGGCAGGTGATCGCTGCCGCGCGGGATCGAAACCGTGAACGTGCTCCCCTTGCCCGGCTGCGAGCTGACCGACACGGTGCCCTTGTGCATGCGCACCAGCTCGTCGACCAGCGCGAGGCCGATGCCCGAACCTTCGTGCGTGCGCGCGCGTGCCCCGCGGACGCGATGAAAGCGCTCGAACAGGTGAGGGATCTCGTGCTCGGGGATCCCGCCGCCCGTGTCGGCGACGCTCAGCACGAAGCGGTCGTTGATCGGCTCCAGCTTCACGGTGATCGAACCTTCGAACGTGAACTTGAAGGCGTTCGACAGCAGGTTCAGCACGATCTTCTCCCACATGTCGCGATCGACGAACGCGGGCTCATCCTGCGGCGCGCAGGCGATGCGCAGGTCGAGGCCGGCGCTCTCGGCCGCCGAGCGGAAGCCGCTCGCCAGATCCCTGGTCATCGCCGGCAGATCGGTGGGCTGATACGACGCCTGGGCGCGGTTCGCTTCCAGGCGCGAGAAGTCGAGCAGGTTGTTGACCAGCTTGAGCAGGCGCAGCTCGTTGCGGTAGACGGCGTCCAGGTCCGCGCCGGTCAGCGCGCTGCCGCCGTCCAGGGCGTCCTTGGTCGGCCCCAGCATCAGCGTCAGCGGCGTCCGGAATTCGTGGCTGACGTTGCTGAAGAATTCGGTCTTCGCGCGATCGATCGCGGCCAGCGCCTCGACCCGGCGGCGTTCTTCCTGGTACGCGCTGGCGTTGCGGATCGCGGTCACGACCTGGGCCGCCGCCAGCTCGAAGAAGCCGCGGTAGCCGTCGTCCAGCGCGCGGTGCGGGCTGACCGCGGCGATCATCACGCCGTAGGGGCGCGGCTGATCGGGTGACGCCAGCGGCAGCGCGATGGCGGTGTGCGCCGGCTCGGTCCCGGCGCCGCACGGCAGCGCCGCGAATCGGTCGACCAGATCCGTGATGATCTCGATCTGGCGGTCGGCGGCGACGCGCGCCAGCGGCCACTTCGACGGCGTGTCGAGCGCGATCGTCGGGGGCGCGATGTCGCCGCTCACGGCCACGCCGCAGAAACCCGCCAGGTGCGCGTTGCGACCGCTCTCGTCCAGCAAGTAGAAGACCGCGAACGGGACATCCCGCGGGTTGCCGCCCAGCGTCGCCGCCGCCTGCGCGCACGCCTGCTCCGGCGTCTGCGCCTTGGCCGCGCTTTCGCCCAGCTCGCGCAGCGTGCGCAGCTGGCGCTGCCCGTACACGATCTCGGTCGTCTCCGCGACGGTCGCCAGCACGCCGCCGATGCCGGTCGGCTGCACGGTCTCGTCGGGCACCGGGCTGTACGCGACCTTGAAGTGGGTCTCCTCGACGAAGCCCTTGCGATCGATGAACAGCTCGAGATCGTCGCTCCACGTCGCCGGCTCACCGCGGAACGGCGCCTCGATCATCGGACCGATGACGTGCCAGATCTCTTCCCAGCACTCGGCGGCGGGCTGACCCAGGGACTTCGGATGCTTGCCGCCCGGAATCGGCCGGTAGGCGTCGTTGTAAAGCTGGACGAACTGCGGCCCCCACCAGAGCAGCAAGGGAAAGCGATTGCGCAGCAGCAGGCCGACCATCGTGCGCAGCGCCTGCGACCAGCCGGCGATGGGACCGAGCGGGGTCTTCGACCAGTCGATCGAGCGCATCAGCGCGCCCATCTCGCCCCCGTCGGTAAATACATCAACGTTCATGTGGGACCGAGAACATCTAGGAACGGTCCGGGCCAAGAGCAAGGCCAGGCGTAGGTGATTCCCTGGTTTCGGGGTAACCCCCTGGAAAGTCCGCGGGATTTAATGCACGAGCCCGGTGCGCGAGTTGCCTTCCAAGCGGGCAGTGCTGCGGTCGCCTTGACAGTCGCGTCCCGCGGAAACACCCTGAAAAGTCGAAGGTCTAACGTAGATGATGGTTGCGGTGACGCGCTTCGTGAGGGGGTGGGTGTTGGCGGGGATCGTCGGCGCGGTGTTGCTCGCGAGCGCGCCGTCCGCCGCGGCGGCCGATTCGCCCGTCGGGACGTGGGTCAAGAAGGCCGAAGGCGGCAAGCCCGCGATGACGATGAAGATCGACCACTGGGGCGCCGGGAAGGGCATGCTGACGTACTTCATCAAGGATCCGCCCATCATCCTGACGGTCATCTCCGCGCTCGACGGGAACGAAGCCCCGGTGCTGATGAACGGCAAGCCCTCGGGCGAGACGATGGCCATCACGCTGGTCGACAAGTTCCGATCGTCGACGGTGTTGAAGATGGACGGCAAGCCGTTCGGCACGTCGAAAGGGACGTTCTCGCCGGACTTCAACACGCTGACTGTCGAGAACGAATTCTCGAGCGCCGCCGGCAACGCCGCCGGAAAGAGCACCGAGCACTGGGTCCGCAAGTAGCGTCCGGCAGCTCTAGCTTCCTGGATATTTGAGGAACGGCCCAGCTCACGTCAACCGCTCTGCCTCCCTCTCCCGCCTTGCGGGAGAGGGCCGGGGTGAGGGCAAGCCGCTTTCGGGCGCCAGTTCGGCCCGATTCCGCCACTCTGCTAACATCGGCGGCCCGTGCGGCGTCGCAGCTCGCTTGCAGGATTGATCGCCGTCGCCGCCGCCGCCGGATGCGCCGGTTCGCAGCCCGCCGCCCGCAAGGATAAGGCGCCCAGCACCGTCGGCGCCGAGTCGTACGCCGAGCTGCCCGCCGCGGCGCGTAACGATCCGCCGGCGCCCCTCGATCCCGAGGTCGCATCGCTGCCCAACGCGCGCGGCTCCTGGGCGACGGACCCGGAGTACGGGCAGGTCTACGTCGTGTCGGCCGGACCGGCGCACCCGCCATACCAGCCGCCGCTGTTTCTGGTGCATGGGCTGGGGACCAACGGCGTGCGCGACTGGTACCCGGTGATCGTCCCGCTGGCAGAGCATCGCCGCGTGGTGATGTTCGATCTCCCCGGGTTCGGGCGGTCGGGGCACGCGAACGTGAAGTACGCGCCCGAGCGCTACGCGGCGGTGCTTTCGCGCCTCATCGCCGCCTACGGTCCCGGACCTGTCGACGTCGTCGGCCATTCGATGGGCGGCGCGATCTCGCTGTTCCATGCCGCCGCCTACCCGGACCAGGTGCGCCGGCTGGTGGTCGTCGACGCGGCCGGCATCCTGCACCGCGACGCTTGGGCAGCGCACCACGTTCGTCGCGTCACCGATCCCGCGCGCATCTTTCTTCCGCGCGTCGCCGAGATCGTGGGCGAGGTGGCGGACGTGCTCGCCGATTCGTCGCGCATCCTCGATCCGGCGCCGGACATCGTGCTGGAGTTCGCGCCGCTGCGGCAGAAGCTGCTGGGCGGCAAGCCCGAGCGGATCGCGGCGCTGGGGCTGATCCTGCAGGACTTCGGACCGTTGATCGCGCGCATCCACGCGCCGACGCTCGTCGTGTGGGGCAGCGAAGACATGATCGCGCCGCTGCGCACGGGCTTGATGCTCGCCGACCGCCTGCCGGATGCGCAGCTGGTCGTTCTGCCCGGCATCGGACACACGGTGATGGCGCAGGCGCCCTCGCGACTGGTGCCGGAGATCGAACGTCACCTGACCGCGCCCGCGGTCGCGTCGGTGCGGCCGCCGCCCGTCGCGGCGGCGGCGTCCCAGGGCAAGGGGATCTGCCGCGGACTCTCCGATTTTCACCTGACCGGCGTCTACGACAGCATCGAGATCGAAGACTGTGAGCGCGTCACGCTGGATCAGGTGCGGACGACCAGCCTGATGATCCGGCGCAGCACCGCCAGCATCGTGCGCTCGACGTTCACAGCCGGTATCGTCGCCGATGCGTCCACGCTGATCGTCACGGGCGGCGAGATCGACGGTGAGCCCGCGGTTGACGTCAAGGACAGCAAGGTCGATCTGGCGGGCGTCGCGATCGCCGCCGGCCGCGAACCGTTCCGCGCCACCGGCCAGAGCCGCGTTCTGCTGTCGTGCTGTCCGGTCCGCACACCGTACGGCACCGCCTTCCGCCACGGCTTCGTGAACGTCCCGGCCGGCTCGTAGGCGAGCCGCCAGGTCGGGTTATTTTCGCGAGGACCGCGCCGCCGAGCGTTGCGCCGGCGAGGCGTTGCGGTTCATCGCGCGGAGCCGCAGCGAAGCGTCGGTCTTGATGCGACCGGGGCTCTTGCGGCTGGACTTGCGCGACGGGCGCGTCGTTGCGCTGATCTCGTGCTCGTAGGTGTTGTAGCGCGCAGCGCGCGCGTGCTCGTTGTGCGACGCCGGATTCGGAACGCTGTTCTTGAAGCGTCCGCGCGCCCGGGCACGCTTGCCCGCGGAAGCGTGCCCGGGCTGCTGGGCGTGGCGTGCATGTGCCGCGCGCTGCTGCGCGACCTGGAACCGCTCGGCTCTGGTCATGGCCGGCCGCTCTAACTCAACCGGTCACACCACCTCGGCGGCGGCGACTCTTTGCTCGAGGCGCTTCACGCGCCGGAGCGCCCGCAAAGAATTCAAGAACGATCCAAACAGTAAGCCAGCAGGCGCGAGCGGAATCAGCGGAAACAGCGGAATCTTTTTCAGTAGCCGGTAAAGCAGAAAACCCTTGATGATTTTGCCACGCCGCATTTCACGCCTCCTGTTTCAACCTGCCCACGTCGCGGACCCGAGCAAGCACAACGTTCTACGCGCGCGGATGCGTGGCTGGAGTATCATTGCTCTCCCGCGTTGAGGCTCATGCGTGATGGACGACGACGCCGACACGGTGGAGATGGATTACAGCAGCGCGTGCGAATCGTGCGCGATGCGGCTGGACGGCCGACGCTATCTGCAGGCCGACGGGTCGACGGTACGTAGCTTCTGCTCGGAAGCCTGTCTTCGTACCGCGCTGACCGAGCAGAGAAAGCGGCTCTGGCGTGTGCGGCGCCGCGGATTGAAGATCGCGGTCGTCGGCCTGGCCGTCGCGGGCGCCTGCCTGGTGCCGCACGAAGTGCAGGTCAGCCGGCGGGCGTCGGCGGTGCGCGCCGCGGCCACTGCAGCGCCGGCCGCGCCGCCGACCGTTCCCGTCGTACCCGAGGGATGGTTCGGCCCCGAATGGCCACCGACGGAGATGAGCGTGCTGGCGACGCTGGGGCGCGATGCCTGGTTGCATCCGCTGGCCGGTCCCGTGCGCCGCATGCCGCTGCGCGACTCGCGCGTGTTCGGCGCCATCCGCCCGGGAAATCGCGCCATCGAGTGCCGCAACGGGCATTGCGGCGTCGATCTGGGCGGCGAGATCTGGGGCGAGCACGTGCGCGCGGTCCATGACGGCGTCGTCGACTTCGTCCAGCGCGGCGCGAACGCTCAGCACGGCGGCCAGTTCGTGCGCATCTCCCATCGCGGCGGCATGATCTTCACGCAGTACTTCCACCTGGCGGCGATCCCGCGCCGGATCGAACGCGGCGTGTTCGTGAAGAGCGGCGACCTGATCGGCCTGGTCGGTGACACGGGCGTGAAGGAGTCGGCGCCACACCTTCATTTCGCGGTGTCGATGCGCCCGTCGACCGAAAGCAGGATCGAGAAGTACATCGATCCGGAGCCGTTGATCGCGCTGTGGCCGCTGCGCGTGCCGCTGGAGGACAGCCCGGCCGGTCTGGTGACGACGGTGGCCGAGCCCGGCATCCCGCTGGGTTCGGCGCCGCTGATCCCGGGCCGCAAGCGCAAGCTGGCGGCGAAGCGCAGCGCCGCCGCGGCCGCGTCCGGCGGCCAAGCTCGCAGTCCCGCGGCTGACGCGGACGAAGGGCCGGCGGCGGAGAGCGCGGGGTCAGATTCGGCGGGGGACGAATGAGGGGCACCGCGCGCCGCCTCTGCTTTGCGTGCGGTAACGCCGTCGAGGCGGACGAACAGTTCGTGCTCGCGCGCGGCCGCGAGCGCGTGCCCCACTGTTCCGAGGCGTGCGTGCGGGCGACGCTGGGCGTGCGGCGGGCCCGCCGCTGGCGATCGCGGTTGCGCGTGACCGCGGGCGCGACGCTGGTGGCGCTGGTGGCGGTCGGTGTCTGGAGCATCAAGCGCCATCGCGCGCAGAAGCCGCGATCGATCGCGCTGTCGTGGACCGAGACCGCCTGGGAGAAGTCGGTGCCGCAGGCGCCGACGAACTTCTTCGGGCCGGCGTGGCCGCCCACCGACGCGGACTGGGCGTTCGCGTTCGATCGCGCGGCGTGGACGTATCCCTTGCCCGGACCGGTGCGCCGGCCGCCGGTCGCCAACGATCGCCTGTTCGTCACCGATGCGAAGCCGCGTCCCGCGGCGTGCCGCGCGCCCAACGTTTGCGGCGTCTCGCTGGGCGGCCAGCTGTGGGGCGAGCACGTGTTCGCGGTGCTGGAGGGCGTCGTCGATCGTTCGGTCCCGGGCGGCGGCGACGACCACGGGGGCGGATACGTCCGCATCGCCCACTTCGGCGGCATGGTGTTCACGCACTACTTCCACCTGGCCGCGATCCCGCGGGGCGTGGTGCGCGGCGCCCGCGTCTCGGCCGGCGAGGTGATCGGCCTCGTCGGTGACACGGGCACGGGCGGCGAACGATCGGGCGCGCGGCCTCACCTTCACTTCGCGTTTTCGATCCGCCCGTCGGCAGAGTGGCCGGAGGCGTACTGGGATCCGACGCCGCTGATGGCGAAGTGGGCGTTGCGCGTGCCGCCGCACGGCAGCGTCGCCGGCTTGCTCGCCGCCACGGATGCGATGGAGATCCCCCGCCGCCACAAGGGCCACTGAGATCAGATCCCCTCTCCCGCTTGCGGGAGAGGGCTAGGGTGAGGGCAAGCCGCCTGAGGCAACGTTCGCGCGGGAGTCAGGGTGAGGGCCGCGTGCGCGCCACGACGAACTGGCGGACGAATTCGGTTTGCGGTTGCGCGGCGAGATCGGCGAGGCGGCCGCGTTGCACGACGGCGCCCGCCTCGATGACAACGATGTCGCCGTCCAGCGCCTCGGCGTCGGCGACGTCGTGCGTGACCAGGACCGTCGGCATCGCCAGCGCGCGCAGGCGGTCGGCGAGGAAACGGCGGACGTCGCGGCGGACCGACACGTCCAGCGCCGCGAGCGGTTCGTCCATCAACAGCGCGCGCGGGCGGCCGGCGAGGGCGCGCGCCAGCGCCACCCGCTGCATCTCGCCGCCCGAAAGCTGCGCCGGTCGCCGCGCCGCCAGCGCCGCCACGTCCAGTTCGGCCAGCGCCGCGCGCGCCAGGTGATCGCGTTCGGCGCGCGACGGCGCGGGGACGCCGTAGGCGACGTTCCCCAGCACGTCGAGGTGCGGGAACAGCGCGTAGCGCTGGGGCACGAACCCGATCCGGCGGCGCTCCAGCGGCACGTCGACGTGCGCGTCACCGTCGTACAGGGTCGTGCCGTCCAGGCTGACGCGCCCGCGGTCCGGCGCGAGCGCGCCCAGGATCATCATGAGCGCGCTGGTTTTTCCCGAGCCGTTGGGCCCCACCAGCAGCAGCGGCGCCGCGCCGGTGCTGAACGAGACGTCGATGGAGAGCGCGCCGGTCGTGCCGCGCACGTCGACCTTCAGCGCGTTCATCGCCGTGCCCCCGCGCGAATCGCCACCAGCAGCGCGAACGCGACCGCGACGAGGACGATGGACAGGCTCTGGGCCGTCTGCAGGTCGGACTCCAGCGCGGTGTAGATCGTCAGCGGCAGCGTCTGCGTGCGCCCGGTCAGGTTGCCGGCGAACATCAGGGTGGCGCCGAATTCGCCCAGGGCGCGCGCCCAGCTGAGGGTGGCGCCACCCGCCAGCGCCGGCCACGACAGCGGCACCGCCACCGTGAAGAACACGCGCGGCCACGAGGCGCCCAGCGTGCGCGCGACCAGCACCAGGTCGGCGTCCAGCTGGCGAAACGCCGCGACCGCCGCCTGTACGTAGAAGGGCGCGGCGACGAACGACTGGGCCAGCACGACCGCGGCGGTGGAGAAGGGCAGCCCGACGCCGAAGACCGCCAGGCTGGGCCCCAGCAGCCCGCGCCGGCCGAACGCCAGCAGCAGCGCGACGCCCGCGACGGCCGGCGGCAACACCACCGGCAGCTGGATCACCGTCTCCAGCACGCGCCACAGTCGGGTTCGCCGGCGCGCGATCACCCACGCCAGCGGCGTCCCGCACAGCACGATCAATCCGAGGCTGGCGATCGTCGTGACGATCGTCAGGCGGATGGCCGGCGCGACCAGCGGGTCGGCCAGCCCGCGCAGCAGCCGGCCGGGCGACGACGTGAACAGCAGGCCCGCGATCGGCAGCAGCACCAGCAGCAGCAGCGCGCCCGACAGACCGCCGACGGCGGCGGGCCAGGCGATCGCGATCAGGCGTTCGCGCCAGACGCGGGGCTGCGTGTCGGTTACTTGCCCGGGCAAGCCGTGAACCCCGCGTCTCGCAGCGCGGCCGCTCCCGCCGGCGACCTCACGAGATCGATCCAGCGGCGCGCGAGGTCGGGGTGGGGCGCGGCCTTCAGCGCCGCGATCGGATACTCGGCGATGACGTTCGACTCGGGTGGGATGGCGACCATCGCGACCTTGCCGCGGGCGGCGCTCGCGTCGCTGCGGTAGACGATGCCGGCGTCGGCCTCGCCGAGGACGACCTTGGCCAGCACCTGGCGCACGTTCAGCTCGCGCGACGCGACGCGCGCCTGGACGCGCGCGGGAAAATCCGCGCCTTGCTTGGCCGCCGCCTTCTGGAGGATCTGCAGCGTGTAGGCGCCGATCGGAACCTCGGGTACACCGATCACGATTCGCTCGGCGCGCGGCAGATCGGCGAACGTCTTCAGCGTCGACGACAGCGCGGCGCGCACGACCACGACCGGTTCGTTACAGGTGAACACGGACGGCGCGACGACCAGCCCCTGCGACAGCAACGCGTCCATGTGCTTGCGATCGGCCGACGCCACCACGTCGGCCGCCGCGCCGTGCTCGATCTGCGTGCGCAGTTCCTGGCTGCCGGCGGCGTTCGCGATCACCTTCGCGCCGGGATTGTCCTTCTCGAACTGCGGGACCAGCTTCGCGAAGACGTCCTTCAGCGACGCGGCCTGGAACACGACGACTTCTTTGCTGGCGGCGCCCGACGCGGCACCTGCGCCGACGAAAAATGCCGCGCACGTTGCGATGAAAAAAATGACGCGCGGTCCGAAGCTCATCCGCCGGAATATATTCGTCATCGAACGCGGCCGGCATAATATGCGCCGGATGGTGGGAGGGAAATGGGCCGAGAATCTGGCGGAAACCGAGGCGCTTTTCCGCACGACCGTCGAGAACCTGCCGATCAATCTGGTTCTCTACGATCGCGAATACCGGATCCTGTGCATCAACCCGACGCTCGCGGCAACCTGCGCGAAGCTGTCCGGCCGGAAACCCGACGAGCTGGTGGGCCTGCGCGGGGCCGATCTGTGGCCCAAGGTGATCTGGGACGCGCTCTACGAGCACAGCGAGCGCGCCGTCGCGACGCGCGAGCGCCAGACCTACGAGCTCGCGACCGCGTTGCCGGGGTGCAGTCCCACTGTTCGCGAGTGGACGGTGGTGCCGCTGGTGGGCGCCAGCGGCGACGTCGATCGCATCGTCACGATGAGCATCGACGTGACCGCGCAGCGCCAGATGGTGGCGGAGCTGCGCGCAGCCGATCAGCGCAAGAGCGATTTCATCGCGATCCTGTCGCACGAGCTGCGCAATCCGCTGGCGGCGATCCGGTTGAGCCTGCACATCCTGGAAACTGGCGCGCCGGGCGGTGAGGAAGTCGCGGGCGCCCGCCGCATCATGGATCGGCAGGTCGGCCAGCTGGTTCACCTGGTCGATGATCTGCTCGACGCCACGCGTATCACGCAGAACAAGATCCAGCTGCAGCGTCACCGGCTGGACCTCAATGACCTGGTGCGCGCCACCATCGAGGACAACCGCCCCCATCTGGAGAAGAGCGGCGTGCGAATCGACGTCGGCCTGGCGGGGGCGCCGATCTACGTGAACGCGGACGGCGTGCGGATCGCGCAGGTGCTGACGAACCTGCTGGCGAACGCCGTCAACTTCACGCCGGCGGGCGGCACCGCGACCGTGACGGTCTCGACCGAGCCGACGCCGGAGCCGCACGGCGCGGCCGTGCTGCGCGTGCGCGACAACGGAAGTGGTATCGACGCGGCGTTGTTGCCGCGGCTGTTCGAGCCGTTCATGCAGGCCGATCGCCCGCTGGCGCGCGCCGGCGGCGGGCTGGGACTGGGGCTGGCGCTGGTCAAGGGACTGGTCGAGCTGCACGGCGGCAGCGTCAGCGCCAGCAGCGCAGGCAAGGGTATGGGCGCCGAGTTCGCCGTGCGGCTTCCGCTCGATGCGCGTGGCGAGGCCTTCGCGGCCGCGACCGCGGACGCGCGAGCGACGCAGGCGGGCCGCCGCATGCTGGTGATCGAAGACGACGCGGACGTCGCCATGGCGATGCGCGTGGTGCTGGAGATGGCGGGTCACGCCGTGGCGATCGCCTGCAACGGTCCCGACGGTCTGGAGGCCGCGCGCGTGTTCAAGCCGGAGGTCGTGCTGTGCGACATCGGCTTGCCCGGCATGGACGGCTACGAGGTGGCGCGGCGGATCCGCGCCGACGCGGCGTTGCGGGCCAGCTTCCTGGTGGCGCTGTCCGGCTACGCCCAGGTTGACGACGTCGCCGCCGCGCGCGCCGCGGGCTTCGACGAGCACCTGGCGAAGCCCGCCAGCCTGGAGAAGGTGCAGCGCGTGCTTGCTGCGATTCCCGCGGCTAATTGAGTCGGGACCCTCAAAGGGTCCCGAACCCCCCGCGATGGTACGCGCCGAGCAAAGCTCGGCGGCTCCCCACGCGCCAATGAACGCGACGGCCGTTACTGACAGCCGTCGTCGATGACGCCGTTGCAGTCGTCGTCGACCTGGTTGCCGCACACCTCGGCGGCGCCGGGGTGGACGGACGCCACGTCGTCGCGGCAGTCGTTGCACCAGATCACGCCGTCGCCGTCCGCGTCGGTGCCGGTGCCGCTGTCCTGGCAGGCGAGCCAGCGTTCGACGTACGCGG
>Ga0207691_10003905_pt1 | contig 14480 bp, 16 predicted proteins | sample KBSM13metaG_FD_184327 | JGI IMG/M metagenome (GOLD analysis project Ga0207691, IMG submission 184327) | Miscanthus rhizosphere microbial communities from Kellogg Biological Station, Michigan, USA - KBS M1-3 metaG (SPAdes) (version 2) | ecosystem: Host-associated > Plants > Roots > Rhizosphere >... | reverse complement strand
CGACCATGTCTTCGGCGCGATGAAGGAAAAGGAGATCCTGCGCGTCGAGGGGCCGTTCGGCAGCTTCTTCCTGCGCGAGGATTCCGACAAGCCGATCGTCCTGCTCGCCTCGGGCACCGGCTTCGCGCCGATCAAGGCGATCCTCGAGCACATGATGTGGAAGGGGATCGAGCGCAAGGCGGTCCTCTACTGGGGCTGCCGCAGCCGCGTCGACCTCTATCTCCACGAGTGGGCCGAAGAAGCGACGAAGAAGCTGCCCAACCTGCGCTACGTTCCCGTGCTCTCGGAAGCGAAGGCCGAGGACGACTGGCACGGCCGCACCGGCTTCGTCCACCACGCGGTGATGCACGACTTCCCCAACCTGCTCGAGCACCAGGTGTACGCGTGCGGCGTGCCGATCATGGTCGAGTCGGCGAAGCGCGACTTCGTGGCCCGCTGCGGGCTTCCCGACGACGAGTTCTACGCCGACTCGTTCACCTCCGAGGCCGACAAGCACGGCCCGTGACGCGCCGCGCGGGCGTTGTCGGAGAACGACGACGCGCCCGCGCACCGCGGCCCCACACGGCCGGGCGGCCTTCCCCGATTCGGTCGCGACGCCGGCGCGGCGAAGCTGTGGCATCCCCGCCGCCGGCCGCGGCCGGGCGGGCTTCGGAACAGCTTCTCGGAGACATCGCCATGATCAACCGTCCGCTCACGACCAGCCTCGCCGCCGTCGCCCTCGCCGCGACCGCCGCGTGCACGACGACACCGACGAGCGCCCCGGGTTACTACTCGACAGCGCCCGCGCCTTCCTCGACCTACTCGCGTCCGGTGCCGTACTCCGACCAGGGCGTCGTCCGCGCGATCGAAGTGATTCCGGTGGCGTCTCGACCGGTCGGCGCCGGAGCGATCCTCGGCGCGATCGTCGGCGGCGTCGTCGGCAACCAGTTCGGCAGCGGCTCGGGCCGCGCGCTGACGACGATCGGCGGCGCGGTCGCCGGCGGCGTCGCCGGCAACGCGATCGAGCAGCGGACGCGCCGTGACGACGAGGTCTATCGCGTCTCGGTCCGCTTCGACGACGGCAGCATCCGCGACTTCGACTACCAGCAGGTCGGTGCGCTGCGCGTCGGCGATCGCGTCCGCCTCGTCGACGGCCAGCTGCACATGATGTAAATCCCCGGCGTGCCACCTCCGGCACGCGGTTTTGTTGGCGCTCGTTCGGGGGACTGCGGTGCCGCGGGCGAGCGGTTGCACGGACAATCCGGGGTCGTCGCAGATCCCGGAGGAGAACCATGTCGACCGCTCGCCTGATCCTGCTCGCCGCCGTGGCCGCCGCCAGCCTTCCTGCGGCCGCACAGACGCTCGGCAAAGGTGGCTCGATGGCGAGCGGCGGCGCCGGTCCCGACGGGTCGCAGAACGCGAACAGCCAGCTCGAGCGCTGCGACGCGCCGAAAGGAACGCTCGCGGTCGTCGAGCCGCACACGCAGGCCGGCCAGAGCCTGCAGCGCTACGGCCTCGGCTCGCCGACCGGCGTGCTGCGCATGCTCGTCCAGCAGTCGAACTGCTTCCAGGTCGTCGAGCGCGGCGTCGGCATGAACAATATGGCGATCGAGCGCCAGCTCGCCGCCTCCGGCGAGCTGCAGCGCGACCAGAACGTCGGCAAGGGGCAGATGGTCGCCGCCGACTTCATCCTGACGCCGTCGGTCGTGTTCAGCGAGAACAACGCCGGCGGCATCGGCGGCGCGCTCGGCGGCCTCATCGGCGGCGGCAAGGGCCAGGCGATCGCCGGCATCGCCGGCGGCGTCAAGTTCAAGCAGGCCGAAACCAACCTGCTGCTCGCCGACGCGCGCTCGGGACTGCAGGTCGCCGCCGCGCAAGGCAGCGCCGAGAAGGCCGACTTCGCGCTCAGCGGGGCGGTGCTCGGCCAGGTCTCGGCCGCAGGCGGCGGCTACGGCAACACCGCCGAAGGCAAGATGATCGCGGCGTCGTTCCTCGACAACTGGAACAACATCGTCCGCAACATCCGCAACAACCCCTCGCTCGTGCAGGCACGCGCCGGCGTGGCGTCGCAGCAGAACGCGGCGATGAGCGTGCAGGCCAACGCCGGCACACCGGGCGACGTGCTGATCACCAAGATCGGCGGCGTCAAGGTGATGCGCCAGCCGCGCGACAACGGCGGCGAGCTGCAGACGCTCGGCCGCAACGAGGAGGTCATCCTCGCCGGCGAGGACCAGAACGGCTACACGAAGGTGACGACGTCGCGCGGCGACGGCTGGGTCAAGGCGATCCTGCTGAGAAGGCCGTGAGGCGGCGCGCTGCGATCGCCGCGCTCGGCGCGGCGGGCTGGACCGCGTTCGCGCCGCCCGACGCGAGCGCGCAGACGAAGGTGCTGCGCTTCGTCGTCCCCTACCCGCCCGGCGGTCCGCTCGACATCGTCGCGCGCGCGCTCGCCGAGCGCGTCAAGGACAGCCTCGGCGTCGTCGTCGTCGACAACCGCGCCGGCGCCGGCGGCAACATCGGCGCCGACGTCGTCGCCAAGTCGCCTGCCGACGGCTCGACGATCGTGATGGGCGCGGTCGCGACGCACGCGATCAATCCGTGGCTGTACGTAAAGCTGCCGTACGACCCGATCCGCGACTTCACGCCGATCACCGGCGTCGCGCGGGTGCCGAACGTGCTCGTGATGAGCCCGGCGGTCGCATCGCGGCTCGGCATCGCGAGCGTCGCCGATCTCGTCGCCTACGCGAAGCAGAACCCCGGCAAGCTCAACTACGGCTCGGGTGGAACGGGCAGCGCGGGCCATCTCGCCGGCGAGCTGTTCAAGACCGAGGCCAGCGTCTACATGGTCCACATCCCGTACGCCGGCGGCAACCCGGCGCAGCTCGCGCTGCTCGCCGGTCAGGTCGACCTCAACTTCGACAACCTCGCCGCGGCGTCGGCGAACATCAAGGCCGGCAAGCTCAAGGCCCTCGCGGTGACGACCGCGCAACGCTCGACCGCGATGCCCGACGTTCCGACGATCGCCGAGGCCGGCGCGAAGCTGGGTCTGGCGCGCTTCGACATCGACACCTGGTTTGGCATCTTCGCCCCCGCCCACCTGCCCGCGGAGACGACCACGCGCCTGAACAAGGCCTTCGTCGACGCGCTCGCCAGCGCCGACGTGAAGGCCCGCCTGGCAAGCCTTTACGCCGAGCCGATGGCGATGACGCCCGAGCGATTCGCGGCGTTCGTCAAGGCCGAGCTCGCCAAGTACGAACCGCTCGTCAAGGCGTCGGGAGCTCGGGTCGAGTGAGGCCGGTCGGCCGGGGTCCCTTCGATAGAATCGATCGCTTTTCCGCCCGGCCCACCGAGCCCGAATGACTCCGACCCAGACCGCCCTGCAGCGCGAGGTCGCCGCACTGCTGGTCGAGGCCCTCAACCTCGACATCGCCGCCGGGTCGATCGACCCAGAAGCGCCGCTCTACGGCGAAGGCCTCGGCCTCGATTCGATCGACATCCTCGAGGTCGCCCTCGTCGTCTCGCAGCGCTACGGATTCCAGCTCCGCTCCGACGACGAAGAGAACGTGCGCATCTTCAAGTCGCTCGCGAGCCTCGCCGACCACGTCGCCGCGCACCGCAAGAGCTAGGGCCCGTTCACGCCATGGCACTCCGCCTGCTCGCGGCGGGACTCGCAGGCGCCGCGTACCTCCTCGGCTCGCACTGGCTGATGACGAGCGCTCCGGCGTCGCCATGGAACGCCGTCGTCGTCGTCGGGCCGATGCTCGTCGCTGCGGGCGTCGTCGCCTGGCAGCGCGGCCAGCGCGCGCTCGCGCTCGTCGCCGCGGCCGCGACCGCCGCGCTCGTCGTCCAGGCCGGCAGAGGCGGCGGCGTCGCCGCGGAGACGCTCTATCTCGGCCAGCACGTCGCAGTCCACCTGCTGCTCGCGTTCGTCTTCGGCAGCACGCTCGCCGCCGGCCGCGAGCCGCTCGTGAGCGCTCTCGCGCGCCGCGTCCACGGCAGCCTGACGCCGGCGATGGCAGCGTACTCGCGCCGGGTCACGGTCGCCTGGACGTTCTACTTCGTCGCCATGGCCGTGCTCTCGATCGTGCTCTTCGCGACCGCGCCGTTCGTGGCGTGGGCGGCGTTCGCCAACCTCGTGACGCCGCTCGCGATCGTCGCGATGTTCGTCGGCGAATACCTGCTGCGCTACCGCCTGCACCCCGAGTTCGAGCGGACGACGATCACGCAGGCGGTGCGCGCGTACGCCGACCGCGCCCAGCCGAATGAGTGAGGTCGCGCCGATCGTCGCCGGCGAGCCCGACTCGCCGTTCGCCAACGTCGCCGGCAGCGTGCGCTCGCGGCGCGAGTTCGTCGCCGACGCCATCGCGCTCGCCGAGCGGCTGCCGTCGAGCGGCGCGATGCTCAACCTCTCGGTCGACCGCTACCGCTTCGCCGTCGGTCTCGCCGCGGCGCTGCTGCGCGGGCAGCCCAGCCTGCTGCCGCCGAACCATCTCGCCGACACCGTCGCGCGCCTGAGCGCCCGCTTCGCCGGCACCTACGCGCTCGTCGACGGCGATGCCGATGCGCACGGCCTGCCGGTGGTGCGTGCTCCGGCGGCATACGCCAGCGGCGACGGCGTCGCTTCGATCCCGGCGGTCGACGCGCGCATGGTCGCCGCCCATGTGCTGACGTCGGGCTCGACCGGCGACCCGGTGCCGCACGCCAAGCGGTGGGGTCTGCTCGTCACCAACGCGCGCGACGAGGCGGCGCGCCTCGCCGCGACGCTCGAGCGCGCCGACCTGCGCGGTGTCTCGATCGTCGCGACCGTGCCGGCGCAGCACATGTACGGCTTCGAGTCGAGCGTTCTGCTCGCGCTGCACGGCGGCGCGACGCTCGGCGCGGCGCGACCGTTCTTCGCCGCCGACGTCGCCGCGTCGCTCGCCGCCGCGCCGGCACCGCGCCTGCTCGTCACGACCCCGTTCCACCTGAAGACGATCGTCGAGGCCGACGTCGCGCTGCCGGCGCTCGCGCTCGTCCTCTGTGCGACCGCACCGCTGTCGCCGCAGCTCGCGGCCCGCGCCGAGGAGCGGCTCGGCGCGCCGCTGCTCGAGATCTACGGCTGCACCGAAGCCGGCCAGGTCGCGACCCGCCGCACCGTCGCCGGCGCCGAGTGGCGCACCTTCGACGGCATCCGCGTCGACGGCGACGGCGACGCGGTGACCGTGAGCGGCGGCCACGTGCCCGAGCCGACCGTGCTCGCCGACGTGCTCGAGGTGACCGGCGCGACGACGTTTCGCCTGCTCGGCCGCTCGAGCGACCTCGTCAACATCGCCGGCAAGCGCAGTTCGCTCGCGCACCTGAACTTCCACCTCAACGCGATCCCCGGCGTCGTCGACGGCGCGTTCTGGCTGCCGCCCGACGACGAAGCCGACGCGCAGGGCATCGTCCGCCTCGTCGCGTTCGTCGTCGCTCCCGGCCTCGGACGCGAGCAGATCGTCGCGGCGCTGCGCGACCGCGTCGACGCCGCATTCCTGCCGCGCCGCGTCGTCCACGTCGACGCGCTGCCGCGCGAAGCGACCGGAAAGTTGACGGCCGAGCGGATGGCCGCGCTCGCGACGCGCCGGCGGCACGGCGGACCGCGATGAGCGCAGTGGTCGCGAGTGCGCAGATCGCGTTCGGCGCCGACCATCCGGCGTTCGCCGGCCACTTTCCCGGCCGGCCCGTGCTGCCCGGCGTCGCGCTGCTCGCCGCCGTGCTCGAGGCGGCGGCCGCCGAAGCGCGGTTCGCCGCCGCGATCGGGCCCTCTCCGCGGCTCGCGTGGGTCAAGTTCCTCGCTCCGGTCGAGCCCGGCAGCTCGCTCGCGATCTCGCTGCAGCTCGGCGAAGCGGCGATCGACTGGGAGGTCGACGCGCGCGGCGTCGCGGTCGCGACCGGGAGGATCGCGCGCGCCGATCTCGCCGTCGCAGCGCGATGAAAGCAGGAGGCGGCACCGCTGCGCCGACCGGCTGGGCGCGCCAGCGCGAGCGCAGCAACCGCTTCGTCCTCTTCCTCATGCGCTGGCTCGCGCTCGCGCTCGGCAGGCGCATCGCCCGCATGCTGCTGCCGCCGATCGCCTGCTGGTACGTCCTCGATCCGGCGACGCGCGCCAACTCGGTGCGCTACCTGACGCGCGCGCTGGCGCGACCGGCGACGTGGCGCGACGTCTATCGCCACGTGCACGCGTTCGCCGCGACCGTGCTCGACCGCGTCTACCTGCTGCAGGAACGCTTCGCCGAGTTCCGCTTCTCCGCCAGCGGCCACGACGCGATCCTCGTGCCGTTCGCGCGCGGCGACGGCGTCCTCGCGTTCGGAGCCCACCTCGGCAGCTTCGAGGCGCTGCGCATGATCGGCCACGACAAGGGCCTGCGGGTGGCGATGATCATGTACGAGGACAACGCGCGCCTGATCAACGAGACGCTGGCGACGCTCGCGCCGAAGGCCGAGCTGCGAACGATCGCGCTCGGCCGCGTCGATGCCATGCTCGCGCTGCGCCGCTGGCTCGACGACGGCGGCGTCGCCGGGCTGCTCGCCGACCGCACGCTCGCCGCCGGCTCGCAGCGCTCGAAGACGATCGCGCTGCCGTTCCTCGGCGCGCCGGCGCTCTTCTCGGACGGTCCGTTCCGCCTCGCCGCGATGCTGAAGCGCCGCATCGTCTTCATGGCCGCGCTGTACCGCGGCGGCCGCAACTACGAGCTGCGTTTCGTCGAGCTCGCCGACTTCGCCGCGCTCGACGCCGCGAAGCGCGACGCCGCAGTGCGCGCCGCGCTCGAGCGCTACGTCGCCACGCTCGAAGCGCTCTGCCGCGAAGCGCCGTACAACTGGTTCAACTTCTACGACTTCTGGGCCGATGCCGACCGCTCGCCTGCCACGCCCGCCGAGCGCTGATCGGCGCCGTGTCGTCGTCGCGCTGGCCGCGCTCTGCGCCGACGCGATCGTCTCCGTCCGAACGGCGAACGCGGCGGCGTTCGACCTCGAGGCGCTGACCGCGCTGCTCGCCAGGGTCCGTTCGGGCGAGGCGACGTTCGTCGAGACGAGGCGCATCGAGATGCTCGACCGCACGCTGACGTCGTCGGGCAGGCTCTCGTTCAAGGCGCCCGACGTCTTCGTGCGCGAGACGCTGAAGCCGCGCCGCGAGAAGCTCGCCGTCGACGGCAACACGCTGACGACGAGCATCGGCGAGCGCAGCCGGACGCTGCAGCTCGACGCATCGCCGGAAGCGTCGGTCGTCGTCGAGGCGATTCGCGGCACGCTGACCGGCAACCGCGCTGCCCTCGAGCGGCTGTTCGAGCCGCACGTCGACGGCGACGCGAAGAGCTGGACGCTCGAGCTGGTGCCGCGCGACCTGCGCCTGCGCGGGCAGGTCGCGTCGGTGCGCGTCGCCGGCCGCGAGAGCACGGTGCGCGAGGTGCGCGTGCTGCTCGCCGACGGCGACCACTCGGTGATGACGATCGAACCGGTCGCGCCGGGCCGCGCCGCGCCGTGACGACGGCGGCGCCGCCGCGCAACCGCGGCCGCGACCGCATGGCGGTCGCGCTCTGGCTCGCCGCGATCGCGGCCGCGCTCGTCGTCGCCTGGCGCGCCCACTACGTCGCCGATCTGTCGGCGTTCCTGCCGTCGGCGCCGACGCCGGAGCAGGCGGTGCTGCTCGACCAGCTGAGGAGCGGCGCGACGTCGCGCCTCGTCCTGATCGGGATCGAAGGCGGCCCCGTCGGAGGCGACCCCGACGCTGCCGCGGCGGCGCGTGCGCAGGCGTCGAGCCGGCTCGCGGCGGCGTTGCGCGCCAGCGGCCGGTTCGCGTCGGTGCACAACGGCGAGACCTCGGCATGGGCCGACGCCGGCAAGTTCGTCTTCGCGCACCGCTACCTGCTCAGCCCGGCGGTCGACGCCGAGCGCTTCAGCGTCGCGGGTCTGCGCGACGCGATCGAGCAGACGGTCGGGCTCCTCGGCACGCCGGCGGGAACGCTGCTGAAGCCGATCCTTTTTCGCGACCCGACCGGCGAGACGCTGCGCATCGCCGAGGCGCTGACGCCGGCGCGCGCGCCCAAGGTCGAGCACGGCGTCTGGGTCTCGCGCAGCGCGCCGCGTGCCGTGCTCGTCGCGACGACGCTCGCCGACGGCGCCGACCTCGACGGCCAGGAGCGCGCGCTCGACGCGATCGACGCCGCGTCGACGGCGGCGCTTTCGCCAGGCCTCGGCGTCGTCGTCTCCGGCGCCGGCCGCTTCGCCGTCGAGTCGCGCGCGCGCATCAAGAGCGAGGTCGAGCGCCTGGCCGTCCTCGGCTCGATCGCCATCGTCGCGCTGCTCTGGCTCGCGTTCGCGTCGCTGCGCGCGCTCGCCGTCGCGCTGCTGCCGGTCGCGACCGGAGTCGTCGCCGGCATCGCCGCCGTCCAACTCGGCTTCGGACAGGTCCACGGCATGACGCTCGGCTTCGGCACGACGTTGATCGGCGAGGCGGTCGACTACGCGATCTACTACCTGATCCAGAGCCGCGGCGCCGGCGCCGGCCAATGGCGGCGCGAGAGCTGGCCGACGGTGCGGCTCGGCCTCTTCACGTCGCTGATCGGCTTTGCCGCGCTCGTCTTCACCGGCTTTCCGGGACTCGCCCAGCTCGGCGTCTTCTCGATCGCCGGCCTCGTCGCCGCGGCGGCGACGACGCGCTTCGTCTTTCCCGTGCTCGTTCCCGAAGGCGCGCCCGGCGCCGGCTTTCGCGTCCGCCTCGCCGCCGCGATGCGCGCCGCCGCGGCGGTGCTGCCGCGCTGGCGAGCAGGGGTCGCCGCGCTCGCGATCGCGTCGCTCGCCGTCGTCCTCCTCGCGCCTTCGCCATGGCGCGGCGAGCTCTCGGCGCTGAGCCCGGTGTCGGCGAACGAACTCGCACGCGACGCCGCCCTGCGCGCCGACGTCGGCGCCGCCGACGCCGGCACGCTCGTCGCCGTCGCCGGCAACGACGAGCAAGGCGCGCTTGCCGCCGCCGAGGCGGTCGACGCGCGGCTCGACGCGCTGGTCGCCGACGGCGTCGTCGTCGGCTACGACTCGCCGGCGCGTCTGCTGCCGCCGGCGAAGACGCAGGAGCGACGGCGTGCCGCGCTGCCGGACGAGAAGACGCTGCGCGATCGCCTCGCCGAGTCGACCAGCGGCGGCCCGATCGCAGCGAGCCGCCTCGAGCCGTTCGTCGCCGACGTCGGCACGGCACGCGCGCAGCCGCCGGTCACGCGCGCCGCGCTCGCCGCGACGCCGCTCGCCGCCGCGGTCGACGCACTGCTCCTGCCCGGCGACGCGACGCGGCCGTGGCGCGCGCTCGTCAACCTGCACGGCCGCGACGGCCAGGCGATCGATGCGGCGCGCGTGCGTGGCGCGATCGTCGACGTCCCCGGCGCCCGCATCGTCGCGATCAAGGCCGAGCTCGACGCGATCTACGCGCGCTTCGTGCGCGAGGCCGAATGGCAGGCCGCGCTCGGCGCCGGCGCCGTCGCGCTGCTGCTCGCCTGGCAGCTGCGCAGCGCGCGCCGGCTGGCCGCGCTCGGCGTGCCGATCGCGGCGGCAACGCTCGTCGTCCTCGCCGCCCTGACGCTCGCCGGCAGCGCGCTCGGCATCCTCCATCTCGTCGGCCTGCTGCTGACCGTCGCGATCGGCTCGAACTACGCGCTCTTCTTCGATCACCTGCGCGAGCGCGACAGCGCCGACGCCGACACGCTGGCGTCGCTCCTGCTCGCCAACCTGACGACGGTCGCATCGTTCGGTCTGCTGGCGAGCTCGAGCATCCCCGTGCTGCATGCCGTCGGCGTCGTCGTCGCACCGGGGGCGCTGCTCTGCCTCGTCTTCTCCGCGGCCTGGCTCGGGCGGCCGCAGGCGAGAATCGCGGCGTGAGCCCTTCGACCGATCGTGCACCGCCGCGCCCGCGCGCCGCCGCCACGGCGTGGCCGACGTACGTCACCGCGTCGCTCGCGTGGCACGCCGGCGCCGCCGGCGTCGCCATCGCCGCGCCGCAGACGTGGCCGTGGGCGCTCGGCGCGGTCGCCGCCAACCACGCCCTGCTCACCGCCGGCGGGCTGCTGCCGCGCTCGCGCTGGCTCGGCAGCAACTGGACGCGGCTGCCGGCGGCGAGCGCGGCGCGGCACGAGGTCGCCATCACGATCGACGACGGCCCCGACCCCGAAGTCACTCCCGCGGTGCTCGACATCCTCGACCGGCACGGCGCGCGCGCGACCTTCTTCTGCATCGCCACGCACGCGCGCGCCCACGGCGCGCTCTGCCGCGAGATCGTCGCGCGCGGTCACAGCGTGCAGAACCACACCAACGGCCATGCGCACAATTTCTCGCTGCTCGGACCGAAGGCGATCGCGCGCGAGATCGCGACGGCGCAGGATGCGATCGCCGACCTCTGCGGCGAAGTGCCCCGTTACTTCCGGGCGCCCGCCGGGCTGCGCAACCCGTTCCTCGCGCCCGTCCTGCAGCGGCTCGACCTGCAGCTCGTCAGCTGGACGCGACGCGGGCTCGACACGGTGCGCCGCGACGCCGACGCCGTCCTCGCGCGCCTCGCGCGCAACCTTCGCGGCGGCGACATCCTGGTCGCGCACGACGGCCACGCGGCGCGCACCGCCGCCGGGGTCCCGGTCGTCGTCGCGACGTTGCCGGCGCTGCTCGACCGCCTCGCCGCGCTCGGCCTCGTCGCGGTGACGCTGCCCGAGGCAGCGCGCGCCGACGCCGGCGCCAGCTCGGCGGCGCCATGACCGCGATCGACACCGTCGCGTCGTGGCGCTCGCTCGTCAGCGAAGCGAGCGCACCGTACCGCCGCTGCGGACGATTCGCGTGGCACTTCGCGCGCGGCAAGCTGCGCTGGGATCCGGTCTTCGCGCACCTGCTCGCACGCGGCGTCATCGCGCCGCGCACGCGCGTCCTCGACATCGGCTGCGGTCAGGGCCTGCTCGCGAGCCTGCTCGGCGCCGCAGCGCGGGTGGCGCGCGACGGCCGCTGGCCGAGCGGCTGGGCCGAGCCGCCGCTCGACGTCCGCGTCCGCGGCATCGAGCTGCAGCGCCGCGACGTCGAGCGCGCGCGCGACGCGCTCGGCGACGCCTGCGACATCGTCTGCGCCGACATGCGCTCGGCGCCGTTCGCCGACGTCGACACCGTCGTCATCCTCGACGTGCTGCACTACGTCAGCGAGCCCGAACAGGACGCGGTGCTCACGCGGGTGCGCGCCGCCCTGCCGGCCGGCGGCAAGCTCGTGCTCAGGATCGGCGACGCGGCGGCGCGCGGCGGCTTCGCGGCCAGCCAGTGGATCGACCGCGTCGTCACGTTCGTTCGCGGCCATGGCGTTGCGCCGCTCGCGGGCAGGACGCTCGCGGCGTGGCGCGCTCGCCTCGAGCAGCTCGGCTTCGCGGTCGCGAGCGAGCCGATGCACGCAGGGACGCCGTTCGCGAACGTCCTCATCGTCGCGACCGTCGTCGCCGACGGAGCGGACTCGAAGGCATGACGGCGACGACGCTCGACCACGCCGGCATCGCCGCGCTCGTCCCGCACACCGGGCCGATGTGCCTGCTCGAGCGGATGACGGCATGGAGCACCGACGCGATCGAGTGCGTCGCGACGAACCACCGCGATCCGCGCCATCCGCTGCGCAGCGCGAGCGGGCTGCTCGCGAGCACGGCGATCGAGTACGCAGCGCAGGCGATGGCACTGCACGGTGCGCTCGGCGCCGTCGCGTCGGCGCGCGGCGGCGGGCCCGGGATGCTCGCCAGCGCACGCGACGTCCGCCTCGCGTGCTGGCGTCTCGACGACCTGCCTGCCGCCGACCCCGACGTGCTCGTCGTCCGTGCCGAGCGGCACGCAGGCGACGCCGCCCGCATCCTCTACGGCTTCAGCGTCCGCCACGGCGGCCGCGAGCTCGCGTCGGGACGCGCCACCGTCGTCCTCGACACCGCCGCGGCGGCGCGATGAGCACGACGACGACGCCGCGCCGCCGCGCCCTCGTCACCGGCGCGAGCGGCGCGCTCGGCGAGGCGATCGCCGAGCGGCTCGGCCGCGACGGCGTCCACGTCATCGCCCACGCCAACGGCAGGATCGACGCGGCGCGCGCGGTCGCCGCGCGCATCGTCGCCGGCGGCGGCAGCGCCGACGCGGTCGCGTTCGACGTCACCGACAGCGATGCCGCGCGCGCGGCGTGCGAGCGTCTGCTCGAAGGCGGCCCGATCCAGATCGTCGTCAACAACGCCGGCGTTCACGACGACGCGGTCTTTCCCGGCATGCGCGCCGAGCAGTGGCACCGCGTCATCGACGTCTCGCTGCACGGCTTCTTCAACGTCACGCAGCCGCTCGTGTTGCCGATGGTGCGGACGCGCTGGGGCAGGATCGTCAACGTCTCTTCGGTCGCGGCGCAGACCGGCAACCGCGGCCAGGTCAACTACGCCGCCGCCAAGGGCGCGCTCAACAGCGCGACCAAGGCGCTGGCGCTCGAGCTCGCGAGCCGCGGCGTGACCGTCAACGCGGTCGCGCCGGGGATCGTCGACGCCGGAATGGCGGGCGGGACGTTCGACCGCGCCACGATCGAGCGGCTGGTGCCGATGAAGCGCGCCGGCAAGGCGAGCGAGGTCGCCGCGCTGGTCGCCTTCCTCGCCTCGGACGACGCCGCCTACATCAGCGGCCAGATCGTCGCGATCAACGGCGCGATGGTCTGAGCGACCGCGACCGAAGCCGCGGCGCTGCGATCACTTCGGCGGGCTGGTCGGGCCTTCGCCCGCGGGAACGAGCTCGCCCTTCTTCCTCGCTTCGGCCGTCTCGGCCTTGCGCTGCTCGCGCGTCTTCGTGCTCTTCTTCTTGGCGTCGGCGACGTCGGCCTTCTGCGTCACGCCGGCGGGCTGGAGCTCGCCCTGCTTTCTCGCCTCGAGCGTCTGCGCCTTGCGCTCCGCAGTGGTCAGCGTCGACGGCTGCGCGGGCGCGCTCGAGCGCGCTCCGCCTTGGCCTGCCGGAGTGAGCTGGCCCGCCTTCTGCGCGGCACGCGTCTCCGCCTTGACCTGCTCGCGCGTGAGCGGCGCGCTCGCCTGCGCGAGCGCCAACGCGGGCAGCAACGTCGCCGCGACGGCTGCCGCGAGCGTGCGAACTCGAACCATGGAACTTCCCTTCGATCGCGGCCGGTCGGCCGAAGCGTCGATCTTCGCCGACGCGACGCGCGATGACAAGCAAGGCACGCCCGCGGCCGCGACGACTGTGGCGTCGACGTCGACGTCGGCGCGCAACTGCGGCCGACGCGACGCTGTCGTCACTTCGACGGCGCCGGGCCTCCGCCGCCGGCGGGCACGAGTTCGCCCTTCTTCCTCGCCTCGAGCGTCTCCGCCTTGCGCTTCTCCTTCGTCATCGTCGAATGCTTCGTCGACTTCGGAGCCGGCCCGGCGCCGCCGCCCGCGGGAGTCAGCTCGCCCGCCTTCTGTGCCGCGCGCGTCTCTTCGTTGACCTGCGCGCGCGTCTTCGTCGAGTGCTGCTTCGTCGACGTCTTCGCGGCCGGCGTCGCGCCACCGCCTGCGGGCGTCATCTCGCCCGCCTGCTGCGCGGCGCGCGTCTCCGCCTTGACCTGCTCGCGCGTCTTCTGCGCATCCTGCGCGAACGTCAGCGCCGGCACCAATATCGCGGCGACCGCTGCCGCGAGCATCCTGACTCGAACCATGCAATTCCCCTCATCGCGGTCTCTGCGCCGCAACGCGCATCTTCGCCGACGCGTCACGACGCGGCAAGGTCGGCCTCGGGCAAGGCCTCGTAAAGACGGCAACTCGATTCAGCGCGCGCCGAACGGCGGCCGGCGGGCCAGCCTGCGCGCGACGAGCCACGGCAGACGGACGAGGAAGCCGGCCACCAGGCGCAGGTGCATCCAGGTCAGCAACGCATTGTCGCGACCGTAGCGGAAGTGCGAGACGCCGCCCTCGTCGGCGCCGAGATAGCGCACCGGCGCGTCGACGTTGATCGGCCGGACGCCGCGCCAGGCGAGGCGGACGACGGCCTCGGTGTCGAAGTCGAAGCGGCGCATCCAAGGCTGCGCGCGCATGACGTCGACGAGCGGCGCGATCGGATAGACGCGAAAGCCGTACAGCGAATCGGCGATGCCCGCGCCGAGCGTCTCGAGGTTCGTCCACGCGTTCGAGATGCGGCGGCCGCGCACGCGCAGGAGCGGCGCCGATGCGTCGAACAGCGGCCGGCCGAGCACCATCGCATCGGGGTGCGCGGCCGACTCGGCCATGAAGCGCCCGATCAGCCCGGCAGGATGCTGGCCGTCGGCGTCCATCGTCAGCGCGTGCGTGAAGCCGGCCGCGCGCGCCGCCTCGAGGGCATGGAAGACGGCCGCTCCCTTGCCGGAGTTCTGCGCGAGGACATCGACGCGCAGGCCCGGATCGTCGGCGGCCATTGCCAGCAGGCCGCGCTCGGTGCCGTCGCGGCTGCCGTCGACGACGACCCACACCGGCGCCCACGCGGCGCGCGCCGCCCGCACGGTGGCGTAGACG
>Ga0207691_10003904_pt1 | contig 14481 bp, 12 predicted proteins | sample KBSM13metaG_FD_184327 | JGI IMG/M metagenome (GOLD analysis project Ga0207691, IMG submission 184327) | Miscanthus rhizosphere microbial communities from Kellogg Biological Station, Michigan, USA - KBS M1-3 metaG (SPAdes) (version 2) | ecosystem: Host-associated > Plants > Roots > Rhizosphere >... | reverse complement strand
CGTTCCCACCGGTCGCCCTCGACGGCGGCGTCCTGGTGGACGGCGGTCTGATCGCCCGGGCGCCCGTGCTGGAGGCGCTCGCGGCGGGGGTGCCGGTCGGCCGGGCGCTGGTGCTCCTGAGCTACGCCGCGGAGGAGCCCGGCCAGGCGCCGAGCAATCTGCGACGCACGCTCGAGGAGGCGTTCGAGATGGCGATGCTTCATCAAATCCGGCGCGACACCGAGCTGGCGCGATTCCGCCATCCCGAGGTCGAGATCCAGGTGCTGGCCCCCGCCACGCCGCTGCGGCTGCGGCCGCTCGATCTCGATCCCGCCCGGATGGCCGAGGCATTCGCGCGCGGCCGGGCCGACGCGCTCGCGTGCTGGGAGCGCTGGCAGCCCTCGCGATGAATCGCCGCGTGCTGAGCGTCGTGGGCATCGTGAGCGTCACCCTGCTCGCCGGCTGTGCGAGCGAGCGCTGGATCTACGAGCGGCCCGGGCTGACGCCGGCCAAGCTCGATCAGGACCTCGAGGTCTGCCGGCGCGAGGCGCACCGGCCGTACTGGTTCGCCGTCTGGCGCTCGGACCGCGTCGATCGGGATGTCCTGAACCGGTGCATGAGCCGCAAGGGGTACGTCGCCCGCCGCGAAGAGTGATCGCGAGGCGGCCGACGCCGCTGTTTCTCATTCCAGACATTGACGGCCCTCGCGACGCGCCCTAGGATGCTCGCGTGAGCTGCAGCGCCGACCTCCACCACACAGAAGGAGCCATGCATGGCTGAGAGCAAGAACGACCGGCGCCAGGCCCTCGAGCTGGCGATCTCGCAGATCGAGCGACAGTTCGGTAAGGGCTCGGTCATGCGGCTCGGCGCAGGCGGGCCGCTGGAGGAGATCGCGGTCATCCCCACCGGCGCGCTGTCGCTCGACGTGGCGCTGGGGATCGGCGGGCTGCCGCGCGGCCGCGTCGTCGAGATCTACGGGCCGGAGTCTTCCGGCAAGACCACGCTCGCCCTGCACGTCATCGCCGAGGCTCAGAACCTGGGCGGCATCGCCGCCTTCATCGACGCCGAGCACGCGCTCGACCCCATCTACGCCAGAAAGCTCGGCGTCAACATCGACGAGCTGCTGATCTCGCAGCCCGACACCGGTGAGCAGGCGCTGGAGATCACCGAGACGCTGGTCCGCTCCAACGCGGTCGACGTCATCGTGATCGACTCGGTGGCCGCGCTGGTGCCGCGCGCCGAGCTCGACGGCGACATGGGCGATTCGCTCCCCGGTCTGCAGGCGCGCCTCATGTCCCAGGCGCTGCGCAAGCTCACCGCCGCCATCTCGCGCTCCGGCGCCTGCGTCGTCTTCATCAACCAGATCCGCGAGAAGATCGGCGTCATGTTCGGCTCCCCGGAGACGACCACGGGTGGGCGCGCGCTCAAGTTCTACGCCTCCGTGCGCCTGGACATCCGGCGCCAGGACGCCATCAAGAACGGCACGGAGTCGGTCGGCGTCCGCACGAAGGTGAAGGTCGTGAAGAACAAGCTGGCCCCGCCCTTCCGCGAGGCCGAGTTCGATGTCATCTACGGCGAAGGGGTCTCCAAGGCCGGCACGGTCCTCGATGCCGCCGTCGAGCAGGGGATCGTCGAGAAGTCCGGCACCTGGTACTCCTACAAGACGGAGCGGATCGGGCAGGGGCGCGAAAACGCGAAGAAGTGGCTCCAGGAGAACGCGGTCACGCTGGTCGACCTGGAAGCCAAGGTTCGCGAGACGCTCGGGCTCCGGGCGCCGGTGGCGCTCAAGTAGCGCCCCATCCGCACGCCCCGGCGGGCCCTCGATCTCAAGGCCACCCGCCTGGCGGCGGGTGATCTGCTCTCCCGCCGCGGCTGGACCGAAGCCGAGCTGACCGCTCGGCTTCGCCGCCGCGGTGCTGAGCCTGCTGTTGCCGAGGCTGTCGTCTCCGACCTCGTCGCCCGCGGGTACGTGGACGACGCCGCCTACGCCCGCCACTGGGTCTCCGCGCGCGCCGCGCGGGGCTACGGCGCCGGGCGGCTGCGCGCCGAGCTGCGCGCGCGGGGTGTGGCGAGCCCGCTGATCGAGGCGGCGGTGGCGCCGCTGGGCCGGGGCGACCAGCTGGAGCAGGCGCGGCGCCTGGCCCGTCGCCGGCTCGCGGCGCTGGCCCGCGTCGCTCCCGACAAGGCGGCGGCCCGGTTGCGTGACCACCTGCTCCGTCGCGGCTTTCCCGGAACAGTGGTCGCCCAGGTCGTCCGTGAGGTGCTGGCCCGGTCGCGGGAGGAGGATTGAGCGGATGGTAGAATGACCCTCCCATGACCGGCACGGACATCCGCGAAGCCTTTCTCAAGTATTTCGAGCGCAACCGCCACACCCGGGTGCGCTCCTCATCGCTCGTCCCGGGCAGCGACCCGACCCTGCTCTTCACCAACGCCGGGATGGTGCAGTTCAAGAGCGTCTTCCTCGGCGAGGAGCGGCGCGAGTACGTGCGGGCCACCACCTGCCAGAAGTGCGTGCGGGCCGGCGGCAAGCACAACGACCTCGAGAACGTGGGCCGGACCGCCCGGCACCACACGTTCTTCGAGATGCTCGGCAACTTCTCGTTTGGCGACTACTTCAAGGAAGACGCGATCCGCTTTGCCTGGGAGTTCCTCACCCGGGCGCTGGTCATCGACGCCAGCCGGCTCATCGCCACCGTCTACACCGACGACGACGACGCCTTCGCCCTGTGGAAGAAGGTCGCCGGGCTGACCGACGAGCGCATCCTGCGCCTGGGCGAGAAGGACAACTTCTGGGCGATGGGCGACACCGGACCTTGTGGCCCGTGCTCGGAGGTCCACTTCCACCAGGGCGACCATCTGCCGTGCGCGGAAGTCGCGGCCGGCCGGCCGTGCCAGGGTCCGGCCTGCGAGTGCGACCGGTGGCTGGAGATCTGGAACCTGGTCTTCATGCAGTTCAACCGCGACGCCAGCGGCCGCATGACGCCGCTGCCCAAGCCGTCCATCGACACCGGCATGGGGCTGGAGCGCATCGCCGCGGTGATGCAGGGCAAGCTCTCGAGCTGGGAGACGGACCTGTTCGCGCCGATGATCGCGCGGGTGAGCGAGCTCACCGGCAAGCGGTATGGCGGCAACGAGGACGACGACGTCTCGATGCGTGTCATCGCCGACCACGGCCGCACCGCCACGTTCCTCATCGCCGACGGCGTGACGCCGTCCAACGAGTGGCGCGGCTACGTGCTGCGCCGGATCATGCGCCGGGCCATGCGCCACGGCCGGATGCTCGGCCTCACCGAGCCCTTCCTCTGGAAGACCGTGAGCTGGGTCGGTGACCTGATGGGCGCGGCCTATCCCGAGGTCGTGACGGAGCGCGCGCGGATCGAGGAGGCCGTGCGCGGTGAAGAGGAGCGCTTCGCCGAGACGCTCGACAGCGGCATGCGGCGAATCGAGGAGTACGCGGCCGCGCCGCGCAAGCCGGGACCGATCGACGGGCAGTTCCTGTTCACGCTCTACGACACGTACGGCTTTCCGCGCGACCTGGCGGAAGAGATCCTGCAAGATCGGGGCTGGCAGGTCACCGGCGACACGAGCGCGGCGTTCGAGGCCGCGATGGAGGCCCAGCGCGAGCGCGCCCGGGCCGGCGCGACGTTCGACGCCGCCGACGGGACCGAGAGCGGGGCGCTCTATCAGCGCATCGGCGCCGAGATCCCGCCCATCCAGTTCGTCGGCTACGAGTCGCTGACGTCCCCGGCGAAGATCCTGGCGCTGGTACGCGGCGCCCAGCGCGTGGCCGAGGCCGCCGCGGGCGACGAGGTCGAGGTCATTCTCGATCGCACGCCGGCCTACGCGGAATCCGGTGGCCAGATGGGGGACACGGGCTCGCTGGTCGGCCGGCAAGGGCGCGGCGAGATCGCCGACACGTACTACCGTGGCCCCAAGCTGATCGTCCACCGCGTGCGCGTGCAGTCGGGGGGCTTCCACGAAAGCGAGGACGTGGCGGTTACCATCGAGTCGCCGCGCCGCCTGGGCCTGCGCCAGCACCACACCGGCACGCACCTGCTCCACGCCGCGCTGCGCCGGGTGCTCGGCACGCACGTGGCCCAGGCCGGCTCGCTGGTGGCGCCCGACCATCTGCGCTTCGACTTCTCCCACGGCGGATCGGTCAAGGACCGCGAGGTCGAGCAGATCGCCGATCTGGTGAACGAGCAGGTGCAGGCCAACACGCCGGTCACCAACGACGTGATGAACATCAAGGAGGCGCTGGCCTCCGGCGCGATGGCGCTGTTCGGCGAGAAGTACGGCGACCGGGTCCGTGTGGTGCGGATCGGCGATTTCTCGACCGAGCTCTGCGGGGGCACGCATCTGGAGCAGACCGGCCAGATCGGCCTCTTCAAGGTGTCGACCGAGGGCGCGGTGGCCGCCGGCGTGCGCCGCATCGAGGCGGTGACGGGCGCGGCGGCGCTCGAGACGGTCGCGCGCCAGGAGCGCGTGCTGCGCGAGATCGGCGACATCCTCAAGATCTCGCCGGCCGAGGCCCCGCAGCGGCTGCGCAAGCTGCTGGACGAGCAGCGCGTGCTCGAGCGCCAGCTGCAAGAGCTGCAGGGCAAGGCCGCACGCTCGAAGGCCGACGACCTTGCGGCCGGCGCCCGGCAGGTCAACGGTGTCGCGGTGCTGGCCGGCCGCATCGACGGGCTCGACCCCGACGGCCTGCGGGCGGTAGCCGACCGGCTGCGCGACCGGCTCGGCTCCGGCATCGTGGTCGTGGGCAGCGTCCTGGAGGGCAAGGTCAACTTGGTGGCGGCGGTCACCAAGGACCTGACCAAGCGATTTCAGGCCGGCAAGCTCGTTCAGGAGGTGGCCCGGGCCGTCGACGGCAGCGGTGGCGGCCGTCCGGACATGGCCCAGGCCGGCGGCAAGGACCCCGCCAAGCTCGACGCCGCGCTCGAAGGCGTCTACGCCGCCGTCGCCCGTCCCAGCGCGTAGGGCCGGCTGTTCCGGCAGCCCGCCGGGTTTTACCCGACTCCCTCGGCCGGGGGTCGTGACACCCGCGCAGTGCGGGTCGCCGGGCCCCCCTCTGCTAAGATAATCCGTACCATGAGCAGCGACGCCAACGGCTTGGGGCGCATTCTGGTGGTCGACGACGAGGAGCCGGTGCGTGACGTGCTCTGCGAGTACTTCGAGAGCCAGGGCTTCGGCGTCGAGGCCGCGCCCGATGGCGAGGCGGCGCTCGCCGCGCTGGGCCGTCTGCGTCCCGATCTCGTGCTGCTCGACGTCCGCATGCCCGGCATCGACGGCGTCGAGGTGCTCCGTCGCATCCGGCGCGCCGATCCGGACGTGCCGGTCATCATGGTGACGGCCAACGAAGACGTCGCCCTGGCCAAGGAGATGCTCAAGCTCGGCGCCTTCGACTACGTGGCCAAGCCCTTCGACTTCTCCTATCTCGATCGCGGCGTCAGCGAGGCGGCCGAGACGCCCGAGCCGGCCGACGGGCCCTGGCCGGCGCTGACGCGAGCCGTGTTCCGCGCCGCCCGCGGCATGGCCGCCGCGGCGCGCAGCTCGACGGGGAGCCGCCTGGAGACCGCCGCGCTGGCGGCGGCGCGGCTGGCCGGAAGCGGACAATCGAAAGAGGCGGCCCAGCACCTCGGCGAGCTCGCCCTGCTCCTGGGTATCGCCGCCGAGCTGGGCGACCTGACGGGTCCCGACCTCGCCGCGGTGGAGAGCGCGCTGTCCAGCGCGCGGCGAGCGCTGCCCTCCGCCGGCTGACGCCGGCCGGCCCGTGGAGCGTCATCTCGAGATCCTGCACACCGTCGCCGAGACGGTGAGCCGCTCGCTCGACGTCGAGGAAGTCCTGCGCACCGCGCTCGATGCCCTCACGCACGTCACCGGGCACGAGATCTCCAGCCTGCACCTCTTCTCGGAGGACGGCCTGACCCTGCGCCTGCGTGGTGACCGCGGCCTGTCGGACCCGCTGCGCGAGATCAACCAGGAGCTCGCCGTCGGCACCGGCCTCATCGGCCGGGTCGCCTCCACCGGCGAGACCCTCAACATCAAGAACGTGGTGCAGTCCCCGAACCTGCTGCCGGCCGCCAAGTCGACGGTTCAGAAGGACCGGATGCGCGGCTTCCTGTGCGTGGCCATCCACGGTCGCGGCCGCATCCTGGGGACGCTGTCGCTCGGCCGCCAGATCCGCGACGCCTTCTCCGAGCGCGAGGTCGCGCTGGTGGAGGCCACCGCCGACCAGATCGGCATCGCGCTCGACAACGCCCGGCTTTACTCCGAGACCGTGCGTCAGCTCGAGGAGCTGCGCCGCACGCAGGCCCAGCTCGTGCACGCCGAGAAGCTCTCGGCCGTCGGCGAGCTGGCCTCCGGCGTGGCCCACGAGATCAACAATCCGCTCACCACGATCCTGGGGCAGGCCCACCTGCTGCTCGATCACTCGGACGTGACGCCGCACGTGCGGGATCGGGTGAAGATCATCGCCGACGAAGCCTCGCGGGCGGCGCGCATCGTGCAGAACCTCCTGCTCTTCGCCCGCCACTATCCGCCCGAGCGGCGTCCGTGCTCGCTGGCCGACCAGGTCCGGCGCGTGATCGAGCTCATCGGCTATCAGCTCGAGCTGGACCAGATCCGCATCGAGATGGACGTGGTGTCGTCCCCGCCGGTGTGGGCGGACGAGAATCAGATGCAGCAGGTGGTGCTGAACCTCGTGCAGAACGCGCACCAGGCCATGGTCAAGCAGGACGGCGAGCGGGTGGTGACCATGCGCATCCGCGCCGTCGGCGCCACCGTGCTGCTGGAGGTGCTCGACACCGGCCCCGGCATCGAGCCCGACGCGCTGTCGCGCCTGTTCGATCCGTTCTTCACCACCAAGCCGCCGGGCGAGGGCAGCGGTCTGGGCCTGTCGGTGTCGTACGGCATCGTGACCGAGCACAAGGGCCGGCTGCGCGGCGAGAACCGCACCGACCGCCGCGGCGCGATCTTCACCGTCGAGCTGCCGGCGGGAGAGGTGGCCTGAGCGTTCGACCGCTCGGCGGCCGCGGGCGGCAGCTGGCCGGCCTTGCCCTTCTCGCCGCGTTCCTGGGGATGGGTTGCACCCGCGGCGTGGGTGGCCCCGTCCCCGGCGCCCCGGCCCATCACCGCGAGCACGGCTTCGCCAACGCCAATCCCGACTTCGCCCGGCCGCCCTTCTGGACGCGCACCTCGTTCTTCGTGCGGCGCATGTGGGCGGCCACCTTTTCTCCCCGGCGCATCGAGCTGCCGCGCGTCGCCAACGACGGCGCCGCGCTGCGCGAGAACCAGGGCGAGCCCACGGTCACGTGGATCGGCCACGCCACGCTACTGATCCAGCTGGCCGGCGTGAACATCCTCACCGATCCGCAGTGGTCGGAGCGCGCCAGCCCGCTGTCGTTCGCCGGTCCCCCGCGGGTCACGCCGCCGGGCCTGCGCTTCGAGGACCTGCCGCCCATCCACGTCGTGCTGATCTCGCACGACCACTACGACCACCTGGACGAGGCGACGGTACGGCGCCTGGCCGAGGCGCACCACCCGCGCTTCTACGTGCCGCTCGGCCTGCGCGCGTGGTTCGCCGATCTCGGTATCACCGACGTGGTCGAGCTCGACTGGTGGGACAGCCGCCCGGAGCGCGGGCTCACGCTCACGTGCGTGCCGGTGCAGCACTGGACGGCCCGCTCGTGGTTCGAGATGAACCGCCGGCTGTGGAGCGGCTGGGTGGTGGCCGGCGGCGATCGACGCCTGTTCTTCGGCGGTGACACCGGGTACTACGCGCCGTACTTCAAGGCGATCGGCGAGCGGATGGGACCGTTCGACCTGGCGGCGATCTCGATCGGCGCCTACGACCCGCCCGTGATCATGAAATTCACGCACACCTCGCCGGAGGAGGCGCTGCAGATCTTCGCCGACGTCCGCGCGCGCCGGTTCTTCGCCATGCACTGGGGCACGTTCGACCTGGCGGAGGAGCCGCTGGGCCAGCCGCCCGTGCGCCTGAGGGCCGAGGCGGAGCGCCTGGGCCTCGACCCCGACACCATCTGGGTCTTCAAGCCCGGCGAGACGCGCCCCTGGTAGCGCGTGCCTGGTCGCGCCCGGCGGGCTCAGAGCGCCTCGAGCAGCAGTCCTTTCAGATAGCGCGTCTCCGGCACCGTCAGCAGCACCGGGTGGTCTCTGGCCTGGTCCAGGCGGTCGAGCACGCGCAGACGCACCGAGGCGTCGTCGGCCGCCTCGCGCACCGTGCGCTCGAACGTGTCCTGGTCGACGTGATGCGAGCACGAGAAGGTCGCCAGGCGCCCGCCGGCCCTCAGCAGGCGGAGCGCGCGCAGGTTGATCTCCTTGTAGCCGCGCAGGGCGGCGGCCAGCGCCGTCCGGCCGCGGGCGAAGGGCGGGGGATCGAGCACGACGAGATCGAAGCGCTCGCGGGCGCGCTCGAGCCGGCGCAGCTCGTCGAACGCGTTCACCGCCCGCACCTCGGCTCGCCCGGCCAAGCCGTTCAGCTCGAAATTTCTCCGGGCGGCGGCGCCGGCGTCCGGCGAGGACTCCACGCACACCGCGCGTGCCGCGCCGGCCTGGAGCGCGTGGCACGCGAACGCGCCGGTGTAGGCGAAGACGTCGAGCGTCGCGCCGGGCCCCACGTCTCGAGTCACCCGCACGCGGTTGTCGGCCTGATCGAGGTAGAAGCCGGTCTTGTGTCCGCTGCCCGGCCGGACCGCCAATCGCACGCCGACCTCGTCGACGATGACTTCCTCCGGGCCCGGCTGGTCGATCCAGCCCGCGGCCGGCGCGAAGCCCTCCAGGCCGGCCATCGTGGAATCGTCCATGCTCATGATCGGCAGATCGCCCAGCCGGCTGCGCAGCGCGGCCACGACGGCCGTCCGGAGCCGCACCATGCCGAGCGTGCCGCACTGGACGACGACCACGGGCCCGTAGCGATCGACCACCAGCCCCGGTAGGCCGTCGGCCTCGCTCCAGACCAGACGCCCCAGCTCGGGCGACGGTCGTTGCGCGCGTGCGGCCAGGGCGGTGTCGATGCGACGGGCGATGAACGCCTCATCGACGGGCTCGTCGGTCCACGTGAAAATGCGGCAGCAGAGGGCCGGCCGGGGGTTGAACACGCCGCGACCCACGAAGCGCCCGCCCGCATCGCGAACGGTGACCACGTCGCCCGGCGTGACGTCGGCGACGTCGGCCACGTCACCCTTGAAGATCCACGGATGGGTCCGGGCCCGCTGCTCGTGCCCGCGCTTCAGCCTGACGACCGCGGCCCTGGCCACGCCGGCAGCTTACCGGACGCGGGCCACGCGGCGCTTCAGCGCTTTCGGAGGACGACCACCATCAGCAGGGGATGCCGGGAGCGTTCGAGCACCTGGTGGGGCTTGAAGCCGAAGAACCACTGCACGAACTCGAACCCGCCGGCGAGGTCGACGAGGCCGCGCAGCTCCTGGGGGAACACCATGCGGGAGAGGTGGGTCTGCCGGTAGACCCGATGGGTGCCGTTCTCCACGGCCTCCAGCGTCATGTGCTCCTTGAACACCTGGGAGACCGGATTGACGTCGTTGAGCGCCGAGAACGAGGCGCGGACGATGAGCCCACCGCGGCGGCGCGACCACGACCACGAGCGCGCCGGGTTGGTCCACGAGGAGGCCATGTAGCGGTCGAAGATGTAGAGGCCACCTTTCCGGAGATTGCGTCCCACGCTCCGCAGATGGGCCAGCAGCTGCGCGTTGGTCAGCAGGTGGCCCTGCGAGTCCTGCATGCAGATGGCGGCGTCGACCGGACGCTTGAGCCGGAAGTCGGTCATGTCGCCGACCACCAGGTCGCCCATGAGGCCCTTGTCGGCCAGCCGCTCGCCCAGGTACTCGATGTTCCGGGCGGAGAGATCGAGCCCGGCCGCCTGGTAGCCCCGCTCGGCCAACCGGACCAGGTGCGGCCCGGTGCCGCACGCGATGTCGAGGACGCGCCGGACCGGCCGCTTTGCGAAGCGCTTGAAGCAGTGGACGAGGAAATCGACCTCGCCCTTGCGGTTCATGTCGAAGGCGATCTCGTAGAGCCGCGGCGCGGTGTACTCCCGCTCCCGGCTGGCCGTCCGCGCGCTCACTTGACGTGGCCCCACCAGGTCAGCATCGCCTCGCGGATCACCCAGGAGGCCGCGATGCCGGTGCGGCCGCTCGGATCCCAGGCGTGCGCGACCTCCACCAGGTCGCCGCCGATGATCTGGCAGTCGCTCAGCATGCGGACGATCTCGAGCAGCTCGGGCACGCGCAGGCCGCCGGGCTCGGGGGAGCCGGTGCCCGGCGCCTCGCTGGGATCGAGCACGTCCACGTCGATCGTCACGTAGAGCGGGGCGCTCCGCAGCCGGGGCAGGAGGCTGCGCACGATGTCCACCGGGTGGCCGGCCAGCACCGGATAGAAGTTCGGCCGGCGGTTCAGGTACTCCTCGCGCGAGCCGGTGCGCATGCCGATCTGGAATACGCGCTCGGGCGCCACGGTGTCCATCACGCGGGCCATGGCCGAGGCGTAGTTGTAGCGCTCGCCCAGGAACTCCTCGCGGGTGTCGGGGTGCGCGTCCAGCTGCAGGATCTGCAGCTCGGGGAAGGACGGGGCCAGTGCCTCGATCACGGGCACGGTGGCCGTGTGATCGCCGCCCAGCATGAAGGGGATGAGCCCGGGGCGCCACCACGCGGCGATCTCCTTGCGCGCGGCATCGAGCTGCTCCCGGGGTGACACACCCGCCGGCAGCTCGCAGTCGCCGATGTCGGCGAGCGGCAAGTCTTCCAGGTCGAGCTCTGCCCAGGGGGAGTAGGTTTCGATCGAGTCGGAGGCCAGTCGGAGGTCACGCGGGCCACCGTCGGCTCCCTTGCGCAGGTTGACCAGGACTTCGAAGGGGATGCCATAAACAATGATCCGGCCCTCCGAGAAGGGCCGGTCACTGGCGATGAAGCAGGGAGAAGCGGGACGCATCCAGGCCGTCAGCCGCGGCTGGGCGCCTAGACGAGATCCTCGTCGGCCAGCAGCGTGATGGCCGCCAGCGCGCACCCCGCCTTGACGACGGTGTGCTCGACCGCGACCACGCCCCGATCGCGAATGGTTTCACCGCGCACCCGGAAGGCCTCCTCGAGCATGGCGTGAATCTGCCGCTCGGCCTCGGCCTTGGAGGCGACGCCGTGGAACTCCATGATGACGCCGTTCTTGGCCGGATCGTCGGGGACCGCGTAGCCGACGGCGGCCGCGACGGTCTCGCCGGGCGTCTCGCTGGTCATGGCCGCGTAGGCGGTCGGGATGAGCGCGCCGGGCTTGATCTTGGGGAGATCGATGACCGGAACCTCGGGAGGCAGAATACTCGAGACCTTGATGAGGTTGATGTTGCCGATGCCTGCTGCGAGCAGCGCGTTGTCGAAGGCATTGAGGGTGGTGCCGCCTTCCGCGCGACCCGCGGTTGCCGCCGCCATCGTCACCTTCTTCGTCATTCGCCCCTCCTCACCGTGAGATCTCGCCTCCAATCACCGTGCCGCCACCAGGGCGGAGAGAAATCTTTGGTCACTTTACCGAGCCGTCCAACGAACGCAAGAGAAAAGTGACTCCGACGACGCTTCAGCACGCCGTCGACCGCCTCCAGAGCTCGCACTCGCGATGCCAGCGACTCCGTTTCGGAGCTACGCGAGCATCTCGCGTCGCCTGGCGGACGCCGAGCGTCGCTCACTGGACGCTGCCGTCGATCGTCCGACGCGAGTGGCGTGCTTTCGGTCCCCGGCGGCGCGCTTCCAGCCCGCCGGCGCGACTCCGAGCTGCCGTGGACGCGACTCGGAGCGGCCGAAGCGCGACTCGGAGCGGCCGCGGCGCGACTCCGAACGGCCGCGACACGACTCGGAGCGGTCACCGCGTGACTCCGAGCGGCCACGGCGCGACTCTGAGCAGCCACGGCGCGACTCCGAGCGTCCACGCCGACGCGCCGTCGGGGCTCGGATCGTGCCGGCCGCCGTCGCCGTCGGAATGGCGCCGTCGGTGGCGCCTCACGGCAGCTCGGCGGCGCACGGCCACGGCGTGGAGTCGCGCGGCGACCGCTCCGAGGCGCATCCGCGGCCTCTCGGAGTCACGTCGGCGGCGTTTCAGTTCGACGCCGTCGTCGGGCGGCGCCGTTGACCCGAGGCGGTGCGGCGTGGCGCTCGACGGACCGTGCTCGGACGGAGAGGAAGCGGTTGACGGACCGTGAAACAGCGGCGAGAGGACGGCTGAAGGGCGCCGGAGCCGGCGTCAGTGACGCTCGCGGCGGCGGCGCAGAGTCCGCGTGCGGACCAAATTGTGGCGCGCACGTGTTTTTTTCTTGCAATGGGGTAGCACGGACCCTAGAGTGAAACAGATTTCGTCGGTGGCGAAAACTTTTTTCGCCGCCCAAACGGCGACGTGAGGCGACGTCGCAGGAGAGGTGCGGTAGATGGCCGGATCGGTCCAAGGAGGGACACTGGATTGAACGCGCTGGGGCGGCACCTGCTTCTCGAGTTGTTCGACTGCGACTCGGACGCCATCAACAACCTGGAGTCGGTCAAGGGCGCCCTGGTCGAAGCGGCAAAGCGGGCTCAGGCCACCATCGTGGACGTGGTCTTCCACGAGTTCAACCCGTTCGGCATCAGCGGCGTGGTCGTCATCGCCGAGTCCCACCTCTCCATCCACACCTGGCCGGAGTACCGGTACGCCGCGGTCGACATCTTCTCCTGCGGCGAGGTTCTGCAGCCAAGCGTGGCGGCCAACTACCTGGTCGAGCAGTTCGGCGCGGAGCGTGCCTCGGTCGTCGAGCTACAGCGGGGCATGTTCCTCAACTCCCAAACGCCGATCGTCAACAAGAGCCCGGTCGCGGTCATCAACAAGAGCCCGGTCGCGGTCAGTTGATCACCCCGCAGTCCTACAAGTGGTTCTTCGAGCCGACGACCGCGGTCGAAGGCCACATGCACGCCATCAAGCGGACCATCGTCGAGACGCAGACGAAGTTTCAGCACGTCGAGATCATGGAGACCGGGGCGTACGGCAAGGTGCTGGTCCTCGACGGCCGCATCCAGTCGAGCCAGGGTGATGAGTTCATCTATCACGAGGCCCTCGTCCATCCGGGCATGCTGGCCGCCGAGGCGGCGCCACGGTCCGGGCTGGTGATCGGTGGCGGCGAGGGCGCCACCCTCCGCGAGATGCTTCGCTATCCCTCGATGACCCACGCCGTCATGGTCGACATCGATGGCGAGGTCGTCGACCTCTGCAAGAAGCACCTTCCCGAGATGCACCAGGGCGCGTTCGAGGACGCCCGGACCGAGCTGCGTCACGAGGACGCGCGGGCCTATCTGGAGAAGACGAGCGAGCGTTTCGATTTCATCAGCATCGACCTGGTCGAGCCCCTGGAAGAGGGCCCGGCGTGTCTGCTCTTCACCAAGGAGTTCTACACGCTGGTCCGCGACCGGCTCACGCCCGGCGGGGCCATGACCATGCAGGCCGGCATGACCAAGGTCGGCGAGCTGGGGTTCTTCAGCGCCATCAACCGGACCCTCAAGGACGTCTTCCCGGTGGTGGCCGGCTACCAGACCTTCATCTCCTGCTTCGGCACGCCGTGGGGCTTCATCACCGCCACCAAGGGGCTCGGGACGTGGGACGCGGCGGGACTCGGTTGCCAGCCCGTCGACGTGAGCGCAGCGGGCTTCGGCAAGCAGCCGGAGACCGCGTGCAGTTGGTACGTGCAGATCAAGGACGGGAAATTCGTCCTGTACCCGAACAAGAACCCGATCAAGGGCAAGCTGATCGAAGCGAGCATCGCGCTCGTCGAAGGCGGTCTTGTGCAGTCGCTGCAGGATCTCGGCGCGGCCGGCCTCGCCTCGTCGCTCTCCGAGATGGCGAGGGCCGGTGTGGGCCTCGACGTCCACCTCGATAAGGTGCCGCTCCGCGAGCCCGACATGGAGCCCGTCGAGATCATGATCTCCGAGAGCCAGGAGCGAATGGTCTGCGTCACCGACCGTCCCGAAGCCGTCGCAGAGGTCTGCGCCCGCTGGGAGCTCGAGGTCGCCGACATCGGCGTCGTGACGGCCTCCGGTGCGCTGCGAATGTTCTGGGACGACGAGGTCGTCGGCGAGATTCCGGCCGAGCTCCTCACGGAGGAAACGCCGAGGTACCGGGTGGCTACGCGCCCGCGGACGCTGCAGGCGCCGATCTCCCACCGGCCGATCAAGCCCGAGCCTGCCGAGCTGCTCGACCTCCTCCGCACGCCGGGCCTGAAGAGCCGAGTTTCCGTCTACCGCCGCTACGACCACCTCGTCGGCTCTCGGACGGTGCGCCGCCCCGGGCTCGACGCTGCGGTGCTCCGGCTTCGCCCTTCGCACCGCGGCCTCGCGGTGTCGCTGGACGGGTCCGGCCGGATCGCGTCCCTCGACCCGCAGACGGGCGGGATGCTCGCCGTGCTCGAAGCCGCGCGCAACGTCGCGTGCGCGGGCGGGAAGCCACTTGCCCTCACCGACTGCCTCAACTTCG
>Ga0207691_10003903_pt1 | contig 14483 bp, 11 predicted proteins | sample KBSM13metaG_FD_184327 | JGI IMG/M metagenome (GOLD analysis project Ga0207691, IMG submission 184327) | Miscanthus rhizosphere microbial communities from Kellogg Biological Station, Michigan, USA - KBS M1-3 metaG (SPAdes) (version 2) | ecosystem: Host-associated > Plants > Roots > Rhizosphere >... | reverse complement strand
CGATCGTCACTCGCCGTACGCCGAGACGACTTCCGTCACAAACACCGCCGCCTGCTGGCGCGACTGGAACAGATCGGGATACCGGTGCAGCATCTCTTCTTCGATTGAAGCGAGCGGGGTTCGGCCGTCGCACAGATCGAGCACAGATCCGCGTGCGATGCCGCGACGCGTCAACCTCGGCACAAAGTCAGGCTGTGTCTTCGCAAGCTTTTCGCGCGATAGCAGCATCCCTGTCCAGGTGGAGTGGGTGAACGCGGCCTTGCCGCGAACCGCAACCTTCCAGGTGACGAGGGTATCGGTGGGCGCGACGCACATGCGCACATCGACGATGTCGCCCGACTCGACCGCAATAGGGTGGTCGATGGGAAAGAACACCGTCCGGCGATTGATGGCCTGCCGCGACAACGGGGAATTCGACATCTGCACACTGTCCGACAGATCCGCGTCGAACCAACCGGCAATCCCATGGACGGTTCCGGAACGCAAGACCCTGCATGACACGGCAAAGTCGAACGACGCATCCGTGGCAACTGCGAGGTCCAGGGCGGTTCCCAGTTGCGGTGCCGAGAGCAGCTGATCCGCCGTGTAGCGGCAGGGGTACCCCGTGTTCGCAGCATAGCGCCGCACTGGCGCAAAATCGAATCCAGCCGGCTGCGATACCCAGAACTCCACTTGATCCCGCAGCGCGGCCGCCTCAACCGGCGCAACCCACATGCGGATCCGGTTTGGGACCAATCGCCCTCCCGGCTTCAGGAAGCGTCGGCGCGCATCAGCGAAGTACTGGAGGATGCCGGCGTCGAAACCAAACCGGCCGATCTGATCGGCGACGATCACGTCGACCCGCTCTGGCAGCTCCGCGTCAAGAGATAGTTTCTTGACGAAGGTGACACGGTCGTCGTAGCCGTTAGCGCGGCACACCTCGCGCGCGACCTCGATCATGCTGCCGGCGTCGATCGCGTACACGCGGCGCGCTCCGGCGCGACACGCGAGCAGGCCCAGGATTCCAGTTCCGGCCCCGAGGTCGAGCACGACGTCGCCGGCGCGTACCACCTCGGCGATGGCGGCGGTGTAGGCGGCCATTCGCGCGGTGTCGGAGAGGTACTCACGATGTTCGTCGAGGATCAATGACACTCGGATTCGTCCTCAAGCGAGCGAGATTAGGCGCCGGCGAAGCATCTGCTCGGTCAACCGGAGCAGATCGTCGCGAAGCACCGCGGGATCGACCTCATATGCGCGCTCCACGATCGCGAGAGCATCGCCGAGCGATCCGCCCGCGGCGATGGCGCGCCACATATCTGTGGCTATCGGATTCAGGCCGAAATACGTCCCGGAATCGAGTTCGAGAATGACTGTTTCGCCGCCCACTTCGCGCGCGATGACCGACTCGGAGACGACGACGCAACTATTGATGGTGAGCTCTGCCATGATCGTAAGAATCGGACGGCCTGCCGACGCCGGCGCGCCCTAATGCCGCCGTCACGACAAACTCGTCACTGACCGGCCCCCCGAGCAGGACGCGCTCGCCGTCGACGAGCCATGCATGACCGTCGAGGACGTTGCCACTCCAGCGGACGCCCATGCGTACCTGCAGCGGCCGCTGCGGCGAGCTCAATGCGAGTTCCGCCACCAGCGCCCGCACCAGACAGGTGCTGAACGAGCCGAGCCGCCGGCTCGTCGCCATAATGGCCCACACCACGCGGCTTTCCGGACCGCGGAGCAGCCAGACGACGATGGGCCGCCCCCGGCCTGCCACCTTGATCAACGTGTCAAGTGACATCACGCGAAGGGCAACGGCGGTCACGACCTGTGTGAGAACCGCGGCGAACACGAGACGCCAGTCGGAAACCCTCCATCGCTCCCGCATCGGAGCGAACTTGTGCTGAACGGGGAACTCTGTTCTGGTGATCGCCATCACGGAGCCGCGCTTCGCGCGCGAACGCGTCATTACAGTTATCGAACGCAGGACACGAGATCGTTACGCAAGTGTGCAGCTGTGGGCGATCGTGTGCACCTCGCTTGGCCGACTGGTACAGAAAAAAGGCGCGCTCGACAGGCGCGCCTTTGAACTGTCCGGCGGGCCATGGCCCGATGTCAATTGAGCAATCGTCTGAAGAGCACGCGCCTGGCCGGTGCGTGCCTGAACAGCGCCACAATGAGGTCACGGTGGCGGTTGAACTGCGCGGTCCTGCGAACGATGGGCATCACGCCATCGGTCAACGCAAGGTCGAACAGCGAATCGATCTCCGCATCCGACATGCGCTGCGCAAGCATGCGGAGAGCAAGCTGCGTCTGAAACTCGGGACCGAGCCGTTGCCGCCAGCGCTGCTGGTATACGGCGAGCCCGTCCGTGTCCAGCCGGTCGCTGCGCAGGGCTGCAATCAACGTCTCCGCCGCAAGTGTGGCGCTCACGAGACTGTAGTAAATGCCGCCGCCCGTCGTCGGCTTCACCAGGCCCGCAGCATCGCCCACGACCAACATCCTCGACGCGAAAGTCCGTGAGAGAGTGGAAAGCGGCAGTAGACGGCGGCGCGGCTCGCCGACAAGCTGGATCGGGATCCCCCAAGAAGCGGCCACGCGGTTAACGAACTGGCGAAAGAAGACCGTGGCATCCCCTTGACACATCAGACCGACGCGGACGAACGCTCCGGTTGGCCGGGTGACGGGTACCGTCCACGCAAAACCGCCAGGCGCCCAATCGCGCCCGAAGTAGACCTCCACGTCTCCACCTCGCCGCGCCGGCACTTCCAGCTGGGCGGAATTCAGCGACACCGTCGGCATGCCCAGCCCGAATCGACGCTGGATCCCGTAGCTGGCGCCGCACGCGAGCACGACCGCGCGCGCCTGCACGGCGTCGGCGCCGTCGATCTCGATGCGCATGCCCCCGGCGGCCGGCTGCAGATTCCGCACGCGGCGGCCAGCACACAACCGTGCGCCCGCGTCCGTCGCCTGCTGCGCGATCGTGCGATCGAGCAGCCTTCGATCGACGACGTGCGCTTCGATGGACGGCGTGGTGTAGGACACTTCGAAGCCGGCGGGAGACACGAACCGCGCCGTCGACAGCGTATTCAGAATGGATGCACGCGACAGGTTGAATTCGCGGAACGCGTCGTCAGCGAGCACGCCGGTGCAGTGCACGGGCTGACCAATCTCGTTGTGCTCCTCGAACAGCGTGACGTCGAAACCGGCGCTGGAAAGGAGGGTTGCCGCGTGAAGACCACCCGGTCCGCCTCCGATGACGGCAACGTCCAGCATCTACTGGTGTGTCTTTTCCAAATGAGGACCGGGCCCGGTCATTATAAAGGCCATCGATCGATACGCGCCGCTAGAATTTCCGCGCGCGAACTTCCCAGCGTGCACGGAGCGTGATCCAGAAGGACACCGCGACGAGGAAGACGTCAAGACCGAAGCTCGCGTTCCTCACGTAGATCGAATCGAGCCGGAACTTGCGTACTCGTGGCGTATCGCGCGGCGCGTACACCTGCGAGAGACCCGTCAGACCGGGCCGCACGGAGTGACGCTCGGCGTAGCCCGGAATCGAATCCAGTCGCACCAGATCGCCGTTCCCACGCACTTCGATTTCACCGGGCACCAGCGGCCGCGGACCGACAAAGCTCATGTCGCCGCGAAAGATGTTGAACAACTGCGGCAGTTCGTCCATCGCGGTTGCGCGCAGCAGCCGTCCGACGCGCGTAATCCGCGGATCGGCCTCGCCCGCCTGATGCGGCGGCAGCGTCGCGGCGTGCGGCACCATCGATCGAAACTTGAGCGCGCGGAACGTTGCACCGTCAAGTCCGACGCGATCCTGCGGAAACATGACGGGACCGCCGTCTTCCAGCTTGATGGCAGCGGCGATCACGAGCCACAGGGGCGCCGACATCACGAGGCCTATCCCTGAAAGCGCAACATCGAAAGCGCGCTTCAGCAACGGGATGCAACCTCTCGGAGCACGGCGTCGTACGCGGCGACTTGTCGCGGGCGGTCGAAGTGCAACGCGGCGCAACGCGCCCGCATGCCCATCGCGACTGCACGCTCACGATCGCCGGCCAGCTCGAGGATCCGTGCGCGGAGGGCTGACGCGTCCCCTGGCCCGACGACAAATCCGCAGTCATGCCGATGAATGATGTCGGCGACCTCGCAGTCCGGCTCCACCGCAGCAATACACGCACGACCTGACGCGAGGACGTTGTAGACCTTGCTCGGGACGATCACGCCGGCGAGCCCGCGCTTCAGCGACACCAGCGACACATCAGCCGTCGCATACGACTGATCCATCAACTCACGCGGCTGAAACGGCAGGAACATGACATTCCGAAGGTCCCGGAGGACAGCCGTCTCCTGCAGGTCCTTCTTCTTCGCGCCGTCGCCAACGAACACGAACACGACGTCACGCTGTTCCCGGAGTTGCTCGGCCGCGTGCAACACAGTTTCAAGATTCTGTGACAGTCCGATATTGCCGGCATGCAGCACGACAAAGCGATCGACGAGCCCGTGTTGACGCGCGAACGGATTGTCGCGTGGACCCGGCGCGACACCGCGGCAATCAGCCCAGTTGTGGATAACGGTCACCTTGGATGGATCCGCGTCTTTTCCCTCAACCAGCCGCCGCTTCATCGTCTCGCCCAGGGCGATGACTCGCGTGGCCTTCCGGACAAGAAATCGATTGACCTGCGTCAGCGCCGCATCGACGGCGTCGCTGTGAAAGTCTTCGAGGAGCGCGGCAACTTCAGGAAAGATGTCCTCGCACAGAAACACGAACGGCGCACCTGCTTTTGCTGCGGCGGCAAGTGCCGCGAGGCCGATGATTGGAGGATCGGTCAGCGCGACAACGACGTCAGGCGTACGAATCGCCAGCCCTTTCAACGCTGCTGAAGCGAAATAGCTGATGTAGTTGGTGGCGCGGCCAACGAAGTGCTGCGGATCGAGCGTCGATCCGACCGCGCGAACAATGTGGACGCCGTTGCGGCATTCCGACGGCGGCAGTGACGCATCGGAACGAAGCGGGTACCCCGCCACCACGGTCACGTCCCAACCATGGACGCGAACGAGATCTTCGGCCAGCTCGGTCAGCAACTGACCGGTGGCACTCAGATCCGGCCAGTAGGACCGATTAAAGAAGCAAACGTGCATGCCTCAGTGGGCCAACTTCTCGAGCGCGAGCGTGCCCATCACGAGCACATCCATGTCGGTTCGGAGAAAGCAGTCCAGCGCCTCGTCAGGCGTCAGCACGATCGGCTCGTTCTCGTTGAAGGAGGTGTTCAAAAGTACGGGCACACCGGTCTGACGCCCAAAGGCCTGAATGAGAGCCCAATAACGGGGATTGGATTCCCTGCTGACACTCTGCAGGCGGCCGGATCCATCCACATGCGTGACCGCTGGAATGATGTCGCGCTTCTCCGGGCGCACCGGATACACCTGGACCATGAACGGGTCGTGAACCGCGTCGACGAAATAGTCGTGCAGCGCTTCGATGGCGATCGATGGTGCAAACGGGCGAAACTTTTCACGGAACTTGATGCGGGCATTGATGATGTCGCGCATGTCCCGCCGCCGTGGATCCGCGAGGATGCTCCGATTGCCCAGCGCGCGAGCACCCCATTCCATCCGTCCCTGGAACCATCCGACCACTCGCCCGTCGGCAATTCGTGATGCCGTCCATTCACACAGCTCTTGCTCGCTCGCGATGTTCGTGCGCGTGCACTGCCGCGCCTCGACCTCGCCCCTGCGTGCATCGACCGCCGCCTCGATATCCTCATCATCGAACTGCGGGCCCCAGTAGCCATGGCGCATCTCGAACCGGCGGCCTCCGCCCTGACGATGCCAGACATGCAGCGCCGCACCCAGCGCGGTACCGTTGTCGCCCGCGGCGGGCTGGATGTACACGTCGGTGAACGGCGTCTCGGCGCGGACCTTGCCGTTGGCCACGCTGTTCATCGCGCATCCGCCGGCGAGGCACAACCTCGGATTGCGGACGCGCTGATGTAATGCGCGCAAAATCTTGAATGCCGCTTCTTCGTACACGCACTGCAACGATGCGGCAATCGCTTCATGCCGCTCCGCGAGCGGCTCCCCCGGCCCACGCGCGGGACCGAGCAGCAGCTCGAGTTTCGGGGTGAATACCCGCCCGATCTCCGGCTCACCGTCGTGCCACGTCATCGTCATACCGCCCGACCAATGCGTGAAATACGACAGATCGAGACAGAGGTCGCCCTCATCGCTGACGTGCACGAGTTGACGAATCTGTTGCGCGAATATGGGTTCGCCGTACGGAGCGAGTCCCATCACCTTGAACTCGTCGCCGTACTTCGGAAACCCGAGAAACTGCGTGAGCGCGAGGTAGAGCAAGCCGAGCGAGTGCGGGAAGAACACCCGGTTCTGAATCGTGAGGCAGGCTCCGCGCCCCACGCCGGTTGACGTGCTGACGAAGTCACCAAATCCATCAATCGCGCACACCGCCGCGTCGTCGAACGAACTGGCGAAATAGCTGCTCGCCAGGTGGGCTGCATGATGTTCCACGTAGTGCATGCGCGAGGCGACGTGCGACTCGTCCAGTCCAAGCTCGGTAGCGCAGGCCCGGGCAGAGTGGCGCACGGACATCGCATTTGCAGCCCGGTCGCGAATGAGGGACGGGCTGGGGACGTGACGTAGTGCAAACAATCCTTTCCGCCACAAGTGGGCGTTCGGATCGCGCGACACTGCGAACGCGTCAACATCACCGGCGTCGACGCCAGCAATGCTCAAGCACGCACGAATCGCATCGCGTGGAAAACCCGCGTAGTGCTTGACGCGACGAAACCGTTCCTCTTCCACGGCGGCAACAAGCTCGCCATCGCGCAGCAGCGCCGCTGCGACGTCGCCGTGGTAGGCATTGATGCCCAGAATGATCATCAGATGTGACCGAGCTCGAGGGCCGCGCACACGCGGCGTTGCAACGCCGCGGCATCGAATTGGGTGTTGACGAGTCGCGCCGCGGCCGCGCCCATGCGCATTCGCGCCTGCGTGTCGCCGAACAGGTGCACGATGGCGGCAAGAAGCTCGTCATTGTCGCCGGCATCCACGATCAACCCGTCATCGCCGTCCGTGATGATCTCTTCCGCCGCTCCGTGAACAGCGATACATGGCGTTGATGCACGCATCGCCTCGAGGTACACGAGACCAAACCCTTCATCCTGACTCGGCATCACGAACAACGTCGCGTCGCGGTACAGCGCCGTCAGCGTCGACTCGTCGACACGCCCCAGGAACGTGATCCCCTCGCATGTGCGAGCCGCCTTCTGACGCAACCGTGTGGCGTCGTCACCATCGCCGACGACAATGAGCTGTGCGTCGGCGATTAGTCGCCTGACCGCCGGCCACAGTTCGATCAGGACGTCGTGCCCTTTGTAGCGCTCCCGCGCGTCCATCCGGCCCACGATGAGCGCAAACCGTCCTTCGAATGGAGCGGCGGTCACACGCGGCATGGGCGGTACGCCGGGGTGGCACACTGGAATCGTCATCTCGCCGATCCACGGGTTTGCAAGACGGAATCGCGCAGCCGTGTGTGTAGAGATCGCAATAACCTTCCACGCCCGGCGGATTGCCGCCGTCTGCAGATGATTCAGAGGCGTCCATGCCTCGATCCCCATCAAGACCGTGACCAGCCGCGCGCCTCGCCAGAGGAGCGGTAACGCCACCGGCAAGAGCTGCAGATGCATCACCACCACAACGGTGTCAGTGGCAGTCGACGCTCCATCGGTTAACCCGAACGATGAAAATCGGATCCGCCTTCCGCCGGCGGCCCTGAATGTTGAACTCGCGTGGAGACCTGACGGTCGGGTGTCGTCATCAAGGGACCACACTTCCACAGCATGGCCATCGCGATCTGCGCGCGATTCGACGATGCGCACCCATTGCCTGGTCATCTCTGAAATGCCGTCTGCTCCGCTCATGAGCGGCGTGAGAAAGACAAATCGAGCAGCGCGCGCTTTTTCGTCAACCGGAAGGCACGACGCCTCAGCCCACTTGGACGGTGTCTGCGGCAATGGCTTGGTATTCGTGGATGAGTGCGGAGGCCGCGTGCGGCCAGCTGTACTGCGATGCGACCAGCGAGCGGCCGCGACAGCCCATCTCGCGCGCGGCCGATCGGTCGGATAGAACGGCGTTCACACCTCTGGCAACCGCGTTCGGCGTCTGTTCGACCCAGAACCCTGCATGATGGGATTCAACGTCCGGCCACGGACATGTTCGCGTCACAACCACCGGCGTGCCGGCTGCCATCGCTTCGGCGACGCTCATTCCGAAACTCTCCGCGTCGGAGCACATGACGAGAACCGCCGCGGCATTCAGCAACTCACGTTTACCGGTTTCGTCCACCCGGCCGGTCCACGTCACCGCATCGCCAAAGGCCGTGAACAGCGGCGCAACCTGCGCCCGATGGCCGTCTTCGTCAGGACCCGCGATCACCAGTTGAGCGTCGGCATGCTGTTGCAACACTTGGCCGAATGCACCGGCGAGCAGATCGAGTCGTTTGATCGGGTGGATTCGCCCAAGGAACAGCACAAGCGGTGATCGAGCCGGCAATTTGAACCGTTCACGGGCGATGCGTTCGCCCGTGGCGCCAACGCGCGGTAATTCGACCCCGTTCGGAACGAACACGACGCGATCGGGACTTGTCAGGCGAGTCAGCTGATCGAACTCGAGCTGCGACGTCGCATGGAGCCGCGCAGCATCGCGGATGACACGTCGATCGGCGAGCGGGTACACGAGTCGCTTGCGCCACGCGTCGTGTGCGAGTGCCGCAGGCGCCAGCATTCCGCGCGGCGACAGCACATAGGGTCGCAGGTTATCGCGCGCGGCCGCCGCCGCATTCCATACCGCGGCATTCCACAGACCATGAATGTGGAGAACATCAGCGTCGCGCAACTCGGTTGCGACAACGCGGGAAAATGACGGAGCATAAAAGACGGACCGTGGCCACGCACGGCCGCAGTAACGGACGGGAATGCCTTCGTATTCTCCGCGCGCGATGACCTCTTCACTGACCTCGCCGTCCCCGTTGGCGCTGGTGGTGACGACCCGAACGTCGGCGCCGGCGTCGCGCTGCGCACGGCAGAGCGCGAGGACGCTGCGAGGAGGGCCACCGTACACGAATGCCGGCGCGAAATACGCGCACACGTGGACGACGCGCATGGTCACGCTGTCGTGTCGAGGACGTGATCGGCCAACCCGGTTGACAGATGCTGAATGCGGCGCATCAGCAACCATTGGTCGATCAGATAGACAAGGCCACCGAGATACACCATCAGCGTCACCGTTGAACCCAGGGTCTTCGCCCAGGAACGTTCGAACAGGTACAGCGCCAGCCAGAACATGACCGTGGTGACCGCAACCGCCAGCTCGCGATGACGGATGATGCTCATCCAGACTTGAAACGTGACGCCGAGCAGGAAGCCCCAGACGATCGCGGGAACGAACATCCATGGCAGTCCATAGTCGACGTACGACTCAGCGGAATAACCAAAGGCGATACTCGTGTTCGACTCGCTGCCGGCGACTTTGGCGCCGGCGTATTGGCGAACGAGTTCGCTATCGGAGATCAATTCCGGCTTGTCCGGGTACAGGAACCGCGGCGTGACCAGATGCGTAAGGGCCTCCCACATCAGGTCGCCGCCGGTATGAGGAATAGACGAGGGCACGCGATCGAGCGCCATGCCTGGGTACTTGATGGCCCACAGCCGATCGATCAGGCGTGTTGCGGCTTCGCTGTAATCGGCCGCGGCTTGCGTCAACAAGCCGGTCGACAGTGTGCGCGCCCGATCAAACCGTTCGATGCGCGAGTTCGAGAGCACCTCGTCGTCGATCTCCTGACGTAGCTGGCCTCGCACGGACATCCAGACGAGACTCGACACTCCAAGAACAACCGCCAGCACACCCGCAAACATCCAATGCCGTATGTCGCGCCGATCGAATACCTCCAGGATCGCGATGCCACCCATGACGATCGGCTCGCGGAATCCGGCAAAGTAGCCGGTAAACCCGACGGCGATTTCAATCGCCATCAACAGCGCAAGCTTTTCCCACTCGAAGTGCGGCCGCGTGAAACGCCGCGTGAGCACGAACAGCAGCCCGAGGTGCGTGAATGTGATCGCGAGGATCGCCTGCGTGAACATCGGATATTTCCACGCGATCTCCTGAACCACGCCGGTGAGCAGCAGCGACGCGCCATACGCGATGTAGAGAACCTTGGCCGACACCGCACGGACAGGTGCGTCCGGCGCGGGCGTGATCCGTCGCCGCATGAGCACGATGCCGTAAGACATCGCCACGGCAAGACACGTGAGCCAGCCGAGGCCGATCAGCATCATGCGCTGCCAATCGGTCTGATACATCGCCTCGAGTTCTTCGCCCGTCAGCGTCGAATAGAAGAGACCGATAGTCACCTGCATCCACTGGTAGGTCAGCGCCAGGGCAAGAACAGGAGGGCCTTCAGCCGTCGAAAGCAACGCCCAAATCAGGAACAGCACGGCGACGGCGAGACCAGCGATCCAGTACCCCGTCCAGGAGACCGCGAACATGACAAGCGCGGCCCGAATCAGCATGCGTATTCCCTCACTTGCGCCTTTGCATGACGAAGCGCATGAGCCAGAGATTGGTGATAGTGCTCGAAGACATACAGCGCTCCAATCACCTGCACCGCGCCCGCCCCGCGGTCGAAGAAATCACGCAGCGTCGATTCGACCCGAGGGCGACCGAAGATGTCGCAGCTGATCGAACCGTTCCGGAGAATCGTCGTCTCGATTTGAGAACGTTCGTCAGCCTTCGACCAATACCGGTCATCGGGGTGGTACGAGCGCTCCGGGACGATGACCGGCATGCCCAATTCGCGGGTGCCACGCAGCAGAAGTCGCCACGCGAACCGCGCTGCCCGCGTCGCCTGCCACCGCATCCGTGATGCGTGCACCGGGACACCGGTCTGTTGATTCGGGATGCGAGCGAAGTACTCCGGGTACGTCGACGCGAGCCAGCGTTGCCGCCAACGATGATCCGTCCGCCACGCTGCAGGTATGCGCTGGCACATTTCGAAGAACTGGTAATCGACGAACGGCCGCCTGACGATCGCGTAGGGACGCGCAGCCGCGGTGATTCGGTTGGTCGACTGCGGCAGTTTGTGCTCGTACGGCGCAAACCGCGGCGGCCCCGTGGTCTCATGAATCAGCTGTTCGGCTACGGCGAGCGCGTCATCGTAGCGAAGCGACAAGGCGCCACCGTAATAGGGCATCGTGTTGAGAAAATCGCGCGGGTCGCCAGCGAAGTACAACGTCGATCCCGCCACGGCGTCTCCGACGTAGCCGCTCAACAGCACATCGAAGGTCGACGGCATTCGCTCCAGAACTTCGGTGTGCATCAGGTCGACGAGGTCCATCAGTCCGTCGGTGTCGTGAATGCGCCTCGTCCGGCGCTCGAGCCATCCGTCGGCATACAGTGGAAACAGTTCCCACTGGGCATCGCCTGCATGCGCCACACGTTCTGCAATGCGAACGTCATCTGCGTGCGGAACGCCATAGGTAACCGCCCGCAGACGCTGCTCCTGGTGCGAGGCTTCGGCGAGAATCGCGCGGCTGTCGAGACCGCCGCTCAGCGTCAGTCCGGGCAACCGGGCGTCCTTCAGGCGGCGAGAGATCGCGGTGCTCCACAACGTTCGCGTCTGCTCCAGCAGTTCGCGGTCGTCGGTCGCATCGCCATCCCGCAGCTCCCCCCACGTCCAATAGCGCCTGGTCGTGACCGTCTCCTGCGTGATGTGGATGACGGCTGCAGGAGGCGTCATCTCAATCTTCCGGATGTTGGTCCGGCCGCCGAGACGGTACCCGCCGAACGTCACCGCTTCACGTATCGCCTGGGGATCCGGTTCCGCGGCCACACCCGGCGCCATCAAGACGCCGCGGACTCCGCCACCGAACGCGGTTCCGGACGGCGTTGAAGCGACATAGAGCGGAAGCGCCGCAAATCGATCGTTCAACAGCAGCAGCGAACGTGACTTCGCATTCCACAGCGCAATCTGATATTCGCCATCCAGATCCGCGATCGCTCGGGGACCTTCGACGGTGATCGCCTCGAACAGGCGTGAACGAAATGCGAGCGTGCGGCTCTCCGCGACTCCACGTATCCCGCCGTGGGATGGCCAGTCGAATGCTTCGCCTGTCATCCACAGGCAGGATCCGTCTGAGCCGCGTGCAGGGTCTCTGGAGAATGTCTCGTGCGCGACGGGACGTTCGAGCACACCGATGCCCACCATGCCGGTCGTCCAGAAGGCGACTTGCTCTGCGGCGTTGACCCGCAGTGCCGCTGCCATCGACTCGAGCACCGCCGCGGTGTCACGTGTGTCCGCCGAAAACCAGCCGAACAGCATCAAGAAGGCTGCGTCCGCACTGTGGACGCTACTAAATCCGCGTGAGACGCAAAGGCGTCGCCCCACTCGGATGCGAACCGGCTACGACTGAACCCGCGTTCCCAGACGCGTGCCTCCTCGCCGGCGCGGCGAGCGCGTTCAGGGTCGCTCAGGAAGTATTCAAGGCCTTGTGCAATCGCCGACGCAGTGACCTCGCCGCAGACCCACCCGTCGATCTTGTGGCGCACCATTTCCGGTAACGCGCCGCTTTGCGTGACGACCGAAGGCAACCCCGCATGCTTCGCCTCGAGCGTCGTGACCGTGAATCCCTCCTTCTGCTCCGGTCGTGACGGCAGGCAATGGATGGACGCCGTTGCCATCAGCGCAGGCACATCCTCGCGAAGGCCCAGGAAACGAACGCACCCTGCAAGGTCCGGCTGCTCGGCGCGTGCTCGGACTCGAGCGCGATAACCCGCATAGCCGGGGGCCTCCCATCCCTCGATGTCTCCGACGACATCGAGTGTCACTCCCACATTGAATCGGCGTAATTCCGCGATGGCCTCGAGCAGAAGGTCGACACCCTTTGGCGGAATGATCTGGCCGACGAAGATGACGCGCCCTGGCACGGGCTGCCGCGGATGCCACACATGAGACCGTCGCGGAACCGTGTTGTAGATGACACGCGATTTTCGCGACGCAATGCCGTGGCTCAGAAGCTCCTGCTCGATGAAGCTCGAATTGGGCGCGTACTGATCGACGCACCAATCGATCACGTACCGCCAGAGGTACCGATAGAAACGGCCTGATTCGGGAGCGTTGCCCAGGCGGAGCACGACGCGAACGCCGAAGCGCCGCAGCACCCAAAGTGCCGGAGCCGAACGCACGATGGCATTGAATTCCGGTGCGAACACATGCGTCGGCCGGAACCGCCGCGCATCGGCCAGCAAGTCGAGACTAGTGCGGAAGACGTCCCACGCCGCCTGCAGCCGGGCGGCCAATGTCGCACGACGCCGCAGCTCGTACCAGTAATAGCCTGTGGACCAGCTCGCACCCACATCATCGGCGAGATCCACGACCCGACTGCTCTGCCAGGAGTTGACGATACAGTGCACCGCGGCGCCGTTTTCGCGGAGGGTCCGCAGCACCTCGAAGGACATCCGTTCCAATCCAAAGACGGACACCATGTTGCCCATCGTCGCGATGACCCGGGGCTGTCCCTCCCCTGCTCGCCGGCGAGCGTCACGACGTTTCATGACTCGATCCGCACCGCGACGAATCCCGTCTGCCGCTCGCTCGAAGGACAATGCCGCTGCTGTGTGGCGGCATACGTCGCGGGTAATCGCGCCGCGAGCCACGGCTTCTCTGACGCGCGAAAGCGCGCAGGCAAGGCTGTCGACATCGCCCGCCTCGTGGACCACTCCTGAAACACCGTCGTGGATCAAGTCAGGCGCGCTGCCCACGCCATCGGAGACCACGCAGGGCGTACCGCAGGCGAGCGCTTCACTCACGACAAAACCCCACGTTTCAGACTCGCTCGGCAAAGCCAGACAATCGGCCGCCGCAAGAACCGACGGCATCGTGGACTGATTGACAAAGCCGCACCACGTGGCGCGGACGCCGAGTCGCTGCGCGATCGCACGCGTCTCCTGCATCAACGAGCCGTTGCCAACCATCGCAAGGGTCACATCAGGGCTCATGCGCGCGACGGCCTCGACCAGATCCGCTGCGCGCTTCACGGCGCTGAACTTGCCGGCGAAGACGATCAGAAAGTCGCTGTCAGAGGCTCCGAGCCAACGACGCATGACCGAACGTGGCTCGCCGCTGGCTGCCGCCGACGACAGCGCGGACACGTCGACTGCATGCGGCGAATCGAAGATCAGCGGCTCGGGAACGCCGAAGCGGCGCAGGTATTCGCGGCTGCGCGTGCCCACACTGAGATAGCCGTCGAACATCCGGAGCGCCATCCGCGTGCGCAATGCCCACACCGGACGACGAAGGCCGACAGGACCAGTGGCGAGATTGCTATCGCCCCGATACAACACCGGAATGCGACTACGCCGGCACGCCGCAATCGCCCGCAGGTAGAACGCGGAATGCCAGCCTGGCACAATGACGACGTCGG
>Ga0207691_10003902_pt1 | contig 14484 bp, 9 predicted proteins | sample KBSM13metaG_FD_184327 | JGI IMG/M metagenome (GOLD analysis project Ga0207691, IMG submission 184327) | Miscanthus rhizosphere microbial communities from Kellogg Biological Station, Michigan, USA - KBS M1-3 metaG (SPAdes) (version 2) | ecosystem: Host-associated > Plants > Roots > Rhizosphere >... | reverse complement strand
GATGCCGCGGTGGCGGGCGGACGACCAGAAAGCCGCCCGGTGGAAGGGCTGAACGACGCCCAGCCCGGACGGTTCTCGATCGCGAAGGTGAGTACGTCCTCGTCGGGGTCGGCCGCCTCGGGCGCGAACTCGTAGGTCTGTCCAACGACGGCCTTCGTGTCCGGCGTACCCACGATCGTCGGGACCGCGTTGGCGCTGTCGTCCGATGCCGCGTTGTCCTCACCGTCACCGCGGCAGGCGCCGAGAACGATGAACAGGGCGATTGGCACCGCGCGCTTCAAGGGATTTGATTTCCTCAATGTCGGCTCCGGCGAGACTCGTGTGGTCCGCCAGGCACCTGCTCGACAGAAGGAAGCAGAGATGAACGCTGTGCCAGGCAGCGGTGCCGCACAGGTCTCGACTCTGGCAACCCCGCTATCCAGGACAGGTGTCCTGCGGACCGGAGGCTTTGCGTCCCCGCCTTGCGACGGGTTTGCCCAATGCAGAATTTCGTGCGTCGGATTATCGGCCCTGAGCGCGCGAGCGGAAGTCGCGGTCTCAGGCTATTGCCGGAAGTGTGAGGCAGTCGCGGATTGGGGCCCGGCCGTCGCGGAATTGCCGCACAGACCGGGCCCCTGTTAACAGGCGTTTGCTACTGGATCAGCTTGCTGACCGAGCCCGAAAAGCCGCTTTCAACCCCCGAGCTGTTATACGCCTTGACGGCGAAGTACCAGCGCGCGGGGGTCAGGTCCTCGATGACCACGCTCGTCAGCGACTTATTCGGCAGTTGCACCGAGCCGGTGTAGTTGCCGGCGGACGTGCCGTAGTGCACTCGGTACCCCGCCAGGTCGGTAAGCGTCGAGCCGTCGGTGTTCCTGGTCGGCGCGGTCCACGACAGTGTCACCGAACCTGTCCCGGATCCGGACGTCACAGTGAGTGAGAAAGCCGGCAGGCTGCGTGTCGCCTTGCCGTCGGTCACGCTGATGATGATGTTTCCAAAGGTACCGACCGTCGGCGTCCCGGAGAGTCGGCCCGTCGTCGGGCTGAAGGTCGCCCACGACGGACGGTTCTGGATGCTGAAGGTAAGTACGTCGCCGTCCGCGTCCGTGGCTGACGGTTGGAAGCTGTAGGCCTGGCCCGCGGTTACCGATGTCGCCGGTGATCCGGAGATCGTCGGCGCGTTGTTCGTGGCCGCGCTCGTCACCGCGATGGCGAACGCCGGCAGACTGTCCGCCAGGCTGCCGTCCGTAACCTTGATGACAATGTTGCCGAAGGTTCCGGTCGAGGTGGGCGTGCCTGACAGGCGACCCGTCGTCGTGCTGAACGTCGCCCACGACGGCTTGTTCTGGATCGAGAAGGCAAGCGTGTCGTTGTCCGGATCCGACGCCGAGGGCTGGAAGCTGTAGGTCTGCCCCGTGCCGATCGATGTCGACGGTGTCCCGTTGATGGTTGGCGCACGATTGCTTGCCGTCGAACTCGAGGTCACGGTGATCGTGAACAGCGGCAGGCTGTCCGTCGCGCGGCCGTCGCTCACCGTTATGCGGATGTTTGGATATTTGCCGACATTGTGACTCTTCGGCGTGCCACGGAGCACACCGGTCTTGCTCTCGAAGGTCGCCCACGTCGGCTTGTTCTGGATGCTGAAACGCAGCGTGTCGCCGTTAGCGTCGCTGGCGGTCGGTTTGTAGTAATAGGTTTCGCTGACGGCTACGGCGGTAGGTGGGGTGCCGTTGATGACAGGTACCGTGTTTGCGGCGAGTGCCCATGCGGGGGCGAGAAGGGTGGCGACGAGGGTGATTACAAGAGCGATGGATTGCCCTGCACGGTGGCGCGATCGATGCATTTCGCTTGAACTCCGGTCTTAGCTTGCCAGTAGGGTCGTCCCTGTCTGACAGCGGAGCCGGTGGTGCACATGGGCGCGCCAAGCGGGACCGTCGGGCACCGACGCGAGCCGGATCCCGGCGGTGGCGATATTGGCGAGCGGGGTGCGGAGTCAGCCCGTAGGCAAGAACTGCCGGCAGCCCCGCTATCCTGGGAGATCGCCCCGAGGACCGGAGGTTTTGCGTCCCCGCCTTTCGACGGGTGTGCCCTTGTCAGCAATCGGGCTTGCGCCCGCGATGCGGACATCCATTGTCCGATCGGCGCTGCTGAGAATCGCTGCATCGAGATATCCGGGGTTGGATGATCTCGAAGCAGTCCTGCAGCGCGAGCGCGATTATGGAGATCTGTTTGACGCCGACAAGCGTGATTATGTCGCCGTTTGGGGACGACTGGCTGTTAAGAAGCATGCGGATCATATGCGTGCACTCGATGAAAGAATTGCAAGCGAACGAGAAGGAGCCTTGCGCCGAACTGCGCATCGAAAGCGAATAGCGGCGCTGAATAGCGGCGCTTCGGTCGCGTCGCTTGCAGCGGTTTCCTCGGTCGGACCTTGGTTGACATCAAGCTGATGCCCGTTCTACAGTTCGCGCCCTTTCGTGGGGCCATAGCTCAGCTGGGAGAGCGCTTGCATGGCATGCAAGAGGTCGACGGTTCGATCCCGTCTGGCTCCACCAGATCAGAAGCGGCCTACGACCCGCGGTCGCAGCCGGATGCATCGAGTCCCCATCGTCTAGAGGCCTAGGACACAACCCTTTCACGGTTGCGACCGGGGTTCGAATCCCCGTGGGGACGCCATCATTCCGGTGCGGTTTGTTGTACGAATCGTCCGGTTATGTCACCGATACCTCCGCCTCGTTTTACATATGCGACGGCGATCACGTGCCCTGCAATCGAGCTTCGCTACTCTTCGGCCGCGAGCTGAGTTTTCAGCCGCAAGTTCGCGCAGAAACGCGAGAAAAGTCGCTAAGCTATCTCGCAACCACACGAATTTCCGGCGTGACTCCGTTTGGCTGGGCCGGTGCCCAGGGCCTTGGGGACGCAGACCGGTCTAGGTAATCTGAGACGGTGTCGTTTCGTTTCTTCCACTTGTACCTGAAGGTCCCGATCGTGCTCCTGGCGCTGATCGAAGGATCGCTGTTCGTCTATGCGCCCTATCTTGCCGCCGCCTTCCGCTTCGGGCCGTCGACGACAGAGCGTGCCACGCCGACCGGCCAACTGCTGCCTACCGCGCTGCTCTTTGCTTTCTTCGCAGTCATGGCGCTCTTTGCCATGGGCCTTTACACGATACGGCAGCGCTCCGGTACCGCCGGCACGGTGCTGCGGGTGGTCGCGGGTCTGCTGGTCGCGGCAGCGCTCTCGGCGCTCGCGTACTTCATCGTTCCGAACCTGACGATCGGCCGGGGCATGCTCGCGCTCACCACCGTCATCGGCATTGCGAGCGCGCTGATCGCCCGGCTGCTGTTCGACCGCATCGTGGATCAGGACCTGTTCAAGCGCAGGGTGCTCGTCTACGGGGCTGGACGACGCGCCACCAGTCTGCTCGATCTGAGGCGGAGATCTGACCAGCGCGGCTTCCGGCTGATGGGTTTCATAGCGACCGAGGGCGACGAGCTTTCGGCGCCGCCAGAACGACTGCTCGACCGTCCGGAAGACCTCTACTCATGGGTCGTGAAGAACCCGATCGACGAGATCGTCGTCGCGATGGACGACCGGCGCCGCGGGTTCCCGATGCACGAATTCCTCGAATGCCGGCTTGCGGGCATAGAGATACTCGAGCTACCCACCTTTCTCGAGCGCGAGACGGGCAAGGTGCGGCTCGACGTGCTCAATCCAAGCTGGATCATCTTCGGCGAGGGTTTCCGTGCCTCGTTGCTGCAGCGCGTGGTCGAGCGGACAATCGACGTCGTCGTGAGCCTCGCGCTCCTGATTCTCGCGGCGCCCGCAATCCTGCTGACGGCGCTCGCGATCAAGTTCGAGGAAGGTCTCGACGCGCCAATCCTGTACCGCCAACGCAGGGTCGGCCAGCACGGCGTCGTCTTTGATGTGCTCAAGTTCCGCAGCATGCGGGTTGGTGCCGAACAGCCCGGACAGGCGATCTGGGCGGCCAGGGACGATCCACGCGTAACGCGCGTCGGGTCGTTCATGCGCAAATCGCGCATCGACGAGCTGCCGCAGCTCGTCAACGTGCTGCGCGGTGACATGAGTTTCGTCGGTCCCCGTCCCGAGCGTCCCGAGTTCGTGCAGAAGCTCGAGCACACGATCCCGTATTACCGCGAGCGGCACAGCGTGAAGCCCGGCATCACCGGCTGGGCGCAGCTCTGCTATCCGTACGGATCGTCGGAGAAGGACGCGCTCGAGAAGCTGCAGTACGACCTCTATTACGTAAAGAATCGCAGTCTGCTGTTCGATCTGGCGATTCTCGTCCAGACGGTCGAGGTCGTGCTCTGGGGCAAGGGCGCCCGCTAGCGCGCGCACGTGATCTCCTTCGGCGTCATCTCCTACGGCCTCGCGAGCCTGGGTTTTCTTCTGCTCACGATGCTGCTCGCGACCAGCTGGGAAGGTCGTGCACAGGGCGCGCGGCTGATCGCGGCTTGCGCCGCGACGTCGGCCTGGGCGGCGCTGATTGCATATGCCGCATGGCGGCAGCAGATGCCCGTGCCGCTGGTCACTCTGGTGGAGTTCGTCCGCGACGGAGCGTGGCTCTTCGTACTCGGGGGCCTGGTCGAGCGTGGCGGCCTGTCCGTGGTCCTGTCGCGCGGGACCTCCCTGCTCGCAGCCAGCGGAATCGCGATTGCGGCGATCCCGATGATCGCGGAGCTGACCGGCGTGCCGTCGCGGGTCGCGCCGGCGGTCGTGCTCGTTTACGGCGGGTTGTTCATGGCACTCGCGGCGCTGGTGCTCATCGAGCAGGTTTTCCGCAACGCGACCCCTGCCGGGCGCTATGCGCTCAAGTACTTCGTGATCGGCGTCGGAGTGCTGTTCAGCTACGACCTGTTCCTGTATTCGCAGGCGCAGCTGGTCAATGGCGTCGAGGCGGCGAGCTGGGATGCGCGCGGTCTCGTGAACGCGCTGGTATTGCCGCTCATCACGCTCGGCGCGCGCAACAACCCGCACTGGTCGCTAAAGGTGTTCGTCTCGCGCCAGGTGGTTTTCTACACCACGACTTTTCTCGTGGTCGGCGCGTACCTGCTGATAATGGCGCTCGGCGGCTACTTGATACGCCTGTACGGGGGCACCTGGGGTCGCATCGCACAGCTGGTGTTCTTCGCCGGGGCAGGCGCGGTGCTTGCCTCGCTCGTGGCCTCGGCCAGCCTGCGACGGCGGTTGCGGGTGTTCCTGAGCAAGCACTTCTATCGCAACAAGTACGACTACCGCATCGAATGGCTGCGCTTCATCGAGACGCTGTCGGCACGCGACCCCGAGATAGGGACGCGCGAGAACGCGGTGCGCTGCGTCGCGCAGATCGTCAACAGTGCGGGCGGGGTCCTGTACATGGCGGGGGAGGGAAGCGACGCGCTCGCACCGGTGGCGGGGTTTCCCGCGGGTAACTTTCCGCCCACGCGCTATCCGCCGGTTGCAGCTGAGGATGAAATGGTCGCGTTCCTGCGCCGCACGCAATGGGTCATCGACCTCATCGAGTATCGACGCGCACCCGATTTCTATCAGAACCTCGCGTTGCCCGAGTTCCTCCAGGGCCAGGATCGCCTTCGACTGGTGCTGCCGATCATGCATCACGACTCACTGCTTGGCTTCGTCGTGCTCGCCGATCCGCCCCCACCCTTTGACCTCACGTATGAGGACCGAGATCTGCTGCGAACCGCGGGCCGGCACGTCGCGACCCACCTCGCGCAGCACGACGCCGACCGCAAGCTGGCGGAGAGCAGGCAGTTCGAGGCCTACCATCGTCTGACGGCGTTCGTGATGCATGACCTCAAGAACCTCGCGGCCCAGCTCTCGCTGATCGTCGCGAATGCGGAGAAGCACCGGCGCAACCCGCAGTTTGTCGACGATGCGATCGGAACGATTGCCAATTCGACAGCGCGCATGCAGCGGCTGATCGAGCAGCTGCAGGGGCGCGAGGTTCAGAGCCTGCCCCGTCGCGTGTCCCTGTCAGAGGCCGCGCGACAGGCGTGTCGCCGCTGCGGGGGCCGGCGTCCGGTCCCGTTGTTCGTCGACGGCGGCGCCGCCCCCCTCGTAGAGGCGGATCCGGAACGCCTCGCGATGATGATCGAGCACGTTGTGCGCAATGGCCAGGACGCCACACCGGAGGACGGCTCGGTGTCGGTGACCATCCGACCCGACACCGGCTGGATCACACTGCGCATCGAGGACACCGGGGCGGGCATGTCACCCGACTTCGTCCGCGATCGGCTGTTCAGGCCCTTCGACACGACCAAGGGGAGCAAGGGAATGGGAATCGGCGCCTACCAGGTGCGCGAATACCTGAATTCGCTCGGCGGACGAGTCGAGGTGCTGAGCGAGCCGGGCTCCGGCACCCGCGTCGACCTGCATTTCCCACTTCCCGGGGCGAGCGCAGTTACCGGGTAGAGCCTGAACCCATATCACAAATCCGCCGCGTATCTGCTTGTATCATTGGCGAAACCCCGCGCCAGCCCGGCCGGGGGTGGAGCACTCGTGTCCGAGGACAAGCCCAAGCTGCTGATTGTCGAGGATGACCCGGGGCTGCAGCGCCAGCTCAAGTGGGCATTCGACGACTTCGAAGTAATCGTCGCCGATTCGCGGCAGGGGGCCCTCGCGGGACTGCGCAGACATGAACCACCGGTTGTCCTACAGGATCTCGGCCTGCCGCCCGACCCCGAAGGCGTCTCGGAAGGGTTTACAACCCTGCAGGAAATCCTGAAGCTGGCACCGCACACCAAGGTTATCGTCGTCACCGGACAGCTCGACCGTGACAACGCGGTCAAAGCGGTCGGGCAGGGAGCCTATGACTTCTATCAGAAGCCGGTCGACATGGATGTGCTGCGCCTCATCGTGCAGCGGGCTTACCAGATCCACGATCTCGAGGCGAAGAACCGGGCCCTGGTCAGCGAGCAGGCCCGGATGCCCCTGGCAGGCGTCATCGCAATGAGCGAATCGATGATGCGGGTCTGCCGCATGATCGAAAAGGTTGCCCCGACCAATGCCACCGCCCTGTTGCTCGGCGAGAGCGGCACGGGCAAGGAGCTCCTCGCGCAGGCTCTCCATGCGCTCTCGCCCAGGGCCGGTCAGAGCTTCGTGGCGATCAACTGCGCCGCCATCCCCGATACGCTGCTCGAAAGCGAGCTCTTCGGCTACGAGAAGGGGGCGTTTACCGGCGCCGTGCGCCAGACTCCGGGCAAGTTCGAGATGGCCGATGCCGGCACGCTGTTTCTCGACGAGATCGGCGACATGCCGCTGCCGCTGCAGGCGAAGTTACTCCGATTCCTGCAGGACCGCGTCATCGAGCGCATCGGCGGCCGCGAGCGGATCCCGGTCGACGTGCGGATCGTCTGCGCTACGAACAAGGACCTGCCGGTTCTGATCGAGCGAAATGACTTCCGCCAGGACCTCTTCTACCGGATCAGCGAGGTCACGGTCCGCATCCCGCCGTTGCGCGAGCGCCCGGGCGATGCGGTGGTGATCGCGCAGGCTGTCATGGAGCGCCGCGGCCGCGAGCACGGTCGCGCGCTGCGTGGCTTCGCACCCGATGCCCTCAAGGCGATCCAGGCCTATCCGTGGCCGGGTAACATCCGCGAGCTCGAGAACCGCATCAATGGCGCCGTGATCATGGCCGAGGGCAAGTACATCGGAGCGGACGACCTGGGACTGCCCGCCGATTCGCCCGAGCTCGAATGGCTCAACCTCCGCAGCGCCCGGCAGCGCGCCGAGAGCGAGGCGATCCGCCAGGCGCTGGCTGTCGCGAGCGGCAACCTCTCGAAGGCCGCCGAGCTGCTCGGTATCACGCGACCTACGCTCTACGATCTGCTCGACAAGAACGGAATCAACGTCCCGGATCGCGCGGCGGAAGGCTGACCATGAAGAACGACCGAGACGCGGGACCTTCCGCATGACTTGCCAGACGCGAGCCCGGTTCGCGCCCCGGGCCTACGCGCTGCTGGCTTGCCTGCTGGTGCCGCTCGCCGCCTGCGCGCCGAGCGGCGAGAAGCTGCTGGCCCGAGCGGAGAAGCAGCTGGCGGTCGGCGAATACCGCGGCGCAATGATCGACCTGCGCAACTATCTCGCGCGCAACCCGGACGACGCGCGGGCGAGGGTGGATCTCGGCCTTGCGATGCTGGAGCTGGGCGAAGTGACCGCTGCGGAGGAGGAAATCGCCAAGGCGACCAGCCTCGGTGCCGGTCGTGATCAGACTCTGCTGGTCGAGTGCAGGCTGATGGTCGCGCGCGCGTCGTATCAGAAGGCGCTCGACGAATGCACCGCGTCCGGCGCCGACGCGAGCCGCGCGGTCGAGCTGAGCGTCGTGCGCGGGGAAGCCTTGCTCGGGCTCAGGCGCTACGACGAGGCACGCGCCAGTTTCGAATCGGTACTCAAGGCGCAACCCGAGAATCTCAATGCCCTGCAAGGCCTGGCGATCGCTGCGTTCGGTGCCGGAGGGATTGAAGCGGCGCGCACGGTTTTCGCCGGCGCCCCGGAGCAGGTGCGGAGCAGGCCGCGCTACTGGCTCGCGCTCGGATCGCTCGAGCTGCGCGCCAACGCGCTCGATGAAGCCGCAAAGGCCTTCGAAGCCGCGCTTGCGCGTTCATCGGACGACAAGGAAGGTCCGGACGCTCTCGGGGCGCTCGCGGGTCTGACCGAGACGCAGCTGCGACTCAACAAGCTGGATGCGGCCAAGGCCAGCAGCGAGCGCCTGCTCGCGGCGGCGCCGAATAGCCGCATCGCGAAGCTTCTGAGCGCGCAGGTTGCAGCAAGCAGCGGCGACAATACGCGAGCACGCGAGCAGCTTGAGGAGCTGGTGAGCGCGAATCCCGACGATCTTCAGGCTCGCATGCTGTTGGGGGGCGTGAACCTCCAGCAGGGCAATCTGGGCCAGGCCGAGATGCACTTCGCCGCCGTGGTAGCCAGGCAGCCCGATAACGTCCGTGCACAGAAGCTGCTCGCGGACACGCGCAGCCGCATAGAATCGCCCGAGTCGACCCTGGAGGCGCTGAAGCCCGCGCTGCGGGAGCCACAGGTGGACCCGGCGCTCCTGGTGACCGCCAGCCACCTCAGCCTGCAGAGCGGTAATCGCGACGCGGCGCTCACTTACCTCGCACAGGCAGCGGACTCTCCCGGCGAGAAATCGCCCGAGGCGCAGCTTGAGATCGCGGCCGGCTACCTCGCCGCCGGCGAGCTCGATCGGGCCGTCGAGCTGCTCGAGGGCATGCCCGACGGCGGTGCAAACTCGCTGCAGCGCGACTCACTGCTGATTGCCGCACTCCTGCGCCAGGGCAAGACCGCCGACGCCACGGCCAAGGCCGATACGCTCGCAGCCGCGGCGGGCAGCCGCACCGCGGAGCGCAATCTTGCGGCCGCTACGTATGCGGCCGCCGGCCGGCCCGACCGTGCCCGGACAGAGTACGAGAAGGTCCTCGAGGCAAAGCCTGGCGATACGGCCACGTTGCTCAACCTGGCGCGGCTGGATCTGCAGGAACGCAAGGGCGATGCCGCCGCGAAGCGCCTGCGAGCCGTGCTGGCCGTCGATCAGAAGAACCTCGCGGCCCAGCTTGGCATGGCGACGGTCGCGCGTCTCAGCGGGGATGCGAAGGATGCCGCGCAATGGATGAGTCGTGTCGCCGCGGATCATGCCGATTCGCTGCCCGCGATGCTCGCCGTCACGCAGTTCTATCTCTCTACGCGCGACTACGGTCAGGCCGTGCAGGCGGCGGACGCCGCCGTGCGGCTCGCGCCCGACAGCGCTGCGGCGCTCAACATGCGTGGTCTCGCGCAACTCGGCTCGGGCGAAGGCGCAGCAGCCATCACCAGTCTCCAGCAGGCGGTGCAGAAATCGCCACAGGCGGCGGGCTATCGGTTGAATCTCGGTCGCGCACTGGCTCTGCAACGCGACACCGATGGCGCGCTGAAGGCATTCGACGGCGCGCTTGCCATCGATGCTGGCTCGCAGGCCGCGCTGTACCTGGCCGCGACTACCGCGCTGCAGGCCGGGGAGATCGAGCGCGCGGCCGGCTATGTCGAGCGCCTGCGCCGGGTTGCACCTGACGCGCCGGTGTCCATGCGCGTCGAGGGCGACCTTGCGATGGCGCAGAAGCGTTACGCCGATGCCGTCGGGTTCTACGACAAGGCACTGGCCGGCGGCGGTGACTCGCTCCTGGTCGGTGCACGGTACCGCGCCGGTAAGCTCGCAGGCATCAAGAACCCCGAGAAGGTCCTGCGTGACTGGCTCGCCCGTCGCCCAGAGGACACGACGGCGCGGATCCTGCTCGCGGAGCATTACGAGCAGGTGGGGGACACCGCGATGGCGGTGCGCGAATACGAAGCCGTGCTGGTGCGCGCGCCGGAGAACGCGGTCGCGCTCAACAACCTGGCGGTGATCGAGCAGCGTAACCGCAATCCGCGCGCGCTGGACCTCGCCCGCCGCGCCTACGGTGCGGCTCCGCGCAGCGCCGCCATCCAGGATACCTACGGCTGGCTGCTGATCGAGAACGGCGAGCACGACCGCGGCCTCGAACTGCTGCGCGGCGCGGCCCGCGCAATGCCTTCGTCGCCGGAAGTCCAGCTCCATCTCGGCGTCGCGCTGGCCCGCAAGGGTCTGACTGCCGAGGCTGAGCCGGTGCTCGAGAAGGTGGCGCGCGGCGATGCGCCCGCGGAGCTGAAGAGCCAGGCGCGGCGCGAGCTCGACAAATTACCGGATTGACGGAGCGGACCGATGCACGCGAAGGTAACTCGATGATGACATTTCCAGTGACCAGGTCGGCGATCGCGGGGGTATTGCTGACCTCGTGCCTGCTCCTCGCGGGCTGCGGCGGACACACCAAGGTGGTCGACGCGCCGCCGCCAGAGGCAGCTGTACAGACCGAGTACCGCATCGGGCCGGGCGACAACCTGCAGGTGTTCGTCTGGAATCACCCGGAGCTCACCGTCACGGTCCCGGTACGCCCGGACGGTCTGATCTCCACACCGCTGATCGAGAACATGCAGGCCGGAGGCAAGACGCCGAGCCAGCTGTCGCGCGACATGGAGAAGGCGCTTGCCGAGTACGTCCGCTCGCCGACCGTCAACGTGATCGTCACCAGTTTCGTCGGAGCGCTCGCCGACCAGGTGCGCGTGGTGGGCCAGGCGCAGAAGCCGCAGGCGCTGCCCTACCGCGCCAACATGACCGTGCTCGACGTGATGATCGCCGTCGGTGGCTTGAGCGAGTTCGCAGCCGGCAACCGCGCCGTGGTCGTGCGCCAGGAGGGCGATAAGAATCTGCGCATACCCGTACGGCTTTCGGACTTGATGAACGAGGGCGACATCGGCGCGAACATGACGTTGCGACCGGGGGACGTGCTGATCATCCCCGAATCGAGGTTCTAAGGCGCACCCTTCAGGGATCCCCAACCGGAGCCGGATCGGATATATGCAGGACATACTCGCACAATTCTTGCTCATGCTTCGCGGCGCGTGGCGGTACCGATGGCCCGCGCTCGCGCTCACCTGGGGTATCGCGCTCGCAGGATGGCTGGCGGTTGCGGCGATGCCGGACCGCTTCGAGGCGCGCACGCGTGTCTACGTCGACACCGAATCGCTGCTGAAGCCGCTGCTCCAGGGCATCGCGGTCGATCGCGACGTCATGAGCCAGGTAAGGATGATGCAGTCGGTCATGAAGAGCCGGCCGAACCTGGAGAAGGTCGCACGAAAGACAGACCTGTTCCTGAGCGCTGATACGACCCAGGACCAGGAGGTGGTTATCGACTCGCTGCAGGAGCGGATTGTTCTCCAGGCAACCTCGCCGCTCGGGCCGACGCGCCGCGCATCCGTGCCTAACGAGTTCATCGTGAGCTTCGAGGACTCGAATCCGAAGACCGCTTATCGCGTCGTCCAGTCGTTGCTCGACACGTTTATGGAAGACAGCCTCGGGATCAAGCGCGACGACGCCGGCGTGGCGGAGCGCTTCATCAGCCAGCAGCTCGCCGACTACGAGCGGAAGCTCCTCGAGGCTGAGTCGAGGCTGGCGGACTTCAAAAAGACCAACGTCGGGCTGATGCCCGGCACGTCGGGCGATTACTACCAGCGGCTCGACCAGTCAATGGCCCAGCTCGAAGCGTTGCGTACGCGTCACCGACAGGTCACAGAGCGCCGTAACGAGCTCGCGCGTCAGTTGCAGGGCGAGGAGCCGACCTTCGGTCTCACCGCGCCGGTCGGGTCCTCACCGATCGACTCGCAGATCGCGGCGTACCAGGCACGGATCGACCAGATGCTGCTGCAGTACACGGACAAGCATCCGGAGATTGTCGCGCTGCGCGACACGATCAAGCGCCTGGAAGAGGAGAAGGCCCAGGGAGCCAAGGTCTCCTCGACCGTCGCACCTCCGACGGCCGGCAGCAGCGACGACATGATGATGCGCAGCCTCGACATGAATCCCGTCTACCAGAGCATGAAGATCTCGCTGAGCCAGGCCGACGCCGAGCTCGCCGAGGTGCGCGGGCAGATCAGCGCGCAGGAACAGGCGATCGGCGGGCTTCGGTCGCGCATGGACGCCATCCCGCAGGTCGAGGCCGAGCTAGCGCAGCTCAACCGCGACTATCAGGTCAACAAGGCGCAGTACGACCAGCTGCTGCAGCGGCTCGAGTCGGCGCGCATCTCGCAGCGGGCCGATCAGAGCACAGGTGACGTCAAGTTCCGGGTGATCGATCCGCCGACGGTGCCGGTCGTGCCGAGCGGCCCGGAGCGCATTCTTCTGTCGGCGCTGGTGCTGCTCGCGAGCCTCGGTGCCGGGATCGGCTTCGCGCTGCTGCTGCAGCAGATCCGGCCAGTGTTCTCGACCAAGGACACGCTGCGGCAGGTGACTGGTCTACCGGTGCTGGGCTCGGTCACTGCGGCGGTGCTGCACAGTTTCGTCCCCTGGTACCGGCGCCAGACCGCGCTGGTCGGGGGCGCGCTCGCGGCGCTGCTGGCCGCCTTCCTCCTCAACCTGCTGCTGCAGCAAAACCTGCGAGGCATGCTGCGCAACCTCCTGGGGTAAATCATGTCCATAGTCGAAAAGGCGCTGCAGAAAGCGCAGGTGAAGGCGGATCGCGCGGCCGGCCGCGACGCGGAGGCGCCGCTGCCGCACGACCTGCCCGATCTCGGGCCGTCAAAACCGTCCCGCACGAGCGCCGGGCCGCCGCCGGAGACCGCCGCCCGCCGGGCGAGACCGGCCCACGGCGGCAACGTGGTGCTCGACTTCGTGCAGCTCCGCCAGGACGGTCGCCTCGCTCCCGAGGCGCTGACGCATCAGACCGAGGAGGAGTTTCGACGGATCAAGTGGCCGCTCCTGAACGCGATCGCGCATCGCGAAGGGGCACGACCCGCGGCCAACAACATCGTGCTCGTTACCAGCGCCATCCCGGGCGAAGGAAAGACATTCACCGCCCTCAATCTGGCGCTCAGCATCGCGCGCGACCGCGACCTCGATGTCCTGCTCGTCGACGGAGACGTTGCCCAGCCCTCGTTGACCGCGAGCCTCGGCCTCACAGGACGCCCGGGCATCACCAACCTGCTGCGCGATACCGCGCTGGTGCTGGATGACGTCGTCTGCTCGACCAACATCCCACAGCTCGAAGTCGTGCCTGCGGGTGTGCGCCACGACAATGCGCCGGAGCTGCTTGCCAGCATGCGCATGGACGTGGTGGTCGGGCAGCTGTGCGCGCGGACGTCGCCGGGCGTAGTGATCGTCGACTCGCCACCCGTGCTCGCCACCAACGAGGCGCAGGTCATGACACGTTACGCGGGGCAGGTTCTCATGGTCGTCCGCGCGGACTTTACCGAACAGCGCGTGTTGACCGAGGCACTGAGCCTGATCGACCGTTCGCGACCTGTGAGCGCCGTGCTGAACCGGGTCGAGCCTTCGCTCGTCAGCCGCTATTACAGCCATTACTACTACGGTTACGGCAGGAGTGCAGCAAGATGACAGGTCGCGGTCTGTCGAATCCCGCAATCCGGTTCGCGCTGACCCTGATCCTGCTCCACGGAGTCGCCGCGAAGGCAGAACCCTATGGCTACGACCTGCGGTCGCAGTTCGTTCGCGAGAAGGATCCCGAAAAGCGGCCGCCGGGGCTCGAGCTGAAGGCACGAATCGACTCCGCGCTGTATTTCGTGGGCAATATCAACCTGGCCGAGAACTCGGCGGACGAAATCGACACGGCCGGTATCGAGGGCGCCCCCGGCCTGTTTGCCTCCTACCGGAGTGCCCGCGCGGACGCGATGCTCGACTACACACTGATTGCGCGAGCCTTCGAGGAGTCGGAATACGACTCGGTGTCCCACCTGTTGAGCGCGCACGGGACTTACATGCTCGCCCAGGACCTGTTCTGGATCGACGCGACGGCCGGGTACAGCGACTCGATCATCGACGCCGGGCAGGGGACCAACTACGGCGGGACGGGCCTGTTCAATCGCTCGAACGTCGAAGAGACCGGACGGGCTTCCGTGACCCCGAGGCTCAGCAAA
>Ga0207691_10003899_pt1 | contig 14490 bp, 14 predicted proteins | sample KBSM13metaG_FD_184327 | JGI IMG/M metagenome (GOLD analysis project Ga0207691, IMG submission 184327) | Miscanthus rhizosphere microbial communities from Kellogg Biological Station, Michigan, USA - KBS M1-3 metaG (SPAdes) (version 2) | ecosystem: Host-associated > Plants > Roots > Rhizosphere >... | reverse complement strand
TGCGCGTGGTTCAACGCCGCGACCGTGTCGCCGCCGCCCGCGACCGAAACGAGCTTTTTCGCTTTGGTGCGCTCGGCCGCATGGTGCGCGACGATCACGGTGCCCTGATCGAACGGCGTCATCTCGAAGGCGCCGAGCGGACCGTTCCACACCAATGTCGCGGCGTCGTCGATCGCGCCCTTGATGCGCTCGATCGATTGCGAGCCGACGTCGAGCACCATGCCGTCCCCCGGCAGCGCATCGATGCCGTAGGCGTGCGAGGGCGCGTTGGCCTGGAAATGAAACGCCACGATCGCATCGACCGGCAGGATGATCGCGCAGCCCGCGTCCTCCGCCTTGGCGAGGATGCGCCGCGCCGTCTCGGCCATGTCCTTCTCGGCGAGCGACTTCTGCACGTTGATGCCCTGCGCGTGCAGGAACGTGTTCGCCATCGCGCCGCCGATGACCAGCGCCTGCACCCTGGTGATGAGGTTTTCCAGGAGATCGAGCTTGGTCGACACTTTCGCGCCGCCGACGAGCGCGATCACCGGACGCTGCGGCGCTTCGAGCGCTTTCGTCAGCGCTTCGAGCTCGGCCTGCATGCTGCGGCCGGCGTAAGCCGGGAGCTTGTGCGCGAGGCCTTCGGTCGAGGCGTGCGCGCGATGCGCGGCCGAGAAGGCGTCATTGACGAAATAGTCTCCGCAGTGCGCGAGCGTGGTGACGAATTTCGGATCGTTGGCCTCTTCGCCCGCTTTGAAGCGAAGATTTTCCAGCAGGAGAACCTCGCCGGGCTTGAGGTTCTCGGCAGCGAGCTCCGGATGATCGAGGTCTTCGGTGAACTTGACCTGCCTGCCCAGCAGGTCCGAGAGTGGGCCGACGATCGGCTTGAGGCTCATGTCCGCCACGACCTTGCCCTTCGGGCGGCCGAAGTGGGCCATCAGAACGATTGCGGCGTTCTTCGCTTGCAGATCCTTGATCGTCGGAATGGCGACGCGCAGCCGCGTGTCGTCGGTGATCCTGCCGTTCGCCATCGGCACGTTGAAATCAACGCGCACGAGCGCGGCATTGCCGCCCACGTCGGGGCCGAGATCATCAAGCGTGCGGAAGTTCGACATGAGAGTCCTGCGTCTCGTGCCATCCTTCGAGACGCCTCGCTGCGCTCGGCACCTCAGGATGAGGACTTAAAGCTCAGACCTCGTCCTGAGGAGCCGGCCGAAGGCCGGCGTCTCGAAGGACGGCAAGGATTAGATCAGCTTCCCCATCGCGACGGCGGTGTCCGCCATGCGGTTCGAGAAGCCCCATTCATTGTCGTACCACGACATCACCCGCACGAGCGTGCCGTTCATCACCTTGGTCTGGTCCATGTGGACGGTGGACGAGTGCGGGTCGTGGTTGAAGTCGATCGAGACGTTCGGCGCGTTGGTGTAGGCCAGAATGCCCTTGAGCTGCTGCTCCGACGCGCGCTTCATCGCGTCGTTGATCTCATCCACGGTGGTCGCCTTCCTGGCGACGATCTTGAGATCGACCACCGAGACGTTCGGCGTCGGCACGCGGATCGCGACGCCGTCGAGCTTGCCCTTGAGTTCGGGCAGCACGAGCCCGATCGCCTTGGCGGCGCCGGTGGACGTCGGGATCATCGAGAGCGCCGCGGCGCGTCCGCGGTACAGATCCTTGTGCATGGTGTCGAGCGTCGGCTGGTCGCCGGTATAGGCGTGGATCGTGGTCATGAAGCCGGTCTCGATGCCGACGGTATCGTTCAGCACCTTCGCCACCGGCGCGAGGCAGTTCGTGGTGCACGAGCCGTTCGAGACCACCATGTGGTCCTTGGTGAGCTTGTCGTGGTTCACGCCGTAGACGATCGTCATGTCGGCATTGTCGGCGGGCGCCGAGACCAGCACACGCTTCGCGCCCGCGGTCAGGTGCGCCGAGGCTTTATCCTTGGCGGTGAAGATGCCGGTGCATTCCATCGCGACGTCGACGCCGAGGTCCTTCCACGGCAGTTTCGAGGGATCGCGTTCGGCGGTCACCTTGATCTTGCCGTTGCCGAGGCTGATCGAGTCGCCCTCGACCGTCACCGTCTTGGGGAAGCGGCCATGCACCGAGTCGTAGCGCAGCAGGTGCGCATTGGTCTCGACCGGGCCGAGATCGTTGATGCCGACGACCTCGATGTCGTTGCGGCCGGACTCGGCGATGGCGCGCAGGATGTTGCGGCCGATGCGGCCAAACCCGTTGATTCCGACCCGGATGGTCATTTCTTGCTTCTCCTTGATGCTCGTTCGTCATGCCCGGCCTCGTGCCGGGCATCCACGTCTTCCTGGCTTTGACGAGCAAGACGTGGATGGCCGGCATAGGCTGAGCGTAGCGACGCCGTCTATAGACGGCTATGCCCGGCCGTGACGGAGGCTGAACTCTCGGGCCGCTTGTTATCTCACTTGGGCAGCTTGCTCAACGCCGCCTCGGCGACCTTCTCGGCCGTGATGCCGAAGTGCCGGTAGAGGTCCTTGTACGGGCCGCTGGCGCCGAAGCCGGTCATGCCGACGAACACGCCGTCCGAGCCGATGATCGCGTCCCAGCCCTGCCGCACCGCGGCTTCGACGCCGACTTTCACGCGTGCATTGCCGATGATCGCGCGGCGGTAGTCGTCGGGCTGCTCGGCGAACAGCTCGAAACTCGGCACCGAGACGACACGCGCGAAGACGCCGCGCTGGGCGAGCAGCTTCGCGCCCTCGACCGCGATCGAGACTTCAGAGCCGGTGGCGAAGATCGACACATCGGCGCGGCCGTCGGGACCTGCGATCTCGTAGGCGCCCTTCGCGCAGATGTTGTCGGCGTCGACGCGGTTGCGCAGCTGCGGCAGGTTCTGCCGCGTCAGCGCCAGCACGCTCGGGCCGTCCTTGTGCTCGAGCGCGAGCTGCCAGCATTCGAGCGTCTCGACCGCGTCGCACGGACGGAACACGCGCATGTTCGGGATCGCGCGCAGCGCCGCGAGATGCTCGACCGGCTCGTGGGTCGGGCCGTCTTCGCCGAGCCCGATCGAGTCATGCGTCATCACATGGATCACGCGCTCGCCCATCAGCGCGGCCAGCCGCAGCGACGGGCGGCAGTAATCGGAAAACACCAGGAACGTGCCGGAATAAGGGATGACGCCGCGATGCAGCGCCATGCCGTTCATCGCCGCCGCCATGCCGTGCTCGCGAATGCCGTAGTGGATGAAGGTGCCGGCATAGTCCGACGCCGACATCGCCTTCATGGCTTTGGTGCGCGTGTTGTTCGAGCCGGTGAGGTCGGCCGAGCCGCCGATCATTTCCGGCACCGCCACGGTGAGCACGCCGAGCGCGTTTTCGGAGGCCATGCGCGTCGCGATGTCCTTGGGTTCGGCGGCAAGCTTCTCCTTGGCGCCGCGCACCGCGTCGGCGAGCGCGAAGGGCAGATCGCCGTTGATGCGGCGCGCAAACTCGCCGCGCTTGTCGACCGGCAGCGCGGCAAGACGCTCGTCCCACGCCTTGTGGGCGGATTTCGAACGCTGTCCGGCAGCGCGCCACCAGTTCAGCACGTCGGCGGGAATCTCGAACGGCGCATACGGCCAGCCGAGCTTCTCGCGCGCGCCCTTGATCTCCTCGGCGCCGAGCGCCGAGCCGTGCGAGGACGCCTTGCCGGCTTTGGTCGGCGCGCCGAAACCGATGGTGGTCCGGCACGCGATCATCGTCGGCTTGTCGGATTTTTTCGCCGCCGCAATCGCCTGCGCGATGGCTTGCGGATCGTGCCCGTCAATGCGCGATGCTTTCCAGCCGGCGGCTTCGAAGCGCTTCACCTGATCGACCGAGTCGGCAAGCGACAATGGCCCGTCGATCGAGATGCCGTTGTCGTCGAACAGCACGATCAGCCGGTTCAGCTTCAGATGTCCGGCGAGCGCGATCGCCTCCTGCGAGATGCCTTCCATCAGGTCGCCGTCGGAGGCGAGCACATAGGTGTGGTGATCGACCATATCGCCGAACTCTGCCGCGAGATGCCGTTCGGCGATCGCCATGCCGACCGCATTGCCGAGGCCCTGGCCGAGCGGGCCGGTCGTTGTCTCGATGCCGGGCGTGATGAAGTTCTCCGGGTGCCCCGGCGTGAGCGAGTTCAACTGCCGGAAGCGCTTGATCTCCTCGATGGTCATCGCCTCGTAGCCGGTCAGGTACAGCAGCGCATAGACCAGCATCGAGCCATGGCCGGCCGAAAGCACGAAGCGGTCGCGGTCCGGCCATTTCGGATCGGCCGGATCGTGCTTGAGGAATTGAGTGAACAGCACGGTCGCGATGTCCGCTGCGCCCATCGGCAGGCCGGGATGGCCGGACTTCGCCTGCTCGACCGCGTCCATCGCGAGCGCCCGGATGGCGTTCGCCATGCGGTCATGCTCGGCACGGCTAAGCGGTGCGGCTTCGGGGTCGCGCATGGCGGCGGCCGGAGGGGTCATCTGTCTGGTCCTGTGGGCGGCGTCGGGACTCGCACAAGTCGACGACGATGTCGGACAGCAGGCCCCTTGAGTCAATCAAAGACCGGAACCCGCCTGTGGGTGAGTTTGGCGGAGCCCGCAGTGCTGAGGGAACTATTCCGGCGCCGCCCCGTTCGATGCCCATAGGGAGCCGGCCCAAGTCCGGCCCAGAGGAGCAACGCCATGAACGGCATCATCTATATCGTCGGCCTGATCGTCGTGATCATGTTCATCCTGTCCTTCCTCGGCCTGCGCTGAGGAATCGAACATGGCAGATGTCCAGACCTACCGGGATCCGGCCGCGCCCGGTCCGATCCCCACGCCGGGCGGCCCGCTGTCCTACATCCATTGGGGGCCGGGGATAGCCGGCGCGATCGTCGCCGCCGCAACCTCGTTCGTGCTGATGGGTTTTGCGTCAGCGGTCGGCTTGATGGTCGCATCGCCGTCGCCGACCTGGCGCGACGCGTCGGTCTGGCTCGCGATCCTGTCCGGCTTCTGGATCATCGTGGTCGCGGTCGGCAGCTTCGCGCTCGGCGGATATCTCGCAGGTCGGGTACGTTCGACCTGGGCGACGACATCGGACGAGGTTGAATTTCGCGACGGCACGCATGGGCTGATCGTCTGGGCGATCGGCGTGATGCTCGGTGCCGTGCTGCTCGCCATGACGGCGCACGGTTTCGCGGCCGGCAATGCGGCTTCTCCGCCACGCGATACTTCCGGAGCACCGGGCTTTCTCGCCTACGAGATCGACCGGTTGTTCCGCTCGGACCGCCCCGAGCCGGCCACGCCCGAGGTGCGCGCCGAAGCCGGCCGCATCATCATGAGGGGACTTGGGCGGACCGAACTGCCCGCGGAGGATCGCACGCAGCTCGTTCGCCTGACCGCAGCCGTGTCGGGCCTCGCTCCCCCGGAAGCGGATCGGCGGGTGACGCAAGTGCTGACCGACGCGCGCAAGTCGGCGTCGCAAGCCCGCAGCAGCGCCGTGATCCTCGGCTTCTCGCTCGCTGCTGCATTGGCGGCCGCAGCTGCTGCTGCCTGGGTCGCAGCCGGCGTCGGCGGCAAGCATCGCGACGATGAGTTCGCGCCGCCGCTGCGCTTCGGAAGCGCCGCGGTCCGGCGCGTCTAGAGCTCAAACGAAAAAACACGGCGGGTCCGATCAGTCGTAGCCCTTCGGCGGTTCAAAGCCGCCGAAGGCTTTCTCGACGAGTTTCGCGAATGCGATCGAGGTCTTGTCGCGGCCCTGCGCGGCAATCGCCTGATAGCCGGTCGGCAGCCCCGACGGTGTGATGCCGGACGGGCCCACCGTGGACGGCAGATAAACGAGACCCGAATAGCCGGCCCAGAACAACTGGTCGGTCGCCGAAACCCGCTTGTTGTTGACGGTGATGCGGCGGCGCCAGCGCTTGCCCTCGTGCTCATGGTCGTGTGGGAACGCGGCCGATGCCGCCACGGGACAGAGCAGGATGTCGTAGTCCTTGAAGAACGCGTTGAACGCCAATCGCATCTGGTGGCGCTCGTTGTTGAGCTGCAGCCAGCGCCGGTGGCTCATCGTGACGCCGTCGACCGACTGCGCCAGATAGTCGTTCGGCTCGCGTACGAGGTCCTGCTTCCAGTCCTCGATGTCGGCCTCCGGCATGCGCCCCGACGTCGCGGCGCGCAGCAGGCGGATGTAGAGGTCGTGCAGCCGCGCGGTGTCGATGTCGGGCGCGACCTCCTTCACCTTCGCACCGGCCTTGGCGAGCTTGTCGATCAGTGCCTGCAACTGATCCGCATATTCGGTGTCCACATCGCTCGCCGGATCGGTGAGCTTCACGGCGACGCGGAACTGCTTGGGCGTTTTCTTTTCGCATTTCGGCAGCGCGACCTTCAGATAATCGCCGTCGTCAGGGTCGTGGCCGGCCATGATGTCGAGCGCGACGTCGAGGTCCTCGGCCGAGCGCGCCAGCGGCCCGACCACCGAGATGTCCGGCGGTGCCACCGAATTCGGCAGCGCATGGCCGCGATAGGTGATCAGCCCGAAGGTCGGCTTGTGGCCGAACACACCGCAATAATGCGCCGGATTGCGGATCGACGAGCCGATGTCGCTGCCGGCATCGATGCCGGTGAGGCCGGCCGACAGCGCGGCCGCCGATCCGCCGGACGAGCCGCCCGGGGTGCGGTCGATATCCCACGGATTGCGCGTCACGCCGTAGACGGCGTTGTAGCTCTGCCAGTCGGCGAGCATCAGCGGCACGTTGGTCTTGGCGAACAGCGTGACGCCGGCGTCAATCAGGCGCTGCGCCGCGACCGCGGTCTCGGCGGTGACGTTCTCCTTCATCGACGGCGCGCCCCAGGTCGTGGGCGAGCCTGCCACCTGGTAGCTCTCCTTGATGCTCATCGGCACGCCGTGCAGCGGACCGAAGCGCTTGCCCTTCTTCAGCGCGGCGTCGGCGGCCCTGGCGCGTTTGCGCGCGCGGTCCTTGTCCAGCCAGATGATGGCGTTGAGCTTTGGATTGTATTTTTCGATTCGGCCGAGGAAGTGGTCGAGCAATTCGAGGCAGCCGATCTTCTTGCGGCGGATGAGCGCCGCGAGTTGCACAGCGGATTTGTAGTGCAATTGATCCATGTGGATTTCCTCGGCTGCGAGCCTCGGACGTTAGCCTACCGAGCCGCCGACTTGAATGCTGCCGCGAGCGCGCGCACCGCGCCGGCAAGCTGCGGATCGGAAACGCGCGAATGCAGCATCACGTCGGGGCGCGGCAGCTTCGGCAGTCCGGCGCTCGTTCCGATATCGACGCTTCCCGCCGGCGCAAGCCGCGCCGCGAGCGGCGCGACGCCCAGGCCCGCCGTGACGGCGGCCGCCACCGCCGCGATCCCGCCGCCGACGAAAGTCTCGACCCATTTGATCTTCGCGGAGTCGAGGGCGCGCGACGCCAATGCATGCACGCCGCACGGCGGCGCCAGGGTCGCAAGGCGCAACGGCTCGCCTTTGCTTTGACGATAGGCCGGTGATGCGAACCAGCCGAAGCGATCCTGCAGCAGCTTCTCGCCGTCGCGCCGTCCGGCTTCGCGGCGCACCAGCACGGCGTCGACCGCGCCGTTGTCGAAGTCGTCCAGCAGTGCGCGCGAGAAGCCGATCCGCACATCGAGCCGCAGCGACGCGTCGTAGGCATTGATGCGCGCGATCAGCTGCGCCAGCTCCGGCCCGGCCGCATGCTCGCTGATGCCGATCGCAAGGCGCTGATGCGCGGTGTCGCCGCCGACTGCGCGCTCATGCGCCGCCAGCAGGTCGCGCGCGCGATCGAGGAACGCCGCGCCGTCGCCCGAGAGCCGCACGAGGCGCGGCGTGCGCTCGATCAGCCGGCGGCCGAGCCGCAGTTCCAGCTTTTTCAGCTTGAGGCTCACTGCGGACTGCGTGGTGCCAGACGCTTCGGCGGCGCGCGTGAAGCTCGCGAGGTCGGCGATCAGCACGAAAGCCTGCACGGCATCCAGATCAAGCGTCCGCACGGCCGTCTCGGCTATTGCAAATTGTCATCACTGCTATCTCATGACATTTCAGATTGTCATCATACATGTCCGATGCGATTTCACAAGCCAATAGGAGACGACGATCATGCCGCTCACGCACATTGCGCTCCGGCGCGGCAAGCCGGCCGCATACCGGCGGGCCATTCTCGAGGGCCTCTACGCAGCGATGCGCGAGACCTTCAACGTCCCGGACGATGATCGCTTCATGACCATCACACAGCACGACGCGGACGAATTCCTCTACGGCCGGAGCTATCTGGGCATCGAGCGCAGCGACGATCTGGTGCTGATCCAGCTCACCGTCTCGAACACCCGCACGCTCGAGCAGAAGAAGGCGCTGTTCGCCGCCGTCGCCAAAAAGCTTGGGGACAATCCCGGCATCCGGCCGCAGGATGTGTTCATCAACCTGGTCGAGGTCGCGAAGGAAAACTGGTCGTTCGGCCACGGACTGGCGCAATACGCGTGATCAACCACACCTTCGCCCGCGCCGAGCCACGTCCACGACATTGTTTTGCCCGCATGGTCGGCGAGCGTTGACGTAGCGACGGGGCCAACGTTAAGTTTCCCATCCCAAATCGTTGGCGCTTCGGGGGATTTCATGGCGCACGCCGGATCGGCGGCGGGGTGCGCGATGGGGAGGCAATGACTGACGCGAGCGCGATCGAAGCCGCCACCCGGCGGCTTGCAGCGGCCCTCGATGCATTGGAGGCCGCGGTGCAGCGTCGCCGTGACGCCGACCGCAGCGAAGGCGCGCTGGCCGCTCAGGTGCAGGCGCTCGGCAGCGACCGCTCCAAGCTCGCTTCCGAGCTCGACGCCGTGGCCGCACGCTCGCGCAAGCTCGAAGACACCAATCGCGATATCGCCCAGCGGCTCGACGTGGCGATCGACAGCATCCGCGCGGTGATCGAGGCGCAGCAATGACGCATGTGACCGTGACCATTCATGGCAAGCAGTACCGCATGGCGTGCGAGGAGGGGCAGGAGGCGCAACTCACCACGCTGGCGAAGGATCTCGACCAGCGCGTCGAGCAGCTGAAGAAGAATTTCGGCGCGATCGGCGATATGCGGCTGATCGTGATGGCGGCGCTGACGATCGGCGACGAGCTGTTCGAGGCGATCAAGCGCATCCGCCGGCTGGAAGAGGAACTGACCGCCCTTCAGGATGCGCGTGTCGCCTCGTCCGAGCGCGCGCAGCAGACCCAGGTCGCGATCTCGGCCGCGCTCAATTCCGCGTCCGAGCGACTCGAGCACGTCACCCGCAGCCTGAACCAGAGCATCGGCGATGGAATCGGTATTGGGTAGCGTTTGCACTCCAGAGCGCCTACATTGCGGGAGCGGGGCTGCTGGGTGCGTCAGATAAATACTCCCGGGTCCTTACGATCCTGAAGGGAGCTGTCCCTGACCGGGCCCCTGGGCCCGGACATATGGCGCCCACCTACTTATGTAGGTTCCCGGGGTCGAAATCCGACGGCTTTTGCGGCTCCGCACTTTTCCTGATGCGTCATGACCGGGCATGACGGAGTGGCTCGAAGTGTCCGGCGGCAATGTGATCGACGCGCAAAAGGCCATCATCCGCCGCGATGCGGTGACGCGGCGAGACGCGATTCCTGCAGCCGAGCGTGCCAAGGCCGCCGAGACGATTGCGGCGCAGCCGTTCCCCCTGACGATCACGTCCGGCACCATCGTGTCCGGCTTCTCGCCGCTCAAGACCGAAATCAATCCGCTCCCGCTGATGCGCAAGCTGGCCGCCGCCGGCGCGACCCTGGCGCTCCCGGTGGTGCAGGGGCGCGGCAAGCCGCTGATCATGCGCGCCTTCACGTTCGGCGACGCGCTGGCGTCGGGGCAATGGGGCATCCGCGAGCCGAAGCCCGACGCCGCGGAAGTCGCGCCCGACATCCTGCTGGTGCCGCTGCTCGCCTTCGATCGCAACGGCCAGCGCATCGGCTATGGCGCCGGCTACTACGACATGACCATCGCCAGGTTTCGCGCGATGAAACAGATCGTGGCCGTCGGCATCGCCTATGCGGCCCAGGAAGTCGCGGAGGTCCCGGTCACCGAACGCGACGCCCGCCTCGATCTCGTGCTAACGGAACGGGAAATGATCGATTTCCGCGGGTAGCGTGAATGCGTCTTCTGTTCGTCGGCGATGTGGTGGGACGGTCAGGGCGTGCGGCCGTGAACGACCGTCTGCCCGACCTCAAGCGCGACTGGAAGCTCGACTGCGTGATCGTCAACGGTGAGAACGCGGCCGGCGGTTTCGGCATCACCGAGCCGATCTACAACGAGATGATCGAGGCCGGCGCGGACGTTATTTCCGGCGGCAATCATTCGTGGGACCAGCGCGAGGCGCTCACCTTCATCGCGCGCGCGCCGCGGCTCATCCGCCCGCACAATTATCCGCCCGGCACGCCGGGGCGCGGCATGGTGCTGCTCGATACGCAAAACGGCGCGCGCGTGCTGGTCATCAACCTGATGGGCCGCGTCTTCATGGATCCGCTCGACGATCCGTTCGCGGCAGCGGAGCGCGAGCTTTCCGCCTGTCCGCTCAAGGGCGCGGCGGACGCGATCGTGATCGATATCCATTGCGAGGCGACGAGCGAGAAACAGGCGATGGGTCATTTCTGCGATGGGCGCGCGAGCCTGGTGGTCGGCACGCACACGCATGTGCAGACCGCGGATCATCGCGTGCTGCCCGGCGGCACCGCGTTCATCACCGACGTCGGCATGACCGGCGACCATGATTCAGTCATCGGCATGAACAAGGCCGAGCCGCTGCAGCGCTTCGTGCGCCGCATCCCGTCGGGCAAGTTCGAGCCGGCGAACGGGCCGGCGACGTTGTGCGCGATCGCGGTCGAGACCGATGACGCGACCGGTTTGGCGACGCGCATCGCGCCGGTGCGGCTCGGAGGGAAGCTCGAAGAGACGCGGCCGGCATTCTGGGAATAGACTTTTTCCCCCGGGCGGACCTATAACCCGCGCCGAAAAAAATTCCGGAGGCACCCTTGGCCGGCCATTCCCAATTCAAGAACATCATGCACCGCAAGGGGCGGCAGGATGCCATCCGCTCCAAGCTGTTCGGCAAACTCGCACGTGAAATCACGGTCGCGGCCAAGATGGGCCTACCCGATCCGGCAATGAACCCGCGCCTGCGCGCCGCGGTTCTCGCGGCGCGGGCGGAGAGCATGCCGAAGGACAATATCGACCGCGCCATCAAGAAGGCGACCGGCGGCGATGCCGAGAGCTACGACGAGATCCGCTACGAGGGCTACGGGCCGGGCGGCGTCGCGGTGATCGTCGAAGTGCTGACCGACAACAAGAACCGCTCGGCCGGCGAAGTGCGCGCGAGCTTCACCAAGTCGGGTGGCAACCTCGCCGAAACCGGCGCGGTGTCGTTCATGTTCGATCACGTCGGCGTAGTCGAGTTCGACGCCAAGGTGGCGGATTCCGATGCTGTGCTCGAGGCCGCGATCGAGGCGGGCGCCGAGGACGTGGTGTCGAGCGAGAACGGTCACGAGGTCTACACCACCAGCGAGTCGCTGCGCGATGTCGCGAAGGCTTTGGAAGCGAAGTTCGGCGAGCCGCGCAAGGCCGCGCTCACCTGGAAGCCGCAGAACACCGTGCCGGTCGACGACGAGCAGGGCGAGAAGGTCTTGAAGCTGATCGATGCGTTGAACGATCAGGACGACGTGCAGAACGTGTATGCGAATTTCGAGGTGTCGGACGCGCTGGTCGCGAAGATGAGCGCGTGACTTGCTTGATCCCTCCCCTTCAGGGAGGGACAAGACGGTCAGCGTAACCACCCATCCCACAGCGGCATGCTGACCAGCGCGGCGAACGTGATGATGACGTAGGCGACGCGGCGATAAGTCTGCTCCGATGCCATATGAAAGAATTTCGATCCAACGAACATCGCGCAGATATGGGCGGGCGCCAGGAACGCCGCGAGCGCGATCACGTCGGTGGTAAGCAGGCCGAACCACAGATACGTGACGACCAGCCCCGCCGCCATGATGGCGAAGAACACCACGAAGTTCGCGCGCACCACCGCCACGGCCGCCATCGAGGAGAGCCAGAACAGCACGACCGGCGGTCCGAATATCTGCACCGCCCCGCCGAGCACGCCGGCGACGAGGCCGACGAGGACCGTGACGATCAGCATCGGCTTGCTGTGATAGCGCCAGCCGGTCGAGAGTACGACGACGATCACCAGAACGAGCGCCGCCATTGCCCAGCGCAGGTGCGCGGGGTCGGCATATTGCAGGATCAGCGTGCCGAACGGTGCCGCGATGATCGCCGAGACGGCGAGCGGCACGATCTCGCGCCACGCAGCTTGCCGCCAGACGCCGAGCGAGAACACGATGCCGGTGACGAAATCGATCAGCAGGAAGCTTGCGGCGCCAATTTTCGGCCCGTACAGCGCGCTCATCAGCGGCACGTAGATCAGCGCCGAGCCGAAGCCTGAAAAGCCGCGCACCGCGCCGGACAGCACCGAAACGCCAAGCGCCAGCGCGAAGCGCGGATCGGCGACGACGGCCGAGAAGGTTGCGGCGGTGGGGAGGTCGATCACGATCGAATCCGGCAGGGAATCGATTGTCTAGCAGGCGCACGAGAGTGCTGCGAGGTGCTATCAACGGTCCACGATGGCACAGCCGATTCGCATCCTCGGCATCGACCCCGGCCTCCGCCGCACCGGCTGGGGCCTGATCGGCTGCGAGGGCAATCGGCTGATCTACCTGGCGTGCGGTTCGGTGCAGACCAGCGACAAGCTCTCGCTCGCCGAACGGCTGGTGACGATCCATGACGGGCTGGCGCGCATCGTCGACGAATTCCGGCCCGACGAGGCCGCGGTCGAGGCGACCTTCGTCAACCGTGACGCGGTCGCGACGTTGAAGCTCGGGCAGGCGCGCGGCATCGCGCTGCTGGTGCCGGCGAAAGCCGGAGTGCTGGTGGCCGAATACGCGCCGAACCTGGTGAAGAAGACGATCGTCGGCGCCGGTCACGCGGAGAAGGCGCAGATCCGCCTCATGATCGGCGTGCTGCTGCCGAAGGCAGATCCGAAGTCCGAGGACGCCGCCGACGCGCTCGCCATCGCGGTGACGCATGCGCATCATCGCACCAGCATGCTGCTGAAGGTGGCGGCGCGATGATCGGCAAGCTGAAGGGCATCATCGACAGCTACGGCGAAGACCACATCATCGTCGACGTGAACGGCGTCGGCTATGTGGTGCATTGCTCGGCGCGTGCACTGCAGGCGCTGCCGCCGCAGGGCGATCCGGTGGCGCTCGCAATCGAGACCCACGTGCGCGAGGACCAGATCCGCCTGTTCGGCTTCCAGGAGGACGTCGAGCGCGAATGGTTCCGCCTGCTGCAGACCGTGCAGGGCGTCGGCACCAAAGTGGCGCTCTCGATCCTCTCCACGTTGCGCCCGGCCGACCTCGCGAGCGCGATTGCGATGCGCGACAAGGCGATGGTCGCGCGCTCGCCCGGTGTCGGACCGAAGGTCGCCGAACGCATCGTCACCGAGTTGAAGGACAAGGCGCCGAAATATGCCGAGCTCGACCCGGCGGTGGTACGGCTCGCCGGCGCGGTCGACGACAATCGCGCACCGCGACCGGTCGCCGACGCGGTCTCGGCGCTGGTCAATCTCGGCTATGGTCAGCCGCAGGCCGCGGCCGCCATCGCGGCGGCGTCGCGCTCGGCGGGTGAGGGCGCCGAGACCGCGCAGCTCATCCGGCTGGGATTGAGGGAACTGGCGAAATGAGTACCGCGCCGCGCCGCCTTGTGACGCCCGAGCGCCGCGACGAGGACGATGTCTCGCTGCGTCCGCAGCGTCTGTCCGAATTCATCGGCCAGCAGCAGGCACGTTCGAACCTGTCGGTGTTCATCGAGGCGGCGCGGGCCCGCAAGGAAGCGCTCGACCACGTCCTGTTCGTCGGGCCGCCCGGCCTGGGCAAGACCACCTTGGCGCAGATCGTCTCGCGCGAGCTCGGGGTGAACTTCCGCGCGACGTCGGGCCCGGTGATCGCGAAAGCCGGCGACCTCGCGGCACTGCTGACCAATCTCGAAGACCGTGATGTGCTGTTCATCGACGAGATCCACCGGCTCAATCCGGCGGTGGAGGAAATCCTTTATCCCGCGATGGAGGACTTCCAGCTCGACTTGATCATTGGCGAGGGGCCGGCGGCGCGCTCGGTGAAGATCGATCTCGCCAGGTTCACGCTGGTCGGCGCGACCACGCGCGCGGGTCTGCTCACCACGCCGCTGCGCGACCGCTTCGGCATTCCGGTGCGGCTCAATTTCTACACCAAGGAAGAACTCGAGCTGATCGTGACGCGCGGCGCGCGCGTCCTCGGCATCACGGTGACGGCCGACGGCGCCGACGAGATCGCGCGGCGCGCGCGCGGCACGCCGCGCATCGCCGGACGGCTCCTGAAGCGCGTGCGCGACTTCGCGCACGTGGGGGGCGCGACGGCGATCGACCGCGCGGTCGCCGACAAGGCGCTGCAGGCGCTCGAAGTGGATGCGGCCGGC
>Ga0207691_10003898_pt1 | contig 14491 bp, 13 predicted proteins | sample KBSM13metaG_FD_184327 | JGI IMG/M metagenome (GOLD analysis project Ga0207691, IMG submission 184327) | Miscanthus rhizosphere microbial communities from Kellogg Biological Station, Michigan, USA - KBS M1-3 metaG (SPAdes) (version 2) | ecosystem: Host-associated > Plants > Roots > Rhizosphere >... | reverse complement strand
TTTCGGGGGGTCAAGCGCTCAACCTCCGAACTCGCGGCGCAACTCGCGCCGCAGGAGTTTCCCCATGTCGTTGTATGGCAATTGGTCGCAGAGCATGACGCGCTCAGGCACACGTGAACCGCGCAGCCGCGCGCGCACCCAGTCCTGGAGCTCCACGGTGGTCACATTCCTGCCGGGAAGGGGCACCACCGCCGCACCGACGGCCTCGCCCCACTCCTCGCTCGCGATGGCGAATACCGCGGCGTCGTACACCGCCGGATGTTCGCGCAGTACCGCTTCGATTTCGCCGGGTGAGATGTTCTCGCCGCCCCGCACGATGACATCGTCGGCGCGTCCATCCAGGAACACGTATCCCGCCTCGTCGATCCAGCCACGGTTGCGAGTCCCGAACCAGCCATCGGCGTCCAGCTGGCTGCCGGATTCGCGGTATTCGCCGGACACCTGTGCGCCGCGAACGAAAACGAGCCCATGTCGACCTGCACCCAGCGCGTTCCCCGCCTCGTCCCGGATCTGCACCTCTACCGCGGGCAGCGGCCGGCCGATCGAGCCCAGCCGCGCTCGTACCTCGGAGTCCTCGCTCGCCAAGGCGGAGCGATGATCCTCCGGACCCAGCAGGCATATCGTCGAGCTGGTCTCGGTAAGCCCGTACGCATTCGCGAAGTCGACCGCGGGGAATAGTCGCATCGCGCGTTCGATCACCGTTCCAGGCATGCCGCCACCCCCGTATGCGATCGCGCGCAGAGTCGAGGGAGGCACCTCGCCAGAGAGCTGCAATTGCCCGACGATCCGTCCGAGCATGGTGGGAACCAGGAACGCCTGAGTCGCACGCTCGACCGCGGCGAGCTCGAGCCACGCCGCGGCATCGAACTCGGGCAGGATCACCATGCGCCGCGCCGCATAGGTCGAGCTCAGGAGCGCCGCGACCCCGGCAACGTGATACGGCGGCACCGAGATCAACGCGGCCTCATCCTCGCCGGCGCTGCCAAACTCGACCGTCGCGAGCACATAGGCGCTCAGATGTGCGTGGCGGAGCACCGCGGCTTTCGGTGCACCGGTCGTGCCGCTGGTGAAGAGTTGAACCGCGATCGCATCGGGATCGTGTTCGATCGCATGAACCGGCGCCACTTGCCCGGGCGCCTCACGCAGCAACGCCTCGCTGTGGGTCAGCTGCGCGTCGGCCGGCAAGCGCAGGCCCTCGAGCTGCGAGGACGCAGCGACGATGAGCGGCTCATCGAGTCGCCGGAGCAGTGACTCGATCTCGCCGCGGCTCAGGCGGTAGTTGAGCGGCACATGCGGCACTTCGGCTCGCGCTGCGCCATACAGCGCCACCGCCGCCGCCGGACCGTTGAGATCGAGAAACGCGAGCGAGCGGGCGCCGCAGTCACGCAGCCGCCGCGCTGTGCCCGCCGCGAGCCGACGGAGCTCCTCGTACGTGAGACTTTGTCCGGAGCAGCACACGGCGGTGCGCGTTGGCCACGTATCCGCGGCCATGTCGAGCAGGATGGCGATATTCATCGCCTCAGTCCGACGAGGGCAGCGCCTTCGCCTGCTTGACCGTCATCGCGACACCGTCGAGGCTCAACGAACCGTCGCCTCCGCGTGTGCAGAGCACCTCGACGCGGTCGAGCGCGTCGACGTAACGCTTGCCGATCAGGGTGCCCGCGGCATGATTCGCCGAGAGGATGGCGCCGCCCGCAGGTGCAGCTTCGGCCATGCCCAGCATCTCGGTACCACCGCAGGCGAGCACGGCGTCGAGCGACGGCGCTCGGATGACCATGATCTCCGTCGCGCACACGGCGCTCTTGAGACGCAGACCGGGCTTTAGCGTCTTCATGCGTGCGCCTGCCTCGGGGCGCGCGCGGCGCCAAGCGACCCGGCCCAGGCGGCGATGCGTGGGAAGAGCTCGTCGACGGATGGAAACGCGAAGTGGCTGTGGCCCGTGTCCGCGAGCTCCAGCACGGAAATCGCAGGACTCCTCGGGAAATCGGCGGCCAGCTCGCGCGCCGGACCGCAGAGATCGCTGTCACCGGCGACCAGGAGCAAGGGAACGTCGACGCGGGCGGCCTCCGGCGCAGAGCTGCCGGGGATGATGGAGAACACCGCTGTCGTAGCGAGCAGCGGCGCGCGGCAGGCACGCATGGCTGCTATCGCATCAGGATCGGCGCGTCCGCCGTAGATTTCTCGCCCACGACCGTCGACACCAAGCGGGGGGTACGGCTCCGCGTACCAGCGTTGTGCGAGACGCACGACGTGAGCGCGCGCGCCGGCCGGGTCGTCCGCATAGGTGCGCATCTCATCGTCGAGCGCAGACGGCAGACCGCCCGTGCCAAAACCGAGAAGCACCAGCCCGTCGAAGCTGCGGACTTCGGCCTGTTGAAACACGGTCATCAGGCCACCCAGCGAATGACCGACACCGATGCAGACGAACTCAGGCAACGGCGCCAGCCAGGCGAGCAGCCGACCGCTGCGCAGCCGCGCCCCTGCCGCCGCGTGCAGCGCCGCCAGCGCCCGGGCGTGGCGTTCCGGCGTGAGCTCGAAGCCCCGGGCGGGCCGTGTGCTGCCGCCGATGCCAAGCGGGTCGATCGCGATCGTGATGCCCCCGCGCGCGGCGATCTGCTCCGCGAAGCTGTAGCGCGTCGTCGCACCGGCGCGCAGGTCGTAGTAGCCGCGATCGAGACCGCCGCCCGGAACGCAGAAATAGACCAGCGGCGGATCAGCGAGCCGCGCCGCTTCGGGCGCTGTCACCGTGACGGCAAGAACCGCCTCGGGCTCGTCGTCGAATACGCGCCCGACCGGGATGAGATGTTCCTCGCGGGTCACGCCCGCCCCAGGATCGCGCCCGCCATCGCGCAGGACACGAGCGCGTGCTCGACGTTCGGCACCTGGTTCACGGCGGTACCGCGCACCTGGCGCACCGCCTCCGTGATGTTGTTCATGCCGTGGATGTACGCCTCACCGATCAGACCGCCGTTGGTGTTCACCGGCAGACGCCCGCCGAGCTGGATGTTGCCGTCGCGTACGAAATCCTTCGCTTCGCCGCGACCGCAGAAGCCAAAACCCTCCAGTTGTTTCAGTACCTGCGGCGTGAACGCGTCATAGAGCATAGCGAGCTGCATGTCCGCCGGCGTGAGCCCCGAGCGCTGATAGATCCGCCGCGCCGTGCCCATGGCCTCCGGCATCACCGTCAGGTCCGCGTGATAGTAGTTCGAGATCACCTCGACCTCGGCGGGGATGGATTGCGCGGCGGCGAGAACGCGCACCGGTGGCTGGCGCAGATCGCGCGCACGCTCGAGACTGGTGACCACCAGCGCCACGCCGCCATCGCTCTCCTGGCAGCAGTCGAGCAGTCGCAACACGGGCTCTACGATCCAGCGCGACTGCTGGTGTTCCTCGACCGTGATGGGGCGCCCGTAGAACCACGCCGCGGGGTTGGTCGCCGCGTGCCGGCGCTGCGCCACCGAGACATGCGCGAGATCGCGATTGGTCACGCCGAAGGTCGCCATGTAGTGCTGTGCGGCGAGCGCTTCCCAGCTCGCGGGTGTCTGCGCGCCGAAGGGCATACACCAGAGCAGCGAGCCGGTGCCGGCGCCCGCGATGTTCACGAGCCCGCCGCCCGGCGGCACGATGGGCTGACCGAAGCGGTACGCGGAGCGCTCGTTCATCGCGCGCCAGATGAGCACGACGTCAGCGAGACCCGACTCGACCACGGCCATGGCCTGCGCGACGGTAGCGACCGACGCAGCGCCCCCGCCGGGTATGCGCGTCGCATAGGCGAGGTCGCGTACGCCAAGACAACGGGAAAGGCCGATTTCGTCCGAGCTGTCGAGCGTGAAGGTGATCATCCCGTCGACATCGGCGGGATCTATGCCCGCGTCCTCGAGCGCGGCGCGGGAGGCCTCGGCGGCGAGCTGCAACTCGCTGCGACCGGAATTCTTCGAGAACTCGGTCTGCCCGATCCCGACGATCGCGGCGCCGCCGCCGCGGCTCATGTCGCGGCCCCCACGCGCCGGAACACGGGCACGGCGTGCCCGCCGCGGGTCGGCGCGAAGGTCACCTCCACGGGCAGACCGATCGCGAGGTCCGCCGTCTCCACGCCTTCCAGGTTCGATACCAGGCGTATGCCTTCATCGAGCGCAACCAGCACGACTACCGGCGGCTCGCCGAAGCCGATCGGCGCCGGGTGCCGGGGCACGATCCAGGAGAGGACACGCCCGCGGCCGGAGAGCCGCACCGTCTCGCGCTTCGTGCTGCGGCAATGCGGACACATCGGCCGCGGCGGGTGCCGAAGCCGCGCGCAATCCGTGCATCGCTCGCAGTTGAGCTCGCCGCGGTCGGCCCCCTCCCAGAAGAAGGCGGCGTCGGCGGTGAAGACCGGATCGGGGCGCGTGGGTGTATCGCTCATTCCGTCGTCGCCGCCGGTTTTGCGACTTCCCAGGGGCTGCGCACGCGACGATGACCTTCGCCCGGGCGCCACTCGAGCACACAGTCGGCGCAGAGCTCGTCGATCTCCGCATTCGCATAGCCGAGCTCGGCCAGCAGCTCGCGGCTGTGCTGGCCCACGATCAAGGGCGGTCCCTGTACTCGCGCCGGCGTCTCGGAAAAGTCGAACGCAACGCCGATCTGATCCAGTCGCCCGACGAAGGGATGCTGGTGCGACACGACCCAGCCGCGCCGCCGAAACTCCGGGTCGTCGTGCAGACCGAGCGCAAATCCTGGGTCGCAGATCTCGCAGGGCACGGAGGCTGCGTCGAGCCTGGCGAACCAGTCGGTGGCCGCCGCCTCGCGGAACTTCGAGGCGAGCAGAACGGAAAGAGCGTCGTCGTTTGCGGCGCGCGCCGCCTCGCTGGCGAAGCGGGCATCCGCGGCGAGCGCTGGCATCCCGATCGCCACACAGAGACGGTCCCAGTGCTCCTCGGTGGCCGCGACGACGCACAGCCACCCGTCGGCGGTTTCATACAAACGGTTGGTCGCGCTGAAACCGAGCTGCTCGGCGTCGACCCGCGGCCGCTCGAATCCGGATCCGTCCGGTCGCGCGAGTGCGTAAGAGGTGTTCAGGAGCTGCGCATTGACGATCGAGGTGTCGCAGAACTGTCCCTCGCCCGTGCGCTCGCGATGATAGAGCGCCTGGATGATCGCGATCGCGGAGAGAAATCCGTTACCGGTGTCGCCCAGGCTGCAGAAGCTCCATAGCGGTTTGCCGCCGCGGCCCATCCCGCCATCCTCGTACTGCACGCCCGCCAGGCACCCACCGGTCTGATCGTTGCCCGGCAACTCGGAGCGCGGTCCGGTCTCGAAGCCGCGCGTGTGGCAGTAGACGAGCCGCGGATTGAGCTTTTTCAGGCTCTCGTAGTCGATCCGGAGCCGTTCCGCCGCGTCGTAGCGCATGTTGTGCTGCACGACGTCGGCGCGCGCAACCAGCTCGAGCAGCACCTTCATCGCGCGCGGGTCCTTGAGGTTGAGTGCGATGCTCCGCTTGCCGTGGTTCGCCATGTAGGCGATGTGGTTCGAGTGCCAGTACGTGTCGTAGAGCGCGTTTATCTTGATCACGTTGGCGCCGAGATCCGACAGGATCTGCGTGCCGTACGGACCCGCGATGGCAAGGCCGAGGTCGAGCACCGTGATCCCGGCAAGCGGCGCAGCGAGAGGCTCACCAGGCTGCGCTCCGCCCTCCACGGGTCCGCGCGCGACCGGCGCGATCGCGCCGTGCGCATTCGCCGCTGCATCCACGTGCGCTGCTTCGGCTCGGACCTCCTCGGTGTGTTCGCCGCTGCGCGGCGCGGGGCGGCGGATCACGGCGGGGTTGGCGTGCAGCCGGTAGGTCGTCCCGACCTGCCGCACCGGCCCGAGCTCCGGGTCATCGATCTCGACGACGCAACCGTCGGCGAGAAAAAGCGGATCGCAGAGGGCTTCCTCGGGCGGTCGCACGGCCTGGATGGTCATCCCGGCGGTGGCCGCGGCGTCGACCCAGGCTTTCGCGGGGAACTTGCGCACGGCCTCGGCGAGGATTGGCTGGTAATGCATCATCACCAGCACTTCCTCGGGTCCGGTGCCGAAGCGGTCGGGATCGTTCTGTGCTTTGAGATCGGGTGTGGCGTTCAGCGTCTCGCCGGCCGAAGCGGTGAGGATGAAGCGCGGGTTCGGCACCCAGTTGTGGATCCAGCGCCCGTCCGCGCACTCGAAATGACCCTTGGGCGCGCGGGCGCCGAGGATCCAGCTGTCGAACATCGGCGCCTCGGGCTTCTCGGCGCGTTGCCACACGCCGCTGCCGCAGACCAGCGCGCCCTGCAGTAGCGAAGTCTCGACCCACTGCCCGCGACCCGTGATCTCGCGTGCGCGCAGCGCCGCGCTGATCGCAGTGCTGGCGGCGAAGAACGCGCCGAGGCTGGGCCAGTGCGAGGCCGGAAACACCGGCCCCGGGCGCGGGGGTCCTTGCACCCATTCATAGGGGATCTCGAGCTCGGCGAAGGGGTCCGGTCGCCGGCCCATGTGGTTGATTGCGCCCTCGGGCCAGCCGCGCTGCTCGAAGTGCAGCCCGGTGCGCGCGGCCACGAGCGCATCGTAGCCGGGGCGATCCGAGTGGCGGTTGCCGCGACCGTATGCCGTGATCGAGCAGTAGATCAGCCGCGGGTTAATCTCCTGCAGCCGCGCGTAGTCGATGCCGAGTCGCGCGGTGACGCCGGGCGCGAAGCTCTCGACCAGCACGTCGGCACCGCGTGCGAGCGCGATCAGGCACTCGCGGTCGGCCGACGTCTTCAGGTCCAGCACGGCGCTCTTCTTGCCGCGCTGCCACGTTCGATAGCCGAGCTGCGTGCGGAACGGATCGCCGCCCGGGGGCTCGATGCGCGTTACCGCCGCACCGTGATCGGCGAGCAGCATGGTGGCCATGGGGCCTGCGATGCCCCACGACAGGTCGAGGACCCGGAGTCCCTCGAGCACTGGGCCCGGCATGTAGATCAGCTCTGCAGGCCGAAGGTGCGCAGCGCGTTCTCGCTCGTGATCTTGCGGCGATCCGCTTCCGGGATACCGGCCTTGCTGAACTGCTCGGCGACGACCTTGCGCGAATTTGGCCAGCAGGTGGCCGGGTGTGGGAAGTCGGTCGACCAGTACAGGCAATCGGGGCCGAAGAACTTGTACGCGGCAGCGAGTCCGTTCGGCTCGTACATGAAGGTCGCGCCCATCTGCCGCTTGAAATACTCGCTCGGCAACATCTTCACACCGGGAAATGTGTAGTGTTGATGCATGCGCGGGTCGAGCACAGTCTCGAAGAAGAAGGGCAGCCAGCCGAGGCCGGGCTCCACCAGGATCACGCGCAGCCTGGGAAACCGCTCGAGCGTGCCCGTCAGGATCCAGAACAGGATCGGCTCGGCGAGTGCCACGGCAGGCATGGCTGTAAAGATGCCCTTCTGCGGCGTCGGGTCGCGACGGAACACGTCCCAGAGCGAAGCCTTTAGGTCGAGGTGGTTGAGCACCGTTATTCCCATCTCGCCCAGGCGGGCCCACAGCGGATCGTAGCGCTTGTCGTGCACGTCGGGCAGCCCGAACTCGCTCGGGAACGGCGTGATCTGCACGCAGCGCGCACCGCGCTTCGCGAGCCGCTCGACTTCCTTCACCGCGAAATCGATGTCGAAGAGCTGGATCTGGTAGGCGGTGAGCAGCCGCTTTGGATCGATCGAGGCGAAGTCCGCCATCCCGTCGTTGTAGCCGGACAGCGCCTCCTTCCAGTCCTGCCCCATCAGGTTCGGTGTGCAGTACTTCGAGCCGCCGACTTCCGGGAAGATCACCTCCGCCTCGACGCCGTCCTTGTCCATTGCGGCGAGCTTGCCGTGCGGCTCGAAGTGCCCGGGATCTCGTGCGGCCTCCGGATCGACGAAGTCCTCGAGCTCGAGGTTCTTCTGACCGCCGCGCAACTCGGTGGCATCGAAGATCGCCTGCTTCTTGACGGCCTCGTCCCACACCGAGTGCAGACGGTTCGGCAGCCGGGCCTTCACCCAGTCATCCGTGAAGTGCACGTGCGAGTCGGCGGACACCAGGCGCTCGGTGACGGGGGCGATGCTGGACATGACGGAACCTCCTGTGGGCGGCGCGGGCGACCGGTTGCGGTTGCGCGCTCTGCGGGTGATTGTCCTCGACCCTGCGGGCGGGGTCAATTAGAGTACCGGCAGTACCGGTTCGAGTCGCGATGGCGGATTGCAGGCTGATGGATACCGAGGATGCCCGCGCGCTCGACGCGCAGAGCTGGGCCGCGAAGCTGCTGCGCGACCTTGGCGCGGACGTCTCCGTGCCGCCGGCGGGGCCGTCCGGACACCCGGCCCTGAGCTGGGCCGAGTGCGGCGCCATGGCGCTCACCGGACATCGCGACGGCCCGCCGCTCATGTGCCCGGTGCCGCTCGCCGCCTGCGCCGACGGCGCTCTGCTCGCGCTCGCGGCGATCGCCCAGGCGCCGGACGGCGTACTGCCGCGTGGCGGAGGGCTGCTCGCCGAGCGCGCGGCAATGACCGGCCTTGCACGAAGCGGCCGCGTTTCGCCCGGCGGCGGCTGCCGACTGCTCGACTGCGCCGACGGCCGGATCGCGCTCACCCTCGCGCGTGCCCATGACTGGGAAGCGCTGCCCGCCTTCCTCGGCGAGAAATGGCACGGGCCGGACAGCGGAGCGTCGGAAGGCGGATGGCGCGCGGTGGCCAAGGCCGTATCTGCGGTGCCGGTCGAGGACCTCATCGAGCGCGGCCGATTGCTGTCGCTCGCAATCGCCGCGGAGCGCTTGCCCGCCAAGAGGACACCAGGCTGGTTCGCGATCGATTGCGAACGACGAGCAGCACCACTCAGCCTGGGCGCACGGCCGCTGGTCGTGGATCTCTCGGCGCTCTGGGCCGGGCCGCTCTGCACGCAGCTGCTTGGACTGCTGGGTGCAAGGGTCGTGAAGGTCGAAAGCCCGGGGCGACTGGATGGCGCGCGCGCGGGCAACCAGGCGTTCTTCGATCTCCTGAACCGAGGCAAGTCGACCCTCATGCTCGATCTCGACACGATGAGCGGGCGCGATCAGCTTCGACGGCTGCTCGCACGGGCGGATATCGTCGTCGAGGCCTCGCGGCCACGGGCGCTCGAGCAGCTCGGCATCGACGCGTCGGAATTCTGCGCGGACGGACGCGCGCTCACCTGGATCAGTCTGACCGGGCACGGGCGCGCCGCGCCCGAGGGCGACTGGATCGCGTTCGGCGACGACGCCGGGGTGGCCGCGGGTCTCGCGACAGTGATGCGGCACGCGACCGGCGAACCGGTCTTCTGTGGCGACGCGATCGGCGATCCGATGGCCGGCATGCACGCCGCGCTCGCCGCCTGGTGGAGCCACCGACACGGCGGCACACGCCGCATCTCGCTGTCGCTCGCTGACGTCGTTGGACATTGCGTCGATTGGAGCGGACCGCTCGACCCGGTCACCCTGCGCGAGCGCCAGGCGCGGTGGAATGCCGTGCTGCGAGATGCAGGTGGCACGGTCAATCCACCCACGATGCGCGCCGGCGCCGCGCCGAAGTCCGGTACCCGCGGTTTCGTATATGATCCGGGCGAATCCCGTCCAGCCTGAAACTCCGCGAGGATTATCGATGGCCACGCCCGAGACCGCCGTACTCAAGGACCCGCCGCAGGTCCCCGGCATCCCGCTGATCGGCAACACGCTGGACATGGCGAAGGATCCGGCGAAGTTCTTCGTCGATTGCTACCGCCGACACGGCCCGGTGTTCCGCATCAAGGTCATGGGCAACACCTACACCGTGCTCGCGGGCGCCGAGGCGGCGAACTTCATGGGCACGCGCGCGGGACGCGACTCGCTGCGCTCGAAGGAATTCTGGCAGGGGCTGGTCAACGAATGGGGCGCGAGCAAGACGCTGACCGGTGAGGACGGCGAGACGCACAACAAGTTACGCGCCGTAATGCGCCACGGGTATTCCAAGGAATCCGTCGCCGGACGCTACGACGAACTGGTCGCGATCACCGATTCGGTGATCGACCGCGACTGGCCCGCGGGCGAGCTCGTGCCGGTGCTGCAGAACATGCAGTACATCGTCACCGAGCAGCTGGGCGCGATCCTCACCGGCACCTCGCCGCGCGAGTACGTGTCCGACATCCGCACGACGATCCTCTATATCCTCAACATCCTCGTCACGCGGCAACGGCCGAAGTTCCTGCTCAAGGACCCGCGCTATCGCCACGCGAAAGAGCGCGTCTCGGAGCTCGGCCGGCGGATGATCGCCGAGTACTACGCGACGCGGGCCGAGCGCCGGCCCGAGAACCGCAACCTGGTCGACGACATCATGGAGGCGCACGAGCGCGATCCGGACCTGATCCCGGCGAGCGACCTGATCCTCAGTCTCACCGGTCCGTTCGTTGCGGGCCTCGACACAGTCGCCAATACGACGGCTGCGTTCATCTACGCCGTGCTCAAGCACCCGCAGGCCCTCGAGCGCGTGCAGCGTGAAGCCGATGCACTTTTTGCCGCGGGCACGATCGGCCCGGAGGATCTGCGCCGGATCCCGTCGATCGACGGGGCGATCATGGAGGCGATGCGGCTTTACCCGATCGCGGTCGCGCAGATGCGGACGGCGACGCGCGACTTCGAGTTTCTCGGTCATCGCATCCGCGAAGGCGAGCTGCTGTTCGTCGCGACCAGCGTGCCGCACTTCATGGCGGAGTATTTCCCGAACCCGGAAGTCTTCGACATCGACCGCTACGAGAAGCCGCGTGCGGAGCACTTGAAGCCCGGCGTGTATTCACCGTACGGGCGCGGCCCGCACACCTGCCTCGGCAAATCGCTCGCCGAAGTGCAGATGGCGATCTCGATGGCGCGACTCTTCTATCGTCTTGACCTCGCGCTCGAGCCCGCCGACTACGTGCTAGAGACCAAGACGCTGCCCACGCCAGGGCCGAGCATGAAGTTCAAGGTCCGGGTCCGCGGCCGGCGCCATTCCGGTACAGATCCGATCACGCGTTAGGAATTCGCGTAGCGCATTCCTGGATGCGCGGCGCACGGCGAGCATGACGCGATGGACTCACTGATCGCCGCCGCCGCGCGCGCCCTCGTCGCCGGGGACGCACTCGGCGCTCTCAAGCACGTCGCATTGCGCGAAGACCCGCCGGCGCTCGCCCTTCGCGGCATCGCCATGGCGCAGCTCGGCGAGCACCCGCGCGCCCGCGAGCTGCTTCGGCGCGCCGCCCGCGGCTTTGGTGCCCACGAAGAGCTGGCACGTGCCCGCTGTGTCGTCGCGGAGGCCGAGGTCGCCCTCGCCATGCGCGACCTCCGCGGCTCGCCGCGCACGCTGGCAGCCGCGGCGGCCACACTCGAGGCGCGCGCCGATCGCACCAACGCGCTGCAGGCTCGTCTGATCGCAGTGCGCCGGCTGCTGCTGCTCGGCCGCCTGGACGAGGCCGCATCTGCGCTGGCTCGCCTCGACGCGCGCTTCCTGCCAGCGTCGCTGCTGGCGGTGGCGGAGCTGGCCGCGGCCGAGGTGGCGCTACGCTCGCTGCGCACAGCACCGGCGCAGGCGGCGCTCGGCCGCGCCCACGATGCGGCAAAACGCGCGGGCGTGCCCGCGCTGCTGGCCGAGGTAGCCGACGCGCGCGCCGTGCTCGATCGGCCCGCTGCCCGACGCCTCCACGCCGGCCACGGGCAACCGCTGCGCCTCGGCGAGGTCGAAGCACTCTTCGCCTCGGATGCGCTGGTGCTCGACGCCTGCCGTCGCGGCCTGCGCGCCGGCACCACCTGGTTGCCCCTGGCGCGACGCCCCGTCCTGTTCGAATTGGCCCGCGCGCTCGCCGAGGCTTGGCCCGGCGACGTCGATCGGCACGCCTTGATCGTGCGCGTGTTCCGAACCCGCCGCCCCAATGAGACGCACCGAGCGCGCCTGCGTGTCGAGATCGGCCGTTTGCGCGCGCTCGTCGCTCCGCTGGCGCGCATCGAGGCCAGCGCGCGCGGCTTCGCGCTTATGCCGGTGGGTGAGCGCGACGTGGTAGTGCTCATGCCGCCAATCGATGGCGATCAGGCGTCGTTGCAGGCACTGCTCGCTGACGGCGCGGCCTGGTCAACGTCGGCCCTCGCGCTGGCCCTCGGGGCGAGCCAGCGCACGGTGCAGCGCGCGCTCGTCGAGCTGGAAGCTGCCGGCCGCGTGCGCTCGATCGGGCAAGCGCGCGCGCAGCGCTGGTTGTCACCGCCGCTCGGCGGATTCACGACGAACTTGTTACTCCCTGCCGCGCTGCCGCTTGGGTAGATTGCTCCCACGGCGCCGTGAAGCGCGCCATAAGGAGCAAGGCGATGACGAGCACGAGCGGCACGACAGGCAAGACGAAAACACCAGTAACGGTGCGCGCGGCCGAGATCGTGCGCGAGTACGGCCCCTTCGCCGAAAAGGTTGGCGGCGTCACGCACGACGGCCACCGCGTCTGGGCCGCCACCGGATCCAGGCTGGTCGCCTTCGATCCCGAGAGCGGTCAGGTTGCGCGAACGCTCGAGTGCGCCGCCGACGCTGGCACGACGTTCGACGGCACGCACCTCTACCAGATCGCCGAAGCGCGCATCGACAAGATCGATCCCGCCACCGGCGAGGTCGTGGCGTCGATTCCGGCGCCGGGCCACGGGCGCGACTCGGGGCTCGCCTGGGCCGAGGGCAGCCTCTGGGTAGGGCAATACCGCGATCGCAAGATCCACCAGGTCGATCCTGAGACGGGCGCGATTGTGCGCACGATCGAGTCCAACCGCTTCGTCACCGGCGTGACCTGGGTCGACGGCGAGCTGTGGCACGGCACCTGGGAAGGCGACGAGAGCGAGCTCCGCCGAATCGACCCGGATAGCGGCGCCGTGCTCGAGCGGCTCACGATGCCGCCTGGCATCGGCGTCAGCGGGATGGAGTCCGACGGGGCAAACCTTTTCTATTGCGGCGGTGGACCGACCGGAAAGGTTCGCGCCGTGCGCAAGCCTAAGCGCTGACTACCGAGCAACGAGTTCGCGATGTGCCCCCTGTGCCTGGCCGCAAGCGGTCTCTACGTCGCCGGCGGGCTGTCGGTCGGTGCCGTCACAACCTTTCTGGCTGCCAGTGCGCAAGCGACCCGAACCGACCGCATCAAGGAGAGAAAGATGACCGATCACAAGACCGGAACACGTGAAGAATGGCTTGCGGCCAGGCTGGAGCTGCTCGAGGCCGAGAAGGAGCTGACGCGGCGTAGCGACGAGCTGGCGCGGCGGCGGCAGGAGCTGCCATGGGTCCGGATCGACAAGGAGTATCGATTCGAGACCGACGAGGGAAGCGCCTCGCTGGCAGACCTCTTCCGAGGGCGCTCGCAGCTGCTCGTCTACCATTTCATGTTCGGGCCTGACTATACGGCGGGGTGTGCAACCTGCTCGACGATTGCCGACGGGTTCAACGGCTTCGGCGTCCACCTGGCCAACCACGACGTCACGCTTTCGGCGGTGTCGCGGGCGCCGCTCGCAAAGCTGCAGGCGTACAGGCAGCGGATGGGGTGGACGTTTCCCTGGGCGTCCTCGTCCGGCAGCGACTACAACCGCGACTTCAGCGTCTCGTTCACCGAGCAGCAGCAGCGCGAGGGAGGCATCGAGTACAACTACCATCGCGAGCCGCCGTGGACGGCAAGCGGGATTGGCGACGCACTGACGAAACGCGGCGAGGACCCTGTCGCCGAGAACGCCGCCATGACCGGAACCGACGTGGCCACCTACACGCGCGAGAGGCCGGGCATGAGCGCGTTCGTGCTCGAGGACGGCGTCGTCTATCACACCTATTCCACCTATGCGCGTGGACTGGACAGCCTCTGGGGCATGTATCCGTGGCTCGACCGCGCGCCACGCGGGCGCAACGAGACCGGGATCTGGTGGCGCCGCCACGACGAGTACGCCAACCAAGGCACGCGCACGCGCTGATGAGCCGGATGCGGCGACTGGAGACATCGTATGGCAGGGCCAGGGGCGCTGCTCCTCAAGGCGCTGCAACTCCCCCTGCCGGCCTGCTGCTCCCCGGATACTGCGGGAGGGTGTCGTTCAGCCGTTCCCAGCCGAGCTTGTGCGCGATCCAGATTTCGCGCGTCGGCGCGAAGTCATCAGGGGAATCGAGGGACGCCGTAGTAACGTCGATGGTGTCCGCCTCCGCATCACGCTGATACGTCAATGAGGTACCACACCGGCTGCAGAACGTGCGAGTTACGCCCGGGGACGAACGAAAACGGGCGGGTTGCGCCGCAGAAAACATGAAGTCTCTCGAACCAAAGATGACCCACGCTACGGAAGGGGCACCTGCAGCGAGCCGGCAGGTCCTGCAGTGACAAAGCGATGTGACGACCGGCACGCCGTTGACGCGGTATCGAATTGCCCTGCACAGGCAACCGCCCTCTATGACTCCTTTTGTCATGTCTCCTCCTGCCGTTGGACGTCGATCGAGGAAGACGTCGAACATTACGCGAGGCCGTCGCTCTTCGCCGACGGCCTCGCAGGACT
>Ga0207691_10003897_pt1 | contig 14494 bp, 30 predicted proteins | sample KBSM13metaG_FD_184327 | JGI IMG/M metagenome (GOLD analysis project Ga0207691, IMG submission 184327) | Miscanthus rhizosphere microbial communities from Kellogg Biological Station, Michigan, USA - KBS M1-3 metaG (SPAdes) (version 2) | ecosystem: Host-associated > Plants > Roots > Rhizosphere >... | reverse complement strand
CGACCGAACGAAGTCGAGGCGCGGGGCCGTCAAGACGCCGTCGTCAACGCTCGCCGTCACCACGACCCTTGAGGCGCGCGGCGAGATCGGCGAACGGGCGATGCGTTGCACCAGGCGCTTGATCGCCACCGGCGGTCGCCGGTCGCGCCGCGGCTTCGAGCTCGCGTGAATGCTCGTTGTCGTGGCAGTAGACGCACAGCAACTCCCAATTGCTGCCGTCCGGCGGATTGTTGTGGTGGTCGTGATCACGGTGGTGAACGGTAAGCTGGACCACGTTCGTGCGGTCGAACTCCCGGGCGCAGCGGCCGCAAATCCACGGCAGGAGCTTGAGCGCCTGCTCGCGATAACCCTTCGCGCGCTCATCGCGTGCGCGCCGCGCTGCGGCGACGATCCGGTCGAGCCGCGCTGCATCCGGCCTGCCGTCCCGCGTCGGCATGGCGTTCCTAGGCGTCCACTCTCGCGTAGGTGAGGACGTGATGGGCGACGAGCGTGCCGTCCGCGCTCGTGCACTCGGCGGTGCCGTACATCGTGCGCCGGCCAGGTTTCAGGATGCGCGCGCTGCAGACGATGTCCTCCTCACGCGCGCTCTTGAGAAACGCGGTCTTCATGTCGGACGTGACCCAGCGCTCGGCGACGCCGCGCAGCGTCATGATGGCGAGCCACATCGCGACGTCGGCGGCGCCCATGAGCGTCATCCCGCTGACGATGCCGCCCGGCCGCTCGAGCGCCGGCACGAACGGCACGCGCAGCGTGCATTCGCCGGGAGCCGTCGACTCCACGCGGAACCCGTACGCCTCGAGGAACGGCGTGTCCGCGAGAACCTGGTTGAGATCGGAAAGGGTCGGCTCCGGAGCGGTCATCGCCGAGATCGCCGGCGGACTATTCAGCCGTCGTGGGATCGATCATCCGCTTGACCGCGGAGATGCGATTCGCGGGAAAGCCGCCCTGGCTCGCATGCTCGCGCACCGCGGCTTCATCCGGCGCGATATAGACGCAGTAGAGTTTGTCGTTGGTGACGAAGCTCTCGAGCCATTGAATCGAAGGGCCCATCTTCGCAAGAACCTCGCACGACTTCTTCGAGATGTTGCGGATGGATTCCGCCGGCAGGCGGCCGACGCCCGAGATCTCGCGTTCAATGACGAATTTCGGCATGGCGTGGATTTCCTTGTCTTGCGGTGCGGCGCACGTTTGCGGGGACGTCGTTTACCGTCGATTCATGATCCTACAGCCGGAGCAGTCGCACAAGCGGTGGTCCATCATTCGGAGAGTTCGCGCTCGATTCGCCGGTCGGGGATGAGCCACATCGCAGCCACCGCTGCATAGAGCGCGACCGCCACCCAGCGGCTGACGAAGGACAGCGGAATCGCGACCGCATAGATCACGACCGAAATCCGGCCCTTGAAATCGTTGCCGAGCGCCCGCGCGATCCGCGACTTGCCGCCGTCGTGGCGGATCAGTGTCAGGCTAAGGATGTAATACGAGATCGCGGACAAGAGCAGAACGGCTCCGTACATGGCCACCGGAAGTGCGGCGAAATGGTTCTCGCCCATCCAGCCCGTGACGAACGGGATGAGCGAAAGCCAGAACAGGAGATGCAGGTTCGCCCACAGGATGGCGCCGTTCACGGCGCCCGCGGCGTGCAGCATGTGATGGTGGTTGTTCCAGTAGATGGCCACATAGACGAAGCTCAGCGCATAGCAAACGAACACGGGAATGACGGGCTCGAGCGCGGCAAGCTCCACGCCGTGCGGCACTTTCATCTCGAGCACCATGATGGTGATGATGACGGCGATCACGCCGTCGCTGAACGCCTCGAGGCGCGCCTTGCCCATGCGACCCTAGAGGCTCCTCGCGAAGAGCACCGATCTCCCGCCGTCGCGCGGCAAATCGATCGCCTGCTCCAGCGTCATTCCGAGACGCCGAAGCAGCCGTATCGATTTCTCGTTCGTGGGCGCGGTGATCGCGACGAGCCGGCGAATCGAATAGTCGCGCTTGGCATGGATCATCACGGCGAGCGCCGCTTCGTACGCATACCCCTTGCCGCGGAATTCGGGCAAGTACGCGAAGCCGAGGTCGACGTCCGCCAGCGACTCGCGCTTGATCAACCCGCATATGCCGATGGGAACGCCGCCGTCGCGAAGCTCCGCCAGGTACAGGCCGAAGCCGAGTCGTGCGTACATGTCGATCGGCCCCTGCGCGAGATAGTGGCGCGCGTCGTCCTCGCTGCGGACACCTTTGTCGCCGATGAACTCGAGCCACGACGGATCGGTGACGAGTCTCAGGATGAACGGCGCGTCGTCGAGAACGAGGCGGCGGAGGCGAAGCCGCTCCGTGCCAAGGACCTCGGTGGCGACTTCAGCGGTCGCGCTGCCCGCCGGATGGGCGCGTTTACGTCCGAATGCCATCGTGCGCTACGGTTTCACGAACTTGAGCACGAACTCGTCTTTCGGCATCGGCGGATCGGGTGTCTCCTTGTCGCGCGGGTCCGCGGGATTGCGCAAAAAGCCGCCTTCCGCGACGAACTTGAAGCCCGCCGCTTCGACTTCCTTGCGCAGGAACGCCTCTTCGATCCGATGGAGCGTCCCCGACTCGGAGATTCCGGTGCCCGGCCTTCCGGAGTGATCGGCGATGACGTAAATGCCGCCCGGCTTGAGCGCGGCATACACGGCGTTGTTCATCTGTGCGCGGTCGACGCCCATGTGCCCGAGATCATGATAGTTGAACATGATTGTCACGAGATCGACGGCGTCCTTGTTCGCGGCTGGGGGAAAAGGATCTTCGAACTTCTGCACGACAGCGATCATGTTGCCGGCCGCGGGATTCTTGCTGCGTGCGGCGAGGCGCGCGGTCGCCGCCGGGTTGGGGCTCTGCCCGTAGACGCGTCCTGTCGGACCGACCGCGCGCGCGATGAGCTCCGTTGTGTAACCGCCGCCCGTGCTGAGATCGACGGCGACCATCCCGGGAACGATCCCGATGAAGGCCAGCATCTCTGCGGGCTTGCGGCGGATGTCGTTGGCGCGGTCCGCATCGCTGCGGTCGGAGCTCGCGACGATTTCCTTGATGCGTTGAGGTGTCAGCGCTGCGGCAGGGGATGGCCCCTGCGCTGCGAGCTCGACGCCGAAACACCCGGCGAATAACGCAAGGATCACGGAGGTGACGATGGCCCGGCGAGAGTGGCGGAGACAAAAATCGAAATCAAGCGTCATGGGGATCCTGTCGGTGTGTGCGTAAATGGAATCACGTAAAGGGGGCCACGTCGAATATCGGTGGCTGGACCATTTACGGCGGTCAGCTCGCGTGACTGGGCATCACGACGACGGCCGTTCCGTAGCACAGCACCTCCGTCACGCCGCTCATGATCTCCGTCGCGTCGTAGCGAACGCCGATGACGGCATTCGCGCCGAGCTCGTCCGCATGCTCGAGCATCAGCGCGAACGCTTCTGCGCGCGTTTTCTCGCAGAGGCTGCTGAAGAGCGAGATGTTGCCGCCGACGAGCGTCTGCAGCGAGCCGCCGATCGTGCCGAAGATCGATCTCGAGCGCACCGTGATGCCGCGGACGACGCCGAGGCTCTTGGCGACCTGGTATCCGTCAATGGTGAATGCCGTGGTGGTCAGCGCAGCGTCCATGTCGCCTCAGGGCTTGCTCGCGCAATCGCAGACTTCATTGCCCTTGTCGAAGATGATCTTCCAGGTTCCCGACGCTTCGAGCCGCCACATCGATGTGAACGTCGCGACCAGCTTGCCCTGCGGATCGCGAACCGGTCCCGTCGACAGCGCGAGCGTCCCCGACGCCAACACCTCGACGGTTTCGGGCTCCCACGAGAACGGCGGGACCGGTCCGTCGTAAAACTTCTTCCAGAATTCTGCCACGGCTTGCTTGCCGCGAAGCGGTGCCTTGGACGTGAAAAAGATCGTGTCGTCGGCGAGGAAGGACGAGAACGCGGCGTGGTTGCGGTCGGACATCGTCTTGGCGAAGGCGCGTTCGGTGTCCGCAACCTGCTGCTTCAGGCCGGCCGGCGAGGGCTTGGGCATCACCGTCGTGCAACTGCCAAGGGCAGCGAGCAACAGCGCGGCGGCGACCGACGCGGTTCGCGTGGCGAGCGGCATGGCGAGCGGTTCCTTTCGTTCGATGGGTGATTGCCGGCCCCCATCGACATCATCGCATCATTGCCGCGGCGCGGAACATCAGCGCCTCGTCGGGCTTCAGGCCACGGGCAGCGGAGAGCTCAGGCCCGGCGCGCGCGAAGCCAAGGCGCTCGAGCAGGCGGAGCGACCGGTAATTGCGCGCTTTGGCCACCGCGAAGAGCGTCGTAACGCCGTAGTGATCGGTGAGCTCCTCGATCATGGCTTGCGTGGCCTGGCGGCCGAGGCCGCGACCCCAGTGCGCGCTCGCCATTTCATAGGCGATGGCCGCGCTGCCGTTCGCGTGGACGGTAGCCTGGACGTAGCCGATGAGGCCGGCTCCATCCATCCGGATTACCCAGTTGAGCCACTGCTCGCGTCCGTCGCCCGAGCGCCGGCTCTCGAGCTTCGCGTACCGCGCGCGCAGCGCATCGACCGATGCGGGCGGTGCGTTCTCGTACTCGTAGATCGCCGGATCGGAGAGTACGCCGAACATCTCGCCGGCGTGCAACGCCATCTGCGGCTCGAGCGTCAGCGGCCCGGAACGAAGCGTGCGCATGCGACCGCCGAGCGGCTCTGTCACGAGCCGGTCCGGCACTTGAGCGGGAGATAGCGCGAGGGCACGTTGGTGCCGTTCTGCCCCTTGATCGTCATCTTCGGCGGCGCCGCGGCATATCCGCACACCCACGTGATGGGAACGACCGGCGCATCGTCGACGACGGCCGGGCGAAACGTGAGGATCTTGCCCTTCAGGTTGCCATTCGCCTTGTTGCCGAACGTGATGTCGATGGCGCCGCCGTGCACGCTCACCGAGCTCACGACGTAATTGACGATCTTGTCCGCCGCGGGCAGCTCGGCGCCCGCATTGTCGTCCGGCAGCGGCTGCGACGCAGCCCATGCCTTCGCGATCGGCGGCTTCGCGACGTCCGCGAGCGGCAGCGCCTCGACGACCTGATCGCGAATGATCTTCTCGAGGTAACCCGGAACCGCCAGCGTCGCCATGATCGCGACGATTGCGACGACGATCATCGCCTCGATCAGGCTGAAGCCTCGCGAAGCAGGGCCTGACGCGTCGCTACTTGGCGGCACGAATGCGCTTGGCGACTTCGTCGGCGAGAGCATTCGGGACGGGGATCGTCAGGTGATACTGCTCGATCTTCCAGTCGCCGCCGACACGCCGCAGGACGCCCGTGCCGCGGCATCGGCCGAGCGCGGCGTTGTCGAGCAATTCGTCGAACGACGCATGACGATCGTCATCGGACACGTTCACGTGACGCTCCACGACGACGTACGTCCAGCCCCGTCCCTTCTCGAAGTGCGGCTTCGCATAGGCCTTGAATTCGTCGACCGTCCAGCGCTCGGTCGCATCGGTGCCGATGAAGATGCCGTCGGGCGCGAAGACGCCGAAGTACTCGTCGAACTTCGCGTTCGCCGCCGCCCGATGGAACGCGTCGAGCAGCGCGTTGATCTCGTCGCTGGGGCGATTCGCATGTGCCGGGATGACGGCGCACAGCGGCAGCGAAAGAATCGCCCGGCGAAGAAGGTTCATCCGGGCGATTATCGCCGTTCCGGCGGCAGGCTGCCGATCGCCGCACGAAGGCTCGCGTGAGCGGCTGGAACGACGGGCCGGTGGCGGATTTTCGTGCCGGCCGGATCCTTGCCGAGAAAATTGCCGCCTTTCCAGTTACGCCTTGGCCGGATCGGCCGCTGCACGAATCCGCCGCCGCAATTCGGGCACACGTCGTGAAGCACGCGCTCGACGCATGTCGCGCAGAACGTGCACTCGTACGAGCAGATCCGCGCCTCGGTCGAATCCGGCGGCAGTGCGATGTTGCAGTGCTCGCAGGTCGGTCGCAGTTCCAGCATGTCGTTCCCGTACGCTCGCGTATGGTGCCCGCACGCTGTCGCGGCGGTCCCCGGCGGCTAGTCGCGGAGCTCGACTTCGCCCTCGATCTCGACGGGGATGTCGAAAGGCAGCTCCGCGAGCCCCACCGCGCTACGCGAATGCGCGCCGACCTCCGGCCCGTAGAGCTCGAGAATCAGGTCCGAAAAGCCGTTGATGACGAGCGGCTGCCGGTTGAAACCTGGCGCGGAATTCACCATCCCGAGGACGCGGCCCCACGCGGCGACGCGGTCCAGGTCGCCCAGCGCGCGCTTGAGGCTGCCCAGAATCGCGAGACCCGTCAGCTTCGCGGCTCCGTACGCCTGCTCGAGGCTCACCTCGCGACCGACCTTGCCGGTCGTCACCAGCGTACCGTCGGGGTTCTGCGGCCCGTGGCCGGAGATGAGTGCGCGCCGTCCGACCACGTGGACGAACCGGAACGGCAGCACCACGCCGGGCGGCGGCGCCAGCGGCGGCGGCAGTGTCAATCCGAGTGTGCGCAAGCGGTCTTCGATCCGCGACATAAAGGTTTCCTCCTGTTGCCTCTTTCATTCCCATCCGTCGTCGAACGGGAAGCGCCGGCGCCAGAACTCGGCAAGGCGCGGCTCCGCATCGACCCGTTTGACCACCGGCGTCATCTTCGGGGCCGCGCCGTAGAATCGTTTGCGCCAGGGGCCGAACCGCGATACCACCGTCACATAGAGATCCAGGACCGTGAGCTCTGCACCGAGTAGATACCGGCCCGGCTCGATCTGCGCATCCATATTCTGCCAGCAGAACGCGATGCGGTCGTGCACTGCGTCGACCACCGCCGCGCGCGACGCTTTCGGCGCGCCGATGCGGCGAACGTCCGGCTTGATCCAGTGCAGCGAATAGATGGCCGCGGAGACATACACCATCCAGCGCAGGAATTGCCGGCGGCGCGGATCGGCGAGCGCCGGCGAAAGGTGCGCGCCTGGGTGGCCGTCGGCGAGGTCGATCAGGATTGCGGCGCTCTCCGTCATTACTTCGCCTTCCGGGTGGATGAGCGTCGGCACCTGGCGCATGGCGTTGACGGGCGCCACGCGCTCCCTCGCCGATTCCTCCGCCCACGTCGCCCCTTCGATCAGCTTGTAAGGAAGCCCGATCAGCGTCATCGCGGCTTCGACCGCGATCGAGCCGGAACCTTGGGCGCCGTAGAGGGCAATCAACGCCGCGGCCTCATTTCATTCCTGCGCCGATCGTCTCGCGCACCGGAATGCCGGCGGGATCGAAGTCGTCGAGGCAGAAAACATTGACGCCGAAGTGATCCGGTGTGACGCGCTTGCGATGAAAAGGGTAGATGCCGCACGTGCGGCAGAAGTAGTGGCGCGCCGTCATGGTGTGGAAGCGATATTCGGTGAGCGAATCCTCGCCCGACAGCAAGCGGAATCGATCCTGGTGCACCTTTACCATCAGCGCGTTCCTGCGGCGGCAGATCGAGCAGTCGCACGTCGTGAGCTCGGGGAAATCCGTTTCGATCTCGAAAGTCACGGCGCCGCAGTGGCAGCTGCCGCGGTACGTTTGGATCGGCCGGGTCATCGATGGGGCTCAGCGCTTTGCGAGTTGCGCCGGATCGTAGAAGAACGTTTCCTGCTGCACGCGTTCGCCGTCCCAGCGCTGATACGCGAGCTCCTCCATGCGGCTCTTCGTCCCGTCGAGCCATTCGAAGCTGAAGATCCAGCGGATGACGACGTAATCACCGTTGACGAAAACCGGACGCACGCAGCGCGAGCTGACGGTCTTCGCCGTGGCGAGAATGCGCCGCTCGTTTGCGACGAGCCTGTCGCGCCCGACCCGCGGCTCGGACTGGTTCTCCTGCATCGACGCGTCAGGCGCGTAGAACTGCTCGATCGCCTCGGCGTGGGCGTTGGCCTCGACGAGCGCGATGAACCGTTCCAGCGTTTCGGCGGTGGGCATGGGTGTCGATCAGATCGCGGCGAGCAGGCGCCCGTTTGCGGCGGTCACGGCTCTCGCGCTGTAGCGTATCGCTGCACAGTGCGCTCCCGGGCCTTGGCCGCCTCCACTTCGCGGTCGCGCGGCGGCGCCTTCGTCTCGAGCGAGGAAAGGAGCTTCGCCGAGATCGCGGCGATGTCGTCGACCGCCGCGAGGAAGGCCGCCTCGTTGGACTTCGAAGGCTTGTTGAAGCCGCTGATCTTGCGCACGAACTGCAGCGAGGCGGCGCGAATCTCGTCGTCGGTGACGGGCGGCGCGAAGTTGAACAGCATCCTGATGTTTCGGCACATGATCGAAGTCGGTAAGGGGTTGCGTCGGTACGCTTGCGAGGCGAACTCGAACGTGTTGTTACTCGATCCGGGCGCCGCTCTCCGCGAGCAGCGCCCGCAGGACCGATCGATGGCAGCGCGACTCGTCGGCGCAGTAGCATCCAACCGAGAAGTCCGCTTGGTGCGACAGCGTAGCCAGCAACTCGATGACGCGGCGGTTCTCCGGCTTGGCCATTTCCGCGCGGTATTTTCTCGCGAAAGCGGACCATTGGGCGGGGTTGGCGGCCTCCTGCGCGGCTCTCACCGAGTCGGCGGTCGGCGCGAGGTTGGGCAGCCAGACGTCGTACCAGTTCCCCGTTGAGTATTCGCTCTTGGCAACGCCGCGGGGCGGCCGGCGCACCGTGCCGATGCGCGTGCCTTCGCCATTCGCTCGCGGTGTGCCGAGGCGCACGACGCGAATGGTCATGGCTGTTCCAGCGAGCGGTACATCACATAGGCGGCGACATAGCCGTTTGTCGCGTGGCGGAAGGCGCCAGGCAGCGTCCCGACGATGTCGAAGCCCAACCGTTGCCAAAGCCGGACGGCGGAGTCGTTAGTCGAGACGACGAAGTTGAACTGCATTGCCAGGAACCCTTGCCGCCGCGCTTCGGCAAGGCAGTGCTCGCCCATCGCGCGTCCGACTCCCATGGCGCGCGCCCTCGGCGCGACCATGAACGCGGCGTTGGCGACGTGCGAGCCGAGCCCCGGCTGGTTGGCCTTGAGGATGTAGGTTCCGACGACAGTCCGTTGGCGCTCCGCCACATGGCAATGAGTCGCGGGCTGCATCCAGTAGGCGAGCGCGTCGGTGCGCGAGATATCCGGGTCGAACGCGTACGTGTCGCCCGACGCCACGACGACGCGGAAGATGTCCCAGATCGCGTCGCGATCGGCGTCGGTCGCATGACGCAGCGTCAGCGGAGATGCGGCTGGCATCGAAGGTCTTGCGGCACGCAGGCGGTCGCTCCGCGAACGGATGGCGCCGATCGATCCCGAAGAAGCTATCCCGCGCGCCGATGCAGGTACTTCTCGGCGCACTTGATGATTTCCGGGTTGCTCGGGAATTCGAGGCAGTTGCGGGCATCGGCGTCGACGATCGATATGCGCGAAGCGCGGGCCGCCGGCTGCTGGTCCAGCTTGGGCGGGCTTGCCGCCGGCGCCGGCGCGGCGGTCGCAGCAGGCGTGGCAGGGGCCGGCGCCGCTGGGGCAGGCGCCTGGCCCGAGGCAGCGGTAATGGCCGTCATGACGGAAGCGATGGCAAACATCCTTATCGATTTCATCGAGGTACCTCGGTTGGTGGGAGGGCGAGCAGTGTCAGCGTTCGGCAATCCGAACTTCCGCGATCCAGTTGCGTTTTCTGCGCGCCAGACGGCTTGCGAGGTCCTCTCCCTCGAAGCTGGCCGATGCGCGGTCGAGCCATGCCGGCTCGACATTCTCCAGCGTGTTCACGTTCACCACGGCGTAGACGCGGCCGTCCATCTCGCAGGTGACGAACGGCACGGCACCGCACCGCACGCAAACGTGGAATGTGGCGGTGCGCGTTCCGAATGCGTACTTCGACACGAGCGAACGGTCGCGAATGACGATGTCGAGGCGCGCCTTCGGGTTCGACGTCCAGACGCCGCCGTGCTTGAAGCAGAACGAGCAGCCGCATGCGCGGGCCGGAATGCGAGGGGGATCGCCCTCCCATTCGAGCTCGAGGCCGATGTTGCCGCAATGACATTTGCCGGAGAGGAGCACGATCGTCGCCAAGGGGGCGCAGCGTCATTCCATCTTGCGGATCAGCATATATACGAGGATGAGAAAGCCGAAGCCGACGTACATTCCGAGAAGCGCCGCAAGCATGAGCTTCGCCATCTCCGAGGTTATTATCTCCGAAGCGGCCATGAAAACGATCGACCCGACGAACGCGACGAGCGAGCCAACCACACCCGACGCAATCAGCAGTCGCTTTCGTTTCTTTTGCATGGTGCCGCGCGTCTATTGCGGCGCCCACGCCACAAACGCACGATACGCCCACGTTGCGCAGGCGGCCATGGACGCGTCCCCGGCGTCGTCTACTCAGCCTGGTCGCTGCGCCGGCTTGACGTTCACGAGCACGTTCGTGGCGAACGATGCAAGGCCGAGGATGACGACGAGCGCGGAAATGCCGACGAACGGACCCGCGGATTCGTGACCGGTGAGCAGCGTACCGAGCGCGAGCATGAACGCCGGCAGGCCAAGATTGTGCAGCCAGAAGTGAATTTGCGCGAGCTTGGTTTCCGCGGCTGCCGGATAGAGGTGGTACACGAGCCCGACAAGCGCAAACGATGCCCAGCCGAGCAGCAACAGGTGCGCATGGACAGGCGCCAGCGTGAATCGCTGCGACATTCCCATCGCGAAGCCCAGCAGCGCGCCGATGAAGAGGTATACGACCGCAATCTTGAGGAAACGCAGCCCCATCGCTTTTCTCCCTGTGAACCCACAAAAAATTGCGGCGTGCCAGTCGCAACGGCGCGGCCTTCGTCGCGCGCGCAACCGAGACGGGAAGTCGCCCTGATCTAGTGAACTAGCGCAGCTCCTTGCGCACGACGAGCTTCAAGCCCGACCAAACGGAGCTGACCGCGCACACCTTCACGTCGACGAATCCCAGCGGAAGCGCCACCTCGCGGACGACGTCTTCGGTGATGTCGGTCGCGACCTTCGCGGACTTCTTCGGCCATGACACCCAGATCGCGGCATCAGGCCTGAGCTTGGAGCGGCAGCTTAGCAAGAAACGCGAGAGCTCCACGCGGCGCGTCGAAAATAGATGAACGATGTCGGTCGTCCGCGCCATGTGCGTGCCAACCTGCATGCCTTCCGGCGCGGGCGCGATGAGGGCCATGTAGTCGTCCGGCGCGCCCGCCAGGACCAGATTGCTGCCGGCCCTGAGCCCGAGCTTGGCGGCGAGCGGCGTTCCCGAGTAGCCGGCCATTTGTGATCTTGGCGCTTCTCTCGTTCGGGCCTACTTCGCGTACCGCGGCTGATAGAGCTGCACCTTGAAGTTGCAGAACATCGCGGGCATGCCGCGGATCATGGCGTACCTCCATCGAAAAGTTGTATTTTTAGTCGGGTGCCGGCGCCAATCAAGCGGTGCGGAGCACGGCAACGCCGGCCGCGCGGACCAAGGCTCGGCAACAGCCAAACGACGCTCGCGAGATGAATGAGCGCACGCATGGGAGATCAGCGAACGGCGGCGAGCGCCCGCTCGTAGACCGCGAGGTCGGCCGGCGAGAAGCAGCAGAACACGACGTCTGCGATCGTCGGGGAAGACAACAGTGTCGACCGCACGGTGGACACGGCGATCGGCGCGGCGAGGTCGACCGGATAGCCGTAGACGCCCGTGCTGATGCCGGGAAAAGCGAGCGACGCAATGCCGCGCTTCGCAGCGAGCCCCAGCGAGCGCCGGTAGCACGAAGCGAGGAGCTCGGGCTCCCGCTTCGTCCCGCCGTGCCATACGGGTCCGACGGTGTGGATCACGTATCTCGCCGGCAGACGGTAGCCGCTAGTGAGCTTTGCGTCACCGGTGTCACAGCCGCCCAGGCGACGGCACTCGGCGAGCAACTCCGGCCCGGCCGCGCGATGGATCGCTCCATCGACGCCGCCGCCCCCGAGGAGCGATGTGTTCGCGGCGTTGACGATCGCATCGACGGACAGCGTCGTGATGTCGGCGCGAAGCGCCCGCAGGATCGCGGCCATCGACGGATGCGCCGCTATCGGTCGGACAGCGCGAGGTTGATGCCGAGCCCCGCGAACGCGGCCGCGAAGCCCCGGCGCAGCCACGATTGAACGCGCGGCGAATCGATCACCACGCGGCGAAACGCATGCGCGAGGAAACCGTAGATGACGAACACGACGAACGTCATCGCCATGAACACGCCGCTCAGAATCAGAAGATGGGCGATGGGTGATGCGGCGTTGGGGTCGACGAATTGCGGCAGGAAGGCGAGGAAGAAGATCGTCAGCTTCGGGTTCAGGATGTTGAGCAGGAAGGCTTTGAGCACGAGACTCGGCGCCCGTGACACCGTCCGCTGCGGGCAGATGACGAATGCGGCCTTGTCGCGCCACGCGGTCCACGCGAGGTAAAAGAGATACGCGACCCCGGCGAGCTTGAGCACCTGAAAGGCAACGGCGCTCGCATGCAGCAGCGCGGCCAGACCCAGCACCGTTGCGACGAGGTGAGGAAGAATGCCTGCGGTGCAGCCGAGCGCGCCGAAGACGCTTGCGCGCCGTCCATGAAGTATGCCGGTGGAAACGGTGAACACGACGCCGGGGCCTGGAATCAGCACGACGACGAGTGAGGTGACGAGAAACTGGAGGGTGATCATCGTGTGGTCATCCTTGCGGGCACCGATTCGCAAAGTCAGACGTCGACGCTCACGTTGAAGCCGCCATAAATCATCCGCTTCGCGTCGAACGGCAGCTTCTTCGGATCCATCATGCGGGCGAGACGCGGGTCCTTCATCACTTTCGCGTTGATCTCGTCGCGCTGGGCGCGCGACTTGAAGACGATCCAGGAGAACACGACCACTTCGTTCGGCTTGAGCTTGACGCTGCGCGGAAACGACGTGACCTTTCCCATCCTGACGTCGTCTTCGACGCACTCGCGATACTCGAGCGCGCCGAATTCCCGCCAGACGGCCCCGGCCTTGCGCGACATGCGGCGATAGGCGCCGAGCTTCGCCTTGGGAACCGGGATGACGAATCCATCGACGTACCGTGGCATGCGGATCTCCTGACGGCCAGCCGTCGCACATCGCCGTCCGGCGGCTCAATGAGCGGCTGCCGATCCGGTGTGTGCTCGGCAATCAAGCCCTGGCTTTGAGTCGCGTGAGCGTTCCGCGAAAGGAGCGGATCCAGAGACAGCGGCACAACGAATAAAGCGAAACCACGAGAGCGCAGGCGCCGATGACGGGGATCACGACTGCCCACAGCACCACGAAGAACAGCGAATCGGCAACGGCGGGCAACGAGAGCTGCACCAGCCAGCCTGCGGCGAACAGCGCGAGCGATTGCGCGAACCAGCTTGCGCCGAAGCGCGCGCAGCGAAGAAGGAACGCGAGCCTCGACTCGCCGCCCAGCGGCTCGGGCCCGAACGGCGTGAAGAAAATGCGGGCGAGCAGGCTCCTTGGGGACGACACCGCGAGACGCATCGCCACGACGACGACAATCCAGAAAGCCACGATGAAAAAGAGCTGGCGCATCAGAGAGGACGACGCCTTGCGACGTTGGTGTGCAGGGCCGACGCTTCGACGCTCATTGCAGCTTGATCACGCCGTCGAACTGAACGTTGATGGCGAGGCCCGCGATCTCGAGCGTGACTCGCGCCGGAAACGACTCGGTGCCGGCGATCGTGTGCGCGGCCATCGCCTTGTCGACGGCCTGCTCGATCTCGCGTTGCGAGTTGACACCGACCATCTTGAGGAACTTGCGGATGCTGAGGTTGAAGGTTTCCTGGTCCATCGCGGCCTCCGTCACGACAGTGCGGGTTGCGACGAATAGCTTATTCCGTCCGGCGCGCGCGGTCCACCGGGTCGACCGAGCGGGGCCTCGGGGCGTAGAAAACGTCGAGCGTCGGAAACTCCGCTTCGGCCCGCAGGCAATCGTGCAGGTAGATTGCGAAGCCCAAGTCGCCGGTCCAGAGCGAGTAGCGCGACTGACCGTAGCGCAAGGCGGACTCGCCGGTCTGGGCAATTCCGTGCATCGCGAACGAGCGCGCCCGGTCGAGCCAAATCGCGGCGCCCGTACGCCGGTACAGCTTGAGGAACGCATATCCGTTGCCTCCGGTGCCGTGGCAAAGATTGGAGCCTTTGGCGAGCGGGCCGGCGGACCAGACCAGTTCGCAGGCAGCGAGGAGCAGGCCGTCCAGCGCCGTGCTCGGCAGATCCGCGAGACAAATGACGAAGCCCGGCGCGCCGTGACAGAACTGGACGAGTCTCTTGCGGCCGGGCTCCGCCTCGTTCAACTCGGGCCGCCAGTTCGCATGCGCGTCGACACGGTTCGCCGTTCGCCCGACCGTGTCGCCAATCGTGCGCTCCCAATCGTGCCATGCGCCGTCGTCGAGCAGATGTCGTCCGCATATCAGCGGCAGCGCGGTCGCGACGAAGCCGTGCACGGCGTCGAGGTAAGTGGAACTCCGGCCGTACAAGCGCTGCGTCCAATAGGCGCAGCGATGCTCCGCCTACCACTCGAG
>Ga0207691_10003895_pt1 | contig 14495 bp, 14 predicted proteins | sample KBSM13metaG_FD_184327 | JGI IMG/M metagenome (GOLD analysis project Ga0207691, IMG submission 184327) | Miscanthus rhizosphere microbial communities from Kellogg Biological Station, Michigan, USA - KBS M1-3 metaG (SPAdes) (version 2) | ecosystem: Host-associated > Plants > Roots > Rhizosphere >... | reverse complement strand
CCGGATCACCCCGAGCCTTGCGGCTCGCACTCCTCACGGGGTTCTAAAGAACCTCGAGCGTCAGAATTTCAGCTTCAGCTTGAGAGAGGCGGTGGCGCCGCCAGGTGCCGCTGCCGGCCGGCTGTAGAGGGTCGAGCGCCCGCCGTTCAGCGCATCGAGGCCCGCGCCGATCAGCGCGCCCATCCCGGCGTCGAGGGCCACGGCGGTGACACACTGGCCGGCGGTGCCGGCGCTTCCACCGCACGCCAGCGCCACGATTCCGCCGAGAACCACCGCGCCGATCGCGGCGCCGTTCTTCAGCGAGTCACCGTGTGCCTCGATCCGCAGTACGCGATCGAGCGGCATGTCGACGCGCCGGTTGTCGGCCGTGAGAATGGTCAGCGACTCGGGGCTCAGGTCCACGATCCGGCCGTGCACCACCTCACCCGATGACGACTGCGTCACCCACACCTGTTTGAAGGTATCCTGTGCCGCGGCGGGCGCGGCCAGCGCCAGCACGATCATGATCGAAGCCAGTGCGCGCATGCTGCCTCCGGATCGTAAGGCGCAGAACGGCCGCCGGCAGGCTCACCGGGCCTTCGCGCTCGCCCTGTTGGTCGCGGCCCAGCCCTGGACGCAGACGTTTCCCGTCGACACGAAGGAGCTCGTCACCGAAGGGGAAAGCACGTACTTCATTCTGAAGCCGGGCTACCAGTCGACGTTCGAAGGAAAGGAAGACGGCGAGGCGGCGAAGCTGGTCATCACCGTGCTGCCCGAGACCGTCACCGTCGGCAGCATCGCGACGCGCGTGGTCGAAGAGCGTGAATGGCAGGGGGGCCAGCTCGTCGAAGTGTCGCGGAACTTCTTCGCCATGCACCCGAAGACCGGCGACGCCTACTACTTCGGCGAAGACGTGGACATGTACCAGAACGGCCGCGTGGTCAGCCACGAGGGCGCGTGGCGCCACGGATCGAACCACGCGCACTTCGGCCTGATGATGCCCGGCGCGCCGACGGTGGGCATGCGCTTCTACCAGGAGCTGGCGCCGCGCGTGGCGATGGACCGCGCCGAGATCGTCGGCATGAACGAGACGCTGACGACCCCCGCGGGAACGTTCACGAAGTGCCTGAAGACCAGGGAGTCGACGCCGCTCGAGCCGGGCAGCGAATACAAGATCTACGCGCCCGGCGTCGGCCTCGTCCAGGACAGCACGCTGAAGCTGGTGTCCCGAACGACGACGGCGCGGTGAGCGATGATCGAGGGGGGTCTCTTCGGCGCGGACGTGCCGCCGGGCTTCCGGTACCGGCCGGACTTCATCACGGCCGACGAAGAACGAACGCTGGCCGCAGAGATCGCCGCCGTCGAGTTCTCGACGTTCGAGATGCGCGGCGTGATCGCGAAGCGCCGCGTCGCCTTCTTCGGCCGGTCGTACGACAACAGCGGCCGGTCCACGCCGCCGATTCCGGCCTTCCTGTTCTCCTGCCGCGACCGGCTGGCCGGGTGGATCGGCATCGCACCCGACGATTTTGCGATGGCGCTCATCAACGAATACCGCGACGGGGCGCCGATCGGCTGGCACCGCGACGCGCCGCAGTACGACCTCGTCGCCGGCCTGTCGCTGCTCTCCGAGTGCCGCATGAAGCTGCGTCCGTACGTCTCGCCGAAGGCGCTCGCGGCAGCGCACGGCGCGCGTCGCGTCGCGACGCATGAGATCACGCTGGAGCCGCGATCCGCGTACCTGCTGTCGGGAGACGCGCGGACGAGCTACGAACATCACATCCCGCCGGCGGCCTCGCTGCGCTATTCGATCACGTTTCGCACGCTGCGCCCCTGACCTCTGACCTGTTCAACGCGAGCGCGGCGAATCGCGTCCAGGCCGGCACTACTCCGCGGCAGCGTTGACAGCCGCCTCGTGAACCGATACCGTCCGCCCTTCACCGGTTCACTGGGGAGGGGGAGGGATGAGTATGCAAACTCTACGGAAGCGGATGCGCGTCCTGCTGGGCGCGGCCGCCGCGGTTTCGATCGCCATCATTGCGCTCGCCGGCAGCATCGGGGCTGCCGCGCCGGACGACGTCGCCGATCAGGCGAAGGCCAGACACTACAAGGGGACACGCGCGTTCGTCGTCGACAAGGCGAGCGGTGCCGTGCGCATGCCGACACAGCAGGAAGTGGACGAAGTCGTCGCCAACCTGTCGGCGCTCGGGCAGCGCCCCGCGGAAACCCTGCAGCAGACGCCGCAGTCGAACGGCGCCGTGGCGGTCGATCTGGACGGCGGATTCGGCGGCATCCTCCTCGCCCGGCCGAACGAAGACGGCACGTGGGAGACGAAGTGCGTTTTCACGCTCGAAGAGGGAGCCGAATTCCTCGGCCTCGTCGAAGACACGACCATCAGGTAATGGAGGCATCGCCCATGACCACAAATCGCCTCCACCGCTCGACGCGCGCCCTGATCCTGGCCCTCGCGGTCCTTCTCGTCTCTGCCGCCGCCGCCAGCGCCGGACCGGCACAGTTCGTGATCGTCAACGTCAACGCACCGAACGTCGGGTTCAACGATCCGACGCCGGCGGCGCCGGTCGGCGGCAATACCGGTACGACGCTCGGCCAGCAGCGGCTGATTGCGTTCCAGCACGCAGCCTCGCTCTGGAGCGCGCGGCTCGACAGCGCCGTCCCGATTCGCATCCGCGCGCAGTTCACGCCGCTCGGCGCCGGTGTGCTCGGCAGCGCCGGCCCGGTCAGCGTCGTCCGCGACTTTCCCAACGCGCCCCTGGCGGGCACCTGGTACCACATCGCGCTCGCGAACAAGCTCGCGGGTTCCGATCTGCTGCCTGCCAACGACGACATCAACGCCAACTTCAGCACGAACTTCAACTTCTATCTCGGTCTCGACAACAACCACGGCCCGCTGCCGGACCTCGTGACCGTGCTGCTGCACGAGTTCGCGCACGGCCTCGGCTTCAGTCAGACCGCCAGCCTGACGACCGGCGCGCTGCTATCCGGCTTCCCCGACCACTACAACACCAGGCTGCTCGACACGACCCTCGGACTGCACTGGTCGCAGATGACCAACGCGCAGCGGCTCGCGTCGGGAACGAACTTCGGTCGCGTCGTCCTCGACAGCGCGCGCGTGACCGCGCACGTGCCGAGCGTGCTGCTGTTGGGCAGCCCGACGGTGCAGGCGGACGCACCCGCGGCACTCGCGGGACCGTTCCAGTTCGGCACTGCTGCCTTTGGGCCGCTCCTCGGCAACCCGACGGTCGCGGCGAGCGTCGTTCCGGCGGTCGATGCCGTCGACGCCGGCGGTACGAGCACGGACGGCTGCACGGCGTTTACCAACGCCGCCGCCGTCGCCGGGAAGATCGCCCTGGTCGAGCGCGGCCTCTGCGGCTTCGCCGTCAAGGCGCGCAATGCGACCGACGCCGGCGCCGCGGCGGTCATCATCTACAACCAGGCGGCCAACGTGAACGCGGCCCCGCCGGGCATGGCGGACGACGGCGTCAACGGAGCGTTCGTGACGATCCCGGCCGTCAGCATCCGCCGCGCCGACGGGCTGTCGATTCTCGCGAACGTCGGCTCCGGCGCGGTGTCGATGACGATCGGCGTGGATCCGACCGTCCGCGCGGGCGCCGACGCACTGAATCGCGCCCGCGTCTACGCGCCGTTCCCCGTCGTCGGCGGATCGTCCATCTCGCACTACGACACGGCAGCGTTCCACAACCTGCTGATGGAGCCGGCGATCAACGGCGACCTGACGCACAAGCTCAAGGCGCCCGACGATCTGACGTTCGAGGCGCTGCAGGAATTCGGCTGGACCTTCCCCGACGCCGACGGCGACGGATTCGCCGACGACGAGGATTGCAATCCCAACTCGGACGTCCGCCCGACCATCATCATCGGCGACAACAACAGCGGCGTGCCGAACACGCTGTTCAGCACCGGCTGCACCAGCTCGGACCTGATCGCGCAGATCGCGGCCGGCGCCGCCAATCATGGCGGGTTCGTGTCCGGCGTCGCGCACTTGACCGATCAGTGGGTCGCAGCGGGGATCATGAGCGGCCGGCAGAAGGGCGCGGTCCAGAGCGCCGCTGCAAGGTCGGGCTTCTAATCGCACACGGACGCGGGAGACCGGCCACCGCCGGTCTCCCATGTCACGTCCCTCCGAGCGTCGATCATCGGAGAATAATGGACGCCGACCCATGACCTGGCTGCGCTGGACGGGACTGGCCCTCGCGCTCGGCGCCCTGGCGCTGGCGCCCGAAACGACGCCGCCGCGGGCGCTCTGGCTGTGGGACCCGGCCCCGCTGCTCGACGATGCGCGCGCGAACGTCGCCTTCTTCGACTTCTGCGAGCGCCAGCGCATCGGCGTCGTCTGGGCGCAGATCCGGACCTCGACGCCGAGCGGCAGCCGCCGCCTCGATCGGCCGTCGGACTGGCAGCGGTTCGTGGCGGCCGCGCACCGGCGCGGCATGAAGGTGCACGCGCTCGACGGCGATCCGCACTTCGCGCTCCGCGAGCAGCACCTGGTCCCGCTGTCGATCGTCGAGGCCGTCGTCGCCTACAACACGGCAGCGGCCCCCGCGGAACGCTTCGACGGCATCCACTTCGACAACGAACCGCACATCCTGCTGCAGTGGCGGGTGCCGCGCGTGCGCGAGCAGATCCTGGACGCCTACCTCGATCTGAACGCCCAGGCGTCAGCGATCGCACGACGCCACGGTCTCGCCTACGGCGTCGACATCCCGTTCTGGTGGCAGGCGATCGACGAGGAGACCAAAGAAGCTGTTGGCATCGTCACCTTCCACGGCGTCCGGCAGCCCGCCACCTGGCACCTGCTGGAGCTGGTGGACAACCTCGGGATCATGGACTACCGCACCATGGCGTCCGGACCGGACGGCATCGTGGCCCGCGCGACGCCGATCCTGGAGCGCGCCGAACGCGTCGGCAAGGCGCGCGTCTACGTCGGCGTGGAGACGTCGGTCGACCAGGGGACGTTCTGGTTCCTGCTGGGCGCTTCTCGCGACGCGGTGCAGGCGGCCATCGCCTCGCATTCACAGGCCAGGACGCTGCTCGAACGCCACCGCGCCCGGCTCGTGGACGATGGCGCCGTCACGCACGTCGGCGTCAAGGACGCTCCTGACGCGGCAGCGGCGCTCGCGGCGATCGCGCGCGAGCTGAGCGCTCCGTTGTTCGATTCGTCGGACACGATCCTCGCGTCCGCTCGCCCTGCGTTCCGGAGCGCAGGTGAATGGCAGGACCTGCGGCCGCGTTCGATCGCCGCCGACGATCCAGCCGCCTCGACGCGGGCGGAGGGGACGTATGCCGGCGCCATGGCGACACTGCAGACGCCCCCGAAGGTGACGTTCGCCGGGCAATCGCTCGCCGGGATGAACGCGCAGCTCGCGCAGTCGGAGACGGCGTTCGCCGCGTACCGGACGTACTCAGGGATCGCCATCCATGACTACGCCGGGTTCCGCGCGCTGATCGATCGATCTCGGTAGCCGCTGTAGACCTTCCGCCTAAAGGCGGAAGCCACGCGACAGACCGCGGAAGCCACGCGACAGACCCGCGGAAGCCACGTGGCTTCCGGCTTCAGCCGGAAGTCAGGGCTTGCTGAAGGCCATGCGGGCGCGCTCGGCGTGCAGCTCGTGCAGCAGGCGCATGATGTTGTAGGCCGACAGCTCCACCAGCACGCTGGTCACCTTGGCGTGCAGGTCGTCGCTCAACGCCGGCTCCAGCGTCTTCATCGCGGCGAGCAGCCGCTTCTCCTGGCCGTCGATCTCCTGCTTCGTCACCACGCCGTCGGCCAGCGCGCTGGTGAACGACTCGAGCTTCTGCGCCTTCTCCTGGATCCCCTCGTGCTCGGCCTTCTCATCGAACCAGCTGGTACGTGCCACGTTGCCTCCGCTTCACAACTCCCTGACCAATTGCTTCAACGCCGTCAGCCGCTCCTGCAGCGACGCGCGGCCGCCCGCGACGTCGGTCTTCTGCAGGATCGCCGGCGGCAGGAACTGGCGATCGGTGCATTCGAGGATCGCCGCCGTCTCCTGCAGCTCGCGCTCGAGCCCCTGGGTGGACGGCATGAACTCCGAGACCACGCCGGCCAGCGCCTCGCGCGTGATGTGCGGCGCTCCGGCGAGGATCGACATGCGCAGCGCGCGGCCGACCATGCCTTCGATGTCGGCGCCCGACAGATGGCCGCGCTGAGGAATCGTCGGGACGTCCTCCGCGGCGATGCTCGAGCCGAGCTTCTTCGCCAGGATCACGAACATCTGGCGGATCTCCGCTTCGTCGGTCGGGTAGAAGAGCGGGATGTGCACCTCGGCGCGTCCCTGGCGCTTGAGGTCGATCGGCAGCAGGTCGGGACGCGCGGTCAGCAGCATCCAGAGGATGCGGCCGCGATAGCTCGTGTCCCCCATCTGCGCCGCGATCATCCCGAAGACGCGGCTCGACGTGCCCGAGTCTCCCTCCGACTCGCGGCTGCCCAGCGCCGCGTCCGCTTCGTCGACGACCACCACCACCGGCCCCATCGCGCGCAGCACCGACAGCACGCGCTCGAGGTTGCCTTCGGTCTCGCCGACGTACTTCGACCGGAAGTTCTTGAGGATCACGCAGGGCACGCCGATCTCGCCGCTGACGCACTGCGCGAGAAACGACTTGCCGGTGCCGACGGGGCCGCAGAGCAGGTAGCCCATCGGCAGCGTGTCGAGCGCTCCTCGCTTCAGCAGCGCCGCGTCGTCGCGCAGCCGCTGCTTGGCGGCCTCGTGGCCGACGACGGTATCGAGCGTCCATTTCGGCTCGATGAACTCCAGCAGGCCGTGGCACTGCCGCTCGAGCAGCCGCTTCTTCAGCGCGCGGAACGCCTTTGCGTCGAGACGCCGACCGGTCTCGCGCGCCGACTGGACCATCACGTTGAGATCGGTCAGCGAGATGCCGGCGGTCAGCTTCGCCAGCTCGGCGACGTTGTAGTCCGAGAAATCGGCAATCGTGTGGCTTCCGCCCTCAGGCGATATGTGGCTTCCGCCTTCAGGCGGAAGGCAAGCCGTGATGAACGCGGCGCGTTCGGCCTCTTCCGGCAGCGGGACTTCGATCGTCGCGACGTGCGGGTTCCCGGTCAGCCGGTCGCTGAGATCCGCCAGCTTCTCGTCCACCATCACGAACGCCATGTTGAGGCGTTTGACGTGCGGGCTCATCGCCCAGTTCAGCATCGTCACGAGATGCGACGAGGCCTGCGCGCTGAGGCGCCCCGGCTCACCGGAGGGAAACACGTACGACGCCTGATCGAGGATCACCGCGAGGCTGAGGCGGTCGTCCTCGGCCGCCATGATGTTGTTCCGGACGAAGCGGTCGAGCAGCGCGAAGGTCGCCGCGGGATCCTTCGGCAGCGCGCTCAGGTCGCCCAGCCGCTTGTTGGCGAGCGTGACCATCTCCTTCAGCCGCTTCTCGTCGCTGCCGGCATAGGCGCGCAGGCCGCGGCCGAGGTCGTAGTGCAGCACCAGCGACCAGCGCCCGAACAGCTGTTCGGCGAGAAAGTCGGCCAGGACGCTGTAGCGCGACCCTTCGCCGGCGCCGATGCGGAACAGGTCGTAGGTGTTGCCGTGCAGCACGAACGCCGCCGTGGTGCCGGAGAAATAGAGGTCGGCCAGCTGCGACGCCCACGCCGGAAACCACGTGGGAAAATCGCTGGGGCGGCGATGCGTCAGCTCGGTCGTCATTCGCGCACCACCTGGCGCAGATCGGTGTCGAGGATCGCCGGCGGTTCCTCCAGCTGCTCACCGAGCCCCGTGAGGTGCTGCAGCTCGCTGACCGCCTTCTCGGTCTGCCGCATGCTCTCGGCCGCGGAGTCGACCTGGCTGCTGAGGAAGTCCGGATCCTGCCGGTTGACCGCCATCTCGGCGAGCGCCTGGATCTTTCCCTCGATGCGATCGAGCTCGATCGCCACGAAGTCGGCGTTCTTCTTGGCGCGCCCGAAGTTGTCGAGGCGCAGCTCGCCCATCGCGATGCTGTCCTGGAGCGAGCGCACCACGCGCTCGTCGTTGGCGGCCTGCGCCGTCGCCAGGTTCTTGCGCAGCTCGTCGAGGCGCGCCGAGATCTCCTGGCCGTTCATCGTCTGCAGGAAGCGATCGAGCGCGGTGCGCGAGAGCAGCAGCCGCAGGAACAGCCACAACAGTCGATCGAGCCCCGGCGTGGTGATCTCCTCGGCGCCCGTCTTCTGATCGCCCGCGGCGCCGCGCACGCCGGCGGCAATCTTCTGCATCTCGCGGCAGCGCGAGTGCAGACGCTCGAAGCGGCTGCGGTCGGTCGGCGGCAGCCCGGCGAGCATCGCGCCGACCGAGACCGCCGGCACGGGCGCGCTCTGCTGCGCAGACGTCGTGCCCTGCCGCGCCGCGTGGACCTTGGCGTCGATCGCGGCGCGAAAGCGCGGCACCGACACGAGCCCGGTCAGGTACACCACCTCCCCCGCGCCGACGAGCGGCAGCAGCAGATCGGGAATCGGCGTCAGCGCCGCGGCCGCCGCGCTGCCGATGAAGAACAGCAGGTTCCAGCGGAAGAGGAAGGCTTCCTTGAGGTAGTCGGCCATCCCGGCGCCCTGCGGCGCCGGCGGCGGCGCGGGCGCCGGCTTAGTCATCGCCCGCCCGCGTCGAGGCCGAGAGATTGTCGATGATGTCGCGAATCTCGAACACCTTCTGCAGGAACTCGGGCTCGCGCTGCATCACCTTCGGCGGACGGTGCGGCTTGGGCACCTGCATCTCCCGCAGCATCGTACCCGGCGCCGACGAAAAGATGTAGACGCGATCGCCGAGGTAGACCGCCTCTTCAATCGAGTGGGTGACGAAGAAGACGGTCGCCTCCGCCTCGCGCCAGAGATCGACCAGCAGCGCCTGCATGTGCAGCCGCGTCGTCGGATCGAGGGCGCCGAACGGCTCGTCCATCAGGATGATGCGCGGCGAGAGGACCAGGGTGCGCGCGATCGCGACGCGCTGCCGCATGCCCCCGGACAGCTCGGCAGGGTACTTGCCGGCATCGCGCTTCACGTCCAGGCCAACCTTGGCGATCCACTCGCGCGCGCGCTCGCGGCGCTCTTTCGCGGCCACGCCGCGGCACTCGAGGCCAAACGCCACGTTGTCCTCGACGGTGCGGTTGTCGAACGAGGTGTAGTCCTGGAAGACCATGCTGCGATCCGGCCCCGGTCGCTCCACGGGCTTGCCGGCGACGAGCACGGTGCCCGTGGTGGGCGGATGATGCGGCGCCAGCCCGGCGATCAGCCGAAGCACCGTCGACTTCCCGCAGCCCGAGGGCCCGAGGATGGTGATGAACTCCCCCGCGCCGGGCAGGTCGGGCACGCAGAAGGTCACGTCGCGGATGACGGTGACGTCGCCGAAGCGCTTGGTGACGTTGGTGAATTCGACAACGTTGGGACGGGACGCGGCGTCGACCGGCGCCGCCTTGACCGGCTCGGACACGGCTAGTCCTCGACCTGGCGGTAGGGGAACAATCCGCGTTGAAAGAACAGCAGCACGCGGTCGATCCCGAAGGCGAGCAGGCCGATGATGATCAGGATCAGGATGATGTGCTCCGACAGCCCGCGCCGCTGGCTCGACATCAGCAGGTAGCCGAGGCCGTGCTCGGCGTTGATCAGCTCGGCGAGCATGATATAGCCGAAGGCCAGCCCGAACAGGTGCCGCAGGCTGTTGTAGATGTCGGGCAGCGCCAGCGGCACCAGCACCTTGGTCACGATCTGCCAGGGCCGGGCCCCCAGCGTCTGCGCGGTCTCGACGTAGCGATCCGGCACGCTGGTGATGGAGCTCACCGCGTCGGAGTAGACGAACGGCGCGCAGGCGATGAAGATGAACATCACCTTCTGCGTCTCGTCGATGCCGAACCACAGGATGGTCAGCGGGATCAGCGCCGCGACCGGCAGGTTGCGCCCGAAGAGCGCGAGCGGCGCCGCCGCCGACTCGACGACGCGCCACGACCCGGCGACGATGCCGAGCGGCACGCCGATCAGCGCCGCCAGGCCGAACCCGATCAGTACCCGCTTCAGCGTCGCCGCGATGCTCTGGAGCAGGCCGCGCTCGTTCAGCAGCACGGGAAAGCTGCGCAGCACCTCGCCGGGGCTCGGCAGGATCACCGGCGAGATCCAGCGATCCTCCGAGCCCAGCCCCGACGTGGCCAGCCACCACAGCAGCACGATGCACGCCATCGCGCCGGCGCCGATCAGCCGCCGCATCATGCGCGGCGGCGGCAGGCGGAGCGCCAGCAGCGATCGCTTCGCGGCTTCTGCCATCTACTTGGCCGGCGCCGCTTCCGCCGGGTAGACCTTCACTTCCACGCGCCGGTTCTTCGCGTTGTTGTCCGGATCCGACGGGTCGGCGGGACGATCCCAGCCCATGCCGGCGGTCGAGAACTGGTTCGGCTGCAGCGATCCGAACTTCTTCAGGATCGCTTCCTTCACCGAGTTGGCGCGGTTGAGCGACAGCTCCTGCACCAGGCTCTTCGGCACCGACGTCTTCATCGATCCGTCGGTGTGCCCCTCGATGACGATGCGCGCCGCGCCGTACTGGCCGGCCAGCTTGCCGATCTCCTCGACCACGAACGACACGTTCGGATCGTAGAGCTCCTCCACGTCCTTGTTGTCGACCGTGCGCGTCACCTTCTTGTTCAGGTCCCACGAGTTCGGGAAGAAGTGAATGACGACGGTCTTGGTGAGGATCTCGTCCTTCTCACCCTGCACCGTGCTGGCGCTGCTCGGTGCGAACTGGACGTCGTACTCGTTCTTCTGGCTGGCGTACTTCTGCTCGGAGGCCAGCTTCTGGACGATCGAGAAGTCCATCACCTGGTCGAACGGCGTCTGCTCGGTGACGGTGTTGATCCGCTTGTAGAGGAAATAGGCGGTGGACCACGTCCGCTCGAAGTTGGTCGGGCTGTTCTGGTTGAGGAAGAAGTCGCGGTTCTCGGCGTAGTTGGTCGAGTGGGCGTCACCGAGCATGCCGAGCGCGTCGCTCTCGGGGATCGAGTAGCCGGCGGCCATCAGCTTGGCGACCTTCTGCCGGTTCTCCTGCGCCTTCAGATCCTGCATCCCGTCGAAGATGCCGCGGACGATCCCTTCCATGATCTCCGGGTTGTCCTTGGCGAAGTCGGCGCGGGCGAACCAGACGTCGGCGATCAGCTTGTTGGCCGTCGAGGTGGTCACCAGCATGCGGTTGCCGCGGGCCTTCTCCAGGTTGTAGATGTCGGGCGCCCAGCTCACGCAGCCGGCGATGTTCTTGTCGGCGTTGAACGCGGCGGCCGCCTGGAAGGCGTCCTGGGTGAACTTGAACTGCACCTCGGACGGCTGCACGCCGGCGTTGATCAGCGCGTTGAGGATGAAGAAGTGCGACGGCGAGTTCTGCGCCAGCACCACGGTCTTGCCGCGCAGGTCGGCGATGGTCTTGATGGTGTCGCGCACGACGATGCCGTCGCCGCCGTTCGACCAGTCGACCTGCTGGTAGACGCGCGGCATCACGCGCGAGTCCTTGCGCAGCCCCTCGAGGAAGAGCGGCACCATGTCGAGCGTCGCCCAGCCGACGTGGACGTTGCCGGCGGCGTAGGCGTCGCGCATGGCGATGGGATCGTCGATGAGGACGATCTCGACCTTGAAGTCCTTCCCGCCCGGCGCCTTCCACACCTTGCCCGGCTTGAAGCCGTTGTTGGCGTAGATGATCGGGCTCCAGCCGGCCCACACGTTGATCGCGAAGCGGACGGTGCGGTCCGCCATCGGCTTGTAGCTGGAGATGCCCTTGACCTCGGGCAGCCGCGACGCCGCCACGTAGTTGTATTCCTTGACCGTCGTGATGCCCGAGCTGTCGGGAGCTTCCGCGCCTCCCTTCATCTTGTTCATCTCGTCGGCCGTGAACTGCCCGCCCTGCGACTTCGGCCCGATCGCGCCGAAGCGATACAGCGCGAAGCCGACGAGGCCGAGCACCACGAGCAGGACGGCGACGTAAAACGCTGGTCGGGGCTGTCCGTTCGCCATTGATCGACGCTCCTAGCTGGTCTGCTTGTCCGCGGTCTTCTCACGCTCGGTCGCCGCGGGACCGAGATCCTTCGCCGTCTGCGCCACCGGCGTCGTTTCCGGCGACTTGAGGCCCAGCTCCACCTCGAAGTCGGTCAGCGCCTGCTCGGCGAGCTGGCCCTGCATGCGCTCCTCGGCCTGGATCTCCGCGATCCCCTTGTTCGAGAGATCGGCGGCGACGCGCACCTTGCCGCGGTTCTGATCGATCCGCTGCTGGATCACCTGCTCGATCTCGCCGAAGTCGGTGGTCAGGTTGACGTCGAAGGTCTCGGAGAGCTTGGCAATCTCCGCTTCCGCGGAGCTCATCTTCAGTTCGGCGTCGTACTTGGTGATCTTCTCGCGCAGCTCAATCAGCTTCTCGTTGGCGTGCTGGATCTTCTTGAGACTGTTGCCGTAGGCGGTCTCGTGCATCGAGAGCTGCCCCTCGTTGGTGGCGAGCTCCCCCTTCGCCTTCTGCAGCTCGAGCGCGAACTTGGCGGCGGTGGTCCGATCCCCGGCCTTCAGGTAGGCCTTGGTTTCCGCCTCGAGCTTCTGCACGTGCGACTTGTTGGCGTTGACCTGCCGCGTCACGCGCTCGACGAGGCCGCGGTACTGCTCGAGCCCGGTCCGCCCTTCCTTCAGCTGTTCCACCGATTGGTCGTACTCGTAGCGCATCTGCGCGATCGGGTCCGCTTCCCAGAAGAGGTTCGCCACCTTGTTGATCTGCGCGGCGAAGGCCGACCAGAGCTTGTGAAAAATCACGGGCCGTACTCCTTTTGAACGACGTTACTTCCTGGCAGGTTCCCGTTCCGCGCCGGTCGCCTCCGCCAGGATCTTTCCCTGATAGATACCGTCGAGCGCGGTGCGCAGTTCCGGACCGCTGCCGGCGCCGATGACGTCGCCGCCGACCTCTTTCAGGAACGCGAACTTGTCGGTGCCCGTGTCGAAGGCGACGAAGTAGACCTGCACGGCGTGGCCGCTGCGGTCCCAGATGTCGCGCGCCACCCCCTCGGGGTTGCGGCCGCGCGTGTTCTCGCCGTCGGTGACGACGAGCAGGTACTTGCGGAAGACGCCGGCGCGATAGAGATCGGGGCGCGCCTCGCGCATCGCGTCGCCGATCGCGGTGCCGCCGCCGGGCTCGGGCAGCTGCGCCAGCGCCTCGCGGATCGCCGTCCGATCGTACGGCTGGATCGCGCGCAGCGTGCGCACCGCGCTCGAGAAGCTGTAGAGGCCGATCTTGATGGGAAAGTCGGGACGCTTGGCGACGAAGGCGTCGGTGGCGTCGAGCATCGCCTCGAGCGACTCGCGCGCGACCAGGTACTTCGGGCGCGAGTCGCCCGGAGCGTGATCCTTCATCGAGCCGGAGGTGTCGACGAGAATCGCCACCGCGGCGCCGAGCCCTTCCTCGACTTCCGCCTGGTAGGGAGCGCTCGACTCGGCCTCGCGCGCGTCGGATGCGCGCCGGGAGCGGTCGCGGCGGCCGTTCGCGTCACAGGCCGCGACCAGCCCCGCGATCAGCAGGACGGCAGCCAGCCTGGGCCATACCGCCCGCCTGGCGCTCAGGCCATGTCTCATCCGTGTCAGGGGGGCAGTGTATCGTCCGCTCCCCCGGCGATCAAGCGACCCTCCGGCGAATGGCGCGCCTGCACCGGTGAATGGTGTCAACGCCGAATGCCAAATGCCGAATGCCGGATGCAGTCTTGGCGTTACCATGGCCGCAGGAGCGTCCCCATGCTCGAAATGCTGATTGCGGGCCTCGTCCTCCAGCAGCCGTCACCGTCGAACGCCCAGCCACAGACCGCGACGTCAGCCGCTGCCGCCGCGATTGCCGCGGCCGCGGCGCCGGCCGACTGCGTTCGGGCGCTGCAGGCGTTCGTGGGCAAGCGGCAGCAGGAGGTGCGGCCGCCCGAGGGGTTCACCGCGCAGCTGCTCCGCCAGGTCGAGACGGAGCGCGCGGCGCTCGCGAAGACCTGCATCGCCCGCTTTCCGGAAGACCAGCTGCCGGCGATGCAGCTGGGCGGGCTCTCGGAGCTCTACACCCAGGCGGGTGACCCGGAGCGCGCCCGCGCCGTGCTGGCCCGCGCGATGGCCGCGCCGCTGCCGCCGGCGGATCGCGGTAGCGTGCTGGCCACGGCGATCAACGTCACGCTGACCGAGCCGAAAGGGGACGAGCGGAACGCGCGGCTCGAGAAGATGATCGACGAGCTCGACGCGATCAAGGACGCGCCGTTCGACCAGGTGTTCCTGGCGCACCGGCGCCTGCTCGGCTACTACCGCGGCGACGACATCGACGCCGGGATCATCAAGCACGCGACGTGGATCGCGTCCGCCGCGAAGGCGTTCGCTCCCGCCGATCGCCAGAAGTACGGCCGCGACGTCCTGATGGCGCAGATCGACATGGCCGAAGCGCTCGCCGGGCAGGCGCAGAACGACGAGGCGCTGGCGCTGCTGCGGCGGGCGGGGAAGGAATGGAGCGACCTTCCGG
>Ga0207691_10003894_pt1 | contig 14495 bp, 12 predicted proteins | sample KBSM13metaG_FD_184327 | JGI IMG/M metagenome (GOLD analysis project Ga0207691, IMG submission 184327) | Miscanthus rhizosphere microbial communities from Kellogg Biological Station, Michigan, USA - KBS M1-3 metaG (SPAdes) (version 2) | ecosystem: Host-associated > Plants > Roots > Rhizosphere >... | reverse complement strand
AGCCGCGCCTTGACCGAATTGCCGTCGAACTGGACGAAGTCGGGCTTGATTCCGGCCTTGACCAGGATGTCCTCGATCCGCGGCGCCAGCGACGGATCGAGCTTGACCGTGACCTTGCCGCTCGACACCTGCACAGCGGGCGCCTCGCCGAACAGGTTCGGCAGCGTGTAGATCAGGCCGACGACGAGCGCGATCGCCATGATCGCGTACTTCCAGAGCGGATAGCGGTTCACTGCCGCTCCCTTCGGACGCGAACCAACGCGCGAACGGTCACTTGACCGTGCCCTTTGGCATCACCTGGACGACGGCCGAGCGCTGGACCTGGATCTCGACGCCGTTGGCGACCTCGACGCCGACAAAGGTATCGCCCATCTTCGAGACCTTGCCGAGAACGCCGCCCGAGGTGACGACCTCGTCGCCCTTGGCGAGCGCGTCGATCATCGCCTTGTGCTCCTTCTGTCGCTTCATCTGCGGCCGGATCATGACGAAATAGAGCACGACGAACATCAGCACCAGCGGCAGCATGCCGCCGAGCCCGCCGAGCGCGCCCATCGGGCCGTCGGCAGCGCCGGTGGCCGCCGGCGCGGATTGTGCGAAAGCTTGGGAAATGAACACGGTGGGGGTTCCTCTCACGGCGCGGCAGCAGGCGCCGGCCAAAACCTGCGAATTGTAAGACGCGGCGTCGCGGTCAGACGCCGGGCGCCACGGCGGCCTCGCGGGGCGGCGCCGGCACCGCCGCCGGGCGGGCGACGGGCGCGCCGACGAGGCGCAGCAGGGTGATCTCGGACGGCGCGCCGATCCGCTTCGGCGGCCCCCAGTACCCCGTGCCGCGGCTGGTGTAGACCCACATCCGACGCCAGCGATGCAGGCCGGCGGTAAACGGCTGCTGCAGGCGGACGAGGAAGTTCCAGGGCAGGAACTGGCCGCCGTGGGTGTGACCCGAGAGCTGCAGGTCGAAGCCCGCGCTTTCCGCCGCCGCGGCGCTGCGCGGCTGGTGCGCCAGCAGGATCTTCAGCGCCGCAGTGGTCGGGCTGCCGGCGAGCGCGGCGCTCGGATTGCTGGCCCGGACCCGGTCGAAGTGGCCGGCGCCAAAATCGGTGACGCCGGCGACGACCAGCGCCGCGTCGCCGCGCTCAACGACGACATGCTGGTTCATCAGCACGACGATGCCGAGCCGGCGCAGCTCGCGCACCCACGCCTCGGCGCCCGAGTAGTACTCGTGATTGCCGGTGACGAAGAAGCTGCCTTCGCGCGAGCGCAGACCGGCGAGCGGGGCGACGTCGTCGGCGAGGTCACGCACCGAGCCGTCGACCAGGTCGCCGGTGATGGCGACGACGTCGACCTCGAGGCGATTGACGGCATCGACGATCGCCTCGACGTACGGCCGCTTGATCGTCGGCCCGACGTGGACGTCGCTGATCTGGGCGATCGTGAAGCCGTCGAGCGCCGATGGCAGGCCGGCGACCGGGACGTCAACCCGGACGACGCGCGCGGTGCGGCGGGCGTTGACGAAGCCCCACAGGGTGACGAGGACGGAGGAGATGACGACGGCGCGTGCCGAAGGCTCGACCAGCGGCGCCAGGGCCAGCGTCCCGGGCCGGAGCGCGTCGAGCGCAACGATGACAAGCAGTGCCACGTCGCGCACGAAGGTGAGCACGAACAGCGACGAGAACAGGCCCATGCAGACCAGGCCGACCCAGGCGAGCTGGATGCCGAAGCGGCGGGCGCCCCCGCGACGCGCGCCGAGGCCGAGCGGCAACGTCAGGGCGGAGACCAGAAGGAGAAGCGCGAGCGCTGCGCCGCCGACGGGCGATCCCAGTGCCGGAACCAGGCGCCAGCCGACATAGGCGTGAAACAGCAGCGACAGGGCTTGAAGCGGCATCGTCGGCATCTGGGACCGGCAGGCGCACGTTCAATGCCGCCGCCGCGCTGTTTGTGTACCGGTCTCCGACCGGCGCGGGGCGCAACGCGCCTCGGGCAGGGACCCGCGCCCAGCCTCGGCTCGCCCGCGCCGGACCGGCTAAGCTCGTCGCCACAGCGGCCGGGCGATCGCCAAAGCAGTGCATGGCGAGGCGCGCGGCCCAGGAGACAAGCATGGAAGTGTCCTTCAGCAAGGAAGTGAAGTCCCTGCGCCTCGGCGCCGGCGAGACCTTCCATGGCGAAGGGATCCTCGCCGTCACCAAGGCGTTGCTTCAGTCGGGCGTCTCGTACGTCGGCGGCTACCAGGGCGCGCCGGTCTCGCACCTGCTCGACGTCATGGTCCAGGCCGAGCCCTATATGAAGGAGCTCGGCGTCCACGTCGAGGCATGCGCCAACGAGGCCTCGGCGGCAGCGATGCTCGGCGCCTCGATCCACTACCCGCTGCGCGGCGCGGTGACGTGGAAGTCGATCGTCGGCACCAATGTCGCCGCCGACGCGCTCTCGAACCTGGCGTCGCCGGGCGTCACCGGCGGCGCCCTGATCGTCGTCGGCGAGGACTACGGCGAAGGCGCGAGCGTGATCCAGGAGCGCACCCATGCCTATGCGCTGAAGTCATCGCTGCTGATGCTCGACCCGCGGCCCGAGCTCGGCAACATGGTGCGCATCGTCGAGCACGCGTTCCGCTTGTCCGAGGCCTCGAACATGCCGGCGATGCTCGAGCTGCGGATCCGCGCCTGCCACGTGCGCGGCTCGTTCGCCTGCAAGGACAACGTCTCGCCGCGCATCTCGACGCAGGCGACGATGGCCGAGCCGGCGCGCTTCGACTATGCGCGGCTGGCGCACCCGCCGGTGACCTTCGGCCACGAGAAGCTGAAGACCAACGAGCGAATTCCGGCGGCGCGCCGCTACATCGTCGAGCACGCGCTCAACGAGCACCACGCCGGCACGCAAGGCGACGTCGGCATCGTCGTCCAGGGCGGCCTCTACAACACCCTGGTGCGCGCCCTGCGGCAGCTCGGCCTGGCCGACGCGTTCGGCGCGAGCGAGCTGCCGCTGCTCGTCCTCAACGTCACCTACCCGATCGTTCCCGACGAGATCGTCGACTTCGCGGCGGACAAGCGCGCGGTCCTCGTCGTCGAGGAAGGCCAGCCGGAGTACATCGAGCGCGACATCCTGGCCGCGCTGCACCGCGCCGGCAGCTCGGCGACGCTGCACGGCAAGGACCTGCTGCAGCTGGCGGGAGAGTACACCGTCGAGGTGATGTCGGCCGGGCTGGCGAGCTTCGTCGAGCGCCACCTGCCGGGCCTCGACGTCAGCGCCGGGCGCGCCTGGCTCGCGGCCAATGCGGCCCGCCGAAGCGACGTCGCGACGCGGCTCGGCAAGGCGCTGCCCGCACGGCCGCCGGGCTTTTGCATCGGTTGCCCCGAACGGCCGGTGTTCGCCGCGCTCAAGCTGGCGCAGCAGGACGTCGGCCCGGTCCACATCGCCGCCGACATCGGCTGCCATGCGCTCGCGACCTTCGAGCCGTTCTCGTCGGGCCACTCGATCCTCGGCTACGGCATGAGCCTGGCGTCGAGCGCCGGGGTCGCGCCGATGATGAAGCGGCGCGTGCTGTCGATCATGGGCGACGGCGGCTTCTGGCACAACGGCCTGCTCACCGGCGTGCAGTCGTCGCTCTTCAACGGCGACGACTCGGTGCTGCTGATCATGAAGAACGGCTACACCTCCGCGACCGGCACGCAGGACATCATCTCGACCCCCGACGACGAGGCCAAGGCGCGCGCCCCGGACCGCCAGCAGAGCCTAGTCGACCGCAACACGACGATCGAGTCGACGCTGAAGGGTCTCGGCGTGCAATGGCTGCGCACCGTCCATACCTATCGCGTCGCCGAGATGAAGAAGACGCTGCGCGAAGCGTTCACGAGCGACTTCGCCGGCCTCAAGGTGATCATCGCCGAGGGCGAATGCCAGCTCGAGCGACAGCGCCGCGTGCGGCCGTGGATCGCCTCGCTGTTGAAGAAAGGCAAGCGCGTTGTCCGCGTCCGCTACGGCGTCGACGACGACGTCTGCACCGGCGACCACGCCTGCATCCGCCTCTCCGGCTGCCCGACGCTGACGCTCAAGGACAACCCCGATCCGCTCAAGCTCGACCCGGTCGCAACCGTGATCGACGGCTGCGTCGGCTGCGGCCTGTGCGGCGAGAACGCGCACGCGGCGACGCTTTGCCCCTCGTTTTATCGCGCCGAGATCGTCCAGAACCCGCGTTGGCACGAGCGGCTGGTGGCGTCGCTGCGACGCGCAACGCTGCGTGCGCTGCAACCGGCGTGAGCGACGCGCGGTCGGGCAATGAGCAAGCCATGAGCAGCGCGATCCAGCCGATCACGATCCTCGTCACCGCGCTCGGCGGCGAAGGCGGCGGCGTGCTCGCCGAGTGGCTGGTCGACACCGCGGTGCGATCGGGGCACAGCGCGCAGAGCACGTCGATCCCGGGCGTGGCGCAACGCACCGGGGCGACGACGTATTACGTCGAGGTCTTCCCGGTCGCCGACGCCGAGCTCGGCGGGAAGAAGCCCGTCTTCAGCCTCAACCCGGTCGCCGGCGCGATCGACCTGCTCGCCTCGTCCGAGCTGCTCGAGACCGCGCGCCAGATCGGCGCCGGCATGACGACCCGCGAGCGCAGCCACGTCATCAGCTCGACCAGCCGCAGCCTGACGACGGCCGAGAAGATGCCGCTCGGTGACGGCAGGACGGCGAACGCCGACCTGCTGGCGCTCGTCCGCGAGCACAGCCGCGAGTCGCAGGTGTTCGACATGGCCCGGATCGCGCGCGAGAGCGGCACGGTGATCAGTGCGGTGCTGTTCGGCGCCATCGCCGCGAGCGACGTTCTGCCTTTGCCGCGCGCGGCGTGCGAGGAGACGATCCGCGAGTCCGACAAGGGCGTCGCCGCGAGCCTGCGCGGCTTCGCAGCGGCGTTCGACATCGTCTCGGCGATGCGCGCCGAGCGGCGCGCCGTCGATGCTGCCGTGGCCGCGGCGAGCGTCGACGTTCCATCGGCGGCGAGCGACGTGCGCACCGGAGTCGCTCGGCGCGCGAGCAACGCCGGCGCCGACGCCGCCATCGCCGCCTTCCCGGAAGACGTTCGCGAGCTCGTTGCCCTCGGCCACGCCCGCCTCGTCGACTACCAGGATCGTCGATACGCGGGCGTGTACCTCGATCGGCTCGGCGCCATCCGAGCCGCCGAGCAAATCGGCGATCCGGATGGCGCCAACGGTCACGCGACTACGCGCGCCGCCGCGCGTTGGCTCGCGCTGTGGATGGCATTCGACGACGTCGTCCGGGTGGCCGACCTGAAGACGCGCTCGACGCGCTTCGCTCGCGTCGAGCGCGAGGTCAAGGCCGAGCGCGGCGACGTGATCACGATCGTCGATCACTTCAAGCCCGGGGTCGCCGAGCTCGCCGGCCTACTGCCGCGTCGCCTCGCCGCCGCACTCGTTCGCTGGGACCGCAGCCGCGTCGCCCGCGGCCGCGAAGCATTCGCGCTGCCGCTCAAGATCCGCACCGACACCGTGCTCGGATTCCTGCTCCTGCGCGCCCTGGCGGCGATGCGCGCGCTGCGCCGGCACGGCAGCCGTTTCGCCGCCGAGCAGGCGGCGATCGAGCGCTGGCTCGACGGCATCGCCGCCGCAGCGCAGCGCCACACCGGCCTCGGCACCGAGATCGCCGAGTGCGGCCGGCTGATCAAGGGCTACGGCGCGACCAACGAGCGCGGCAAGGAGAACCTGCTGCACGTGCTCGACCATTTCGCCGTCGCGAGCCGCTTCGCGAACGACGACGAGCGCGCCGCGGCGATCCGCGCCGCCCGCGTCGCCGCGCTCGCCGACGAGTCGGGCCTCGCGCTCGACCAGGCGCTGCTGCGTCACGGCGCGCCGGCGCGGCCGGTCAAGGCGCAACCGATCCGCTGGGTGTCGCAACGGCCGGGCCGTCCGGTCGAGGCCGCAGCGCGCTCGTCGGAGCCGGCGCCATGACGCGTGATGCGATCGAGGTCGACGCGTCGCCCATCGGCCATGACTTCGCCGCGCCGCCCGAACGATGGCGCATGCAGGGAAGATCACCATCGCCGCGGCGCTCGCGCGGTACTACGCTCGCCGCATGACGTGCCTTTCAACGACCACGAGGAGACCATGACCCACGCCCTGCTCGCTTCCTTCATCACGCCGCGCCGGCTGCATCTCGTCGTCGCCGCGGCGTTGGCGTCGATCGCGGCGCAGCCTGCGCTCGCGCAGGACAAGCCGGTCGCGCTCAAGCTCTCGAGCTGGGTGCCGGCGCAGCATCCGCTCAACCCGGCGCTGATCGCCTGGGCGGCCGACATCACCAAGGCGTCGAACGGAACGATCACGGCGACGCTCTTCCCGTCCGAGCAGCTCGGCAAGGCGGTCGACCACTACGACATGGCCAAGGACGGCATCGCCGACTTCGCCTACGTCAACCCGGGCTACCAGCCCGGGCGCTTTCCGGTGATCGCCGGCGCCGGCCTGCCGTTCATCTTCGCCAACGGCAAGAGCGGCTCGGCGGCGATCGACGCCTGGTATCGCGCCTATGCAGCCAAGGAGATGAAGGACGTCAAGTTCTGCTTCGCCTTCATCCACGATCCCGGAACCTTCCACGGCAAGAAGAAGCTGCTCGCACCTGGCGACGTCAAGGGCATGAAGGTGCGGCCGGCGACGAGCACGATCGGCCAGATGGTCGTGCTGCTCGGCGGCACCAACGTCCAGGCGTCGGCGCCGGAAGCGCGCGACATGCTCGAGCGCGGCGTCGCCGACGCGATCACGTTTCCGTGGGGCTCGATCAGCCTGTTCGGCATCGACAAGGTCGTCACCGAGCACATGGACGCGCCGCTCTACACGACGCCGTTCGTCTGGGCCATGAACAAGGACAAGTACGAGTCGATGTCGGCGGCGCAGAAGAAGGTGATCGACGACCATTGCACGACCGAATGGGCCGAGAAGGTCGCCGCGCCCTGGGCCGACTTCGAGTTCGCCGGCCGTGCCAAGCTCGCCGGCCTGCCCGGCCACACCTCGTACAAGCTGACACCCGAGCAGCTCGACGCCTGGAAGAAGGCGGTCGCGCCGACCGAGGCGACGTGGGCCGAAGGAGCGACCAAGGCCGGCAACGATCCGAAGCAGGTCATGGACTCGCTCAAGAGCACGGTCGCCAAATACAAGGCGGGCCTGTAGAGCGACCGCCGTGACGGCGGCGACCGCGCCGGCGCCGGGCCGCCGGCGCCACTTCATGGATCGCATCATCGATGCGATCGAGTGGTGCGCCGCGACCTTCGTCGGCATCGTCGCGGCCAATATCTTCCTCGCCGTCGTCCTGCGCAAGTTCTTCGCCTGGCAGATTCCCGACAGCTACGACATCGGCAAGATGCTGCTCGGGACGCTGATCTTCTGGGGCATCGCCGCGACCAGCTACCGCGGCAGTCATATCACCGTCGACCTGCTCTGGACCGCGGCGAGCGTGAAGTGGAAGCGGCGCATCGACGTCTTCGCGACGACGGTGCTTCTCTTCGTCGTCGCGGTGCAGACGATCATGCTGTTCGACAAGGTGCGCGCGACCTTCGTCGATCACGTCCTCACCTACGACCTCAACATCCCGACCTGGCCGTTCTATGCCGTCGCCTGGCTCGGCGACGCCTCGGCGGTGGTACTGATCGCGATCCGCACCTACCGGCTCGTGTTCCATCCCGAGGACCTGGTCGAGGCGAGCGAAGCGAAGGTCGTCGAGTGAGCGCGGCGTCGCGATGAGCAACGACGTCATCGCCTTCATCGGCTTCGTCGCCTTGTTCGTGCTGATGATGCTGCGCGTGCCGGTCGGCATGGCGATGGGGCTGGTCGGCGTCACCGGCTACAGCGTCATCGTCGGCCCCGGCCCGGCGCTGAAGCTGGTCGGCCAGACGTCCCTGCGAACGGTCACCGACTACACCTTCGGCGTGATCCCGATGTTCATGCTGATGGGCGCGTTCGTCTCCGCGTCGGGCCTCTCGCGAGAGATGTTCAAGGCCGCCGACGCCTTCCTCGGTCACCTGCGCGGCGGCCTCGGCATCGCCACCGTCGTCGCCTGCGGCGGCTTCGCGGCGATCTGCGGCTCGTCGGTCGCGACCGCGGCGACGTTCTCGACCGTCGCCTATCCCGAGATGCGGCGCTTCGGCTACCCGCAGTCGTTCTCGACCGGCGTGATCGCCGCCGGCGGCACGCTCGGCGCGATGCTGCCGCCTTCGACCGTGCTCGCGGTCTACGCCATCCTCACCCAGCAGGACATCGGCAAGCTGTTCATGGCCGGCGTGCTGCCGGGGCTGCTGGCGATGCTGATGTACGTGCTGACGATCGCCGCCATCGTCCGCATCCGGCCACGTTTTTTGCCTGCCGGCCAGGCGAAGCCGTGGCGCGAGCGAGTTCTCGCGATGCGGTTGGTCTGGGCGCCGCTGGTGCTGTTCGTGTTTGTCATCGGCGGCCTCTACGGCGGCTTCTTCACGCCGACCGAAGCCGGAGGGGTCGGCGCGAGCGGCGCGTTCCTGCTCGGCGTGCTGCGCAAGAAGCTCGACCGCGCCAACACCCGCGAGGCGCTGCTGCAGGCGACGCGCACCGCGGCGGCGGTGTTCACGGTCCTGATCGGCGCGCTCCTGTTCGGCTACTTCCTGACCATCACGCAGACGCCGCAGAAGCTGACCGAGTTCCTGACCGGGCTCGGCGTCGGCCGCTACGGCGTGCTGGCGCTGATCATGGTCATGTACCTCGTCCTCGGCTGTCTGATGGACGCGATGGCGATGATCATCCTGACGGTGCCGATCATCTTTCCGGTCGTCACCGCGCTCGGCTTCGATCCGATCTGGTTCGGCGTGATCATCGTCATGACGGTCGAGCTCGGCCTGATCCATCCGCCGGTGGGGATGAACGTGTTCGTGATCAAGAGCGTCGTCAAGGACGTCAGCTTCACGACCATCTTCAAGGGCGTGCTGCCGTTCGTCGCCACCGACATCGTGCGGCTCGTGATCCTGATCGCCTTTCCGGTGATCGCCCTCTGGCTGCCGTCGCGCATGGGCTGAACGCGTCGCGTATGGCGCACGCATGCATCGCGCCATTGCTAGACGCGGCCTGCCTTGCCACAATGGGCCGGGGTTCGCCGTCGGCGGCCGCCCATTACAACGAGGAGACATCCATGCTTCAGATTCGCGCGTTCGTCGCGCTCGTCGCGCTCTGCGCGGCCGGCGCCGCAGTCGCCCAGCAGCCACCGGCCGAAGAGCCGGGCTGGGCCAAGGGCCGGCCCAAGACCGATACCGCCATGAAGATGGCGCCCGTGCCGGCGTTTCCGGTGCCGACCGCGGCCGACCAGCTGCCGACCAAGAAATTCAAGCTTCCGCCCGGGTTCAAGGTCGAGACCTGGGCCTCCGGCGTTCTCGACGCGCGCGAGATCCGCGAAGGCCCCAAGGGCACGATCATCGTGAGCACCCTGTTCGTCGCCAACAAGGTCTACGCCTTTCCTCCCGGCAAGCGCGAGCCCAAGGTGATCATCGACAAGCTGCCGATGGCGACCGGCATCGCCTTCGACAGCAAGGGCAACCTGTACGTCGGCACGAACACCAAGATCTACCGCTACGACAACATCGAGGACAACCTCGACAAGCCGGGCGAGGGCAAGGTGATCTACGACAAGCTTCCCGGCGGCGGCGACCACAGCTGGAAGTACTTCCGCATCAAGGACGACAAGCTCTACTTCAATATCGGCGCGCCGTGCAACATCTGCGATCCGGGCGAGTTCGCCAAGATCTACCGCATGAACCTCGACGGCACCGGCGTCGAGACGCTCGCCTCGGGGGTTCGCAACACCGTCGGCTTCGACTTCGATCCCAAGACGGGCAACCTCTGGTTCACCGACAACGGTCGCGACTGGCTGAGCGAGGAGATCCCGAACGACGAGCTCAACCAGCTCACGCAGCCCGGCAAGCAGCACTTCGGCTATCCGTACTGCCACCAGGGCAACATCCCCGATCCGGAATTCGGCTGGGGCAAGTCGTGCGACGACTACGTCAAGCCGGCCGCACTGCTCGGGCCGCACGCCGGCTCGCTCGGCCTGAAGTTCTATACCGGCAAGATGTTCCCGGCCAAGTACCAGGGAGCGATGTTCATCGCCCGCCATGGCCCGTGGAACCGGACCAAGAAGTACTCCGACGTCTCGGTCGCCTGGCCCGACGGCAAGGGCGGCGCGAAGGTCGAGCCGTTCATGACCGGCTTCGTCGAGAACAACGCCTACCTCGGCCGGCCGGTCGACTTCCATGTCATGAAGGATGGGTCGCTCCTCGTCAGCGACGACCATGCCGGAGCGATCTACCGCATCAGCTACGGCAAGTGAGGTCGCGTTCGCCGCGCATCACGATCGCCGCGGGCGCGTGATGCCGCGGCGGCGCCGTTCGCTCCTCGCCCTCGCCGGTGTCGCCGCGGCCTTGCTCGCGTGCGGTGCCGCCGCTCAGCCCGGCGGCTCGGCCGCGCCGGGCGCCAAGCCCGGCGGCTCGCGTGCCGCGAAGCCTGCGGCGTCGCGTCCGGCCGCATCGGCACCCGCCAACGCGGGCGGGGGCGCGGCCGCGTACGCGCAGCGCTTCGCGTCGCTGTGCGCCGCGTGTCATGGCGCCAACGGCCGAAGCGACATCCCCGGCACGCCTTCGCTCGCCGGCCAGCACGGCTTCTACGCCATCACGCAGCTCTTCCTGTTTCGCGAGGGTCGGCGCAGCAACGAAGCGATGACGGCGGTCGCCAAGACGATGAAGGACGACGACCTGCGCGGCTTCGCTGCGGTCATCGACACGTTGCCGCCAGCGGCGCCCGTGCCCGCCACGACGCCGCCGGACCCGGTGCGGATGGCCAAGGCCCGCGAGCTCGCGCGCCAGCACAAGTGCGTGTTCTGCCACGGCGACGACCTGGCCGGCGGCCAGCAGGTGCCGCGCATCGGCGGACAACGCGAGGAGTATTTGCGCGAGAGCCTGCGCGGCTTCAAGTCGGGGCAGCGGCCCGGCTACACGCAGGCCATGATCGAAGCGGTCAGCCAGGTCTCCGTCGAGGACCTCGACCTCCTCGCCTATTACGCGGCGCGCTTTCCGGTGACGAGCGGGGCCGATGCGGCCGCGAGCGCGCCGCCAGCAGCGGCGCCGTCGAAACGCTGAACATCTCGCGCGCGGATGGGGCGAGGGTTGCCCGCAGCCGCGAAGCTCAGCGGGCGCGCAGCTCGGCGTGCAGCGTGCGGATCAGGCTGGCCATCGAGGCATCGAAGAACTCGCGGTTGTCGGCGTCGTCGCCGGCGAATTCCTGCCGGGACGCGCCGAGGTCGATGGCTTTGTGCACCTCCTCGAGCGCGAAGCCGCCGCCGTTCTTCTCGAGCAGGTCGTTGACCTGCTGGCGGATGCCGCGGATCAGCGCGGCGACGCGCTCGATGTAGCCCTTGCCGCGCAGGACTTCGCCGTGGCCGGGGACGACGAGCACGGGGTCGAGCGCGGCGAGACGATCGAGCGTGCCGATCCACTCGCCGGGATAGCCCGCGAACGCATACGGCACCGGATGATCGACGAGATCGCCGGCGACGAGGATTCGCTCGGTCGGCAGCCAGGCGACGACGTCGCCGCCGGTGTTGCCGCGGCCGAGGTGCTTGAGCTCGACGACGCGGCCGCCGAGGTCGATTCGCAGGCCCGCCTCGAAGGTGACGGTCGGCGCCTCGACGACGATTGTGGTGAACTCGCGCCGTGCCGCTTCGAGCCTTGCCAGCGAGGCCGCCGCCTTGGCGCGGGCCGCGGCGTCGACCGGCTTGCCCGTGTCGTCGACGCCGCTCTCGGCGCTCAGGCGCAGCGCCTCGCGCTGGCGCGCGAACGTCGAATCGGTCGCGATGAAGCGGCGCACGTATGACGTCACGCGCGCGCCGACCATGCGGCGCGTTTCCTCGTGTCCGACCACGTCGGCGCCGGGCCATGCGAGCCGGTAGCGCTGGTTGCCGCCGACGTGATCGTTGTGCCAGTGCGTGTTCAGCACCCAGCGCACCGGCCTGTCGGTCCATCGGCGGATCTGGGCGATGTCGGCATCGGCGCTCGACGGCAGGTAGCAGGTGTCGATGACGAGCACCTCGCGGTCGCCGATGACGACGGTGGTGTTGCCGTCGGGAAAGTCGTCGGTCGGGTCGGCGTGGCGGATCGTGTAGATGCCGGGGGCGAGCTCTCGGACCTGGCGCTCGCGCGTGTTGACGGTGTCGGCCTGCGCAGACGAGACGACGGCGAGCGCCGAACTGGCGGCGACGGCCCAGCGCCGCAGGCACCTCGGCACGGGACTAGATCCAGCCCGCCGCAGAGAGCTCGTCCTTGAGATACGCATAGTAGATGGGCGCGGCGATCAAGCCGGCGATTCCGAACGCTGCTTCCATGACCAGCATCGCGAGCAGCAGCTCCCAGGCCCGGGCCTGGATCTGGGTCCCCACCAGCCGCGCATTGAGGAAGTACTCGAGCTTGTGGATCACGATCAGGTAGACAAGCGATCCGAGCGCGACGAACGGCGAGACGCTGAGGCTGACGACGACGACGACGACGTTCGAGATCAGGTTGCCGAAGACCGGGATCAGGCCGGCGACGAAGGTCACCGCGATCATGGTCTTGACCAGCGGCAGCTGGATGCCGAGAAGCGGCAGCACGATCGCCAGGTAGAAGGCGGTCAGCGCGGCGTTCACCGCGGCGATCCGCACCTGCGCGAAGACGACCAGCCTGAACGCTTCGCCGAAGCGGGTGGCTCGATTGGCGAGCGCCTGCGCGAGCGGCTGATAGTCGCGCGGCGGGTCGGCCTGGCGCAGGGCGATCAGCGCGCCGATGACCATGCCGATGACGATCCGCACGAGGATCCTCGTTCCTTCCTGGCCGAACGTCTGGACCGCGGCGAGGTGCTCCTTCAGCCACGCGACGATGCTGCTCTGCAGCCCGTCCGCATCGGTCGGCAGCGAGTGGACGAGCCATGCCGGCAGCAGGCCGCTCCAGCTCTGGATGACCTCGGCCGACTTCTTCAGCAGGAGGACATAGCCGCCGGTGTCGCTGCGGAAGAACAGCATGCTGGCGAAGGTCGCCAGGCTCAGCAAGCCGACGACGACCACGGCGATAAAGGTCACCGCCAGGACCCTCGCCCTGCGCTCGCGCACGAAGAGCAAGCGCGAGCTCTGCAGGTGGACGAGCTCGAAGACCAGCAGGCCGGCGAGCAGCGCCGGCAGGAGATCGAAGCGGAGGACGAACCAGAGCAGCGCGACGGCGATCAGCCACGCCCCGACGACGAAATTGCGCTTCGGCTCGTTGATCGCGAGGTCCATGAGTTCGCTCGTGAGAACTTCGGCTGCCCTGCCTCGCCGCGGGGCGATGACGCAGGTCGAGTGTAGCGATCAGCGTCCGGTGAAAGGCCTGGCGTACGATGACGAGACCGCTCGAAGGGACCTTTGCCATGACCCGTCTCCTGTGCCTCTTCGCCCTTGCCGTGTCGTCGCTCCTCGCCGGCTGCGTCGTCGCTCCGTACCCCTACCCGTACACGACGACCACGGTCTCGAGTCCGCCGAGCTTCGACCGGTCGTGGGACGCCGCGCTCGGCGCCGCCGCCGATGCCGGCGTGCAGATCACGAACGCAGACCGCGCCACCGGCCGCATCACCGGCGTCAAGGCCGGCGCGGCCGTGACCATCGATCTCCGGCCCCAGGCCGACAACACCCTGCAGGTGATCTTCTCCGCGCCGGATTCGAAGGAGAGCAACCCGACGCTCGGCGATCGCTGGCAGAGCGCCTACCAGCGGCGCATGGGACGCTGACCCCTTTCGCTCAGCCGACGACGAGCGATCCGAGGGCGATCAGCCCGAGCCCGAGCGCCGCGAGCGCATCGCCGGCGATCAGCCCGCCGCCGAAGAGCGACGTGCTCGTCATGTCCGAGGGCAGCTCGCCGTCGTCGCCGGGCGCGCCGCGCTTCTTGCGGCGGGCGGCGCGCGCGTCGAGAAGACTCGCAACGACGCCGCCGGCGCCGAGCCAGAGCGACGTCGCGAGGTTGACGAAGCCGCCGAACGAGAGCGCATACGGCGACGAGAGCACGGTCGAGTCGAGGACGAAGTCGACGGCGCCGCCGGTTGGCGTCTTCCGGTAGCTCTGCCAGCGCTCGCTCGCGAACCAGAGCTTGCGGACGAGCTCGATCAGGAGCCCGGTGGCGACGCCGATCCAGATCGCCGTTCGCTGGTACGGCTTGTCGTCGGTGAGGCTCTTCAGGATGCCGACGAACTTGAAGGTCATCGCCGCGTTCCATTGCGCCGGCTGCTGGCCCTCGCTCATCACCGTCTGGTCGAGCAGCAGCACCGGATAGGCGGCCATGAACAGGCGCGCGAAGCCGACCGCGAGCAGCGCGCCGACGAAGATGCCCGCCGCTTGATAGCGGAACTGCATGACTCGGTTGGTTCCGAGGCGCGAGCCGGTCGAGCGGTCTTGCTGCATGTCGCAGGCGACGCTGGTCGAGACGAGCAGGACGGTGCCGGCCATCA
>Ga0207691_10003889_pt1 | contig 14502 bp, 12 predicted proteins | sample KBSM13metaG_FD_184327 | JGI IMG/M metagenome (GOLD analysis project Ga0207691, IMG submission 184327) | Miscanthus rhizosphere microbial communities from Kellogg Biological Station, Michigan, USA - KBS M1-3 metaG (SPAdes) (version 2) | ecosystem: Host-associated > Plants > Roots > Rhizosphere >... | reverse complement strand
GCTCGACTGCGCGAAGCTCACGCGCGCGTTGCCGATGGTGTACGACGGCGCGTACGCCGTGTTGCGGTCGTTCGCGTAGAGTCGGCCGACGTACTGCGCCTCGAGGGCGGCGCCGAATCCGTAGAATCCGCCGGGCGTCCACGCGAGGACCCCGTAGGCCTGTTGCGGCGGAACACCCGGCAGGCGCGCGCCTGCGGGTACCTCGACGGGCGGCAAGCCCGTGACGAACGCATCGACGAACGTGGCGTTGAGATACGAATAATTGGCGTGCGCCGTGAACCCGCTGCCCAGGTCGGCATCCCAGGCCGCCTCGAATCCGCGACGGCGCGTCTTCCCCGCATTGCGGTACGTCGTGCGCCCGCCGGTGGCCGTGTCGACCACGATCTCCTGGTCGGTGTCGGCAGCGAAGACCGCGACGTTGAGGCGTTGCTTCGGCGTGGGCAGCCACTTGAGTCCGACTTCGAGCGACGTCGAAGTGGCCGGATCGAGTGCCAGGTTGAGGCCGGCGCCCACCGGGCGGTATGCGAGCTCCGCGAACGTCGGCGTCTCGAACCCCTGGCCGTAGCTCACGTAGGCGTTCAGCGTGTCGGTGGCGTGCCAGACGATGCCGGCGATCGGGCTCGTGTTGGTGTACGTGCGTGCGCCGCTGTCGTCGGGGTTCGGACCAACGACGTAGTGATCGTCCGAATCGTATTTCACGCGGCTCGTGCGCACGCCACCCGTGAGCGACAGCCACGGCAGCACGTGCCAGGTGAGCTCGGCGTAAGCGTCGACGCTGCCCACGGTATCGTCCTCGTCGCGGCGCAGCGCGCCCTGCTGGCCGTTGTTGTTGACGAATCCCTGCCGCTTCTCGCGCAGGCGATCGGTGTCCGCGCCAACGGAGAACACCCACGGCGCGCCAGCCCAGTTGCCGCGCAGGATGAAGCGCGCACCGAGGCCGCCGTAATCGCGATCGAGGTTGACCACGCCTCCCGACGACGTCGGGCCGACGCCGCTCAACGCGAGATACTGGCCGACCTGTCGCGTGCCGCCGTATCCCGTCACGCGCACCATCGCGTCGGTCGTGAGGTCCTGCTCGACGGCGATGCCGCCTTGCAGCTGGTTGACCGTCTTGCGCGTGTTGAACAGGAGTGCGACGGGATCGGCCTGGCGTGGATCCGACTCGACTTGCGCCTGCGTGAGCCCGAGCGGGTCCTGCGTATCCGGTTGATGCTGCGAGCTGCCGATCACGGTGACGCGCGTCCCGTCCGTTGGGGCTACGACGAGCTTCGCGTTCACGATGTCGCGCTGCGCGGCGGAGTGCTCGCGGTAGCCATCGGTGTCGAACCGGTTCGCCGCGACGACATAGCCGACGGGCCCCGCGATCCCGCTCGCCTTGAGACCCGCGTTGTACGTGCGAAAGCTGCCGAGGCTCACGGTCCCTTCGACCACGGGCGACGTCGCGGGATCCTCCGTGAACACCGAGATCACGCCGCCGGACGCGTTGCCGTACAACGTGGAGAAAGGCCCGCGCAGCACCTCGATGCTCTTCGCCGAGAGCAGGCTGAAGCTTCCGGTCTGGCCCTGGCCGTCGGGCATGGTCGCGGGAATGAAGTCCTGGTACAGGCGGACGCCGCGCACGCCGAACGTTGCGCGCGCACCGTAGCCGCGCGAGCTGATCTGCAGGTCCTGCGCGTAGTTGTTGCGGTTGGCCGCAAAGACGCCGGGCACGCGGACGAGGGGCTCGGAAAGGTTGATCGCAGGCTGCCCGTCGCGGATCGTGCTGCCGTCGATCACGTCGATCGACGCCGGGACGTCGAAGCTGCGCTCGGCGCGCCGCGTGGCCGTGACGACCACCGGATCGAGTGTCGCGGGCGCAGGATCGCTCTGTGCCTGCGCGAGGCTCGCGAGGGCGCCGGTGCCGAGCAACATCCAGCATTGCGGTCGGGTCATCATGGGTTGGGGCAACGCACGTGTAGCATAATCGACACCATGCGCAACCTGCTGCTGACATTGTGTCTCGCCACGTTCCTGGCGTGGGCGGCATTCGCGATGGCGGCGACGGCCTATGTTCCGAACGAAGGGTCCGCGACGATCTCCGTGATCGACACGACGACGGACAAGGTGACGGACACGCTGCGGTTCGGCAAGAAGCCACGCGGCATCGCGATCTCGGCCGACGGCACGCGCCTGTACCTGTCCGATCAATCGGGCGCGCTCGTGGTGGTCGATACGGCCAGGCGTCAGGTCGTCGCCACCGTTCCCCTCGGCGAGTCGCCGGAGGCGATCTATCTCTCGCCCGACGGCAAGTGGCTGTCGGCTGCGATCGAGGAGAACGACAGCGTGGCGATCGTCGACACGACGACGCTCAAGGTCGACCGGCGCTTCAGGATGAAGGGCAAGAATCCGGAGCACGCGGTGTGGAGCCCGGACGGCAAGTGGCTCTACGTGAGTGCGGAGGAAGCAGACTCGGTCGACATCGTCGACGTTGCGAAAGGCGAGGTCGTCAAGTCGGTGAAGGTGGGCGACCGACCGCGCGGCATCGCCTTCCTGCCGGACGGAACGCGCGCGTACGTTGCCGCCGAGAACGCGGACACGGTGAACGTATTCGACACCGCGAGACATGAAGTCATCACCCGCATCAAGGCCGGCGCACGCAGCAACGGCATCGTCGCGCACCCCGACGGCCATCGCATATTCGTCACGTCCGGTGGCAAGGGCACGGTCCAGGTCATCGACACCGCGACCAACACCATCGTCAAGGAAATTCCCGTCGGCCGGCGCCCCTGGAATATGGCGCTGACGCCGGACGGCAAGAAGCTCTACGTCGCGGCCGGCCGTTCCAACGCGGTCGCGGTGATCGACACCGTCACTTACGCGAAGGTCGCGGAAATCCCCGTCGGCGAATTGCCATGGGGCGTCGCAATCCGCTGACCTGCTGCGTTTGCGTGGCCTCGCTGTCGTTGTCGACGGCGGCCGCGCGCGCGCAGGACCTGACGGTCGACGTCGTGGGCACGACCCCGCTGCCCGGCCTCGACGTGCCGCTCGGACAGTCGCCCTACAACGTGCAATCGTTTCCGTCGCGCATGATCTCGCGCGACCGCCAGACGGGCGTTGCGCCGTTCCTCGAGTGGAATGCGAACAGCATCACGCTCGGGTCGCCGAGCGGCAACGACTTCCAGCCCGACGTGAGCTTTCGCGGTTTCGCCGCGTCGCCGCTGCTGGGCACGCCGCAGGGACTGTCCGTCTTCCAGGACGGCGTGCGCATCAACGAGGCCTTCGCGGACGTGGTCAACTGGGACCTGCTGCCGCAAAACGCGATTGCGTCGATGCAGCTCCTGCCGGGATCGAATCCCGTCTTCGGGCTCAACACGCTCGGGGGTGCGCTCACGCTTTCGATGAAGGACGGCTTTCGCAATGCGGGCGTTGGCGCGCAGGTTTCGGGCGGATCGTTCGGACGCGCATTCGCGGCCGCGGATGCCGGCGGCAGCAGCGACTCGCTGGCAGGCTTCGTCGCGGGCGAGGCGATCTACGACGGCGGGTGGCGCGAGCATTCGCAGACGCGCATCGGGCGCTTGTACGCGCGCGCGGACTGGCACGACGGCCCGAGCGAGGCCAACCTCGCCGTGACTGCAGCCGACACCCGCTTGAGCGGCACGCAGGCGCTTCCCCTGTCGATGCTCGATCAACCGAAGCAGCCGTACACGTGGCCCGACACGACCACGAATCGCCTGGGATTCGCGAGCTCGACGCTGCGCCATCGCCTCGACAACGGCGTGGACCTTGCCGTGAACGCGTACGCGCGCAGCCTCACGACGTCCTCGATCAACAGCAACGTCAACGGCGACTACGACCCGCCGGAGTCGTCGTCCGAAGGCTTCAACGTCCAGTCGGACGCGACCACGCGCTCGTTCGGCGCGGCGTTCCAGGCGAGCGGGCGCGTCGAGTGGTTGGGAACGCATCAATGGGCGATCGGCGGCTCGTTCGACGGCGGCGCCACCGACTTCAGGCAATCGCAGCAGGCGGCGATGTTCGTCGACGACCGGCAGGCCATCGGAACGGGGCCGTTCGACCTCGACACCGACGTCGCGACGACGACGCGCTATTACGGCCTCTACGCAAGCGACACGGTGCTGCTCGGCGGCCAGTGGGCGGTGCTGCTGGCCGGCCGCTACAACTACGCGCGCGTCGTGACCGAGGACCGCAGCGGCGACGATCCGGACGTCAACGGCGCGCACACCTATCGCAGGTTCAACCCGGCAGTGGGTGCAACCTGGCAGCCGTCGCCTCGCCTCAACGTGTTCGGCAGCGTGAGCCGCGGCATGCGCGTGCCGACGCCCGTCGAGCTCACGTGCGCAGACCCGGCCGCGCCGTGCACGCTCCCGAACATCTTCGTCGCCGACCCGCCGCTCGCCGCCGTGCTCGCGACCACGTACGAAGCGGGCGTGCGCGGCACCTTTGGGTCGAGCGCGTACTACAGCCTCGCCGCGTATCGCACGGAGCTGTCCAACGACATTCAGTTCATCAGCGCGGGAAGCGGCGCGGTCAATGCGGGCTACTTCGCAAACGTCGGCAGCACGCGCAGGCAGGGGATCGAGGCGACGCTCGGCGCCGCGCTCGGCGAATGGTCCGTCGTCGCCCGCTATGCGCTGCTCGACGCGACGTTTCAGAGCGGGTTCGTCGAGAACAGCCCCAACAACTCGTCCGCGGGTCCGGACGGCAACATCGCCGTGCAACCGGGCGATCGCATGCCCGGATTGCCGCGCCATACGTTCCGCACGCGCGCCGACTGGATGCGGGGTCCCTTCGCTGCGGCGCTCTCCGTTCTGGCGGCAAGCTCGCAGTACGCGCGCGGCGACGAGAACAACGGCGACAGCAACGGTCCTGTGCCGGGCTATGCGATCGTCGCGCTGGAAGGATCGTGGCAGTTTGCGCGCGACTGGCAGGTGTTCGCGAGGATCGACAACCTGTTCGACCGCACGTACCAGAACTTCGGTATCCTCGGGTCCAACTATTTTCGAGGCCCGGGCAACACCTTCGACGCCTCGCTCGCCGGGCCCGAGCAGTTCCGCTCGCCGGGCGCACCATTCGGCGCGTGGGTGGGCATCCGGTATCGATTGGATCGTCCGACATGAATTGCACGCGCCGTCGATTGCTTGGCTACGCCGCCGCCGGCGCCGGGCTGTCGCTCGTGCCGCGCGCGTGGACCGGCACCGCGGCGCAAGCGATCGAAGGATGCGCGACGCAAGGCGCGTTCACGATCCCGCTCGCGGCCTCGGGCGAGCGCGTCGCGCTGGGCACGGAAACGCTCGCGCTGCGCGCCACGTCGCACCACGATGCGCTCGCGTTCGTTGCAGGCGGCGTGCGCAATCCGGCGCTCGTTGCGGCGGCGGGCATGACGGCGTCCGTCGATCTCGTGAACGCGCTGGGCGAGCCCACGACGGTGCACTGGCACGGACTGTCCGTCGACACGCGCAACGACGGCAACGGCGAAGCGCCTGTCGCGCCCGGCGCCACGTACCGCTATACGTTCCCCATCCGCAATCGCAGCGGGCTCTACTGGTACCACCCGCACCCGCACGGCGCAACCGCCCGCCAGGTCAATCGCGGCTTGTTCGGCACGTTCGAGGTCGAGGACGACGACGAGCTCGCGCTGCGCCGCGCGCTGCCGGTCGTCGTCGGCGAGACGCAGCTCACGCTCGTCCTGACGGATCGCCGCACGGGCGACGGCGATCGCTATGCGCCCGCGCCGGAGGACGAGCTCCTTGGATGGTACGGCTGCGTGCCGCACGTCAACGGCATCCTTCGGCCGTACCACGACGTTGCGCGAACGGCGTATCGCCTGCGCATCCTCAATGCGTCCAACGCGCGCACCTACCGGCTCGCCTTTCGCGACGACGCGGGCAACGCGATGCCGTTCCATCTCGCCGGCACCGACGGCGGCTTGCTCGAGCAAGCCGTGCGCTGCGACGAGGTCCTGCTCTCGCCCGCCGAGCGAGCCGACCTCGTCGTCGACTTCGCGGGTCTCGCCCAGGGCCGCTACGTCACGTTCGAGACGCGGGCATTCGCTCCCATGCAGGACGTGCCGCGAGCGGCGATCGACGCGGTGCACGCACATGCGCCTGTCACAAGCTCGCTTCCCGACGGCGCGCCGTTCGACCTCATGCAGTTCAGGGTCCGCGGTGCGGCAGGCCGGCCGGTGTCGATGCCGCAGAGGCTCGCGCGGCTGCCGCCCATTGCCACGAGCGACGAGGACCGCCCGCTGCGGCTCGGATTTGCGAAGGGGCGATGGCGCATCAACGATCGCGTCTACGACATGGACACGACCGCCATCGACGTGCCGACCGGCGCAGCGGAGACGTGGCTCTTGCGCAACTACCACACGAGCGCCCCGCACGCGATGCACCTGCACGGGTTCCAGTTTCGCGTCGTCGCGCGCGAGACCAGTCCCGAGCAGGTGGTCTCGATGGCGGTCGACGATCGCGGACGCCTGCCAACGGACCTGGGGTTGAAGGACACCGTGCTCGTGTGGCCCGGCGAGTCGGTGCGCATCGCGATCGACTTCCGTACGCCGTACCCGGACGCGCAGGTCTACCTCGTCCACTGCCACAACCTCGAGCACGAGGACGCCGGCATGATGCTGCGCGTGCGCGTCGGATGAGCCCCGCGGCGCAACGCGTACTCATGGTCGGGGGCGGGCACGCGCATGTGGAGGTGCTTCGCCGCTTCGTGCAGCGTCGCGACGAGCGCGTCGCGTTGACGCTCGTGTCGCCGGAGTCGTCGTTGTGCTATTCCGGCATGCTGCCGGGACTTGTCGCGGGACACTACTCGCCGCGCGAAACGCACGTCGAGCTGCTGCCGCTCGCGCTGTCGGCAGGTGCCGCGTTCCTGCGCGACAGCGTCGTTGCCGTCGACCTTCACACACGCACGGCGACGCTCGCCACCGGCCGCACCGAAACCTTCGAGATGCTCTCGCTCGACATCGGCTCGACGCCCGACGTGCGCGTACCGGGCGCGGCGGAGCTCACGCTTCCCGCCAAGCCGTTCGACGCTTTCCTGCGCACGTGGACGGTGTGGCAGACGGAAGCGCTGACAGGGGGCGTTCGTGCGATCGCCGTCGTCGGCGGCGGTGCGGGAGGTGTGGAGCTCCTGCTCGCGATGCAACACCGGCTCGCCTCGACGATGCGCGCCGACGCGCCGCGATTTACGCTGGTCACCGACCAGCCGACGCTGCTTCCGACGCACGCGGCCGCGGTTCGCTCGCGCCTCGGCCACATCCTCGTCGAGCGGGGCGCCGTGCTGCACCTTGCGAGCGCGGCCGTCGCCGTCGAGCCGGGGAGCATCGTTGTGACGCATGGCCGCCGCATCGCAGTCGATCGCATCGTGTGGGCGACGTCGGCGGCAGCGGCGTCGTGGCCTGCCGCCTCCGGCCTCGCCTGCGACGGCAACGGCTTCGTCGAGGTCGACGACCAGCTGCGCTCGACGTCGCATCCTTTCGTGTTCGCCGCGGGCGATTGCGCTTCGCAACGCGGACACCCGCGGCCGAAGTCGGGCGTGTTCGCCGTGAGGCAGGGACCCGTCCTCGCCGCGAATCTTCGGCGGCAGGCGCACGCCGTCGCGCTGCGCAGGTATCGACCGCAGCGGCACGCGCTCGCGCTCATCTCCACCGGCAATCGGCACGCCATCGCCTCCCGCGGACGGTTCGTCGCCGAGGGCGACTGGGTCTGGCGATGGAAGGACCGCGTCGATCGCGCGTTCATGGCGAGATACGCGCTGCCCGACGACGCAGCGGCCCTCTCCGCCAAAGCCGAATCATGAAGCGGCTAGGTCGCGTCGCGTTCCTCGCATTGCTCTGGTGCGCGTGCGCCCTCGCCCAGTCGCCGCCGGAGATCGTGCTCGTGCCGAAGCGAGTGTCGGCGCACGGCTGGTTCTTCGAAGGCGAGGCCGGCATGGCGAGCGTCGCCAACAAGGGCTTCATGTCGAACGCCGGCTTCGTCGTCACCGAGGACGGCGTGGTCGTGTTCGACGCCCTGGGAACGCCCGCGCTCGGCCGTGCGATGGTCGCGGCGATCGCGAAGGTCACGCCGCAGCCCATCCGACGCGTCGTCGTGAGCCACTATCACGCCGACCACATCTACGGACTCCAGGCATTGAAGGCCGCAGGTGCGCAGGTGTGGGCGCACCGCAAGGCCCAAGGGTACCTCGCGTCGCCGCAGGCGACGGAGCGCCTCGCGCAACGCCGCAACGACCTCTTTCCGTGGGTCGACGAGACCACCGTGATCGTCGCGCCCGACATGTGGCTCGACGGCGACACCGATTTCCGCATGGGCGGCCTCACGTTTCGCATCCTGTACTCGCACGGCGCGCACTCGCCGGAGGATGTCATGATGTACGTCGTGGAAGACAAGCTTCTCTTTGCGGGCGACCTCATCTTCGCCGGACGCGTGCCCTTCGTCGGCAACGCCGACAGCGCCGGCTGGCTCAAGGCGCTCGACACCATGATCGCAATATCGCCGGTCGTCGTGATCCCGGGCCACGGCCCCGCGTCGCGCGACGTCGCCCGCGATCTCGCGCTGACCCGCGACTACCTCGCGTACCTGCGCAAGACGATGGGTGACGCGGCGAGCGACCTCACGCCGTTCGAGGATGCGTACGCACGCACCGACTGGTCGAAGTTCCGCGGGTTGCCGGCATTCGAGCAGGCGAACCGCATCAACGCATACGGCACGTATCTCCTGATGGAGCAGGAGATCCTGAAAGGAGGCAAGCCATGAGCGGCAGCATGGATGCGATGCTCGCGGTGGCGGTACGCGCCGCGCGCACGGCGGGCAGCATCGTGGTCGACGCTTCCCGCGACTTGAGGCGGCTGCCCGCATTCTCGAAAGAGCATGCGAGGGTCGTGTCGGCGGCCGACATGGAAGCGGAGGATGCGATCGTCGCCGCGATCCGCAGCGCGTTCCCGGAGCACGCGATCCTCGGCAAGGAGTCCGCGCACATCGAAGGCGCGCGTGAAGGCAGCGGCTACCGATGGCTTGTCGACCCGATCGACGGCGCCGCGAACTTCGTGCACGGCTACCCGGGCTACGCCGTGTCGATCGCGCTGGTGCGCGGGGCGGAGATCACGCACGCGGTCGTGTTCGATCCCGTGCGCGACGAGCTCTTCCACGCGGCCAAGGCCGCGGGTGCGACCTGCGGCAGCGCGACGGTGCACGTCTCCGCGTGCGCGCGCCTGACCGACGCGCTCGTGGGCACGGTCTCACCGACGAGCGACGACACGAGGCTTGCGACCTACGTTCCTTCGTTGACGGCGCTCATGTCGCGCTGCGCCGGCATTCGCATGCCCGGGTCGAGCGCACTCGCGCTCGCGCACGTCGCGGCGGGCCGTCTCGACGGGTTCTGGATGGCAACCTTGCGCCCGTGGGACATCGCGGCCGGCGCGTTGCTCGTGAAGGAGGCTGGCGGCCGCATCGGCGATCTCGCCGGTGGGTCGCAGTACCTGCGCACGAGCGAGGTGATCGCCGCGTCGCCGGGCGTATTCAACGCGATACGGGAAACGGTCGCCGAGGGTCGCGCAGCCTAGTCGCGCCCCGCGAGGGTCATGAGCTGCGCTGCAAGCGCGGCCGGCACTTCGATGCCTCGTTCGTTCGCGATGGCCGCCAGCGCAGCGCGGCGCGCGCCGGGAAGGCGCACGCCGTCGTCGGCGAGCATCGCGGCGATCAACGCCTCGATGCGTTCGAAATACACCTCGCGGCCGGCGAGCGCGCCGGGGTCGACCACGAGAAACGCCTGCCCGATGCGCGGCCGGTTGCCCTCCTCGACGAAGAACGAGTCCGCCTCGAATCCCATCGCCGCCCCCGTCAATGCGCAGGCGAGGAGCTCCACGACGAGCGCAAGCATCGCGCCCTTCGCCCCGCCCATCGGCAGCATCGATCCTTCGAGCGCCGCTTGTGCGTCGGTGGTGGGCTCGCCGTTGCGATCCAGCGCCCATCCGGACGGGATGGGCGTGCCCTGCTTCGCCGCGACCATCACCTTGCCGCGCGCGGCTTCCGACAACGACAGGTCGATGACGAGCGGCGCTTCGCCGCGTCGCGGAAACACCGCAGCGATGGGATTGGTGCCGAGGATCGGCGTACGACCGCCCGCCGGAGGCATGGCCGACGGCGAGTTGCCGAACGCGAGCCCGACCATTCCGGACCTGGCGACGGGCATCAGGAAATACGCGGCGACCCCGAAATGATGGCTGTTGCGCACGCCCGCGAACGACACGCCAAGCTCGCTCGCTCGCGCGATGGCTTCGCCGACCGCGAGCGCGCATGCGGGAAACGCGAGCCCGCACGCGGCATCGACGAGCACGGCGCCGCCGCGTCCTTTGACGACGGTTGCAATTGCACGGCCATCCGCGCGGCCGTTGCGAAGATGCGCTGCGTACTGGGGAATGCGCGAAAGCCCGTGCGAAGCGAGACCCTGCGCTTCGGCGTCGACGAGCGCATCGGCGGTCGATTGCGCCATGGCCTCGCTCGCGCCGGCTCGCGAGAGCGCGGCAAGGGCGATTGCACGCGCCTCGTCGAGCGGCCAGCGAACGATCGACGTCAGGCCTGCCAAGGTAAACGGTCGAGGTCCACGTTGCCACCCGTCAGGACGACGCCAACCCGCTTGCCGCGAACGTCGAGCGTGCCCTCGAGCATCGCCGCGAGAGGCACTGCGGAAGACGGCTCGATCACGATCTTCGCGCGCTCCCACACCATGCGCATCGCGGCGACGATCGACCCTTCGCTGCACGTTGCGATCGCGGTGACGTGCGTGCGCATGGCGCCGAGCGTGCGTTCGGACACGGTGCTGCGAAGTCCGTCGGCAATCGTCCTCGGGTCGTTCATCGGCTCGACACGGCCGCTCGCGAACCCGCGCGACGCATCGTCCGCGCCGGCGGGCTCGGTGCCGTAGACGGCGATGCGCGGGTTGACACCGTGCGACGCGATCGCGGTCCCCGACATGAGGCCGCCGCCCCCGACGGGCGTGACCACCGCCTCGAGGTCCGGGTACGCCTCGAGGAGCTCGAGTGCCGCCGTCCCCTGCCCCGCAATCACGTTCGCGTCGTCGTACGGGTGGACGAGGACCGCGCCCGTTGCGTGCTCCACCGCAGCGCACGTCGCCTCGCGCGCGGGGACGTTGGGCGCGCAGAAGTGGATCTTCGCGCCGAACCCCTCCACGTTCGCGATCTTGATCCGCGGCGCGTTGTCCGGCATCACCACGTGCGCGGGTATGCCGCGCCGCTGCGCCGCGTATGCAAGCGCAGCACCATGGTTGCCGGACGAATGCGTGACCACGCCGCGGCGTGCCGCGTCGTCCGGGAGCGAGAACACGGCGTTGCACGCGCCCCGCGCCTTGAACGCGCCGACCTTCTGGAAGTTCTCGCACTTCAGATGCAGGTGCACGCCCAAGATGTCGTCGAGCGAATGCGAAGTGATCACCGGCGTGACGTGCACGTACGGCGCGATGCGCTCGTGCGCGGCGCGGATCGCCGCGAAGTCGGGCAGCGCGAGGCGGTCGGTCATCTACGCGCTCTCGTACAGCCGCGTCAGGACGAACTCGCGATGTCCGAGCGCTTCCGCCGCCGTGAGGCGTCCGTTGGCGGTGCGAAACATCATGTCGAGGAGCTTGTCGCCCGCCTCGCTCATCGTGATCTCGCGTTGCAGGAGCCCCGACGTGTCGACGTCGACGTGCTCGCTCATCGTGCGCACCGTGCGCGGGTTCGCGCAGATCTTGATCACCGGCAATATGGGATTGCCGATCACGTTGCCCTGTCCAGTCGGAAAGAAGTGCACGACGAAGCCCGACGCCGCGCACAGGGTGACCATCTCGGCCGCAGCCGACGACGAATCCATGAACCAGAGGCCGGCATGCGTCGGCACTTCGGCCTTGTCGATCACGCCGTCGACGACGCATTTCCTGCCGATCTTCTGGATGTTGCCGAGCGCCTTCTCCTCGATCGTCGTGAGGCCCCCCGCGATGTTGCCCTTGGTGGGCTGCGAGTCCGACAGGTCGCTCGTCTTGTGCCTGTTGATCATCGCCTGGTAGCGGTCGAACATGCGCATGAAGTCGGCGCGCACCCCGTCGTCGCGGCATCGTGCCGCCACGATGGTCTCGCCGCCCGTGATTTCGGACGTCTCCCCGAACACGAGCGTACAGCCCTTGTCGTAGAGCTTGTCGAACGCGTCGCCCACGGTCGGATTGGCGCCGCATCCGGAGGTAGTGTCCGACTCGCCGCACTTGGTCGAGACCCAGAGCTCCGGCAGCTCGCACTGCACCCGCTGCTTCTCGCTCGCCCACTGCAGGTACTCGCGCGCCGCCTTGGACGCCCGCATGATCGTGTCGTGATCGCCGTGCAGCTCGATGCCGAATCCCGTGACCGGCTTGCCGGTGGCGGCGATGGCGTCCACGATGCGCTTCGTCCACTGCTCCTCGATGCCGATCACCACGACGGCAGCGACGTTCGGATTGGCGCCGGTGCCGATGAGCGTGCGGAAATGCAGGTCGAGGTCGGCCCCGAACTGCAGGCGCCCGTACGGATGCGGGATCGCCATCGTGCCCTTGATGTTGTTGGCGACCGCTTCGCAGGCGGCGTTGGACAGGTCATCGACGGGCAGGATCACGACGTGATTGCGCACGCCGACGCGCCCGTTCTCGCGCCGGTACCCCCAGAAGGTGGATGGGATCGCCATGGCTACCACCGCTTGGTCTTGATGTTGTGGACGTGCGCGTGCGCGCCCCTGGCAATCGGCGCCACCACCTTGCCGATGTCCACGCCGTACTTGATCACGGTGTCGCCTACCCCCAGGTCCTTGAGCGCGACCTTGTGCCCGATGGGGATGTCCTGCACGCAGGGCACCGTGATCGTGCGGTCCTCGTCCAGGATCAGGCCGGTCAGCGTCGTGCCGGCCGTGACGCCTTCGACGACGACCACCGCGACCGAGTCGTCGGGGTCGTGCAATACGCAATGAATCATCGCCGTTTTCCTCCGTTGCGACCTGTGATGTTAGCCGACGGCCCGGCCCGCAGGCGAGCCGCCCCGCAAATTCGCGGTATCGTGCGCGCATGAGGCACCTCGCAGCCCTCGCCGCAGCACTCGTGCTCTCGTCGCAGGCCGCCGCCGCCGGCGACGCCGACATCGTCGTCAACGTGCGCAAGGAAGGCGATGCGGTCCACGTGGCGGTCGACTGCCCCGTGCGCGCGCCGCCCGAGGTGGCGTGGGACGTCATGACCGACTACGACAACATGTCGAAGTTCATCTCCAACCTCACCGAGAGCGCCGTCCGCATGCGCATGGGCAATCGCCTGCAGGTGGCGCAGAAGGGCAAGGCCTCGCGCGGACCGCTGTCGATCTCGTTTCAGAACATGCGCGAGATCGAGCTCGTGCCGAAGACCGAGATCCGCTCGAAGATGATCTCCGGCGACAACATGCCGGCCGAGTTCGTCACCCGCATCGAGGAGCGCGACGGCGTCACGCACGTCATGCACGCGGGCAGGTACACGCCGTCGATGTGGGTGCCGCCGGGGATCGGCCCCTCGCTCATCGAGGCCGAGACGCGCAAGCAATACGGCGAGATTCGCGCCGAGATCCTGAAGCGCGCGGCGAAGCGCGGCTAGAACGGCAGCGAGATCTGCGCGACCGGCGCGAACGACTTGCGGTGAATGGCGCAAGGCCCGAAGCGGTCGAGGGCCGCCAGGTGCTCGGGCGTCCCGTACCCCTTGTTCTGGGCGAACCCATAGCTCGGGTACAACGCGTCGAACTCGCGCATGAGCGCGTCGCGCGCGGTCTTGGCGAGGATGGAGGCCGCCGAGATCGACGCGACGTCGCGATCGCCCTTCACGATCGCATGCACGGGACACGCGAGGCGCGGGCACTGGTTGCCGTCGACGATGGCCTCGAACGGCACGACCGACAACGCTTCCACCGCGCGGCGCATGGCGAGAAGCGTCGCCTGCAGGATGTTGATCGCGTCGATCTCGTGCACGTCGGCCGAAGCCACCGCCCAGGCGATGGCCTTCGCGCGGATCTCGACGGCGAGCAGCTCGCGCCGCTCGGGCAACAGCACCTTCGAGTCGCGCAAGCCCCGGATGCGCTTGCCCGGGTCGAGGATCACCGCAGCCGCGTACACCGGACCGGCCAGCGGACCGCGGCCGGCCTCGTCGATGCCGCAGCTCAGCACGCGATGCCCGCCTGTGCGAGCTCGTGCGCGACGGCCTCGCCGGCGAGTGCGCCCGTGTCGGCCTTGAGCTCGTTCGCGAAGCCCGCGAACAGCGCCTCGAGCCTGCGCCGTGTCACCGTGTCGTCGAAGAGATTGAGCGCCGCCTGCGCAAGATTGCGAGGCGTGGCCTGGGTCTGGAGGAGCTCGGGCACGACGAAGCGACCGGCGAGGACATTGGGCAATCCGACGTAGGGCAGCAGAAGCTTGCGCGCGACCATCCACGCGGTCAACCGGGTCACGCGATAAAAGATGACGTGGGGGCAGCGCGCGAGCGCGG
>Ga0207691_10003887_pt1 | contig 14504 bp, 15 predicted proteins | sample KBSM13metaG_FD_184327 | JGI IMG/M metagenome (GOLD analysis project Ga0207691, IMG submission 184327) | Miscanthus rhizosphere microbial communities from Kellogg Biological Station, Michigan, USA - KBS M1-3 metaG (SPAdes) (version 2) | ecosystem: Host-associated > Plants > Roots > Rhizosphere >... | reverse complement strand
CGCGATGCGCGTGCGATATTTCTCGGCATCCGCGCGCTCCTCCGGCAAGGGAGGCGGAGCGCCGTCTGCATACGCAACACGCGACTCGGCCAGGAGCTTCTCCTCGGCGGAGAGCTCTTCGGAGAGCACCTTGCGGCGAACGCCATCGCGGCCCTTCTGCGTTTCCGCGTCCACGCGCGGAAAAGTCGCCGGTGTCGGCGCCCTGGGCGTGGACCCCGACAGAGGCATGCCGTCGCTCCCGGGAACATTGAAATACGAAAACGCTCCCGATTGCGTCGCGCAGCGATACGTGTCGCCGGCGAGCCACATCGGCTTGTTGACGCAGCCCGATTCCTTCGCCTTCTCCGCGAGCGTCACCGCCGACGCGTTCGCGAGCGCGACGAGGAGTCCCGCGAAAACTGCGGCCCTTGGGATGATTCGGGAGATGTCGTAAGGATGCGATCGTCGACTCGGCATGCAGAAGAGTGTATTGAAATATCGCCGTGCAGGCAAAGAAGGGGCGGACCCAGCGAGGCCGCCCCCTCCCGCGTTCCCTGTCTTCGGCGAGAATCGCGCGCTGCTGCTTCTACAAGCTGTAGTACATCTCGTACTCGACCGGGTGCGTCGTCATCCGGAAGCGCGTGACCTCTTCCATCTTGAGCGTGATGTACGCGTCGAGCATGTCGTCGGTGAACACTCCACCCTTGGTCAGGAACTCCCGATCGCCGTCGAGCTGATCGAGGGCCTCATCGAGCGACGCGCACGGATGCGGCACCTTCGCTGCTTCTTCCGGCTCGAGGTCGTACAAGTTCTTGTCGACGGGATCGCCGGGATGGATCTTGTTCTGCACGCCATCGAGACCGGCCATCAGCATCGCCGCGAACGCGAGGTACGGATTTGCCGTCGGATCCGGGAAGCGAACTTCGATCCGGCGCCCCTTCGGATTCGCGACATAGGGGATGCGGATCGCCGCCGAGCGGTTCCGCGCCGAGTACGCGAGATTGATCGGCGCCTCGAAGCCGGGGACCAGGCGCTTGTACGAATTGGTACCGGGATTGGTGATCGCGTTCAGCGCCTTCGCGTGCTTGATCACACCTCCGATGTAGTAGAGCGCGAAATCGGAAAGCCCCGAGTAACCGTCGCCGGCGAACAGGTTCTTGCCATCTTTCCAGACTGACTGGTGGCAGTGCATGCCGGAGCCATTGTCGCCGACGATGGGCTTGGGCATGAACGTCGCGGTCTTGCCGTACGCGTGAGCGGTGTTGTGCACGGCGTACTTCAGGATCTGCAGCCAGTCCGCGCGTTGAACGAGCGGCGCGAACTTGGTTCCAATCTCGTTCTGGCCCGCGGCCGCAACCTCGTGGTGATGAACCTCGACTTCGACGCCCATCTGCTCGAGTGCCAGGCACATCGCGGAGCGGATGTCCTGCAGCGAATCGACCGGGGGCACCGGGAAATAGCCCCCTTTGACGGGCGGGCGGTGGCCCATGTTACCGCCTTCGAACTTCTCGGCCGACGACCAAGGCGCCTCGCTCGAGAAGATCTTGCAATAGCTTCCCGACATGTCGACCGACCATTCGACCGCGTCGAAGATGAAGAACTCGGGCTCGGGCCCGAAATAGGCGACATCGCCGAGGCCGGTCGACTTGAGATATGCGTCGGCGCGCTTCGCGAGCGATCGAGGGTCGCGCTCGTAGCCCTTTCCGTCGGACGGCTCGACGACGTCGCAGGTGATGTTGAGCGTTGTCTCGTCCATGAACGGATCGATGTACGCCGCCGCGGAATCCGGCATCAGCAGCATGTCGGAGGCCTGGATGCCCTTCCAGCCGGCGATCGACGAGCCATCGAAGGCGTGCCCGCTTTCGAACTTATCCATCGTGAACTGCTTGGTAGGCACGGAGACGTGCTGCTCCTTGCCGCGGGTATCGGTGAAGCGAAGGTCGACGAACTTCACGTCCTTCTCCTTGAGCATCTTGAGGACGTCGGCGGGGCTGGTCATGCGGATCTCCTTGTTGGCGGGCGCAGATCTACGGTGCATTGCAAAACAAGCAGGTTCAGCTTGAGCGAGAACTATGCCACAACGAATAACGCCAAAACCCCGGGCATTCCCGGGCAATTGGGCTGCATGGCGGCGTTCGACGAGCATTTGCGCACCATGCTGGCGCAATCATAGCGAATCCCAATCCAGAACGGTGCACGGGCCGGGTCCGGAGGATTTGGACATTGATGCAGCGCGGCAAATTGTCGGGGCCGGAGATCGAATGGCGGCCGCAGTCTGCCCGATTCCCACAACGATATTCCTGTATATATTTGATTATACTATATTTTTAAAATAAACCGCCCGCACCGAATTGGTGCTCCCAGTGGTCGCGAGCCGTTCACGCAAACTTCTTTGCGGTCAGGGATAGAACATATACAGCCGGTAGCCCGCCTGCGACGTCGCGCTCGCGTCGATGAACACCTTGAGCGCGACCTCGCCGTTCGCAGCGATGCCCCGGCTCAAGTCCGTGGTCCCCCCTGCGTAGTCGGTCGGGGCCAGCGCGCGGCGCACGACGACCCGGTCCTGTGCGTCGGTCAGAGTGAGCTCGAGATACGGATAGGCAAGCGGCCACGCGGCGCGATTACGCACGGTCGCGGTCAGGATCAGGAGGCCGCGGTGAGCCGGGTCGGCCTGCAGATCGGACGCTTCGATCGACAGGTAGCTCATCGACGCGTCGTTCAAAGGCCGGAGCGCGCATCCCGCAACCTCGCATACTCGCTCGAACCCCGGCCTCGCGATCGGCCAGAACGTGACGATCGAATCGCGGAAGTGATAAGCAGCCTGTGCGGCCATCAGAAGCAAGAGCAGGACGGTGGCGATCGCGTAGCCCACTATCCGCGCCCGGCGCGACATCCGGGGGGGCGGTGCGAATCGATCGGCGACCGGCGCCTCGGCAGTTGGCGCGCTGGGCGGCGCTTCCGGCGCGGAATCCACAGCCGTCGGGGCGTCCGTGACGGGGGTCAACGCCTGCGCGTCGCGCAACGTCAGCGTCGGCGGGCCAAGTGCAGCTTCGCTCGGCGGCTCATCGGCGCGAACGGGCGAGGCGAGCGAGACCTGCTGCGCGATCCCGTCGAACACGGTCTTGCACTGCCCGCAGCGCACCTGGCCTCCGCGCAGCGCGAGTTGTTCGGGCATGACCCTGAACACGGTCGAGCAACCGGGACAGCGGGTGTATTTTTCTCCGGGCATCAGGGGTCGAGGCGCAGGACAGTCGCGGGTCGGCGGACCATGGCCCTTGCGCTGGCCATCGGTATTCAGGCAGTTGCGTTGCGCGTTCCCGAAAGCGCGATCCAGGCATCCTCGCTTTCGCAGACGCCGATATTAAACCACCGCTGGTATGCCGCGATGACGGCATCCGCCTGCGATTCCAGAATTCCCGACAGCACGATGCGCCCTCCGCGCTGCAGTCTTCGCGACAGCACGGGAGCAAGAGCGATGATCGGATTGGCGAGGATGTTGGCGACGACGACATCGAACGGCGCCTCGCCGGCCGGCAGTTCGTCGACCGCGACGAACTTCGCCTCGACGCCGTTGCGCTTGGCATTGGCGCGGCTCGCCACGATCGCCTGCGGATCGATGTCCGCGCCCACGACCTTGGTCGCGCCCAACCGGCACGCGGCGATCGCCAGGATCCCTGATCCGCAGCCGTAGTCGAGCAGCGACTCTCCGTCGCGCAATTCACTCGCGAGCCAACGCAGGCAGAGCCTCGTCGTGGGATGCGATCCCGTGCCGAACGCGAGCCCGGGATCGAGCGCGAGATTGACCGCGTCGGCATCGACGGGGTCGCACCACGAGGGCACGATCCAGAGTTGCGGAGTAATGCGAATCGGAGCGAACTGCGCCTGCGTCGCGCGCACCCAGTCCTGGTCGGGGACCTCGAACGTTTCGTGCGGAGGCAGCACTTCGCCTGCCGCTGCAAGTCGAGCGAGCGCTTCGCTCAGGGCGGCCGCGCCGGAAAAGAGCGCCGTAAGACGGCTCACCGACCAGCGCGAAGCCGAGATCACCCCCGGCTCATCGTAGATCGGTGCCTCGTCGGCCGTGTCGGCGCGAGCATCGGCCAGGTCGACCGAAAGCGCGCCGGCGTCGATGAGGAGGTCCGCCCACGCATCGGCGCTCCCGGCTTCGGCGTCGAACTTGAGGGCGACGTAGCTCATTGGAATAGGTTGGCGCTTCGCGCCGGCGATCCCCTACCCGACCTGCTTGCGCTTGGCGAGCTTCTCTTCGAGGTAGTGGATCGACGTCCCGCCGCGAATGAATTTCTCGTCGAGCAAGAGCTCCTGGTGCAGCGGAATGTTGGTCTTGATCCCTTCGACGACCATCTCCGAGAGCGCGATGCGCATCCGGGCGATCGCCTGCTCGCGGGTGTCGCCGTAGGTGATGACCTTGCCTATCAGCGAATCGTAGTACGGCGGCACGAAGTAGTTGTGATAAACGTGCGAATCGACGCGCACACCCGGACCGCCGGGCGCGTGATACGACGTGATGCGCCCCGGTGACGGCACGAACGTATAGGGGTCTTCGGCGTTGATCCGGCATTCGATCGCGTGACCCCGCCGCACGATGTCGCGCTGCCGGAATGCGAGCTTCTGGCCGGCTGCGACGCGGATCTGCTCGGCCACGAGATCGAGACCGGTCGTGAGCTCGGTGACCGGATGCTCGACCTGGATCCGCGTGTTCATCTCGATGAAGAAGAACTCTTCGTCCTGGTACAGGAACTCGAACGTTCCCGCGCCGCGATAGCCGATCTTTCGGCACGCATCAGCGCAACGCTCGCCGATCCTCGTCAGCGCCCGCGCCGACAACCCGGGAGCCGGCGCCTCCTCGATGATCTTCTGATGCCGGCGCTGCATCGAGCAGTCGCGCTCGAAGAGGTAGACGGCGTTCTTGTGCTCGTCCGCCAGCACCTGGATCTCGATATGGCGGGGGTTGCCGAGGAACTTCTCCATGTAGACCACCGGATTGCCGAACGCCGCCTGGGCTTCCGAGCGCGTCAGCGTCGCCGCCGAGACGAGCGCGGCTTCGGTATGCACCACGCGCATTCCGCGTCCGCCTCCACCCCCGGACGCCTTGATGATCACCGGATAGCCGATCGCGCGGGCGATCTTCACGATCTCCTTCGGGTCGTCGGGAAGCGCGCCTTCGGAACCGGGGACGCACGGGACGCCTGCTTTGACCATTGCCGCCTTGGCGCTCACCTTGTCGCCCATGAGGCGGATGGTGTCGGCGCGCGGCCCGATGAAGACGAAGCCCGAGCGCTCGACTTTCTCGGCGAAGTCCGCGTTTTCGGACAGGAATCCGTAACCCGGATGAATCGCCTGCGCGTCGGTCACCTCGGCGGCAGCAATGATCGCGGGCACATTGAGGTAGCTCGCCGAAGAGGGCGGCGGACCAATGCATACCGATTCGTCGGCAAGGCGGACGTATTTCGCCTCGCGATCGGCCTCGGAGTGCACCACCACGGTCCGGATGCCGAGCTCGCGGCACGCCCGCTGAACCCGCAGCGCGATCTCGCCGCGATTCGCAATCAAGATCTTGCCGAAAAGCTGATTCGGATTCTTGGCCACGATGGGCGACGACGGAGGACGCAGGGGCGGCAATTCAGGCGATCGCGACGAGCGGCTGGCCAAACTCCACGGGCTGCCCATTCTCGACCAATACCTGCTTCACGATTCCGGCCTGGTCGGATTCGATCTCGTTCATCAGCTTCATCGCCTCGATGATGCAGAGGGTGTCGCCGACCTGGACCGAATCTCCGACCTCGACGAACGGCTTCGCCCCGGGCGACGCAGCTCGGTAGAACGTCCCGACCATGGGACTCTTGACCTGATGGCCCTCCGCCTCGACCGGGGAAACCGGAACGACCGGGAGGGCGCCAGGGGTGCCGGCCGCTGCTGTGGGCGGTAGCGTCGCCGGCAGCACGACGGTGGACGTGGGGCTTGGAGCGACGGCGCGAGTGATGCGCACCCGCTCCTCGCCTTCCTCGATCTCGAGCTCGGCAATGCCCGAGCTCTCGACCAACTCTATCAATGTCTTGAGCTTTCGCAGATCCATGGTCTGCTCGCCCCCCTTTTTAGCGACCCGGGAGTTTGGCGCAAATTGGGGCAAATTGTCCAGTATTGACGAAAGATCGGCGCAATGGGGCGCAGAAGGCTTGGGAGTCCGGGAGTCGGTATCTTGCAGGCCGCTGCAAGACCGGGGGAGCGCAGCGCCGTCCGACAGGCGCACGGGATGCAGTCCGCGCGACCTCTGAAGCCGAGACCGTTACCAACCTCTTACATCGATGACCACCGCCTTTCCAGTTCCGTGATCTTGGCGGCAGTTGAACGAGCTTAGTGGTTGTTTGGCAACAGTTGATCGATAATGGTTCGCAGCTCATTGGGCTTGATCGGTCCAAGCTGCGTGCGACTGACCGTTCCATCGCGGGCCAGGATCACTGTATATGGCAGGGCGCCGACCCGATTGCCCAGCGACTTCGAGAGCTCGATCGCCCCGTAGCCGCCGATGAGCGCCGGGTAGTTGAGCTTGAGCTCGGCCGCGAAGTCTCTGACCTTCGCCGGGTCGTCGACGGCGATCCCCACGAATTGCACTCCGCGGTTGCCGAATTCCTCCTGCAGCTTCACGAACTCCGGCATCTCCTCGCGGCACGGCACGCACCAGGTCGCCCAGAAATTGACGATCAGGACCTTGCCTTTCCACTGCGCGAGCCCCTGTTCCTGCCCTTGCATATCGGGCAGTGAAAGCCCCAACAACGCTTGGCCGTCTGCCTTGCTGCCCCCGCCCCCGGGATCAGCGCCGCGCCCGAAATAGATCCCGGCAGCTAAGGCGAGCACGCCCGCCAAGAGCAGCCATATCGCCCGCTTCGCTATTCCGCGCGACACCGCGACCGAGTGGGCACTCACATCAGAAGGAATTTCCACTGGGACGGCGTGGCGCTCAATTGAACCAGGACTTCTTCGCCGGGGTTGCATTCACAGGCTCGCCGGGTCCGGCGCCGCGAGCGGGGAGCGCGACGGTGAGGCGTTGCACTTGCGGCGGGTAGCAAACCCCCGCATCGGCGCAGCCTTGGGATTCCGCCTTGACGGTAACGGTAGTCCCCGCCTTCGCACCCTCCAACGGAAGACGGACCGCGAGCAGCCCCCGGTACGTTTCGACGTTGCCGAAGAACTCGTCGTGCTTGATCTTTCCCGGCGGCAAGACCGGGGCGCCGGCGAGAACGGCAGGCTCGACCGCGAATTTGAGCTTCTCGCGGTAAAGGTAATAGCCGTTGGCGATTGCAAAGCGCGCCTCGATAGTCTTGTCGTCGACCGCCTGGACGGAAAAGGCGAAGGCCCGCTCAGGTTCGAGCAGCTTCGGGTCGGCCGACGTCGGGGCGGAGGAGCCCGCGAACAGCACCGCGAGCGGCAGCGCCCACGCGACGATGGGGTTCATCCTCCGACGTCCTGGGCGGACGACGACAGCTGCGAGCACGGGGCACTCCACGTCAAGTCGCCGCGGTCTCGTCCGCGACCCATTGCAAATACGGCGCAAGACCTTCGACAAGGGGGACAGCGACGATTTCGGGAAGTTCGTAGGGGTGCTGCGACCGGATCGCGGCCTCGACCTCCGGGTATCGCGCCGGCTGCGTCTTGACGACAACCGGGACTTCCTGCGCAGTTTCGATTTTGCCGCGCCAGTGATAGAGTGATTCCACCGGCGCGCCCACGCTGACGCACGCGGCGATGCGCGACTCGACGAGCGATCGCGCAAGGACGAGCGCAGATGCCCGGTCGGGCATCTGTGTGATCACCATGATCGCCGCACCGGCCAAGGAGCCTCCATGCGATTCGCTATGCTGGTGATTGTACTGGGTTTCCCGCTCATCGATCTGTACGCGACGGTGCGCATCGCACGGTGGACCGGCGTGCCCGTGTATGCATGGCTTGGCCTCGCCGCGCTGGCCGGACTCTATCTTCTGCGCAACGAGCGCACGGCATTTCGCGCCAATACGGTCGCCGCGATGCACGGCGAGCAGCCGCTCTTGCGCGGTCTCTTCGACAGCGGGCGCAAGGTGCTTGCGGGAATGCTCCTGCTGCTGCCCGGCGTCCTGAGCGACGTCATGGCACTCGCTCTGCTCGCGCTGCGCTTCAATCTCGGACACGAGTATGCGACTCGGACCGCGGGATCCGGCGACCATCGCGGTCATCGCAAATCGATCGACGGAGAGTACCGCCGCCTCGAGTAAGTCCGGCCCCGCGTCCCCGCTATTTCATTCGGTCGAGCACAGTCGGCTCTTCCCTGCCGGCGCGGCGGTAGGCATGGCGCAGCATCAGGGCGCCGATCAGGATCATCGGCAACGAGAGCCACTGGCCCATCGACAAGCCGAGCGCGAGAACGCCGAGAAAGCTGTCCGGCTCGCGCGCGTACTCAGCCACGAACCGGCATGACCCGTAGCCCACGAGGAAGAGCCCCGATGCCGCGCCGAGGGGGCGTCGGCGCTGTGTGTAGATCCACAGCACGGCGAACAGCAGCAGTCCCTCGAGGCCGAATTGATAGAGCTGCGACGGATGGCGCGGCTCCGGGCCTGCCTGTGGAAACACCATCGCCCAAGGCACGTCGGTAACACGCCCCCATAGCTCGCCGTTGATGAAATTGCCGAGCCGGCCGGCCGCAAGACCCAGTGGAACGAGGGGCGCCACGAAGTCAGTGACGTCGAGCCATCGCTTGTGCCGCGTTCGCGCGAAGAAGAAAAGCGCGACGAGCACGCCCAGGAAGCCGCCGTGGAAGCTCATGCCGCCCTGCCAGACGGAAAAGATCTCCAGCGGATGCGCGAGATAGTAGAGCGGCTTGTAGAAGAGCACGTAGCCGAGCCGTCCGCCCAGGATCACGCCGAACACGCCGTAGAGCAGCATGTCGTCGACATCCCGCGGATGCCAGCCGGTCAGGAGATTCTGCCGCGCCCGATATTTGCCCAGGACGACGAACAGGAAGAACCCGACGAGATACATGAGCCCGTACCAGCGCACGGCAACCGGGCCCACGTGAAAGGCGATGGGGTCGAACTCGGGATGGACCAGCATGCGGGAGAGTGGCGGACAGGCGCCTGCTAAAATTGCCGCGATTATACGCAGCCCCGCACACCGGCCTCGCGTCCCGATGCCGGCCGAAGGCTAATGCAGCCCCGGGAGTTCTCCGATGTCGTACAACCGCCGCTCGAAACTGATCACCGAAGGAGTCGCCCGCTCTCCCAACCGCGCGATGCTGCGCGCCGTCGGATTTACCGACGGCGATTTCGACAAGCCGATCGTCGGCGTCGCCAACGGCCACAGCACGATGAATCCCTGCAATGCGGGAATCCAGCCGCTCGTCGACCGGGCAATGGCGGCACTCAAGGAGGCCGGCGCGATGCCGCAGGTCTTCGGCGTGCCGACGGTCACCGACGGCATCGGCATGGGCACCGAGGGAATGAAGTATTCGCTCGTGTCGCGCGAAGTGATCGCCGACGCGATCGAGACGTCGGTCAACGGCCAGTGCATGGATGGCGTGCTCATCGCCGGCGGTTGCGACAAGAACATGCCCGCCGGCGCGATCGCGCTCGCGCGGATGAACGTTCCGGGAATCTATGTGTACGCGGGCACGATCAAGCCGGGCGAATGGAAAGGCAAGCCACTCACGATAGTTTCTCCGTTCGAGGCGGTCGGCGCGTTTGCCGCCGGGAAGATGGCGAAGGAGGACTACGACGGCATCGAGCGCAACGCGTGCCCGAGCGTGGGCGCCTGCGGCGGCATGTACACGGCCAATACGATGTCGTCGTCGTTCGAGGCGCTAGGGCTAAGCCTTCTCGGCAGCTCGCAGATGGCCTCGCCCGACGCCGAGAAGGCCGACTCCGCGGCCGAATCGGCGCGTGTGCTGGTCGAAGCGGTCAAACGGAACCTGAAGCCGCGCGACATCATCACGCGGAAGTCGATCGAGAATGCGATCGCGCTGGTGATGGCGACGGGCGGCTCGACCAACGCCGTGCTCCACTATCTCGCCATCGCCGCGGCTGCCGAAGTCCCATGGACCATCGACGACTTCGAGCGGATCAGGAAGCGCGTGCCCGTCCTGTGCAACCTGAAGCCTTCAGGGGATTATGTTGCAGTGGACCTGCATCGCGCGGGCGGCGTGCCGCAGGTGCTGAAGATTCTGCTGACGCACGGCGTCCTGCACGGCGACTGCATGACGATCACCGGCCGCACGATCGGCGAAGAGCTTGCCGATGTGCCGGCGGAGCCGCGCGCGGATCAGGACGTGATACGGCCATGGTCGAAGCCGATGTACCCGCAGGGCCATCTCGCGATCCTGCGAGGCAATCTCGCCACGGAAGGATGCGTCGCGAAGATCACCGGGCTCAAGAATCCGTCGATCACCGGACCGGCCCGGGTGTTCGACTCGGAGAACGAAGTGATGGACGCAATCATGGCGCGCAAGATCAAGCCCGGCGACGTGATCGTGATCCGCTACGAAGGCCCGAAGGGCGGTCCCGGCATGCAGGAGATGCTGGCGCCCACGTCGGCGCTGATCGGCCAGGGGCTCGGCGAATCCGTCGGCCTCATCACCGATGGCCGTTTCTCGGGCGGCACGTGGGGAATGGTCGTCGGACACGTCGCGCCGGAGGCGTATGTCGGCGGCACCATTGCGCTCGTCAAGGAGGGCGATTCGATCACGATCGACGCGCACCGGCTCTTGATCCAGCTGAACGTCGACGACGGCGAGCTCGCGCAGCGCCGCGCCGCCTGGCGGCCGCCGCCGCCGCGTCATACGCGCGGCCTGCTCGCGAAATATCGTCGCCTCGTCTCGACGGCGAGCCTGGGCGCGATCACCGACGGCGACGCGTAGACGAGCCCGAAAGCGTTGCAGTGCGTCGTGACGCAGGAATGATCGCTCGCGTCCGCTTGTTTACCGATCATTGCGACAAGGAGAGGCCATGAACGATATTCGCCGCTGCGCTGCGTTCGCTTTTTGCATTGCCGGCCTCGCTGCACTCGCCGGTTGCGGAGGCTTCTACGAAAGCGCGGGTTCCGGGCCCGCCGCCGAGGCGCCGGCTTATCGCATCGGCGATCGCTGGGTGTACAACGGGCGCGATGGATTCCGGGTGCTGACGACATGGGAGGAAACGCACACGATCAGCACCGTGGGCGCGGACGGCATCAGCGAGCGAATCACCGTGAAGGGGCCCACGCTCGACCTCGCGCGTACCGAGCTCATGGCCGCTCCTGGGCGAGTCACGGTCGGCGCGCTCTACGAGAACGAGACGCGCCGCTTCGCGACGCCGCTCGACCGCTACCGCTTCCCGCTCGCCGCAGGTGCGACGTGGAGCCAGTTCGTCAACAATTTCGACGAGACGACGAAGGTATCCGGCCAGATCAACAACTACGTGCACGCGCTCCGCTGGGAGACGGTCACGACACCCGCCGGCACGTTCGACGCGCTCGTCCTCCACGTCGTGATATGGCTCGACGACGAGACCTTCTGGCGCTTCCCCACGGAGTGCAATTACACCTTCTGGTATGCGCCCGCGGTGCGCAATCTCGTGCGCATGGTGAAGTTCGCGTCCTACCAGGAAAAGGGCGACAACATGGAGGGCGCCGCCCGAGTCCGCACCCAGAACTCCTATATCGACCTCGTGTCGTTCACTCCCGGGGCGTAGGCGAGCCCACAATCCAGGGATTTCGTCTCCGGGTGGCACGAGGGCACAGCCCTTCGGGCTTCATGCCCCAGGCGCCCGCAGGGCCGTGCCCTCGCGCCGCACGCTACACCCGCCTGCGCTGCCGCCAACGCACCCTCCGTCAGAGCCCGAGGCGCTGCCAGATCGTCGTCGTCAGTGCCGCCTGGTTCAGGGTGTAGAAGTGCAGACCCGGCGCGCCGCGCGCGAGGAGGCCATCCGCCAGATCCGTGACCACGTCGAGACCGAATGCCCGGATCGACGCGAGGTCGTCACCGTAGCCCTGGAGCTTCATGCGAATCCAGCGCGGGATTTCGGCGCCGCAGGCGTCGGAGAAGCGCGCGAGCTTCGAGTAGCTGCCGATCGGCATGATGCCCGGGACGATGGGCACCGTGATGCCTGCGGCGCTGCACGCGTCGACGAAATGCCAATAAGCATCGGGATTGTAGAAATACTGGGTCATTGCCGAGTTGGCCCCGGCGTCGATCTTTTTCTTGAACGCGACCAGGTCCTCCTGCGGCGACCGGGCTTGAGGGTGGCATTCGGGGTAGGCAGCGACGTCGATGTGAAACCAGTCTCCGGTTTCCTCGCGGATGAAGGCGACGAGCTCGCTCGCGAACTTGAAATCGCCGGCCGCGCCCGCACCGGAGGGTAGATCGCCGCGCAGGGCGACAAGATGCCGGATGTCGTGCGCCTTGTATTCCGCCAGCACTTCGGCGAGCGATTCGCGCGCGCCGCCCATGCAGGAAATGTGGGGCGCCGCCTGCATGCCTTCGGCGCGGAACTCGAGCACCGTCGACAGCGTGCCTTCGCGCGTCGATCCTCCGGCGCCGAAGGTGACCGAGCAGAATGCGGGCTTCAACTGCCCGAGCTGGCGGCGCGTCGCGCGTAGCCGCTCGGTCCCTTCCGGCGTGCGCGGCGGAAAGAACTCGAGGCTGAAGAGACGCGGCGGTGTCGCGTTCATCACGCGAAGGCGGCGGACGCGCTCAGGCCTGCTTGCGCGGCAGGAGCGCCGACAGAAGCCACGAAATGATGCTGTAGATGATCGCACCGAAGAATCCCGACCAGAAGCCGCTCACGTGAAAGCCGTCGACGAATGAGCCGACCCACCAGAACAGGAGGCCGTTGATGACGAAGATGAAGAGGCCGAGTGTGAGCAGCGTCACCGGCAGCGTCAGCAGGATGAGAAGCGGCCGGATCAGCGCGTTGATGAGGCCGAGGGCCAGCGCGGCGATCAGCGCGGTGACGAAGGTGTCGACCTTGACGCCGGGGAACACGTAGGGGAGCGCGAGCAGCGCCAGCGCGTTGACGAGCCAGACGAGGACGAGACGCATCGGATTCTCCAGGTTTGCTTGGGCGTTTCAGCGCGCCGCGCCGGCGCAATACGGCTTGAGCGCGGCGAAGAGCGTCGCGTTGACGGGCGTGGCGATGCCCATGGCGCTGCCCATCCTCGCCACGGCGCCTGCGAGCCAGGGCGCCTCGATCCGGTTGCCCGCTTCGAGATCGTTCAGCATCGACGATTTCATCTGCGCCGGAAGACCATCGGTGAACTTCATCTGCTGGGTGACGAAATCGTCGGTGAGCGCGACACCCTTTGCCCGGCCGACGGACCACGTTTCGCGTATCGCCGCCTCGAGCGTTGCGCGCAGGTCGGGATCGTCCCGCAGCACGCCGAGCGGTTGCCGGGCGACGCTCGTCAAGCCGGAGAACGCCGAAAGAAATGCGAACTTCTCCCAGAGCGCGCGAAGGATGTCGTTCGAAAGCTCGGCATCGATGCCCGCTCCCTGGCAAGACGCGAGCAGCGCCTCCGCCGTTTTCCGTTGACTCGGTTCGACGGGTCCGAAGCGCAATCGCGCCATGGTGCCGGTGTGCACGATGACCCCGGGCTCGCCGATCGTCGCCGCGATGTACGCCACGCCCCCCATCACGCGGTGCGCGCCGACGATGGCGCCGATCCGCTCGATGCTCTCGACGCCGTTCTGGAACGGAACGACGACACCGCCGGTGGCGAGCAGAGGGAGCACGGCTTTCGCGGCGCCTTCGGTATCCCAGAGCTTGACGGCGAACAGCACGATGTCGGCGGGTGCCAGACCCGCCGGATCGTCGGTGACGGCGGGCCGCGGGATCGTCATGTCGCCAAGCACGCTCCTGATCGCGAGACCGTTCGCGCGCATCGCGGCGAGATGCCGTCCGCGCGCAATGAACGCGACGTCGTTTCCCGCCTGCGCAAGTCTGGCGCCGAAGTAGCCGCCCACGCCGCCGCTGCCCATGATCGCGATGCGCATCCCCGTGGCTCCCGTCTTGCGACTGCCGGTCAGTAGCGGTACGTCTGTGGCTTGTACGGACCTTCCTGCGGCACGCTGATGTAGCGCGCCTGCTTCGCCGATAGCGCCGTCAGCATCGCCCCCAGCTTGGTGAGCTGCAGTCGCGCGACTTTCTCGTCGAGGTGCTTCGGCAGCACGTAGACGCCGACCGGATACTGGCCGGCGCTGCTCTTCGCATCGGTCCACAGCTCGATCTGCGCCATCACCTGGTTCGCGAACGAGGAGCTCATCACGTACGACGGATGACCCGTTCCGCAGCCGAGGTTCACGAGGCGCCCTTCGGCGAGCAGGATGATCCGCTTGCCGTCCGGGAAGACCACGTGGTCGACCTGAGGCTTGATGTTGTCCCACGTGTGCTGCTTCAGTGCGGCGACGTCGATCTCGTTGTCGAAGTGGCCGATGTTGCACACGATCGCGTTGTTCTTCATCCGCTTCATGTGGTCGTGCGTGATCACGTCGATGTTGCCGGTCGCGGTGACGA
>Ga0207691_10003886_pt1 | contig 14505 bp, 10 predicted proteins | sample KBSM13metaG_FD_184327 | JGI IMG/M metagenome (GOLD analysis project Ga0207691, IMG submission 184327) | Miscanthus rhizosphere microbial communities from Kellogg Biological Station, Michigan, USA - KBS M1-3 metaG (SPAdes) (version 2) | ecosystem: Host-associated > Plants > Roots > Rhizosphere >... | reverse complement strand
GACCTGCAGGGGCTCGGCCGAGCCCGGCTGGACGTGCGAGGACCATCCCGGCAAGCCCTGGCAGCATGCCGGCTGCCACGGCGCCGGCGCGCCGTGCGTCTGCAACCCGCGCGGCGCAGCGCTCTGGGCGATGGTCTACTCCGACGCCTTGCGCGTCGCCGAGGCGATGCGCGGCGCCGATGCGCCGGTGCACTGAAGGCCGCCCCGAGTCCTCCGAGCCACATTTCCTTCCGTCGCGGTGCGCACGGCGCTGCGGCTAAGATCGCCTGGCGCAGGAGAGGTGGATGAGCGGTTTAAGTCGCACGCCTGGAAAGCGTGTGGGGGCTAAACACCCCCCGCGGGTTCGAATCCCGCCCTCTCCGCCAAACGGCCCTCTGAGCGGCCTCCGCGACCGACCTGTTTTAGCCCTCCGTACGAGGTGAAATTCGTCCGTCGGAGCTGATCCACGCGACTTGGGACGAGTTCGACCTCGGGGCTGCTGAATGGCGCATTCCGGCAGAACGCATGAAGCCAGGAACGAAATGCGGTCTCGGCGTCGTACAACCCACGCGACATATCTACCGGAGCGCCGCCAGACGATGCAGGTCTGGGCCGATCACCTTGACGCTCTGCGAACTCGCGCGCGCGGCAAGGCCGGCAGGTCGCCGAGGAGTCGGATGCGCTCGGGATCCAATCAAACCGAGCGCGCCATAGAAGCATCGCTTCGACCGGCAGCGGTCTCCCTGTGAACGCTCCTGATCCAAGGCGCCAAGTCAGCGGTATTCACCGCGCACCGACGCAGTGATCGTCTGTCGCGATGGATCGTCCAGCTTCGCGAGCGTGTCGGTTGGCAGAAGGCCGCGGTGGCAAGCACGCGCGCATTTTCTGGTCGAGGCTGGTCAACGGCCAGAGCTTCGACCTAGAACACGTCGCGACCAGGAATCGGATGCGATCGCCGGCTGCGTTGCCGGCGGCAGGCTGAGGCGACTCGATTGACCCGTTCCTGAAGACGTGCGCACGGCAGACACATCACACAGGTCGGACCGGCAGCAGGTGAACTCGAAAAGCTGACCGTCGCGCCCTCGTGGCAACGACCGCGAGTGAATATGGAGCCCTGCTGAGCGGTTGGTATCTGGGCCCGCACACCGTCAAAGTGCATCAAGGCCGTTTCCGGATTCGCAGTCTGTCTGTCGTGAAACGCCTTCGCCGAGCACGAAGGTCGGGAACACGTTCGAAAGGAAGTTGACCGAATGGGAAGTCCCTGTAGTCAGCTTTATGCGTCGCTGCCGATCGGTACGGCGACCTCGCCGAGGTGCGCGGGAAGCCCTGAGCGCGGCAAGCTCAGACCCGACCGTGCGCCAGGACCTCCAACCCACAGACGTCGCCAGCAAGCGCCGCGATCACTCCACCGTCCACGCGGAAGTCGCTGCCGGTAATGAACCTCTCATCCAAGCCACGGCTCACGCAGGGCCGCGGTGGGAACCGGCGAAAGGATTCGCGAGGCGTCGTGCGCACAGCGAAGCGATGGCAAAGGCCGCACCGAGCAGCGCTCCGGAGATCACATCCAGGACGACGTGCTGCTTGATGAAGAGCGTCGACAGTACGATCGCCGAGCACCAAGTCAAGTTGACTATTTGGATGAGCGTCGGAGCACCGATGCGTCGCCAAACGTCCTGGAGGCGAAGCATCGTGAATATGGCGGTGGCCACATGCATTGACGGGCAGGCGTTGCCCGCGGCATCCACCCCCTGCAGCATGGAGAATCCGGCGTATCGGGACGGGTCAACGCCCGTCGGCGGGACGTTCGTGGGCCAGAGGAGAAAAATGACCAGACCGGCTGCGCACAGCCCTCCAATCCAGAACCCGTACGCGACCAGCGCGCGCAGGTTCGGCTGGAGTCCAGGGCCGACGCCAACGTACAGCCACAGAGTGAGATAGACGAACAGCGCTGCGGGCTCGAACGGGATGATGCGATCGAGCGCAGTGAGAGGTACCGTCCTCACCGCGTGCTCCGGGTGATGGAGGAGGTGGAAATAGGCAACGAAGAACAAGCCGATCACCACTGTCGTGGCGAGCACCTTTAGAAGCAAATGGCAGCGCATGCGCGCTGCCAAGGCCGTTGCCCAAGGCGAGAAATGGGGGGACGCCATGGTCGGAGAGCGGCGCGACGGGCCAAGGAGGCGACCATCTTGCCCGATCCCGTTGCTGCACGTCCGAACCGACGACCCTGAGCCCACACACAATTCGGAACGGGTTCGTCATTCGGCCACGCTCGGCCTCGTGGGTAGCTACGGGCTCACGGCCGATCGCTGTGGCACCATGAGGTTCCCTTTGGCCACATAAGGCTCTTCGGGAATGAGGCCGTGTTCGCCGACCCTTCGCAGGATTGCGCCGGAGTGAGCGGAGCAGGACTCGTCGGAGGGCCGGAGGGCGGGAACGGGAGGAAGGATTCCCGGGCCTTGCGGCGTTTGGCATCGCGGTCTAATCTCGCCGCGGGTCTTGCGCGATGCGAGCCGAGGGGCCGCGGATCAACAAGCGAAAGGGAACTCCACCGTGATTTCAAAACTGATCGCGGAATTTATCGGAACGCTCTGGCTGGTGTTGGGCGGGTGCGGCAGCGCCGTCATCGCTGCGTCCTTTCCCGCTGTCGGAATCGGCCTCACAGGGGTTTCCCTCGCGTTCGGTCTTACCGTGCTGACGATGGCCTACGCCGTCGGCCCGATTTCGGGCGGGCACTTCAACCCGGCCGTCTCGTGCGGCCTGTGGGCCGCGGGCCGTTTCCCGGCCAATCGACTCGCGCCCTACATCATCGTGCAGGTTGCCGGCGCAGTGGCGGGGGCCGCGATCCTGTTTGTCATTGCAAGCGGCAAGCCCGGCTTCGACCTGAGCGCGGGGTTCGCGGCGAACGGCTACGCCGAGCACTCCCCCGGGAAGTACTCCCTCGTATCGGCGCTGGTCACCGAGGTGGTCATGACATTCGGCTTCCTGGTCGTCATCCTCGGGGCGACCCACCGCCGCGCACCGGTGGGTTTTGCGGGCATTGCGATCGGGCTGGCGCTGACTCTCATCCATCTGGTGAGCATTCCGGTGACCAACACCTCGGTCAATCCGGCCCGCAGCACAGGACCCGCGCTGTTCGTCGGTGACTGGGCACTGGGGCAGCTTTGGCTTTTCTGGGTCGCTCCGATCGTCGGGGCGCTGCTGGCCGGCTGGCTTTCCCGGACGGTGCGAACGCATCTGCGCGCCGAACTGGAGCCCGAGGTGACCGGCATGTCGTGAACCCGAATGCGTCTGATGTTCGGGCGGTGCTGCAGATGGGCGGCGAGACGCACGTCCAGCCCCGCACAGCGCGTGTAGAGCATTTGCATGAGAGCCTCCTGAAGCTAGCCGGGCGCCGCAGGCAGTCCTCGTCATCGAAATCTACTAGGCGTGCTTCGGGGCGTCGCCGCGCCCTCTGCGCCACTGCGGAGTGCTCGCAGGACTGCGGGTCCAACTGCTGAACGGGCTCACGGCACCAAGAAGAGGCCGACCTCGTCGACACCGCGCCCGGCTGCATCCTGCGACCGCAACCGCAACGCCTTAGCAACCGCACCGCTTCATGCTCCGGGTCGGGTCCACCCGATGGCGAACGATCGAGACATCAAACCCAGGCGTTGTAGTTGCGCCGGGCCCCGGCGCAGGCGTACGATGGCCCGGCCGCGATTCGTATGGCCGCGTCTTCTCGTGTCGGCTGTCCCGCACGGCTCGAGCCACAAACGGGAGATCATGATGGCAAGCACACCAATGACGAAGAGGCCGGGCTGGTTGACGCGGGTGCTTGGAGTGCTGCTGCTTGGGCTCGCCTTCAGCGGCGTGCCACTCGCTCAAACGCAGACGACGACCAGCGTCAATGTCCGCCATTTCGAGGTGATCGCGGTCGACGGGAACCGGATCGTCGTTCGCGATGAGCGAGGCACCAATGAATACACGGTGCCGGCAGGTTTCCGCTTTACGGTCGACGGCAAGAAGATGGCCGCATCGGAGCTGAAGCCGGGGATGAAGGGCACGGCGACCGTGACGACCACGACCACGGTCACGCCGGTCGTGGTGACCGAGATCCGCCATGGTGTCGTTGTGAAGGCGAGCGTGGGCTCGGTGACGGTGCTCGATGACACGGACCACCAGCGCAAGAAGTTCACACACGATCAGCTGACCGAGCGGGGTCTCAAGATCTACAGGGACGGCCGCGTCGTCACCGTCTCCGAGCTGAACAAAGGCGACGAGATCTCGGCGACGGTCATCTCGAAACGCCCGCCCGAGATCGTGACTGAGCAGGAGGTCGACGCGACCCTCGTCAAGACGGAACCTGCCAAGCCGGAACCTGTCAAGGCGGAGCCGATGCCGGCGAAGACGGAATCGATGGCGAACACTGCAGCGCCAGTCGTTGCCCAGGCGACGACGCCGCCGGAGACACCTCCGGCGACCGCAGCCGCCCCCGAGCCGGCGCCGGTCCGATCATCCGGGATCGGAACGATGGGGTACGCGATCGTCGCGGTGGTGATCGCAGCGTTGATGTTCATGGTCATGCGCCGGCGCAAGGACGCTGACTAGGCTACCCTCCGATGCCCCAAATACTCGCGGTGGCGAGCGTATCGGATCAAGTTTTGCGGCGTTGAACGCGGGCGACATCGTGTCGTCACGCCGCTCCGGTGCTGCTCATTCGGATAACTTCGCTCATAGGTCTAAGATCCCTTCGTCTTCGCGAATGTTCGCCCACACTGGTTGCCCAGCTTTATGTCTACCGCTGCCCTGAACGACATCGCAAAGACGATACGTTGATGGATGCCGGGGTCGTGAAGTCAGGGGGACATACTGCTGCGAAGGATGCTCCGGGGTTGAAGGGGCGCCGCAACGTCGGTGTCCGCTCAGTACAGGATCCTTGGTGGTGCGCAGACGGCCACCCTCAAGGTCTGGGGATTTGACTGACGGGCCGGAAGCCGGGAAGTCCGACCATAGCAGCAGAGCGTCGGTTCCGGCTGAATCCCCCAGGACGCTTCGTCGCCGGCTGCACAAGCTGCGCACAGGACGTGGGGTGCAGCGGCTCTTTCCGATGCTCGTCGGGTCGAGAACAGGTGCCCCAGTGAAGGCGGTGTCGCTGCCCAAATCGTCGGCCCACATTCAGCTTGAGCTGATGTCGCGCCTCCTGTATCTGACATTCTGGTTGTCCGCGGCCAGCGCGCTGCTCTACCTGTTCGCCAACTTCCAGCGCGGCCGATTAACGCTCGCTTTCGTAGACGCTGTCTCGTTGGCTGCGATGGCCTTGGGCTACCGCGTGTCCGTCCGCTTCGGTCGCCCAGGGGCCGGGCTACAGGCAATCGCCATCATCGCCTGGCTGACGCTGGCGGTCACGATCACGTTGCACGGCGGGCTGCGCTCGCCTGCAATCGCCTGGATCGTTGTCCTTGCACCGCTGCTGATGCTGGCTGGTCTGAAGCTGGCGCTGGCGACGACCGCAGCGACGGTCGCGCTGATCGCAGGGCTGTATGTCGCTGAAGTGTCCGGCTGGACACCGCTTTACCCCGACGTGCCGCTGCTTCAGCGTGCAGTGTCGGCCGTGGTGATTGCTTGCCTGTTCGCGTTGTCCGCCCGGTATGCCCTTCGATGGAGGTTGCGCTTGGCTGAGGAACGAGAGGCCGTTCGCGACGCCGCGATCGAGGACAACCGGCTCAAGGGCCGCTTCATTGCCAACCTCAACCACGAGATCCGGACGCCGATGAATGCCCTCGTGGCTGCGGCGCAGTTGCTGGGTCGTCGGCACATGGGCGGCGAGCAGCGGACGCTCGTTCAGGCGGTGCAGCACTCGGCCGATCACCTCCTTGCGCTCGTCAACGACGTGCTCGACCACGAGCGGCTCGAAGCCGGTGAGGTGCGACTCGATGCGATCGAGTTCTCGCTGCGCGACCTGGCCCGCAGTGCGGTCGCGATGTTCGCCGCGCAGGCCGAAGCCAAGCAGCTCTCGCTGGGTCTGGAGTTGATGGAAGAGCTGCCCGACGGCTGGATCGGAGATCCGACGCGATTGCGTCAGGTCTTGTGCAACTTGCTGTCGAACGCGATCAAGTTCACTCCGGCCCATGGCCGCGTTGTCCTGCGCGTCGCCACTGCTGCGACAGCCGAGGGCAGTCCAGCCGTGTGCTTCGAGGCGATAGACAGTGGCCCGGGGATGACGGCGGATGTGCAGGTGCGTCTCTTTCACCCCTATGGGCAAGGCGATGCATCGATCGCCCGCCGCTTCGGGGGAACGGGCCTCGGATTGTCGATCTGCAAGGAACTGGTCTCGCTGATGCACGGCTCGATCGAAGTCGAGAGCCAGCCCGGAGCGGGGTCCACTTTTCGCGTTGCCCTGCCGCTGGTGCGAGCCAACGGCGAGGGACAAAAGTTGCGGTCGACCGATTCGACGGGTCAGCCAAACCTGCCCGCGGACCTGAAGGTAATGCTGGTGGAAGACGACCCAGTCAATCAGATCGTGATGGAAGCGGTGCTGCGCGACTTGGGGGTCCAGGTGCTCACGGTCGGCAGCGGCGAACAAGCACTGGAGCTGCTGGAGCAGAAAGGCGTCGATGTCGTGCTCATGGATTGCCGTATGCCGGAGATGGACGGCCTGACGACCACGCGCCACTGGCGCGACAAGGAAGCCCAGCTGCAACGCCCGCGCGTGCCGGTGATCGGGCTCACCGGTGATGTGTATCGCGGCGCATGCGAGGCCTGCCTCGCGGCGGGCATGGACGACTACCTCGCCAAACCCGCGTCCCGCGATGACATTGGTTCGGTGCTCGCGCGCTGGGCGCCCGCGGACCGAAATCGATAGCGCCGTCACGCAGCCTCGCCTCCTTACAGACGTTCCTGATCCGTGGCCTTCTGCAGCAGGCTTCGGCGTACCAGGCCGATGTGCTCGCGCAACGTGTACGCCTCGCTGGCATAGCTGGGCGGCGTGCCCATTCGGGCGGCTGCCTGCTCGATGCGGTCGAGCTGGGCGAGCCATTGCTGGATGGGCAGGCTCTCGGTACCAGAGCCGATTTCACGCTCCAGAAGCTTCAGTTCTCCGTAGAGACGGTAGATGCGCGAGCGCACGCGCCAGCGAAAGAGTTGCGGCAGGACGTTGGTCAGCGGAACAAGGATGACCAGCAAGGGAACGAGCAGGACGACCAGACGCTCGAGATAAGTCGCGACGAAGAAGGGCAAGTAGCGATGCAGAAAGCTGGGGCCGAAGCGCAAGTGCCCGATGGCGTCGGCTGAGACGGGCAGGTCAACGGGCGCGGTGTTGGGGAACTCGCCGACGCCTGCGAAATATCCCTGCGGGGAGTGCACTTCGCGAGCGGCTTCCAACAGCAGGTTGGTGATCGACGGCGAGAGCCCGTGGCGCGCGACGAGCATGGCCTTGGTACCGATGAGCTTGACCTCCTGGGCTGGGATGTGAAGGGCAAAGTCGACGGTACCGGGGGGCAGGATCAGCTTCGTGATGTAGGTAAACCTTCGGGGGTAAGCGTCCGCTCGTTCCATGCTCATCAGCTTGAGGGTCGGATCGTGCAACGCCTCCCAGACGGCGGGGAACGGCACCTGGCCGATGAAGAGCGCCGCGTCGATCTCGCCTCGCTGCAGCGCGTGGAGCGCCTCGAGATTGACCAGCGGGACCAGGTGGGTGTTGGAGCTCGTGATGTCGTTGACGGCGAGCAGCGGTTCGACGAAGTCCCTGATGCCGCTGCCCGGCGAGCCGATGGCCACCCGCTTGGCGCGCAGCTCGTCCAGCTGCGTCAAGGTCGCCGAACCGCGATAGAAGACCCAGAGCGGCTCGTAATACAGAGTCATGAGCATCGTGAGGTCGCTGCCCGCCTGCGGTCGGACGATCCCGCCGTGCATGAAAGCCACATCCACCCCGGACTTCGGGTCGTGGAGAAGCTGCTCATTCTCCTCGGCGCCCCCCGTCATGCGCTCTTCGACGGTCACGCCTTCGCGGGCGAGAATTTCCTTGTAGCGCTGCGCGTACTGGTGATAAAGCCCGTCCTGAAGCCCGGAGGCGAGCACGATGTGGCGTGGGATCGTGCCCTGCAGGAACCAGGCGCCCGCCAGCGCCACGGCCACAAGCAGCGCAGCGGCCGGCCAGACCCTTCGCAGAGTCTCTCGGCTGCGCTTCCACTTCGGCTTGTCGCCGCGCATGAGAATGCTCGTTTGTCAGCCCTTCCTTGGCTCCTCGCAATCAAGCGCTGCCATTCTCGGCGCAGTCCTCGAGCTCTTCGTCATGTCCGCTTTGCGACGGTGAGTCCCACGCGACGACGGTCAACGATGGGTCGTGAGATGTCATCGCGCGATCGCTCCCATTCACACCGTTGTCACTTCGACAACGGCGGGGGCCAGCTAGCAGTCGTGAGCGAGCCTGCCCATCGGCTTGCGATGAACTGCGGGCTCGTCGCGATGATGCGAATGCCGCTCGGATCAGCCGCGAGCGTGCCGGCACCGCCATACGCACCGGCCCGCGCGTGGTTGCCATCGGCAGCCGGGATTCAGGCGGCCGCTGTCGAACCGCTGTCGGTCGCCGGCCGTGTCGTCTCGGGGTTGGCAGCCACCCAGGCCATGAAGATCTGATAGCCCAGCGCGAGCAGCACCGCACCGGCGAAAAGGCCCAGAATGCCGGCCGCGGCCATGCCGCCGAGCGCACCGAGCAGGATCACCGGCATCGGCGCATCGACACCGCGGCCGAGCATCAGCGGCTTGAGCACGTTGTCGGCCATGCCGGCGACGAACAGCAGCACGGAGTACAGCGCCGCCTCGCCGGTCCCGTAGTCGCCGCTCATCCAGAGATAAGCGATCGCCGGCAAAGTGACGAGCAGCGCCGGCACCTGCGCGATGCCGAGCACGAGCACCACGACCGCCAGCAAGCCGGCCAGCGGTACGCCCGCAACCAGCAGACACAGGCCGACCAGAATGGCCTGGATGAAGGCGATGCCGATCACTCCCTGCGCAACGGCGCGGATCGTCGCCACCGACAGCACGGTGAATTCGTCCCCGCGTTCGGAGCCGAAGATGCGCGCGAAGATCGCCCGGCCGGCATGAGCGCCGGCTTCGCCGAAGGCCATGATGATGCCCGCGATGATGAACGCGGCGACGAACGCGAGGATGCCGCCGCCGATGCTGGCGACCATCGCCAGCGCCTCCTTGGCCAGTTCACCGATCTTCGGCTGCAGGCTCTTCACCAGCGCAGGCAGGTTGTCGTGCGCCTGTTGCCAGTAGGCATGGATCTTCGTCCCGACCACCGGCCATTCGGTGACGCTCGGCTTGGGCGGCGGAACCTGCAGCGTGCCCTGTTGTACCTCGCTGACCAGGCGATGCACCGAGTCGCCCATCGAATCCAGCAGCACAGCCGTGGGCGCGACGATCAGCACGACGCCGAGCAGGGTGATCAGCGTCGCCGCCCAGCCCCGCCGTCCGCCCAGCCTGGCGGCCAGCGCCCGGTGCAACGGATAGATCGTGATCGCCAGGATCAGCGCCCAGACCATCAGCACGAGGAAGGGTGAGAAGATCCTGTAGCACAGCATCACCAGCACCAGGGTCAGGCCGGCGCGAATGAGCACGTCGAGCAGCAGCCTCGCGAGGCGCCTCTCGTATTCAGGATCGTATCGAACGGTCTGCATCAGTCACCTCGATGGCGGATGGGCGGGCGAAGGGCGGTCGTCGAGTGTCTCCGGCGGACACCGGCGATGCAACACGCATCATGGCATCCGCACGCCGCATTCTGATCGCGATCGAAGATGTCGCCAGAACAAGCCGCAGCGGCCATCTCGAAGTTTCATCGCCCTCCTACACTTGTGCCAGGTGGCGACCATGACTTTCGTAGCCTTGAGGCCTCGCGCCCATCGAGCGGACGTTCTCCGGCAACCTTCGCCTGCTTGCGGTTGCCGGACATGCTTCGCGACCCACGTCATGTGCTGGCGGGAGAACTGCGTGTGATGCGAGTTCTGCAAGCTGCTGCCGTTGCAGTTGCGCTTGCCGGCTGCACCTCGACGCTGCCGCCTGTGGAGCAACACGACTACAAGAGCCGGAGCGTGACGCGCACCGAGGGTGGCGTGCGGGTATCAACCGCGGTGCTCTCAGCGAACGAGAGCGCCACCGTGTACGGCGTGCCACTTGCAAAGGCATCGATTCAGCCCGTATGGGTCGAAGTCGAGAACCGGGATGATCACGCCTACTATCTGCTGTCGCCGGGACTGGATCCAAACTTCTTTCTCGCCTCTGAGGCGTCCGAGGCGTTCGCGTCCGGCACTTCGCCGGAGCAGAGAGTCGGGCTCGACCGACGCTTTCGCGCGCTTGCCTTTCGCAACCCTATCCTTCCTGGCTCGACGACGTCGGGATTTGTCCTGACGAACCTCGACGAGGGAATCAAGTTCGTGCAGATCGACCTGGTCACGAGCGGACTGGCAAGAACGTTCTCGATCCTCGCCACCGTTCCCGACTTTCCCGGCGACTACCATGCCAGTGAAGTTTTCCGGCGGGAAATCTACCCGCCCGAGAAGGTCGTCGACTACAGCGATGACGCCGCCTTTCGGGCGGCGCTCGAGGCTCTGCCTTGCTGCGCGACCAGCCAGGATGGCTCCAAGAACGGCGATCCGCTCAATCTGGTGGTCGTGGGCGGACTCGACGACGCCTTCCCGGCGTTCGTGCGTCGCGGCTGGCGCCCGACCGAGCTGAAATGGTCAGGGTCGATCATGAGGATCGTGACATCTGCGCTATCCGGCGAGCGCTACCCGTACGCACCGGTGAGCAACCTCTACATGTTCGGACGGGCCCAGGACCTCGCATTGCAGAAGGCGCGCGACAACGTCCATCAGCGCAACCACCTGCGGCTCTGGCTCAGCCCGCTTCGCTTCCATGGCAAGCAGGTCTGGGTTGGCCAGATCAGCCGAGACATCGGCAGCCGGCTGACGATTCACACGCCGACGTTCACGACCCACAAGATCGATCCCGACGTCGACGAGGCCCGCGCCGCATTGATCCAGGACCTGGCCTACTCCCAGGGCGTCGCGAAGTTCGGCTTCGTGAAGGGAGTCGGCCCTGCCCCCAAGGGCGCCCCGCGCAGCAACCTCACGAGCGATGTCTACTACACCGACGGGCTGCGCAGCGTCCTGGTGTTCGAGCATCGGCCGACTTCCCTGGACCAGGTTGCATTCTTCCCTTGGGAGTCCCCGCCCGTGAGGACGAGCGGGCGTGCCGATCGATGACCGGGAGATCGGCTGTGCGCGGAGTGCGTCGATTCCTCGGCAGCGCTCTGCGCGCGGCGAGCTTGTCGCTCTGCCTCGCCGGCTGTGCGACATGGCAAGCTCCGGGTGACTTCGACGACGCGGGGTTGCGCGCGCGCGCCGTGACCGCCTCCAGGCAAGACGTGCGCATCAGCGCCGCCGTGTTGAGCGCCGAGGACAGCCGACGCATGTTCGGTGCGAACGTCGACCGGTTGGGTGTGCAGAGCGTATGGGTCGAAGTCCGGAACCAAACATCGGAGCGGCTGTGGCTGCTGCGTTCGGGAACCGACCCGGACTACTTTTCGCCGCTCGAAGTCGCGTGGTCCCTGCACAGCCTGCTCGCAGGCGAGGCGAACACGCGCATTGACGATCACTTCGACAGACTCGGATTCCAGAATCCGATTCTCCCGGGCGAGACGCGCGCGGGCGTGCTCTTTGTCAACCCGGAGCGCCGCACGAGACTTCTCAATCTCGATCTGCTCCAGACTAAACGACTGATCCCCTTTTCGCTGTTCCTGCCTGTTCCGGACTCCGCCGGAGATCCGCGCTCGGAGCCAGCGACGTTCAGCTATTCCGATGCCGAGAGCATCAACTTCAAGGACCTCTCCGCCATGCGTGCGTCGTTGGAGCGGCTGCCTTGCTGTGCAAGCGACTCGCGTGGCAGGGGGTCCGGGGATCCTCTGAATGCCGTCTTTGTGGGCGAGTTGTCCGACATCGCTGCGGCGTTGGTCCGTCGCAGCTATCGCCGCGACACTCAACCCGGCGACGACTTCCAGCAGGTCTTCGGGCGCGGACCTGATGCCGTGCTGCGCAAGATCGCGCAGGCGGGTGCACCCTCGACCTGGATACGATTGTGGCTCGCCCCAATTCGCTTCGAAGGTCGCCACGTCTTCCTCGGGCAGATCGGACGTCCGGTGGGCGGGCGTTTCGTGGCCCGCGGCGCGGCAGATGTCATCCTGCACGAAGACGTCGACGAAGCGAGAAATCTTCTCGTTCAAGATCTGATGTACTCGGGCGGTCTGGACAAACTAGGATTCGCCACGGGTGTGGGCGCCGTAGCCTCGACCCAGCCTCAAGCGACGTTCAGCGGGGCTCGCTTTTACACCGACGGTCTGCGCGCGGTCCTGTTCTTTGCCATCCGCCCGCTGAGTCTCTCGGATGTGGAGCTTCTGGACTGGGCGCAGCCTCTTGACGTGCAAGGACCCGCCGAGCCCGACCAGAGTCGCTGATGAGTGACACGCCGTATCGAACGAGCAGGTGAATTGGCGCTTGGCGGACGTATGTCGATCCCGGAGGTCGTCGCTCTGCAGCAGAAGGGCCGCTGGTCGCCCGGCGCACCGGCGACGCAAGGCTGGTCGTTCGCCGGTGCCGCCGTCCGCGCCAACGTGAGCCAGACCGGGGCGACGGGCAGGCTCCGAGCGCCAAGTCATTGCGGTTGCAATGCTGATCTCCGATCCGACCTTTCCGCGACGCAGTGAAGTGCGCCGAATCCGCCGGGCCGTCGGTCCCTAGAGGTCCCTCGCCCAGCGCTCTGCGACCGCAGCCGGCTCGCCGACGCTGACCTCGGTGCGGCGCTCGAGATCTTGGCGCCGCGCGCTCCCGGGTTCGGTCTCGCGACCTTCCTGCTCGACCACCGCAATGCGCTCGACATGGTTCCGCTTCCGGACAACCCTGTGGAACAGGCCGAACAAGCGGGACATCGGGACCTCGCTCGCCACTGCCGCTCGCATGGCTTCCGTCACCGGATCGCGCCTGATCGGACCGTCGAACATGGCATCCGCGTTTTGCCTTGCGACGGTGACGCTGCGATGACGTCGTGGCGCGGCGGCCACCCGCTGCCTGCGATTCAACAATGACCGGAAGTGGATCACGTGGTGGACCTCAAGGCGAACACCGAGGCAGCGGCCGCGAGGCGAGCAGCGGCGTGGCTCTCGAGACGCACCTTCGCCGCGGGCGCCCGAGAGCGCGCCGCGTCGCGGAGCATCCGCTCCGGGACGCTGCCCTGCCGAAGCGGGTCGGGGCCCCTGGCCATCGGACCGCGCAGACCGTGGAAAGTCGCAATCAACTGCACGTATTCCCCGCCGCCTACAAGCCGTGGCGCGTGGCCAGGGCTCGACGATCGCCGCTTGCTTTCCACCACAGGTCGCTCAATACGTCACCGTGACGGTGATCGTCGGCTCGCTGTAGTTGCCGACTGCGAGGTTCGTCTGGCCGCTCGGCACGCGGCCGTACACCGTGAGCGCCTGCGCCGTGCCGAGGCCGGCGCCGGTGCCCGAAACCCAGGTCGGCGTCGCCGCCGAGTTGCCCCACACCGTCGTTCGCGCCGCGTCGGTATAGAGGTTGTAGTTCATGATGTCGGCGCCGTTGGCCATCAGCCGCTGCGCGAGCGTCGCGCCGGCCGTGGTTCCCGCGCTCAGGCCGACCGTGTACGGCGTGTTCTTCGTGCAGCGCACGGTCACCGTCGTCGTCTGGTCGACGTTGCCGGCGAGCGGGTCGACGGCGCCGAACGCGAGGTCGACGGCGCCGACCGTGCACTGCGTCTGCACGTTGGCGGTCACCTGGAACGTCGCGGTCGCCGTCGCGGCGAGCGCGTGCGGCAGCGCGCACGCCGCGAGGCCGGCTGCGAGCGCTGCGCGGCCCGCGTTTCGAAGCATGGCGATGGCGTTCATCCGACTCTCTCCTGCGATCGATGCGGGAGGAGCGAACGCCGTGAGGTGTGAACTCGTTCGCTCCGTGTCTCGATCTCGATGGATGTATCGGCTTGTTTTCGGATCGCTCGATCCCGCGGTCGGGGGGGTGGGCGACCTTCGATCGCAGCGTCGCGACCGTCGGTCGGCTGCGGTTCCGGCCGCCCTGGCGCGGCGTGACGCCGTCAGCGACCGACGGCGAGGTATTCGAAGCCGAGCTCGCGGATCTCGGGGCCGTAGAGGTTGCGGCCGTCGACGATCACCGGCTGCCTGAGCGCGGTCTTCACGGCGTCGAAGTTCGGGCTCTTGAACGTCTTCCAGTCGGTCAGGACCACGAGCGCGTCGGCACCCTCGACCGCCTGCATCGGCGAATCGGCGAAGCGCAGCCGGGCGAGCAGCTCCGGCCGCTCGCGCAGGTCCTCGGCCAGGACGCGCTGTGCCTCCGCCATGGCGACCGGGTCGTAGGCGGCGACGGCGGCGCCGCGCTCGAGGAGCGCCGCGATCGTCGCCCGGCTCGGCGCCTCGCGCATGTCGTCGGTGTGCGGCTTGAACGCAAGGCCCCAGACGGCGAACGT
>Ga0207691_10003884_pt1 | contig 14507 bp, 13 predicted proteins | sample KBSM13metaG_FD_184327 | JGI IMG/M metagenome (GOLD analysis project Ga0207691, IMG submission 184327) | Miscanthus rhizosphere microbial communities from Kellogg Biological Station, Michigan, USA - KBS M1-3 metaG (SPAdes) (version 2) | ecosystem: Host-associated > Plants > Roots > Rhizosphere >... | reverse complement strand
CGCGCTCCATCTCGGCGAGGATGTGCGGGCCGTGCTCGATGAGGTGGATGGTCACCGGGATCTTGCCTGCGCGGGGGTACGACTCGGCGATGTGGCCGAGGAACGCCGTTAGCTCGCCCACCAGCTCGACGCCGACGAGGCCCGCGCCGATGACGCAGATCGTCAGCAGCCGGCGGCACTCGGCGTCGTCGGGCTCGGCGTCGGCGTGCTCGAACAGGTCGATGACGTGGTTGCGCAGGAAGATGGCGTCGGCCAGGGTCTTGAACGTCAGCGCGTGCTCGGAGCCGGGGATGATCTTCAAATTGGTAACACCGCCAAGGGAGAGGACCAGGTGGTCGTAGGGGAGTTGCCAGGTTTCGGCGTCGGCGCGGGAGTGGCGGGCGGTGACGGTGCGGGCGTCGAAGTCGATCGACTCGACGTCGGCCTCGACGAAGCGCGCCGGGGCGCGGAGCATCCGCCGGATCGGCGAGACCGCGTGGCGGGGGTCGAGCACGCCGGACCCGGCCTCGAAGAGGAACGGCGTCATGAGGAAGTAGTTGTCGCGGCTGACGAGGGTGATCTCGACGTCGGTGCGCCCGCGCCAGAGCCGGGCGAGATTGACCCCCGTGTAAACGCCGCCGAACCCGCCGCCGACGATGACGATGCGGCGGGGTGTGCCCGAGGAGCTCATGTCGGGATGGTATGCGCGGGAGGGGTAATTGCTACGGGGGATGGCGAACCCGGCGTGCTGCGCACGCCCGCTAACTGGGGCGGTTGCAGCGGGCGCGAAGGCTCAGGCGGGTGCCGTGCGCCTGGGGCCGGCGTGCGTCACCCCCCTCGTCCCGCTATCATCCCCCGCCATGATCGACAAAGCCTTTGCCAAGTGGTGGCTCTCCCGGGCCGTTCCCTTTCGGGACGTTCCGCAGGAGAAGCTCGCCGCCGAGCGCGAGGCGATGCAGAGCCAGCAGGAGTACAACCAGAACTACGCAGAGTTCCTGAACAACGCCGTCTTCCCCACGGTGGACGAGCTGGTCAAGACGCTGGGCAAGAACGGGATCGTCCACCGCGTTTCGACCTGGGGGAACCAGCTCTCGCTGCGGGTGCACCTGGCGTGGCGGTGGGGCGAGCTGGTGATCATGCAGAGCCACGAGGACGCCGTCACCTTCGAGCACCACATCATCACCGAGGGCGACCGCCGCGGCGACGACTCGGCCGAGGACCACTCCCACCAGTACGACCTGCGCGACCCGCTGCCGGCCCCCGTGGCGCAGCAGGAACTGCAGTTTTTCCTCGGCCGCCTGGCCCAAGACCTGGTCGAGGCCGAGCCGGAGCCGGAGATTCCCCCCGGCGAGAAGCCGCCGGCCTGACGCTTTTTTACTCTCTTCGAATACGTCCCGCCGATTGCATCCGCGGCCGCACGCGCGGACAATTCGCCGTTGGGGCGCATCGCACTTCGCTTGACGCGGCTCGCGTCTTCTCGAACCGGTTGGAACGGTCATGGCCACCTTGGACCAGAGTTCCCGTGACGGCGTGCAGGTCCTGCACATCCGCGGCAGCCTCAACCAGCACGGCGTCGACACCGTCGAGTCCGCCTTCAACCAGGCCACCGGCGCTTCAAGCCGGATCGTGGTCGACCTGTCCGAGGTGGACGTGGTGAACACGCCGGCCCTTGCCATGTTCCTGGGCGCCCACCGCGCCGCCCGGCAGACCGGCGGCCGCCTCGTCTTCACCGGCGTTCAAGGCATGGTCCACGACCTGCTGTGTCGCTGCCGCCTCGACAACGTCCTGACGATCGTGCCGGAGTTGGGCGAGGCGATTGAGTCGGTGAAGAAGTAGCCAGGGCAGCGTTCAGGGTTCAGGGTTCAGGGTTCAGAACGAGCGAATCCGCCGTTCCTGAACCCTGAACCCCGAACCCTGAACCCTCACCTCGAACCCTGCTACAATTCCTCGTATGCCCCCCAAGCCCGCCAGGAGCCGTTCCGAGCACGAGTTCGACATCATCGAGCCCATCGGCAAGCGCGTGGTCGTGCGCAAGGACGATAACAAGCGGACGACCAAGGGCGGGATCGTCTTGCCCGACACCCACGAGATCCCGGTGATCACCGGCCGGGTGATCGCGGTCAGCAAGGCGATCGAGAACGACGAGGACCAGACGATCCGGCAGTACGACAAGGTGCTGTTCGACCCGCGCGAGGCGATCCCCGTCGAGCTGGAGCACGACAACCGGCTGTTCGTCGTGTCGATCGACCGGGTGCTGGCGATCTTCCGCCGCTCGGGCCCGGCCAAGGCGGGGGCGAAGAGGGCCGGGCAGGGGGAAGCGGACGGGGACGACGAGTCCGGCGGGCCCGATTCGGACGAGGCATAATCGCGGCGCCAGCGGGGAACCCGGCGCGGGTTTGCGGCGTAAGTCCGGAGAGTCACGGATTCGATTTCAGGTCGTCGCCAGGAGTAAAGCAGATCATGCCGAAGAAGGTCGCGTTGGTGGGGCATTGTGGCCCGGACAGCAGTTTTTTGCGGATCGCCGTCTCGCGCGCCGAGCGCGACATCCACGTCGTTTCCGTCGACGACGACTCGGATTTGAAGCGCCTGCTCGACGAGGGCGTCGACCTGCTCCTGCTCAACCGCCAGCTCGACTACGGCTTCGACGAGGACGAGGGCGTCGCCCTGATCCGCAGGCTCCGCGCGGCTTATCCTCACGTGAAGACGATGCTCGTCAGCAACTACCCCGAGGCGCAGGCGGCGGCGGTGGCGGAGGGGGCATTGCCCGGCTTCGGCAAGCGCGAGATCGGGACCCCGCGCGTCGGCGAGCTGCTCCGCGAGGCCCTGAAGCCGGCCCAGCCGTCGTCCGCGACACCGGCGTCGCCCCGGGCGTGAACGCCTGCACGCGGCCGTGAGGTCTGCACGCGGCGCGGCGTTTGCGGTATCGTTCCGTCGCCCGGCGGCGGGGCGTCCCGCGGCGTTTCAACCACGGCAGAAGGCTGCGCGAATGTCTAAACGAATCCTCCTGGTCGGTCATTGCGGCGTGGACGGTCCCCGGCTCCAGCGCGAAATCGCTTCGAAGTTCGATTCCGTCGAGGCCGAGCGCATCAACAGCATGGAGGATCTGGAGGCGGCCGTCGCCGACGGCGCCGACCTGCTGCTGGTCAACCGCGAGCCGATCGGCTTCGCGCCCATGTTGGGCGTGGACGTCATCCGCCAGCTCCGCGAAGAATACCCGGACCAGAAGGCCATCCTGGTCAGCGATTACGAAGACGCGCAGGAGGAGGCGGCCGGGGCGGGGGCGCTGCCCGGCTTCGGCAAGGGGGACATCGGCTCGCCGAAGTTTGCCGAGATCGTTCGCAGCGCGCTAGGGTCGTAGGGGGGACTCGACGTGTCGACGCAAGACGCGATGAGTCACATGGCGGCCGGGGCGGCGGCGGGATTGGCCGCGACGGTCCCGATGACGGCGGCGATGAAGCTCGCGCAACGCGCGCTGCCGCCGCACCAGCGACACCCCCTCCCGCCGAGGCGGATTACCCTCCGCGCCCTCCGCAAGGCAGGGCTCCGCCCGCACGTTCACCTCGACGAATCGCAGCGCCACGGACTCACTCTGGCCGCACATTACGGCTACGGCACCGCCGCCGGCGCGGCGTTCGGACTGCTCGCGCCCCGACACACGCGCGAGGCGATATCGGCAGGCGTCGGATACGGCCTGCTCGTCTGGGCCGCGAGTTACCTGGGATTGATGCCCGCCCTCGACCTGCACCCGCCGGCCACCCGCGAATCGCTTGGCCGCAACGCCATGATGATCGCGGCGCACGTGGTGTGGGGCGCGGCCCTGGGCGCCGCGGCCGCGGCGCTGCGGCGGCGGATCGGCCGGCGCGTCTCTACCGGTGCTGGGTGACGCCCACCTGCCGGCAGTATTCCAGCACCGGGCACGTCGAACACTTCGGCAGCTTTCCGGTGCAGACGAACTTGCCGAACGGCACCATCAGCTTGTTGATCTCCACCCAGTACTTTTTCGGCAGCGCCGCCTCCAGGGCGGCCATCGTCTTCTCCGGCGTCTTGGCGGCGACGTAGCCCCAGCGGTTGGTGACGCGGTGGACGTGGATGTCGACGGGGATCCCGCCGGGCTTGTCGCAGGCGATGCCGAGGACGAGGTTGGCGCACTTGGGCCCCACGCCCGAGAAGCCGGTCAGCGTCTCGAAGTCGCAGGGCAAGCGCCCGGAGAATTCTTTGACGACGCGCTTCGCAATGGCGTGGATCGTCCGGCTCTTGGGCTCGTGGAACGTGCAGGCGTGGATCAAGTCGTCGATCTTCTGCGGCGTCAGCTTCGCCACCGCCTCCGGCGTTCGCGCGACCTCGAACAGCCGGAGTGACGTCGGGAGCGAGACCTCTTCCAGCGTGCGGATGGTGATGATGCAGGCAGTGAGGATTTCGAACGGCGAGCCGTAGCCCCGCTCGGCCAGCTCGAACAGCACCGGCTTGGGCCGGTCCGCGACGGCGGAGCGGAGTCGGGACATCATGTCGTCGATGTCGAAGGGACGCTTGGGACCCTTCGTCGTTCGCGCTTTGTCCTGCGGCGGGGCGGCTGGCGCCGGCGCGTGGGCGCGGCGCCATGGGGATCGATCCTCCCGCGGCCTCCCTGGCCTTTCCGCCGCCCCATGGGCGGGGGTGCGCGTCCGTGCCATGGCGACAGAATACGCCTCCCGCCGCCCGCCTGGCTACGCCGTTTCTTCTAAGTGGCCCGACCCGCGGGTCGGTGGTGCGCCTTATGCGCATGGGGACGGACCGCCCCGGCGTCCGCCAGCGAAAGCCGGTGGCGATGGCGGCGATGGCGATGACGTGATCCTTGGTCCACTTCGAGCACGCCGTCCGACGCCGACGAAATGGAAGCCGAAGTGAGCCCGCCCGCCCCTGCGGCCCGGAGCGCAGCGACCGCCGGTGCGGCCGACAGGCTCGCCGCGGCCGCCGCTCCGCCGGCGACGGCGGCGTTCATGTCCGTTTGAACTTCGGATTGCGCCAAGGCGCGGTTGTAAACACGGACCTCGTCGATCAGGCCGTTGAAGTATTCGCCCCACACGGCGTTGCCGCCGATCTTGAGCGGGTTTGCGGTCGCCGGGATGGCGCCGGTGATCGCGCGGGTGGTCGCCAGTGCGGCGTTCACGTACAGGCGCAACGCCGCGCCGTCGTAGGTGACCGCCAGGTGGCTCCAGGCGTTCAGCGGCAGTGCGGTGGTGCCGGCGGCGCCGACGTCGCTGCCCCGGTTGATGTAGCCGGCGGGGGGCTTGTTGGTGTTGTCGGAGGCGTAAAGGCTGTACGCCAGGCCGGCGGTGCCGCGCTCCTTCAGCATAACCGTCGTCCAGCCCGTGAGCGCAGCCGGGCGGACCCACGCCTCCAGCGTCATCCCGGTGGCGAGGTCGAGGGAGTTGCTGTCCGCGACGGAGACGAAGTTGTTCAGCCCATTGAAGGACAGCGCCTTTCCGAACTTTCCGGCGGTGGTCCACGTCGCCCCGGAGACGCTGCCGGCGTTGCCCGTGCCGGAGGCGTCGCCGACGCTCGTGCCCGCGCCTTCTTCGAATCCGTACGCCGCCACCAGGCCCGTCGAAGGCGGGGGAGGGGGGGCGGCGGTGTAGGTGGCGGCGTAGGTCGCCGAGGAAGCGGGGGCGACGAGGTTGTGCGTCGCGGCGCCGCCGTCGGACCAGTTGGAGAAACTGTAGCTCGTGCCGCCCAGCGTCTGGGGCGAGGACGCGCTCACGGAATTAGTTGATCCGACGATGACCGTGGCGGAGAAGGGCGTCACCACGCTGGCGCCGTTGAGCGTGAGGGTCAAACCTGCGGGAGTGCTTTGGAACGTCAGGCCTACTGTCGCGGGATCGAGGTCCACGACGGCAGTGTTAGACAGGCCGCCGGAGTCGGTGGCGGTCAGGCGCAGCTCGAGCTTCGACGGGTACTCGTGGTCGGGCGCCACGAACGACCCGCCCGCCACGCCGGCGAACGACTGGAGCAAGTGCTCGTGATACCCGGTCGTCCCCTGGCTGCCGTGCAGCAACACCAACGACCACGACAATCCCGACGCCGAGACCGTCCCGTCCTCTGCGTCGCTGGCATGGCCGGAGAAGGTGATGGTGTCGTTTACTTTCCAGTGCAGGCTCGTCAACGGCTGGTCGATCACGGCGGTCGGCGCGCTGTTGTTCACGCTGACCACGATCGAGTCGACCGACGTGCCGCCGCGGCCGTCGGACACCTGGAGCCGGGCGGTGTGGCTGCCGGGGACCGTGTAGGTGAAGGTCGGCTTGGCCGCGGTGGAGTCGTCGAACTGGCCGTCGTTGTCCAGGTCCCAGGCGTACGTGAGGACGTTGCCGGGGTCGGGGTCGGTGGAGCCGGTGCCGTCGAACGTCACCGTCAGCGGCGCCGGCCCGCTGGTCGGCGTGGCCCTGGCGACGGCCGTGGGGGCGCGGTTGGCGCCGGAGAAGGTGATGCGACGGATCGCGCCGCCGAGGTCGACGTAGAACAGGTCGCCGCCGGGGCCGACCTCAAGGTGCACCGGGTTCTGCGCCGGCCCGACGAACATGGCGCGGTTGTTCGGGTCGGGGTTGCCGTCGGGGCCCTGGTACATCACGTAGATCCGGTCGCGCGAGTAGTCCGCGAAGAAGAGCGCGCCGTTGTAGGCACTGGGGTAGGTGCCGCCCGTATAGAACGCGAGGCCCGAGATCGAGGAGCCGCCGGTGGGCTCGGTGGAACCGGGGATGATCTGGGCGCCGTGGTTATAGGTGTAGTAGGGGGCCGTGTGGGCGGAGGGGTCGAGGTAGAAGTTTTCCAGCAGGTTGAGGTTCGCGCCGTCGTAACCGCCTTGGCGGCCCGCGCCCTCGTAGGCGGGCCAGCCGAAGTTGGTGTAGTTCGGGCTCGTCGGCGCGACGACGCGGTTGATCTCTTCCCAGGTGTTATAGCCGACGTCGCCGACCCAAAGCTCGCTCGTGCCCGGTCGCACCGTGAAGCGGAAGGGATTGCGCAACCCCTCGGCGATGATGCGCTTCGCGTTGGCGTCGTTCCCGGTGGAAAAGAGCGGATTGCCCGACATCCCGGCGCCGGTGGCGGGGTCGATGCGGATGATCGAGCCGTCGAGCGTGGTCGGGTCGCCGCGGCTGAGCAGGTCCTGCGATCGCAGGGCGCCGCCCTCTGCCGTCGGCGGGGTAAGGTTGGAGCCCGCTGCCCCGCCGGGGTCGCCGAATGGGTTGCCGGTCTGGCCGTAGTCGGCGTAGTTGAAGCTGGCGCCGTCGCCGCCGCTCGCGTAGAGCGCGCCGTCGGGGCCGAACTGGAGACTGCCGATCGAGTGACTGGGGAACTGCTGCGCCCAATCGTTGATGAGCACGAGTTCGCCGCCGGTCATGGCGTTGCCGGACGCAGTGAGTCGGCTCAATCGCCCGCTCACCTTGGCGCCCGCGCCCGTGGCGTCGGGGCCGGCGTCGGAGGTGCCGCCGACGGTGCCGTATTTCGGCGCCGCGCCGCCGATGTCGCCGTCGTACGTGTACAGCACGTAGACGTACGGCGTCGTGGGGAAATTGGGGTGCAGGGCGAGCCCGAGCAGGCCGCGGTCCCAGAAGTTGTGCACCTGCGTGCGCAGGTCGGCAAAGACGTCGGGGGTGGTGTCCGTGAGGTTGTCGAACACCTTGATCAGGCCACTCTTCTCGGCCACGAACACTCGCCCGTCGGGTGAGAAGCGCACGACGGTCGGCTCGGTCAGGCCGCCGAAAACGACGGTCTCCTGGAAGTTGGGCTGGGCGGCGGTGGTAAAGAACCACGAATAATCCGCGGCCAGCGCATTCCCCGCGGCGTCCTTCACGCCCGACGTCCCGCCGCGCACGCGCGCCGTGTAGTACCCGGATCCGACCGGCAGCGTCGGCGTCGGGTCGAGTGTCGCCGTGTTGTTCGCGGCGTTGTACGTCACCGTCGCAGCGACGACGGTGCCGGCGGAATCGCGGAGGTCAATCGTGGCCGACGTGATCGACGCCGGGCTCATCGCCTCGCTGAACGTGATTGTCACGTTCGAAGTGCCGGAAACATTCACCGCGCCATTCAATGGCGTCGCCGCGGTGATTGTCGGCCGGGTCGTATCCGACGGCGGCTGGGCAGTTCCGACGGGCGTGTTCATGTCCGTCTGGATCTCGCCCTGCGCCAGCGCCCGGCTGTAGACGCGGACGTCGTCGATTACACCATTGAAATACTCGCCCCACACGGCGTTGCCGCCGATCTTCAGCGGGCCCGTGGTCGCCGGCATTGCCCCGGCCAGAGCAAGTGTCGCTGCCTGCGTCCCGTTGATATAGAGCCGGAGGTTGGCGCCGTCGTACGTGGCGGCCAGGTGGGCCCATGCGTCCGCCGCGAGCGTGGTGCCCGCGGCGCCGCGGTCCGTGGTGACGTGCGCGTAGGCAGTCGGGCGGGACGCGTTGTCGCTCCCATACAGGGCGTACGACATGCCGTTCGTGTTTTCCTTAAGCAACACCGTGCGCCAATTCCCCACCACGGCCGGTTTGACCCAGGCTTCGAGGGTCATCGCGGTGGTGAGGTCGAGGGAGTTGGAGTCGGGGATTGAGACCCAGCTGTTCACGCCGTTGAACGACAGCCCGCCGCCGCTCTTCCCGGCGACCCAAGTCGGACCCGCCAGCGTTCCGGTGTTCCCCGAGCCGGAGGCGTCGGCGGCACTGGTCCCGGCGGCCTCGTCGAAGGCGTACGCGGCGACCAGGTTTGCCGCCAGCATAAGCCGGCCTTCAAGGGGTTCGACCGCGTGTCCGGCCAAGGTACCACTGGCCAAACGTCCCCTGCCGGATCGGACCTGACGTCCCGCCCGCATCGCGTCCCTGTGCCGCAGCATCTGATTCTCCCACCCGGCGGAATCCGCGACGGCCCCGCCTTCGACGTGTGCAGGAACGAGTCAGTTCTCACACGGTCGAGGCAAGCCGCGCTCGCTCAAGACTTCGAAGCGAGCCGACGTTCCGCACTGATTTATGTGACTTGAGCCCCTAACCCCTGCGAGAGACTAAGATGGGTATCAACCCGTCCAAGCCCCCTGCCCGTCGCAGGCGTGGAGGGCATTGTACTGATGAGTCAGGCGGCCGCAACAATTGGAGAACCCACGGTTGGCGGTCTCCAGTAGATATCGCCCAGCTTGCCAATTGGAGGCCGCCGCGACTCCGAGCGTTACATTTGCCTTGGAGAAAACAGGTTACAGATCGAGCGGGGGGAGGGCATTATCTGGTCCAGTGGCGGCGGGAGGGCAGACAAGCAATAATCACCCGACCCCGACGTTATGCAAATGACCGGCGACATAGGTCGACGCCCCTCGCCATCGCAGGCATCGGCGTCGGACGGCGAATCAGGCGCGGCTTTGCCGCAGGGTCATGACGAACCGGCCGGGTCGCCGACGATGAAGCTGGCGGCCGATCAGTCACCGGTCGCTGCCGTAGGTCCGGATGCGACAGGGGCCATTTCGGTGGTGCCCAGCTTGCCGGGCGCCCCGGCGGACATATCGGACGAGGCGCTCGTGCAGCGCCTCCGGGACGGGGACGTTGCGGCGGGGGAGACGCTGGTCGCCCGGCACCACGCCGCCCTGATGCGATACCTCCAGCGCCTGGTCGGCGCGGAGGCGGCAGAGGAGTTGCACCAGCAGACGTGGCTGAGTGTGCTCGACCACGTCGACCGGTTTGATCCCGCGGTGGGCGCGAATACCGGTGGCGCTGCCGGTTCAAATAGTGGCGCGGCGGGCGGAACGGGCGGCGGCTTTAAGGCCTGGCTGTTCCGCATCGCGACGAACAAGGCCAACGACCTGTGGCGGTCGCGCGGCCGGGAGAAGTCGGCCAAGGAGGGGCTCAAGCTGGTCACCGACCAGACGCTGCCCGACGCCGGTTTTCGCTTGGAGGGGACCGAGCAGGACGAGAAGCTGAGAAAGGCGATCGACAAGCTGCCGGAGAACCAGAAGCAGGTGTTGATGCTCCGGTACTACAGCAACCTGAAATTCGTCGAAATCGCCGAGATGCTGGGTTGCCCGCTGAATACGGCCCTCGGCCGGATGCACAAGGCGATCCTGAAGTTGAGACAGGTGATGGGAGAAAAGTAGTTCGTGGTCCGTTGCCGGTAGTGGCGTCGCAGGGGCCTCCGCATTCTTGCCCGTACGACGCACCGAACGCAACGGGCGAAGGAAAAAACGTGGCGAGCGTTCTGCAACAACTCGAGGGGAACGACGCGCTCCTGCTGATGTACCTGGCGGGGGAGCTGCCGGAGGCGGACCGCGCCGAGGTCGAGCGGATGCTGTCCGTCGACGCCGGCTTGCGCGAGCAACTCGAGCGCCTGCGCGAGGCGCACGGCTGGTTCACCGAGGAAATGACGCGCGACGACCGCTCCGTACGCCTCGCGGTTTCGCAAGGCGCGGCGGTGCGGCGGGTCGGGCGGGCGATGCGCCAATGGCACGCCCGGCGGCTTGCGGAAGCCCCCGTCGCGGCGGCCGCGCCTTCGGGCCTGCGCTACCCGTGGTGGGCGTACCCGCTGGCGGCGGCGGCGTCCGTGGTCATCGCGTTCCTCGTCTGGTGGGGGAACACCGACCGGCCCGTCGTCAGCGACCGCAACGTCGCCATGGTTAACCAACCCCCCGACGACCCCCTCGCCGGGATCGACGCCAGAGCGTTGGAGGAATACGAAGGGGACATGCTCGCGCAGTCCCTGGGCTTCGGCGAGTACCGACCCGAGCTGTTCGGCGGGCCGGGTGGCAACTGGGACGAGTCCGGCTCGCTCTATGCCGCGGTCGCACCCTCGGACTCGAACGTGCTCATGCTGATGAACAACAACAACCCGGCGGACGAAACTGATGGCGCCGGGCTCGATGATGAACCGATCTAACCGAAAACTCGCCGCCGCCGCCCTTGCCGCCGCCCTGGTGGCCGCGCCCGCGGTCTGGCTCGCCCGGGGCGAGACCGCTCAGGTCCAAGGCAAAGCACAGCCCCAGGCGCGGCATGCTCGCGCCGCCCAATCGCCGGCGAACGAACGGCCCGGCGCGAAGCCCGAGACAAATCCCGCCGGCCGCGGGCCGGGCCCCGCCGCGCCCCGCGGGGTGCGGCCGATCGACCAGCCGGTGTCCCCGGCGGAGTGGGTCGAGATCTCCGAATTCATGGCGCAGCACATGCCTTGGCGGATCGAAACGGTGCGGCGGATGCCCGAAGGACCGGCGAAGGAGCGCGTCAAGCGCCTGCTGGGCGCACGTTACCGCGGGCTGCGGATCATCCAGAATCGGGACCCCGAGTCTTTCGAGGCACGACTGGGCCAACTCAAGGTCGAGGACCAGATCTATAAGCTGGTGTCCCAGATCGGCAGCGCCGACCCCCAGCGCCGTCAGCAGATGCAGGACGAGCTGCGCCCCGAGGTGGCCAGCCTGGTCGACGTCGACCTGAGTGAGCGTCAGCGCCGGATCGACCGGCTCGAGGACGAGTTGCGGCGACAGAAAAAGCTGCTGGACAAGGACACAAAGGACCGGGAGAACATCATCGAGCGCCGCCTCGCCCGCTTCCTCGACTGGGGCACCCGCTGGCCCCGCCAGCGCGGCCCGGCGAACGCTCCCGGCGCCGCACCGGGGGGCGCCAACGCAACGCCGGACGGCGCCGCTCCCGGGCAGGGCAACAGCCCCGCCGCGCCGACCGACCCCGACCCGGACAAGTAGTTCGCGGAGCTGGTTCGCGAAACCATCGCGTAACGAAAAGGGGTCGTCCCCTCCGAGACGACCCCCGTGCCTCCCTGCAATAATTCTCTGCGAACGGGCGCGGCCGGCGCCCGGGCCTCGCCGGCCTAGTACACGATCGCCATCGCGTCCTCGACCGCCTGGATCACCTGGCGGACGTGGAACGGCTTGCGGAGGAAGCTGTCGAACCCTTGGGCGCCCAGCCCCTGGGCCTCGGCGTCGGTGAGCTTGCCGCTCATCGCGATCACCTTGGTCAGCTGGAGGTCGGAGTTCTTCTTCACCTGCTTGCACACCTCCGGCGCGTCGACGTCCTTCAGGTGCATGTCCAGCAGGATCACGTGCGGCCGGAACTTCTCGGCCACCACGCCCGCGGCGAAGCCGCCCTTGGCGACCTCCACCTCGTACTTGGCCTCGTCCTCGAGGATCTTTTCCAGCACCTCGACGATGTCCTGCTCGTCGTCGACGATGAGGATGCGGGTGCAGCCGGTCATCAGCCCGTTGAGGGGCATGCCGTGCTGCTTCATGAAGCGGATGAGCTGGTTGAGCGGGATGCGGCGGTCTTTGCTCCCGGGGATCCGGTACCCGTGGAGCGCCCCCGAGTCGAACCACTTGCTCACCGTGCGCGGCGCCACGTTACAAATCTTGGCGACTTCGCCGGTGGTGAGGACGTCTTTGACTTTGGTGGTGCTGGTTGTGCTCATTCGCATTCTCTCCCCGGGAACCCCGCGCGAAAGGCGCGGAGCGCCGTTTGATACTCCTAGTATCGACCTGCGGCGTGGGAGCTTTAGAGAGCGTGCGCCAGGATTGCGGCCGGGACACGAATATTGGGGCGGGCGTTGTTACCGGACGTGACGCGGCGCCGGGCGGTGTCGCAACCGAGAGTCGTACGCGTCCAGCACCCGGCGGCGTACTGTCCCCGTTTCGCCGCGTGCCGGCACGGCCGCGCTTCGATAAGGCCTCGCCCCCGACCTTCGAAAGGTCACACCGACCCGGTCACGAACCCTCGCCAGCGCCCTCCGCGGGCTTACCGGGCGTGGTCGGCGGCTTTGCGACCGTCTGGCCGCCATCGCCCTGGCGGCGGTATTTCTCGCGGTACTTCTGCCACAGGCGGGTGTGCTTGCTGGACAGGTCGACCCCCCGGCCCTGCACGAAGGCCTGCTCCACGTGGGTGGCGGGCTCCAGGATGTCGCCGTCGGTGACGATGAGCGTTGCGTCCCTTCCCGGCTCGATCGACCCGACGCGGTCGGCGACGCCCAGGATCCGGGCGGGGTAGAGGGTGATCGCCTTCAGCGCCTCGTCGGCGGGCAGGCCGTAGGCCGCAGCGGCGGCGGCGTGGTAGGGCAGGTTGCGGACGTCGCTCCCGCCGAAGCGGTGGGCCAGGGTGATGCAGTATTTCACGCCGGCCTCGCGGAGGCGGTCGGGGACGGTAAAGGGCTCGTCGTACGGCGAGTCCGCCCGCAGGGGCAGGCGGTGGACCCCGTTGACGATGACCGGCACGTCGTGCGCCTTGAGCAATTCGGCGCACAGCGGCGCGTCGTAGCCCCCAAAGATGACCAGTTTCACCTTTTCCCGAGCCGCGAACGCGACGGCCGCCTCGATCTGGCGGACTTCGTCGGCCTCGACAACCAGCGGCAACCGACGCTCCAGCAGCGGCAACATCGCCTCCCACCGCGCGTCGAAATCCGCCGTCCGGCGGGGGGCCCTGGCAGTCGACGCCTTGCCCTCGGCCTCGCCTTCGCCCGCCGTGGCCTTCCGCGCGGCAAGGTATGCCCGCGCGTCGGCGAAGGCCTGGTCGAGCGCCTTGAGCTGTTCGTCGCGCCGCTTGGTTTGTTCCTCCGGCCCCTCGCGCACGCGCCTGGAGCGTGTCACCGGCGCCATCCGCGGCCACGCCATGTGCATTGCCACGGGCGCCTTCACCGTCAGGTCTTCCCACGTCCACCCGTCGAGCTGGATGACCGCACTGGTCCCGGGGATCACGGAACCCTCGGGCGCGGTGAGGTTGAGCAGCACGCCGTTGGCGCGGGCGACGGGGATCAGCTCACTGTCGGGATTGACCGCCACTTCCGCCCGGGCGTTGGGATTCAGGTCCCCGATCTCCTCGGCGTCGAGGGTGCCGCGCACGCTGCGCACCTCGGTCAGGCCCAGGTCGTTCCCCGCCGCGAAGAGGCCGGGGTAGACGCGCTTGCCGGAGACGTCCACGCGCTTCACGTCCGACGGCGCCTGCACGTCCTTCGCCACGGCTACGATCTTGCCCTGGTCGAAGAGCACCTGCCCGCCGCGGATGACGTCGCCGGAAACGGTGTAGACGTCGCCGCCGACCAGCAGCACCGGACCGTGCTGCGGCGCGCCGGGGACCTCGTCGGACGCGCGTGCCACGCGCACGACAACGCCGACCGCGATACAAGCAATCGGCACCCAACAAATAAAATGCTTCAGCCGCATCGAATTACTCCGGCAGACAACACGCCCGGTCAAGCCAGCGGTCAACCTAGCGCCGCAAGTACATCCCCGCCCCGCAGTCGCAGGCGCCGCCGTCTTCGTCCTGGCGCCAGATCTCGCGCGGGCGCGGGTCCTTCTGGTCCTCATCCGCGTCGGCCATCGGCTCGGTGCCGCCGAGGATCTTCTGCACCAGCGCGGCCCGCATCGTCGCCGCCGTCTTGCGTGCCGCTTCGTCCTCGGTGCGGTCGAAGTAGCGCCGCCCGTCCACCCACGTCTGCTCGCAGCGGGTCAGGCCCGACAATGGCGACGCGCTCCACACGACCAGGTCCGCGTCCTTACCGACCTCGATCGAGCCGACCGAGCCGTCGATGCGGAGCTGTTTCGCCGGGTT
>Ga0207691_10003878_pt1 | contig 14517 bp, 16 predicted proteins | sample KBSM13metaG_FD_184327 | JGI IMG/M metagenome (GOLD analysis project Ga0207691, IMG submission 184327) | Miscanthus rhizosphere microbial communities from Kellogg Biological Station, Michigan, USA - KBS M1-3 metaG (SPAdes) (version 2) | ecosystem: Host-associated > Plants > Roots > Rhizosphere >... | reverse complement strand
CGAGCCACCAGGCGACGAGTGCGTAGATGGCTCCGATGATCGCGTCGACCAGATAGTGCTCCCCGGTGTACACGATCGCGAAGACGACACCAAGTGTCAGGGCCGCCTGCGCGGCGAAAAGCGAGACCGGCAGCCGGTGTTTCCGGATGACGAGCAGGCAGATGATCGGCCACGCGACGTGCAGGGATGGGACCGCGGCGACGACGTTGTACCTCGAGGCGTCACCCTTGTGAAGCGCGAGGGAGTTGAGATCGAGGTCGAAAAGCGCGTTCTTGATGATCGGCTGCACGTTGGGGATCAACCCGTGCTCGGCGGCGAGCCACGGAGGAGCCGTAGGCGCGAGGAGAAAGGTGATGTTCGCCAGGATCGATACCGCGAGCAAGCCGAAGAGAAGGTCGGAGAAGCCTCGGCCCCGCCAGAAAGCCCAGAGCGCGAAAGCGAGCACCAGAGGGGCGATGAAGTGGGATACGTACATCGCCACGGAGAAGGCTTCCAGAGGCCCCGTGTGACCGTGATAGAGGTGCTCTTGGAGCCAGGTCGTCGGCAGCGTGCCGAGCCCGAGGACGCGGTCTGCGTCGATCTGAGGCCGGTAGTGCACCGCGAGGCCGAACGAGGGCACCGCGGAGACGGTTGCCGCGTAGGCGAGTAGCCCGACGAGCACGGGCACCCAGTCGCGCATGAAGCGTCCGCCCCGGTTGGTGTAGAGGGCGAACGCGATCATGAGCATGATCAACCCAACAGGAGAGACGAGGCTGCCGTGGAGCGCGCCCTGCGCCACGTAGACCAGCGCGTAGCAGCCGACGAGAACCGCGATCCCCTTGCGTACTCGAGCCCCTGCAGCGGTCTGCGACGCCTCAGCACCGTCGACGCGCGCGACGAAGCGGTCGACCGCGGCCACCAGGCCAGGCTTCATCCTCCGTTCCGCGGAGGTCGGCGCCTCGGCCGCCATCTCAGAACCCGACGTGGACGTGATCGTAGTGGTCGGCCTGCGGGAAGCTGGCGCCACCGAGCCCGAGCAGGGAGATGATCTGCTGCGGCTGAACCTCGACCGGCAGTCTGAGCAGCGCCTTGATCGCGTGCTCGGCGACGCCGCCGATCCCCTGGTTCCCTGTGATCGGAAGGCCCTTCAAGGCCGAGACGTCGACTGCGAGGCCGTCGACGTGCGCAGAGACGACGCCCGGTCGGGCGAAGAAGCGGTGGCCGGTCACGAGGCTGGACACCGACACCTGGTGGAACCTGACCACGAGGTACCGGAGGACGACGAGCACGCGAACGTCGACGCGGCCGGCGATTAGGTCGTCTACGCCCGCCGCAGTGAGCCCGATCCGCGAGTCTCGGAGGATCCTCCGCTCGAGGCTAGGCTTGGCCGCTTCCAACCCAACCACGAGCGCCCGCAGGCCCACGGCGCGGTTGTAGTGTGCCAGGCTCCGCTTCTGTGCGTCGAGCCTGAGCGAGTGATTCGCGAGACGGTGGGCCAGGCGCTCGAGCTTCAAGGGCCCAGCCGGCGCGTGCCCGTCATGTCCGTGCGCGCGAAGCACCGCGAGGATCGGCCACCAGTGGATGCCCTCCGCGAGGGCGGACGAGCGAAGGAGAGCGGCGAAGCTCGGGCTCAGTCGCTTCGCCGGCGGAGTCGGATCGGGCAAGGTGCGGTGGAGCCAGATCGTCGCGACGCCGCCCTCCTCCGTCTCTGGGGCGCGCGGAGAATGCTTGGTGTGGGAGATGACCGGGCTGTCTCCGCTGTCCGGCTGGGGGTGACCGGACGAGGAGCCGCTCCCGTGCGCCTCGGGGCCCGACGATCCCGGGCCGGCGCTCCAAGCCCGAAGGGTCGGAGGTGGAGGGCGGCTTCCAGGTCGTGCTCCGGCCCTCTTCACCCGACGTCGTGGATGCGGAGGTGCGCGCCTACAAGATCGGCGCGAACGGCGGCGTGCGCGCGCGGTGCTCGGGCCCGGCCAAGGCGATCGACACCCTCGTCGAGATGTGCGGCGCGCTGCGCCTGCTTCCGGCCACCGAATGATAGACTTCCACCCACTCCGATGACGCTGCTGCGCGTCCCCCCTCCGCTTCCCCGGGTCGTGGATCTGAAGCGCACCTACGACGCGATCGTCGTGGGCTCGGGCGCGGCCGGCGGAATGGCCGCCCACGTGCTCACCTCGCACGGGCTCGACGTCCTCCTGCTGGAAGCGGGCAAGCAGGTGGACACGACCGCGGAGCTCAAGTCGCTGGAGTGGCCCTACGACCATCCGCGCCGCGGCGACATGCCGTACACGTCGCACGCGCTGCGGGGGGCGGAATACGCGCTGCGCAAGCCGCCCTACGCGCCGAAGGATTCGCCCTGGAAGACCGTGCAGTCCTACGTCCAGGGCTGGAGCGGCTCCGACTACTCGAAGAACATCCTCGTGGACGAGAAGGAGCATCCCTACACGGGCACGAGCTACGCGTGGGTGCGGGCGCGCGTGCTCGGAGGCAAGACCAACATCTGGGGACGCCTGGCCCTGCGCCTGAGCGACTACGACTTCAAGGGCAAGAGCCACGACGGCTGGGGCGAGGACTGGCCGATCTCGTACGCGGACATCGAGCCCTATTACGACAAGGTCGATCTCTACCTCGGCATCTCCGGGCATCCGGAAGGTCTGGCCCATCTCCCCGACAGCAAGTTCCAGCGCGCGACCCGGCTCAACGCGGCCGAGGTGAGGCTGCGGCAGTCGATGGCGAAGTCGGGCAAGGTCCTGACGCCCTACCGGGCGGGGGTGACCACCGACGGCCTCAAGCACAACAAGTTCCGCAGCCGCTGCTTCGGGCGTGGGGCCTGCAATCGGCGCGCGGGCGGCTGCGACATCCACGCTGCCTTCGACTCCCCCACGGGCCTCATCTATCCCGCCCTGGAGACGGGTCACCTGATCGTGCGCACGGGCTCCATCGCGCGCGAGATCACGGTCGATCCCGCGACGGGCAAGGCGCGCGGCGTCTCCTTCGTGGACGCGGCCACGGGCACGACGATGGAAGCGCGGGCCAGGGTCGTCGTGGTCGGGGCCTCCACGCTGGAGTCGGCGCGCCTGCTCCTGAACTCGAAGTCGGCGGCGCACCCGAACGGGATCGGGAACTCCAGCGGGCACGTGGGCCACAACTTCTGCGAGCACGTGATGGGCCCGGGCGTGGACGGCTTCGTGAAGGACCTCGTCGGCAAGCCGCGCACCCTGGACGACGGGCGGCCGGGCGGCTTCTACGTCCCGCGCTTCCGCAACCTGAAGGACAAGCAGAAGGACTTCCTGCGCGGCTACGGGTTCGAGGGCAGCTCCGGCACCGGCATGTTCCCCGGCGCCTCGCGGGCGCCCGGCTTCGGAGCCGCCTACAAGAAGTCGGTCCGTGAGTACGACGGGGCGACCATCGGGATGGGCGGCTTCGGCGAGGTGCTCTCGCGCTACGAGAACGCGGTGAGCGTCGACCCCGAGGTCAAGGACAAGTGGGGCGTCCCCGTCCTGCGCTTCGACTTCAAGTTCGGCGAGAACGAGAAGAAGATGGCGGCGGACATGGCCAACACCGCGAAGGAGATCTTCGACGAGGCGGGCATCGAGGTCGTGGACCACGACCGCAAGATCCTGACCGAGGGCTGGTCCATCCACGAGCTGGGCACCGCGCGCATGGGCAACGACCCCAAGACGTCCGTGCTGACCCAGCACCAGCAATCGCACGACGTGAAGAACCTGTTCGTGGTGGACGGCAGCAGCCACGTGAGCGCGTCCTGCCAGAACCCGACCTGGACCATCATGGCCCTGGCCTGGCGGTCTTGTGATTACCTGGCCGACGAGCTGCGGAAGGGAAACCTGTGACGGTCACGCGGCGCGACGCCCTCAAGCTGGCCGCGGTGGCGGCGGCGACGCCGCTGCTTCCGCGTGGAATGGCCGAAGCCGCGGAGGCCACGGCGGCGAGCACGGCCGGCAAGACGGCGGCGGCGGCCGCGGGCCGTTTCTTCAGCGCGCCGGAGATGGCGCTGCTCGACGAGCTGGTGGAGATCATCATCCCGGCCGACGCCCACTCCGGCGGGGCGCGCGCGGCCGGCGTCGCCGGCTACATCGACGGCCGCCTCGCTCAGTACGACCCCGCCATCCCGATCCTGAAGGCGGATCGCGAGCGCTGGAAGGCCGGGCTCGCCACCGTCGATGCGTTGGCCCGCGAGACCTCGGGCAAGACGTTCCTGGAGAGCTCGCCCGCGGAGCAGACCGCCTTGCTCGAGCGCATCGCGAAGCCGCTCACGGAAGCGGAGATCCCGACCGAAGAGCCGGAAGAGCGGCGCCAGCCCGCGGCGGAGAAGCCGGAGACGGTGGGCCAGCGCTTCTTCGTGGAGCTGAAGTCGTGGACGGCCCGCGGGTACTACACGTCGAAGGTCGGCATCCACGACGAGATGGAGTACAAGGGCAACCGCGCGATCCTCGAGTTCAGCGGGACCGACGTCGCCACCTTGCCGCCCGTCCGTCCGCCCCAGGACTAGCCCGGCGCGTGACCACGGCCGCCCCTCCCTCGCGCCTCCGCGTCGACACGGGCGCGCTGCGCGCCGGAAGCTTCGCGATCGGGCGCGATCACCCGGACTTCGCGGAGGCGGGCCAGATGCGGCGGCACGAGTTCGTGTTCCCGCGCACCAGCGTCTGGATCGAACACGAAGGCGAGCGGCCGTTCATCGCCGACCCCACGGTGGTGACCTACTACAACCCTCACGAGCCCTATCGGCGGCGGCTCCTGAGCCCGGAAGGGGACCGCTGCGACTGGTATTCCTTCGACGCCGCGGTGGTGATGGACCTGGTCGGCCGCCTCGATCCCGCGGTGGAAGACCGGCCGCAGCGTGCGTTCCGCTTCCGCCACGGACCCACCGATCCCGTGGCCTACGCGCAGCAGCGCCTGGTGGCGCATCACCTCGACGGTCCGGCCGCCCCCGACTGCGTGCGGGTGGAGGAGGTGATGCTGGACGTGCTCGCGCGCGTCCTGCGCCGGTCGTACGAGTCGCGCAGCCTCTCCCCACGCCTCCGCGTGGTTCCGTCGAAGCGCTCGACGGCGCCGGACGTCGTGCAGCGCGTGCGCACGCACGCACTCCTGCACCTCGATCAGCGCCTCACCCTGAACGATCTGGCCCGCCGCGCGGAGTGCTCGCCCTTCCAGCTCTGCCGGGCCTTCCGCCAGGCGACGGGCGGACCCGTGCATCGCTGGCTGCTGCGGTTGCGCCTCCAGGCCTCGCTGGAGCGGGTGGCGGAGCCGGGCAGCGATCTCACCGCCGTCGCCCTCGACCTCGGCTTCGCGAGCCACAGCCACTTCACGGCCGCCTTCCGCCGGACGTTCGGGATCACGCCCTCCGAGCTGCGGCGGCGGGCGCGGACGGATACGGTGGCGCGCCTCCGCGTCAACGGCGGGTGTTGAAGCCGCGTCAGCGCTTCGCGCGCACGTACATCCCGTCGAAAGAGGGCTTCCAGGTCTGGCCGTCGTCGGAAGAAGTCTCCCAGAACTGCCGCACGCGGCCGTCGGGCTGCGGAGTCCACGCGATTCGGTGCTTCAGGCGGCCACGCTTGTTGGTCATGTCGGCGGAGAGGACCATCCGTCCGTCCGCGAAGGCGCCGTCGAGCAGGAGGAACCCGCCCGTGCTGTCCACCCAGGTCTGATGCCACTGTCGCGTCCCCGGGTTGTAGGTGTTGAAGCTCGACCCGATCTGCTTCTGCGGCCCGCGCGCTTCCCAGTGCTCCTGCACGACGCAGCCGTCGTATTCGCGCGTGACCTTGTTCGTGCCGACCACGTTCCCCGCGGGGTCGAGGACGTCCCAGTCCCCCACCCAGAAGTCGAACTGCCGGTACTCGGGGGCCAGGCAGGGCGAAACGAACGGAGAGGGAGACGGGGCCTGCGCCTTCGCGGCACCGGAACCCACCACGACGACCACGGCGAAGACGGCCACACGTCCCGCGGCACGATGCATCGACACCTCCGGCCGGAACTCTAGGCCGGCGTCTCCGGGCCCCGCTATCGAATTCTTGCCGCCCGCAGCCACCGACGCGGTGGTGGCCGCCGGTGCCGCTCGGCGCCTTGCCACGGCGCCGGGCCTCCTCTAAGCTCGGCGCACCCGAGGCACTTCACCCACGAGGCCTATGAGAAATCCAATCCGCTTCAAGCTGTTCGTGATGATGGTCCTGGAATTCTTCATCTGGGGGGCGTGGCTCCCCCTGATCTTCGGCTACCTGCCCAGCCTGGGGTTCTCCCCGGCCGAGCAGTCCTGGATCCTGAACGCGTTTCCCATCGCGGCCATCGTGGGGATGTTCTTCAGCAACCAGTTCGCGGACCGGAATTTCGCCTCGGAGAAGTTCCTCGCCTTCAGCCACTTCGTGGGCGGCCTGGCCATCCTCAGCTGCGCCTTCACGAGGTCGTTCTGGCCGTTCTTCCTCTTGATGCTCGTCCATTGCCTCCTCTACGTGCCCACGATCTCGATCGCGAACTCGATCTCGTTCGCCAACATGAAGGACGCCCAGAGCGAGTTCGGCATCGTCCGCATGGGAGGCACCATCGGCTGGATCCTCGCCGCCTGGCCGTTCACGTTCATCCTCGTGGACTGGGACAAGGTGAGCGCGGCCAACCCGCAGGGGTTCGTCGAATGGCTGGGCACGGTCCTCAACTCCGGGCTCACCGGGCCCGCGCTGCAGGCGGGCGCGCGCTGGACATTCGGGGTGGCCGGCATCGCGTCCCTCCTCCTGGCCGCGTTCAGCTTGACCCTGCCCCACACGCCCCCGAAGAAGGCCGAAGGCGGCGCGGTGGAGAAGCTGGCCTGGCTGGAGGCGCTGAAGCTGCTGAAGCACCCCTTCATCCTGGTCCTGTGGGTCGTCACCTTCGTGGATTCTTTCGTCCACAACTGCTACTTCAACTGGGCGGGCGTGTTCCTGGGCACGCCGCGCGGCGCGGGCGGAGTGGGCATCCCCGGCAACTGGATCATGCCCGTCATGAGCATCGGCCAGATCGCGGAGATCCTCACGATGTTCATCCTCGGGGGCACGCTCAAGCGCCTGGGCTGGCGCGCCACCATGATCGTGGGCATCCTCGGCTACCCCGTGCGCTTCGCGGTGTGGGCCTTCCTGCCCCAGCACACGGGGCTCATCATCCTCGTGCAGATCCTCCACGGCATCTGCTACGCCTTCTTCTTCGCGACCGTCTACATCTTCGTGGACGCCTATTTCCCGAAGGACGTGCGCGCCAGCGCCCAGGGCCTCTTCAACGTGATGATCCTCGGCATCGGCGCCCTGGTCGCGAACTCGATCTGCCCGATGCTGATCCAGGAGGTCTTCACGAAGAACGGCGTGACGGACTTCCATGGGCTGTTCCTGGTGCCGCTGGCCGCGGGCTCGGCGGCCGCGCTCGCGCTCGCCTTCCTCTTCCATCCGCCGGCGAAGCCGGTCGAAGCCTAGGCTCCCTCCACCTCGACGATCATCTCGATCTCGACGCAGGCCCCGTGCGGGATCTGGGCCACCCCGAACGCGCTGCGCGCGTGCGGGCCCCGCTCGCCGAAGATCTCCACCAGCAGCTCCGAGGCCCCGTTGGCCACGAGGTGCTGCTCGGTGAAGGTCGGCGCGCTGTTCACGAGCACGAGGAGCTTGACGATGCGCCGCACGCGCTCGAGGTCGCCCAGCGCGGCCTGCAGCGTGCCCATGAGGTCGATGGCGATGGCCCGCGCCGCCTCGCGTCCCTCCGCGGTGGCCATGCCCGCCCCGAGCCGCCCGACCACGGGCTTGCCCTCGCGCCGCGCGATGTGGCCGGCCACGAAGACGAGGTTCCCGGTCTGGACGGTGGGGACGTAGACCGCTCCCGGCGCCGTGGGCGCGGGCAGGGTGATCCCGGCGGCGCGCAGTCTCTCCGACACGGACATGGCCACCTCCTCAGGCGATGCGGGCAGGCCGATCGAAATCGACCGCCTCCGTGTTGCCGCCGCAGATGACGACGGCGATTCGTTCTCCCGGCCGTGAATCGTATCCGGCGGAGAGGACTCCGGCCAGGGCGGCGGCCCCGCCCGGCTCGGCCACGATGCGCAGGCGGTCCCAGAGCAGGCGCTGGGCGGCCCGGATCTCGTCCTCGCGCACGAGGAGGACACGTTGCACGTGGTCCCGGGCGATCGGGAACGTGAGCGTGCCCACGCGGCGCGGGGCCAGGGAGTCGGCGGCGATGCCGCCCGCCTCCGCATCCACGGGCGCGCCCGCGGCCAGGGCGGCGGTGAGGGTCGGCGCTTTCTCGGGCTCGACGCCGACGATGCGCGTCCGTCCCGCGTACCAGGCGGCGACGCCGCCGATGAGGCCGCCGCCGCCCACCGCCACCACCACGGCGTCGAGCGCGGGTACTTGCGCTTCCAGCTCGCGGCCGAGCGTGGCCTGGCCGAGCAGGGTCTCCACCTGGTCGAAGGCGTGGATGGCCATCGCGCCCGAGCGCTCCCTCCACTCCTCGCTGGCCGCGAGCGCGTCCGCGTAACGGTCTCCGGCGATCACGAGGTCCGCTCCGTCGGCGCGGATGCGCGCGATCTTGGACGGGGAGGCGATGGTGGGCACGAAGATGCGGGCCCGCACGCCCAGGCGGCGGGCGGCGTGGGCCACGGCCACGCCGTGGTTGCCGCCGGAGGCCGCCACCACCCCCGCCGCCGGCACCGCGCGCCGAAGCAGGTTCGCGAAGGCGCCGCGGACCTTGAAGGATCCCGCGTGCTGCAGGAGCTCGAGCTTCAGGAACAGCGAGATCCCGGGCCGTCCCAGGTCCGCCCCCTCCACTTCCACGACCGGCGTCACGCGCACGTGGGGCCGCACGGCCTCGGCCGTGGCCGCGACCTCGTCCCGTCCCAGGTTTGACAACGGGTTCGTCACTTGGCAAATTACCTTATATGCTTCCCGTGTCCGTGGTCAAGGCCCTGGCCAACGCGCGCCGCCTGCAGATCCTGGGCTGGCTGAAGGCCCCGCGCACGCACTTCCCGCCCCAGGTGGACGGGGACCTCGTGCGGGACGGGGTCTGCAGCGTGTTCATCGCGCGCAAGCTGGGGGTGAGCGCTCCCACCGCCAGCGAGCACCTGCGCGTGTTGAGCCAGGCCGGGCTGGTGCGCGGCAAGCGGATCAAGCAGTGGACGTTCTACCGGCGCGACGAGAAGCGGATCGCGGCCGTGAAGCGCGCGTTGCGCTCGGCGTGGTAGAAGGGGCCGAGGCATCCCGAGGAGGAGGAGGCGCCATGCACGCCATCCGCGTGTCCCGCACCGGCGATCCGAGCGTGCTCGAATACGTCTCGGTGGAGAAGCCCGTCCCGGGCAAGGGCGAAGCCCTCGTGCGCATCGAGGCCGCCGGCGTCAACTACATCGACGTCTACCATCGCACCGGCCTCTACAAGCTGCCCCTTCCCTTGACGCCCGGCTCCGAAGGGGCGGGGGTGGTCGAGGCGGTGGGCCCCGAGGTCGAGGGTCTCAAGGGCGGAGACCGCGTCGCCTACGCCATGCAGATCGGCGCCTACGCCGAACACGCGGTGGTGCCGGCCTGGAAGCTCGTGCCCGTGCCGCGCGCGATCGAGTCGCGCACGGCGGCCGCCCTCATGCTGCAGGGCATGACCGCGCACTACCTGGTCCACAGCGTCTACGCGGTGAAGGCGGGCGATTCCATGCTCGTCCACGCCGCCGCCGGAGGAGTGGGCGGGCTCCTCGTGCAGATGGGCAAGGGCATGGGCGCGCGCGTCTTCGGGACGGCCTCCACCTCCAAGCTGCCGCGGGTGCTCGAGCTGGGCGCGGATGCGGCCATCGACTACACCACGGAGGATTTCGAGGCGGAGACCATGCGCCTCACCGACGGCAAGGGCGTGAACGTCGTCTACGACGCCGTCGGCCGCACCACCTTCGACAAGAGCCTGGACTCGCTGGCCGTCCGTGGGTATCTCGCCCTCTACGGCCAGTCGAGCGGGACGGTGCCGCCGGTCGATCCGGCGCGCCTGGCCAAGAAGGGCAATTTTCTCACCCGCCCCACCCTCTTGCATTACACGCAGACGCGCGACGAGCTGCTCTGGCGCGCGCGAGAGATGTTCGCCGCCGTCGAGCAGGGCCGGCTGCGCGTCCGTATCGACCGCGAGCTGCCGCTGCGCGAGGCCGCGGAAGCGCATCGCCGGCTGGAGGCGCGCCAGACGGCGGGCAAGCTGCTCCTCATCCCGTAGCGCGGCGGCGCCGCCCGTCAGCTCATCGGGTTGGCGGGGACGGGACGCGCGACGTAGGCGGGGGCGTCGAGGCGCTCGCCGGGATACCCGCGCACTTCGCCGAAGCGCCGTCCGGCCTGCCAGTCCTCGCGCGCGGACACGATCTCTTCCGCGGTGCGGGCCACGAAGTTCCACCACATCAGGACCGACTCTCCCAGGGGCGCTCCGCCCAGGAGCAGCGCCCGCGGCCGCCGGCCCGGCTCGACGGCCAGGCAGATCTCGTCGCGTCCGGTGCCGAGGTAGTACAGCGTGTCCGCGGCCAGGGCCCGCCCATCGAGGGCCAGGCCGGAATCGATGGGAACCACCGCGTGCTCGAACGACGGGTCGAGGGGCAACACGACGCGCGGGGCGCGGTCGGCGGCGATCTCGGCCCCGATCAGCGGCGAGAAGGTCCGGCCGGGCGGGGACACCTCCCACATCCGGCCCAGGATCACCGTCACGCGTCCTCCGGGCACGTCCACGTGCGGCCGGTCGGCGTAGTGGTGGAAGGCGGGCGCGGTGTCGCGGTGCGCGTCGGGCAGCGCGATCCAGAGCTGCACGCCGTGCACGGCCCCGGTGGCGTCCGACGGCGTCTCCTCGGAGTGCGCGATGCCACGGCCGGCCGTCATCAGGTTCAGCGACCCGGGAACGGCGCGCGCCTCCGAGCCGAGACTGTCGCGATGGAGCGCGTCGCCCGCGAAGAGCCACGTGACCGTCTGCAGCCCGATGTGCGGATGCGGGGGGACGTCCATGGGCTTGAGCCCCGCCTGCTTCACGGGCCCGAACACGTCGAGGAAGCACCAGGGGCCGACGAGACGGCGCGCCTTGCGCGGCAGCAGGCGGCGCACCGTGATGGCGCCGAGGTCGGCCAGGATGGGCGTTACCTCCTCGACCGCCGCCGCGGAGGGTTGCCCGTCGCAGACCTGCGCGCTCTCCGCGGGCCAGCGGTTGCTCATCGGGGCTCCTCCCGTGTGAAGGCCTCGGCCAACCCGACGCGGGTGTCGGCCGCGCCGTAGTAGAAGAGCCAGCGCGGGCCTTCGCGCACCAGCCCTTCGACGAACACGACGTTCGGCACCTGCCCGACGAGCTCCCAGGGACGCTCGGGGACGAAGATCGGCGTGTCGGACCGCGCGCGCAGGCGCGTCGGATCGTTGCCGTCGAAGAGCGCCCAGCCTGTTCGGTAGGCGAGGCGATCGTCCGCCCCGTTGTACACGAGGAGGATCCCTTCCTTGGTCAGCACCGGGGGCGGCCCCGGCTCGACCACGCGCGAGTCGAAGCGGCCCGGCCGCCGCGGGAGGATCGGCGCGTCCAGGGCTTCCGTCCAGTGCAGGAGGTCCTCGGACCAGGCGACGCCCGTCTGGTCGTACGCGCCCGGGGCGTCGGCCATGTAGTACATCCAGTACTTCCCGCCGACGCGCTCGTCGAGGATCGCGCCCGACTTGGTCCAGTGCACGTTCCAGCGTCCCTTGTTCGCGGGCATGATGACGCCGCGGCGCTCCCAATGGCGGAGGTCCGGCGACGTGGCCAGCGCGAGCTGCGCGTCCTTGCCGTCGTACGCGGTGTAGGTGAGGTACCAGGTCGCCCCGATCTTCACGAGCCGCGGGTCCTCGACCCCGCCCCGCCGCTCGTAGTCGGCCTCGGGGACGAGAGCAGGCTCGGCCTCGCGGACGAAATGGACCCCGTCGTCGCTGGCCGCGCGCAGCAGGCGCGAAGTCTTCTGCGCGTCCTGGGCGCGATAGAGCATGACGTAACGGCTGCCGTCCTTGACGACCGCGGGGTTGAACACGCCGGAGACCTCGAGGCCGGAGCGCTGCGGCTCCAGGATCGGATGGCCGCCGTTCGCGCGCGACCAGGCACCGAACGGCGGCTGGTACGGCCGCGGAGCGGCGGCGATCGCCGTGGCCGCGGCCAGCAGCGCGGCCACCGACGGGAGCGAGCCTCTCAACGGCGGCTCAATCCACCGCGTCCGCTTCGTCGTCGCCCTTCTTGCAGATCGTCCCCGTGTAGATGCCGGAGGTCGCGCCCGTCGCGAAGTCGAAAACGCCCACGGCCACGATGGTGCCGCTCCCCCGCTTGTACTGGTGCGTGCCGCCGACGATGTGGACGGTGGTCGTGAAGTCGCCGGTCAGGAGCGAGAGCGTGCTCGTATCCTCGCCGAGCAGGACCGCGCCCCCCTTGTCGATGGTGATCGTGCTGTGTCCGGTCAGTTCGGCGGTCGGGAACACTACCGTCTGGGTGTCCGCCACGAAGTCGTAGGTCGCGTCGAGGCCGCCCGTGAGCCGGCCGTGCGTGCAGATGCCGACCGGGGACGCGCAGGACGCGGGCGGAACCGCGGAGAAGGGTCCACTGACCCGCTTGCAGTCCTTCGCCCGTGCGGCAACGGGGGCGGCCAGCATCGCGACCAATGCCGCCGTCATCATCGTTCGAGGCCTCATGGCTCCTCCTTTCAACCGGAGACGGGACGCTACGCCCGCAGGGTCGAAGGCGTCAAGGGGAATCCCTCCGCGCGAGAATGCCATCGAGATAAGCCATGGCCGCCGCCTCCGCCTCTCGCCGCACGACCAGGTCCGGCACGGCGGCCGCGCCGCGCAGGGCCCGATAGATCTGGGCGGCCTCCCGTAATGCCAGCGCGGTCGAGCGCGGCTCGTACTTCGCGACCGTCGCCTGCATCTCGCGCGCCCACCCCGGCGCCGCCTGCTCGAGCCGCCGCACGCCGTTCGGGCGCGCGCCCACGGTCTGCAGCATGAGCGGGCCCAGAGCCCGCGCGCGCAGGAACGCCAGCATGTCGTGCGCCTCGAACAGCTCGCCGCGCCCGATCTTGCCCGCGCCGTAGTGGACCCAGACCCAGAAGCGATCCTCGAGCCACTGCAAGTCGGGCGCCGGGTATCGCGCCGTCCCCTCGCGCAGGGCGGCGGACAGGCGCCCGTCGCGCTCCCAGAGCACGGCCGGGTCCTCCACGCGCTGGGCCGCATCCGCGAGGGCGACGAACTTGAGGTCCACGTGCAGCAGGGGCGGACCGTACAGGCAGATGAAGACGCGCGGCTCTCCCACGTGTTCGCCCGTGAACGCGGAAAGGAGAGGACCGAGAGAGGCCGCGATGCGCGGCCGATCCGCCAGGACCTCGAGGAAGGCCGCCGGCTCGACCGCGACGACGAGGTCGAGGTCGCTGAACTGGTCCATCGTGCCCGTCAGGTAGGAGCCGCCCGCGGCCACGCCGACCAGCCGCGGATCGGCGCTCAAGCGCTCCACCGCCCGGCGCAAGAGGGCGGCTTGCGCCTCGGGCACGTCCGTCCGGATCTCGACCACCGGCGGGCCGGCCCGCGCCTAGCTGTCCGAGAGGCCGAGCTTCGCCAGCACTTCCGGCGGGGCGCCCTTCCACTCCGCGACGAAACGATTGCCGACGTACCCGAGGTCGTCCACGCCGATCTTGCTCGACCAGAAACCGGACGCCGTGAGGTCGCGGAAGGAGTTGAAGAACGACGGCCCGTGCTTGACCATCACGCGCAGGTCACGCGGCTCGCGCATCTCCGCTTCGTCCTCCTGCTCGTCCTTGCTGTACGCGATCTCGTCCAGGATCGCGGTGCGCTCGGCTTCCGTCGCCTCCGCGAAGCCGTGCCCGAACCGGCGCTCGGAGACGGAGTTGATCCAGGCCAGGCCGCCGCGCATCGCCGTCTGGCGCCGCTCGCGCTGAAGGTCGGTGTCGGTGGGATCGTTCATGAGGTAATCCATGAACTCCGGCACCCCGGCGTCGGTGGCGCTGCCCGAGCGCTCGTCCTTGGGGATGATCATGTCCACCAGGATGCGCACCGTCTTCCATTCCTGGGGGTTGAAGAACTTCGGCACGTACGCCTTGCCCGCGGCCGCGGCCTTGACCGCGGTGGCCGCCTTCTCCGCGGCTTCGGCCGCTTCGTTCGCGCCCAGCGTGAATGCGACCGCGATGGGCGCGGTGCCGATGAGCCGGAGCGCGGAGCGCCGTCCGATTTCGCGATCAGTCATCGCCCCCCCCTCCCTATCCCTCCCCCACGTAGGGGGGAGGGGAAGTGCTGTTCCACGCAACGCGCCGCGCTCATAGATTCCCCTTCCTGCGCTCCTCGACGATGTGCTCGCTCGTCCGCATGGAGAGGGCGAGGATCGTCCAGGTCATGTTCTTGTGCGCGTTGCTGACGAACGGCCCGCTGTCCGCGACGAAGAGGTTCTTGCAGTCGTGGGCCTGGCACCATTCGTTGAGCACGGACGTGCGCGGGCTGCTGCCCATGCGCGTCGTGCCGGCCTCGTGGATGATCTCGCCCCCGAGCTTGAGGCCGAAGTCCTTGTCCTTGCCGG
>Ga0207691_10003877_pt1 | contig 14522 bp, 7 predicted proteins | sample KBSM13metaG_FD_184327 | JGI IMG/M metagenome (GOLD analysis project Ga0207691, IMG submission 184327) | Miscanthus rhizosphere microbial communities from Kellogg Biological Station, Michigan, USA - KBS M1-3 metaG (SPAdes) (version 2) | ecosystem: Host-associated > Plants > Roots > Rhizosphere >... | reverse complement strand
AGGGCGACTGCGTCCTCGGCAGCAGCCGCATCCGCGAGCGCTTGAGGCCACAGCGACGCGAGCAGCGCCGCGCTGACACCGGCGCCGAGCTGACTGACGAAGTCTCGGCGTGAGGGGCGCGGTCCGCTGGATGAATCGGGCACTCGAGGCCTCGGAGTTCTGGTTCGCCTCCATCGTACGACCGGGTGGCTGGCGGGGCTAGGGCGAGGACGGGTTGTGTGCCGGTAGAACTACCCAACGCAGAAGGCTCAGACCGCGCAGAAGTTGCAGAACGCAGCGATGTCGTCCCGAGTGTACCGCCGAGTCATCCCGAGCGAAGCGACGTTTCGCTCGGGATGACAGCCCTCTGCGCGCCGTAGTTCCACCACTGAGCGACTGTTGTCGACGGCTGACACCAAGTGGTATACTCTCCTGGTGTAGCCCGCCGACAACAACCACCGGACTCCGCAATGCCACTCCCTACCGACGAGCTCCTCCAGGGTACTGTCGACCTCCTCATCCTACGCACGCTCTCGCGCGAGCCCATGCATGGATGGGCCGTCTCGCACCGCATCCAGGAGATCTCGCGCGATGCACTGCGCGTGAATCAGGGATCGCTCTACCCCGCGCTCCACCGACTCGAGGACGACGGGCTCGTTAGGTCCGAGTGGGGCGTCTCGGAGCTCGGCCGCCGGGCCAAGTTCTACGAGATCACTGGCGCCGGCAAACGACAGCTCGCGCGCGAGACGGCGACGTGGCGTCGTTTCTCCGAAGCCATACAGCTCGTTCTCCAGTTCGCGTGAGGCAGGCCCATGCGATTCCTGAACAAGTTGCTCCGCCGCCTTCAGACTCTCGCACGTCCGCGCCGCTTCGAGCGAGAGCTCGACGAGGAGCTGAGCTTCCACCTCGAGATGCAAACACGCTGGCACGAGTCGCACGGGCTCGGCCCCGTCGAGGCGCGTGCGCTTGCCGCCCGCGAGTTCGGTGGCGAGACGCGGTTCAAGGAGGCCGTGCGCGACGCGCGGGGAATGTCATGGGCCCACGACCTCACCCGTGACGTCCACTTCGCGCTGCGATCCTACCGACGGAGTCCGAGCTTCACCGCCGTCGCATTGCTCACGCTCACGCTCGGCATCGGGACGACGACAGCCGCGTTCTCCATCATCGACGCGGTCCTGCTCAGGCCACTCCCATACCCCGAGCCCGAGCGGATCGTCACGCTCACGGGCAACGACTCACTCGGCAACGAGATCCAGACCGTCTCCGCCCCGAACTACTACGACTGGCGCGAGCAGAGCCGGAGCTTCGAAGCCATGGCGCTGTACTCGACCGCCAGACGCGCGGTCATCAATGGCGACGACGCGCAGCACGTCGAGACGGCGAGCGTCACGGGCGACTTCTTTCGTGTGCTTCGCATTCCAGCCGCGATGGGGCGTACGCTGACCGCGGCCGACGCACAGGGGGACGAGTCGGTAGCCGTGGTGAGCCACGGCTTCTGGGTCCGGGCGTTAGGCGGTGCGCCCACGCTGCCTGCCACGCCGCTCCGCATCGGTAACGGCACGTATCGGATCGTCGGGGTGCTGCCCAAGGGGCGCGAGTTCCCGTCGGGGACCGACCTCTTCGTGCCGTATTCGTATGGCAACCCGTGGCGCACAGCCAGCCGCAACAACATCAACTTCCGGGCGATCGGTCGTCTCGCTCCGAGCATCACACTCACACGGGCGCGCGTGGAGATGCGCACGATCGCGGCCGGGATCCACGCAGCGCATCCGGAGGATCTCTACGCGTACGATGTGTCAGTGACGACGCTTCAGGAGAGAATCGTCGGAGGTTCGAGGTCGTACCTGGCGCTGATCGGCGCAGCGGTAGCCGCCGTGCTGCTCGTCGCGTGTGCCAACCTCGCGAGTGCGAATCTCGCCCGTGCCGAGGTGCGCGCTCGGGAGCTCGCCATTCGCACTGCGTTAGGCGCTGGCCGCATGCGACTCGTCAGGCAGCTGTTGGTGGAGAGCATCGTGCTGGCCGTCGCCGGCGGAGCGGGCGGTGTCGCGCTCGCATGGATGTTCGTACGACTCGTCGCTCGCACCACGGCCATCCAACTTCCACGAGCGACCGAAATAGGCGTGAACGGAACCGCGCTGGCGTTCGCTGTGGCGCTTTCCGTACTCGTCGGGTTGGCCGTGGGTCTCGCGCCGGCGTTTCAGATCGGACGCGGCCATCTTTACGCGGTGATTGCGACGGGTGCCCGCTCGACGGCGACCCGGCGTCGCGCGTTCTCGCGTGACATTCTGATCGGCGCGGAGTTGGCGCTCGCGATCGTACTGCTTGTCGCCGCCGGCCTGTTGATCCGCAGCTTCCGCACAGTGATTTCGCGAGACCTCGGCTTCGTTCCCGAGGGCGCGGTCGCCGCGGAGATCTCGCTGCCAGCGTCGAGGTATTCCGGGAGTCGCGCCACGCAGTTCTACGCCGAGACGTTTGCCGCACTCAGCGCCATTCCCGGCGTGAGCGCCGTCGCGGAGACGAACGCGCTTCCGTTGAGCTCGGGTGCCAGCGGCTTCATCATGGTCGAGGGACAGGGAGACGTCGGCGCCGGTGCTGGCTACCGCGTCGTGAGCGACCAGTACTTCGATGCCATGGGCATACCGCTGTGGAAAGGTCGATTCTTCACTGCAGCCGATGATTCGGGCACCGCGCGTGTCACGCTCGTGAATCGCCAGATGGCCGAGCGGTACTGGCCAGGGCAGGATCCGATCGGGAAGCGGTTCAAGGCGAAGAGCATGGAATGGAAGGACACGCCGTGGCTCACGGTGGTTGGCGTCGTCGGCAACGTTAGGCACTGGGGTCTCGAGCAGGACGCAGTCCCGGAGCACTTCGTCCTGTACCGTCAGCGACCCGAGTTCGCGCTCACCACCTCCATCGTAGTGCGCGGAAGCGGCGACCTGGCGCAGCTCATGCGCGCGGTGCGTGATCGCATCCGCTCCATCGATCGTGATGTGCCGGTGGACATTGGCACGCTGGCGGCGCGCGTTGATCGCTCTCTCTCCGAACGGCGTTTCATCATGATGGTGCTCGCCGCGTTCGGCGCGCTTGCGCTCGTGATGGCGGCGATCGGGGTGTACGGCGTCCTGTCGTTCACGGTCGCGCAGCGTACGCGCGAGATCGCCGTCCGGATGGCACTCGGCGCCGAGCGCCGGCGCGTGCTTCGCCTCGTAGTAGGACACGTGTTGCGGGTGACCATGATATCGGCCGGCATCGGACTGGTATTCGCGCAGGCAGTCACGCGGCTCATGAGTACGCTGCTGTTCGGCGTTAGTCCGACAGATCCGCGGACTTATGTGGTCGTCATTGTCCTTCTCATGGGTGTCGCGCTCATCGCCGCCTACATCCCCGCCCGGCGTGCGGCGACTGTGGATCCGATGTTGGTGCTGCGCGGTGAGTGATCCGACGCGATGTGATGATCGCCCGAGAGCCTGACGGTGAACGACGCACCTTCTGACGGGCAATCCTGATAGCTGATTGTCAGGTCATCCCGAGCAGCCGCGAGAGATCTTCTCGAACGTGATCGTGGCTAGAGTCGGCTACGATGCCATCACACGAGATCCCTCGCGGCTGCTCGGGATGACACAGACAAGACAACAGCGACAGGATTTGCAGGATGGACAGGATTGAACTGCGGCCGATCCCGGCCGCCCCGCGACATCCCGTTAATCCTGCCAATCCTGGCAATCCTGTCTCTGTTGTCGTTTGGTCTTCTCTTGCGGGCTCAGCGGATTGGCCTGTGTCAGCGACCCTTTCGTCCTGGGATCGTAACCAGACCGGCCACGAGGACGTTCAAGAAGGTCCCTCGCTGACGCTCGGGATGACACCGCCTTGCCCGGGATGATGACACACACTCTCGGGATGGCACTCTGCTGGCGTCAACGGCGGCAGTGCACCAGAATGAGCCCGCGCCGCTGTCAGTGCGCCGCGCATCCTGTCCGTCACCGCCCCGCCCGGAGTAGCCAATGACTCGACGGCATCGTCAGCTCGGGTACGCCCTCGCGTCCTTCACATCCTGTCTCGTTACCGCCTCGGCCGTAAGCGCGCAGAGCCAGTCGCCGGCAGCCGTGCCCACGTTCGCCGAACCCGGGATCTCGCCCGACCATGCCGAGATCGCGTTCGCGTCCGGCGGCGACATCTGGACCGTTCCCTCGTCAGGCGGCGTCGCCCGGCTGCTCGTCTCGCACCCCGCCAACGAGTCGCGGCCGCTGTACTCGCCGGACGGGAAGCGCCTCGCGTTCATCTCCACGCGGACCGGCGGCGGCGACGTCTACATGCTCACGTTCGCGACCGGGGACATCCGCCGTCTAACGTTCGACGATCTTCCCGATCAGCTCGACGCGTGGTCGCCCGACGGGCGCTGGGTGTACTTCTCATCGTCGAGCCGCGAGATCGCGGGGATGAACGACGTATTCCGCGTCAGCGCCGAAGGCGGGACGCCGATGCCGGTCAGCGCCGATCGGTACACCAACGAGTACTGGGCCGCGCCGGCGCCTAACGGCGGCGCGATCGCCATCACTGCGCGCGGGACGACGTCCGGCCAGTGGTGGCGGAATGGCCGGAGCCACCTCGACGAATCGGAGATCTGGATCCTCCGCGACCCGCAGGCGATGCGCTACGAGCGTGTGAGCGCCGGCAAGTCCAAGGACACGTGGCCCATGTGGACGCCCGATGGCCGCACGCTGTACTACGTGTCCGACCGCGACGGTCCGCAGAACATTGTGAAGCGGCCCGTCGGCGGCGAGCCGTCGGTGGTCACGCGGTTCACCAGTGGGCGCGTGTTGTGGCCGACGATCTCGACGGACGGCCGGATGATCGCGTTCGAGCGCGACTTCGGCATCTGGACGCTCGACACGCAGTCCGGCGACGCGAAGGCGGTGCCCATCACGTTGCGCGGCGCGCCGGCCGGCCCGTCGGTCGAGCGCCTGACGCTGACCAACGGCCTCGAGGAGATGGCGCTCGCGCCGGACGGCAAGAAGCTCGCGTTCGTCGTCCATGCAGAGGTCTTCGCCGCATCTGCGCGCGATGGTGGGAACGCCACGCGTGTGACATCCACGGCGGGCAGAGAGCGCCAGGTGACGTGGGCGCCGGATAGCCGGCGCCTCGTGTACGTATCCGACCGCGACGGGTCGCAGGGCCTCTACCTCTACGATTTCTCCACCGGACAGGAGTCTCGTCTCACGCAAGCGCCATCGGGCGACGTCACCCCCGTGTTCTCGCCGGACGGCAAGTCGATCGTGTTTCAGCGCGGCGGCCGAGAGCTGCGCATAATAGACGTGGATACGAAGCGCGACCGGCTGCTGGTGCGCGCGACGGTTGGCCGAGTGCCGTTCACCGCTGACGGGTCGGTGGTATGGTCGCCGGATGGCCGCTGGATCGCGTACGTGGACAGAGCCGCGCGATCGTTCAGCAACGTGTACGTCGTGCCTTCGGCTGGTGGCGAGCGGCAGCAGGTGACGTTCCTCGCGAACGTCAACGGCGGCTCCATCTCGTGGAGCACGGACGGCACCTACCTCATCTACGATTCGTCGCAGCGCACCGAGGATCGCCAGCTCGCGCGCATCGACCTGACGCTACGAACGCCGCGGTTCCGCGAGGATCAGTTCCGCGACCTGTTCCGTGTCGAGACGCGGAATCCGGCGCAGCCGAATCCCGCGCAGCCAACGCCGGCGCAGCCGACGTCCCCCGTTCCCGCGGCATTGCCCGCGGCCGACTCCACCCGCCGCACCACCGCGGGCGACAGCGCCGCTCGGCCTAACGCGGCGGTGCGACGCGCCCCGGTCCAGATCGTGTTCGACGACATCCGGCGCCGCCTGTCGATGCTGGACGTCGGCGTGTCGGTCGGGTCGCACGTCATCAGCCCGGACGGGAAGTCGTTGTTGCTCCTGGCAACCGCGGGTGGCCAGCAGAATCTGTACGTCTACCCGCTCGATGAGCTCTCGCGCGATCAGGCCGTGGCGCGGCAGATCACGTCCACGCCCGGCACCAAGCGCGACGCCCAGTGGTCGCCGGACGGGAAGGACGTGTTCTTCCTCGAGCAGGGACGCATCAACAGCGTGAACGTCGAGTCGCGTCAGGCGCGCCCTGTCGCGGTGACGGCTGAAATGGACGTCAACTTCGACGATGAGAAGACGGAAGTCTTCTCCCAGGCGTGGCGGTACCTCGCCGACAACTTCGCGGACTCGACGATGAACGGCGTCGACTGGGCGGGCGTGCGGACGCGTTATGCACCCCACATCGCCGGCGCTCGGACGCCCGACGAGATGCGTCGTATGCTGAACCTGATGGTGGGCGAGCTGAACGCGTCGCACTCGGGCGTCGGTGGCCCTGGTGGCGGCCCCGGACCGACGACGGGCCGCATTGGCCTGCGCTTCGATCGCGCCGAGTACGAGGCGAACGGCCGGTTGAAGGTGACGAGTGTGATCCCGTTAGGCGCGGCGGCGGTCGCCGGCGTCAAGGCGGGCCAGTATCTCGTGTCCGTCGACGGCCGGAAGATCGATGCACACACGAACCTCGACGAGCTGCTGTCGAACACGATTGGCCGGAAGGTGTCGCTGTCGATGGCATCGACTGCCGACGGTCGTGATGCGCGCGAAGTCGCGGTCCGCCCGGTGAATGCACAGACCGAGAAGGCGCTGCTTTACCGCGAGTGGGTCGAGGAGCGACGCGCCTACGTCGCCAAGGCGAGCGGCGGACGACTCGGCTACGTGCACATGTTCGACATGGGCGCGCCATCGCTCGCGCAGCTGTACGTGGACCTGGACGCGGAGAATCAGACGCGCGAGGGCGTCGTGATCGACGTGCGGCACAACAACGGCGGCTTCGTCAACGCGTACGCGATCGATGTCTTCGCGCGGAAGGGCTACATGACGATGACGTCGCGTGGCGGCGTCGAAGCGCCGGCGCGAACGGTGCTAGGCCAGCGGTCGCTCGAGGCACCGACGGCGCTGGTGACGGATCAGCACTCGCTCTCGGACGCCGAGGATTTCACGGAGGGCTACCGGACGCTCAAGCTCGGTCCCGTGATCGGTGAGCCCACGGCAGGCTGGATCATCTACACGTCGAACGTGAACCTGATCGACGGCTCGTCGCTGCGCATTCCATCCACCGTGATTCGCGGCAGCGACGGGAAGGTGATGGAGATGAACCCGCGCCCAGTCGACGTCCTGGTCGAGCGACCGATCGGCGAGAGTTACACCGGCAAGGATTCGCAGCTCGACGCGGCGGTGCGTGAGCTCTTGAAGGTCGTCGGGCAGAAGACTGCCGGGACGAAGTAGAGCACGTCTCGGCGATGTCCGAGCGTAGCACGTCCGAGCGTATCAAGGTCGCTCGTAGCGGTACAGCGACGCGATCTTGATCGCGCGGTAGAAGTCGCCCGGCCTGTCCGGGTTCACCATGATCGCTCCTTCCCACACCACGGCTCCCTTCTGGTCCACCTCAGTGACGATGCCGCGGTTGCTGTAGCCGATCACCGTGTTCCCACTCTTGAGTCGTTGCACGGACCCCGTGTACGGGACGTAGAACGGCGGCGCGTGCCGGTACTGCCACACCATGTCGGCGGTCTTCGCGTCAGGATCGAGACGGTACTCGACCACTCGCGTTTCCGGCGGCGTGTGACGTGTGCCGTTGTCGTACAGCAGCAGGTTGCCGTTGTCGAGGATGCGTGCGGAGTGCTGGGCGCTGAAGCCGTTGAATGGATCGTTGCGGATCGTGAACTGGTTGTTGCGGCCGCCGAGCCGCCAGATGATCGCGCCGCTCTTCGCGTCGATCTTGGTGATCTCGCCCATGTTCCGGTACGAGACGATGTAGTTGCCGTCGTGGTCGAAGTCGAGCGCGTTAGGGTGATCGAAGTCGTAGAGCGTATCACGCGGCGGCTCGATCCGGTCCTTCCAGCTGAAATGATTCCAGCCATCGAGCACGGTCTGAGGCATACCATCCGCGCCCATGCGCACGAGCTGATGCCCGATGATCAGCGTGTCGCGCGGGCCGCCCCACTGCGAGAGGTCACCGGGCCGTCCGTCGAAGCTGAAGAAGTGCGCCGCCTCGAACGTGGTGTCGCGGAACGTGAGCACGAGCTCGTGGTTGTCCGTGTACATCGGGGGTGGCGCCATGATGGTTCGGACCACCTCGCCACTCGGGCGGAACTGCTCGTACGAGCCGGGAAAGAACATCCAGCCCGGCGTCCGCCCGAGAAACACGGTGAAGTCCCCGTTAGGCTGCTGCTTCGTCTCGCCGGTGGGCATCTCGCCGGGGAACTCGCGGTACCAGCGGAGCTGCCCCGTGGAATCGAAGGCGACGACGAAGCCCGTGCGCCCCGAGTCCGCCATCGCCGTCAGGACGTAGCCGCTGGTCGGTCGTCCCGTCATCCGCATGTGCGCGCGGCGGAGGTATTCGGGGAGGCTGCCCGAGTTCGACTGAACCGTGTCCGACGTGATCACCTGATCGCCGCGCACCCGTTCCAGAACGTGGAGGTATGCGGTCTCCGGTCGGAGTCCGAGCGTGACGATCCGGCCGACGCCCTGCGCTCTGGAGAACGGCGTGGCGCGAGGCGGTTCGCCCGCCGACCAGTACACGACGCGGGCGGAGTCGAATCCTCGCGCGTCGAACGTGACGACGGTGGAGAGCGCGTTGTGCGGATTGGGCACGACGAACAGGTCGCGTCCCGGCACCACGCGCGATATCGTGATGGACGACTTCGCCGGTTCGCGCGTCGCAGAGCAGGTGGTGGCTACGCACCAGGCGGCCATGAGGGCCGCGAGGTGCAGCACCTGCAACGGGCGTCGCCGCGGACTCGGCTCGATTGTTTGGTTCCCATGGATCATGTCTCGCCTCTGAGCGAGCATTGTGCCGCCGGCAAACTCTAGCTTCGGACAACGACGGACCTATGTGGAACCAGGCCTACGATCCGTTCAACTCGCCGGTCTTCTCGACGCTCATCGCGGCGCTGCCGCTCGTCGTGCTGCTCGGGTTGCTCGCGCGTCACGGTGTTCGGGCGCACTACGCGGCTCTGCTCGGGCTCGCCGCGGCTCTCGCAGTCGCGATCGTCGCGCAGGGCATGCCGGCGGGGATGGCCCTTCGGGCTGCCGCGTTCGGCGCCGCGTACGGCTTCTTTCCCATCGGCTGGATCGTGCTCAACGTGCTCTTTCTGCACGCGCTGGCGAGCGAGCGCGGTCTCGTGGACGAGCTCCGCGTCGGGATCACGCGCCTAACGGCTGATCGACGGCTACAGCTGCTGTTCGTCGCGTTCTGCTTCGGCGCGTTCTTCGAGGGCGCGGCCGGTTTCGGGACGCCGGTGGCCGTCACTGGCGCGCTGCTCATCGCGCTCGGCTTCGGACCGCTCGAGGCGTCCGGTCTCTCGCTCATCGCGAACACCGCGCCTGTGGCGTACGGCGCGCTCGGCACGCCGATCATCGCGCTGCAGGGGGTGACCGGATTGGATCTCAACGACCTGAGCGCCATGGTGGGACGTCAGCTCCCACTGTTCTCGCTGATCGTCCCGTTCTGGCTCATCTGGGCGTACGCTGGGTTCCGCGGCATGCTCGAGGTGTGGCCCGCGGTGCTCGTCGCCGGCGTCGCGTTCGCGGTACCGCAGTTTCTCGTCTCGAACTTTCACGGGCCGTGGCTCGTGGACATCGTCGCGTCGGTTGTGTCGATGGGCGCGCTCGCGGCGTTCCTGAGACGCTGGCAGCCGAAGGCACTCTGGGCTGGCACGCGCGCCGAGCCTAACGTGGACAGCTCGGTGGCCGGATCAACGGTCGGAGCCGAGCCCGCTGGGTTCACGCCAGCGCCCGCGAATCCAACCGCGGGGCGGGCCAGCTCACGCGCGTATCTGCCGTGGGTGGTGCTGAGCGTCCTCGTGTTCGCCTGGGGGCTCCCGCAGATCAAGACGATTCTCAACAACATCTCGGCGCCCAAGATCCCGATCGCCGGCCTCGATAAGGCGGTCTTCCGCATCCCGCCCGTGGTGCCGACGGCCGCTCCCGAGGCGGCCGTCTTCACGTTCAACTGGCTATCGGCGACCGGCACGGCGATTCTGCTGGCGGCACTGATCACGGGGATCGCCATTGGCTCTCGCCCGACCGACATCGCGCGGACGTACGTGGCGACGCTCAAACGCGCGAGCACGTCGCTCATCACGATCGCCGCGATGTTGGCGCTCGGCTACACGGCCCGCTATGCCGGACAGGATGCGATCCTCGGGCTCGCGTTCGCGCACACGGGCGTGCTCTACCCGTTTTTCGGTACGATGCTCGGCTGGCTTGGCGTGGCGCTCACGGGCTCGGATACGTCATCGAACGTGCTGTTCGGGAGCCTGCAGACGATCACGGCGCAGAAGGTGGGTGTGAGCCCGACGCTCATGGCGGCGTCGAACAGCGCGGGCGGCGTCATGGGGAAGATGATCGATGCGCAGAGCATCGTGGTCGCGAGCACGGCAACGCGGTGGTACGGGCACGAGTCGCGGATTCTGCGCTACGTGTTTCGGCACAGCATCGCGTTGGCGGCGCTGGTCGGCATCTGGGTGATGCTGCTGGCGTACGTGTGGCCGTTCACGCGTCTGGTCGTGAGGTAGACGTCATTCCGAGCGAAGGCCGCAGGCCGTAGTCGAGGAATCGCGATTGTAGGCGGTAGAGGGGCTCCTCTGCCTGTATGATCGCGATTCCTCGACTCGCTGCGCTCGCTCGGAATGACAGCCGCCGGACTGGCGTTGGGCCGTTTGGTATACCAATTTGGCACACAGCAATTCACGACCATTTTCTTCTCGACAGGGAGTCAGTCCATGAGGCGCACTCGTACCATCGCGACCGGCATGCTCGCCGTGCTCGCGTTGGCATCACCGGCGATCGCGCAGCAGCAGCGCGAGCCGTACCCCGGCTTCGACGCGTACGTGCGCGCCGCGCTCGCCACGTGGAAGGTGCCTGGCGCGTCCGTCGCCATCGTGCGCAACGACTCGGTCATCTACGCCAAGGGCTACGGCGTGCGCGAGATCGGCAAGCCAGCGCCTGTCGACGAGCACACGCTGTTCGCCATCGGGTCCTCGTCCAAGGCGTTCACGTCTGCCGCCGTGGCCATGCTCGTCGATAGCGGGAAGGTGCGACTCGACGCGGCGGCCAACACATACCTCCCCAACTTCCAACTCGCCGATCCCTTCGCGTCGCGCGAGATCACCGTCCGCGATCTCCTGAGTCATCGCAGCGGCCTCGCGCGCGGTGAGCTCATCTGGTATGGCTCGGCGTATGACCGGGACGAGATCCTCCGACGCGTGCGCTACCTCCCGCCCACGTGGAGCTTCCGCTCGACGTTCGGCTACCAGAACATCATGTTCCTCGCGGCCGGGCAGATCGTCGCGAAGACGACGAACGCGTCGTGGGACGACTTCATCAAGCAGCGCATTTTTCAGCCGCTCGGAATGACCTCGAGCAATACGTCCGTCTCCTCGCTCAAGGGCATCGAGGACGTCGCCGCGCCACACGCTGAGCTGAACGACACCGTCCGCGCCATTCCATACCGGCAGATCGACAACATCGCGCCGGCAGGGTCGATCAACTCGAACGCGGTCGACATGGCGCAGTGGGTCCGGCTGCATCTCGGCGACGGCAAGTTCCAGGGCAAGCAACTCATCAGCAAGCGCATGGTCGACGAGATGCGCACCGCGCAGATGATCATTCGCCGCGACGGCGGAATGGGCAACATGAACCCGTCGGCTCACCTCATGGCCTACGGGCTCGGGTGGTTCCTGAGTGACTACGAGGGCAAGTACCTCGTTCAGCACGGCGGCAACATCGACGGCATGACGGCGCTCGTCGCCATGCTCCCGGAAGACAAGTTCGGCATCGTCATCCTCTCGAACATGAACGGCTCGACGCTGCCCACTGCGCTCATGCTCAAGACGCTCGACCTGCAGCTCAAGCGGCCGGCCAAGGACTGGAGCAGTGAGCTCCACGCACGGCAGGACAGCACGATGGCGCGGGCGCGCGCGATGCAGGGTCGAACGGAGCAGCGCGTCGCCAACACGAAGCCGTCGCTCCCGCTTTCGGGGTACGTGGGCACGTATGCCGACAGCGCGTACGGCGTCCTGGATGTCACCGAGGCCAACGGAACGTTGAACCTCGCCTTCGGGCCGACGTGGCGCGGGCCGCTCGAGCACTACCACTTCGATACGTTCCGTATGAAGCTCGACACCCCGATCCTTCCGCCGGTGCCGGTGACGTTCCGCCTGAACGCGGCCGGCAAGGTGGACGAAGTGCAACTCGATCTCGCGGGTCAGGTGACGTTCAAGCGCGTCCCCGATCGACCGGCGCGCCCTGCCACCGCTGTAACCGGGAGCGCGCCGCGATGAGCACACCTGACGTACCTAACGACGACCGCCGCGCGATCTCGCGGCGGACGCTGCTCGCGCAGGCCGCGGTCGTGGGCGCCGCGGTCGTGGCAGCGCCGTTCGTCAATCGCGGGCGCTACCGCCTGTTCGCGTTCAGTGAGGCCGAGTACTCCGCGCGCGCGATCGGGCTCGTGCAGCGATCGACCGTGGTGGACATGCTGTGCATCCTCAGCATGAACTTCACACAGGCCGACAAGTGGATGGCGGCTCCCGAGACGTTCACGGACAAGGACTTTCAGCGCTGGCGCGACTCGGGCATCAACGTGATGCATCCCGCCGTCGGACTCGGCGGCACGAACGCGTACGAGCAGGGGCTGACGTTCTTTGCGGGATGGAACTCGTTCATCGCCGGTTCGACGCAGTACTTCGACCGCATCGACAGCGCCGCAGACTTCAAGCGCATCAAAGGATCCGGCAAGGTCGGCGTCCTGCTCGGCCTGCAGAACTCGGAGCATTTCCGCCGGCCCGATGACGTGAACATGTTCTACGGCCTCGGCCAGCGCGTCTCGCAGTTGACGTACAACTCGCGCAATCTGATTGGCAATGGATCGACCGAGCGTCGCGATGAAGGCATCAGCGACTTCGGCGTGCGCATCATCGAGCGCATGAACACCGTCGGCATGGCGGTGGACGTGTCGCACTGCGGTGATCGCACGACGCTCGACGCGTTCGAGCTCTCGAAGCGACCGGTCCTCATCACGCACTCGAATTGCCGAGCACTCGCGCCGGGTCATCCGCGCTGCAAGACGGATGACGCCATCCGGGCGGTGGGCAAGGCGGGCAGCGTCATGGGGATCACGGGCGTGCGCATGTTCGTGAAGGTCGACGAGCCAACGACGGTGGAGAACGTCCTCGATCACTACGACCACGTGCGGAAGCTGATCGGCCCCGAGCACCTCGGCGTGGGTAGCGACATCTCGCTCGAGGGCTACGACGACATGCCGCCGGAGATGAACAAGCAGCTGCGCGCGGGCTACAAGGGCAGCTACGGCTTCCGCGAGAAGATCGACGTCGAGGGCCTCAGCCATCCGAAGCGGATGTTCGACCTGACGGAGGGACTCATCCGTCGGAAGTACAGCGACGCCGAGATCGAGGGCGTGCTCGGTGGGAACTTCATCCGAGTCTTGTCAGAGGTCTGGAAGACCTGAGCGAGGCGGCTGTCATCCCGAGCGTCAGCGATTGTCATCCCGAGCGGTAGCGAGCGGTAGCGAGGGATCTTTTCTGAACGTTATTGTGGCCAGACCGGCTATGATGACCTCACAGAAGATCCCTCGCTGTCGCTCGGGATGACAACAATGCGATTCATCACGCTCGGCGCTCTGGCTGCGACGGCCGCGGCGGCGCCACTCGCTGCGCAATCCGGCAACTGGGACGTTCTCGAGCGCGTGACGGCAGACGTCATGCGCACGACGAAGACGCCCGGCCTACAGGTCGTCGTCGTACGCGGCGACAGCGTCGTATACGCGCGTGGCTTCGGCGTCGCGGACGTCGAGACCGGTGCGCCGATGACGCCCGATCTACTCGCCCAGGTTGGGTCGCTCACGAAGCCGTTCACCGCGGCTCTCGCGCTCACCGTCGCGCGCCCGGGGACGCTGGGTTTGCGTGCACCCATCTCGCGCGTCGTATCCGGACTCCGACCAAAGTTCGGCGCGCTCACCCTTTCTCAACTTCTCAGCCAGACTGCCGGTCTCGGCGATAGGGAAGGGAGCTACGGCACGTCGGACGAAGGCGCACTGCTTCGCGCCGCTCGTGAGATGCCCGACTCGGTTGCCTTCCTGCCGCCCGGATTGTCGTTCTCGTACTCGAACATCGGCTTCGCGCTCGCGGGGCTGGCGACGCAGGAGTCCGCGAAGCAGCCGTTCGCGGACCTCATGCGCGACCGGCTCCTTCGCCCGTTAGGCATGATGAAGTCGACGATGCGTCCGCTGGAAGCCGCGACGTATCCACGCGCGCAAGGCCACAAGCTGACGCAGCAGGGCGACTCCGTCGTGGTCGTCCGCCCCATCGCCGACGACACGCGCATCTGGCCCGCCGGCTACCTGTATACGAGCGCGCGCGAAGCGTCGCGATTCGTCATCGCCCTGGTGAACGGCGGCCGCATCGACGGCAGGCAGGCGCTACCGGTCGGCGT
>Ga0207691_10003875_pt1 | contig 14524 bp, 12 predicted proteins | sample KBSM13metaG_FD_184327 | JGI IMG/M metagenome (GOLD analysis project Ga0207691, IMG submission 184327) | Miscanthus rhizosphere microbial communities from Kellogg Biological Station, Michigan, USA - KBS M1-3 metaG (SPAdes) (version 2) | ecosystem: Host-associated > Plants > Roots > Rhizosphere >... | reverse complement strand
CCACCGGCAGGCGAAATCGTACGCCGAGTCCCACCGAGTACATCAGCGGATCGCCGAAATTGTCGAACGCATTACCCACGTCGGTGAACGCGGCGATCGCGAAGTTCTTCGGCAGGTCGCGGATCAATTCCACGGCGCCGGCGAACAGGTGTTTGCCGCCGACCTTCTCGAGTTTCGGCGTTCCGTCTTCGTTCGTCACAGGTGCGCCCGTGTCCAGGTCGAATACCGGCTCCACCGGTGACAATTCATTGACGGCAAAGCCACGCACGCTGCGGTCGCCACCGGCGAAGAATCGTTGCGAGGGAGCAAGACCCGTGGTGCTCGACACGGCAGTGGCGCCGATGTCACCGCGCAGCAGCACGTGCCACTTCGGCGCGAAATCGAACACGCGCTCGCCTTGCACACGCAACTGCAGGAAATCCGAATCCGATCCGAGCGCAGTGTGTGAGCCGCGCAGCTCTGCGTACAGCGTGCGGCTGAAGAGCGCCTCGCCGAGGTAGTTGCTCGGGACGAGGCCAAAGCTGATGCCGGGAATCAGCAACGACTGCGTGTTCTGGCGACCGGAGGTGACGAATTCGGATTCGGTGTGCAGGAACTCGACGTAGCTGACGCGCTGCCAGTAGTGCTCGCCGAACCACGAGCGCCGCAGATGCGTGAGGCTGGGTATGAAATCGACGGTGCGATCGTCCACGTCGGCACGGCGCTCATGTTCGGCCGTGGTCTGCAGCGTGAACTTTTCGGTGGCCGGGTCGCCGATGGGAATGATGTAGCGCGCGTCGAGCGATTGTGAGAGCGCCGAGCCGCGCGCCTCGGTGCGGAATCGATGACCGCGCGAATTGATGCGCCGGACTTCCCAGGCAACCGTGCCGCGCACCTGCGTGTCGGTGCCGTACCCCACGCCGAACGAGTAACGATTGCGGCGGTTCGGTTCGGCGGTGATGTTCACCGGCACAGTCAGGTTCTCGCGATCCCGCTCCTCGGGTAGCACCTCCACCGTCGCGAAATACTGGCTGTCATCGAGCGCGAACTGGGTACGCAGGAGTTGCGAGGCGTCGAAAGGCTGGCCAGCCTTGTAGCGCAGGAAGCGCTGCACCAGCGCATCGTCGATGGTGCTCTGGATGATGGTGGTGTTGCCGAACTTGTAACGCGGGCCGGTTTCGAATTCGATGGTGACCTGCGCGACGTACGCCTGCGGATCGACCCGCATCTCGTTGCGCACCATGCGTGCATCGAGATAGCCATAGGTGGCGGCGGCACGCAGCAGCGAGCCCTTGAGCGAGTCGTAGTTGGAGTGATTGAGCGTGTCGCCCGACTGGACCGGCAGATCGTTGGTGATGTCGGTGAATATCTTTTCACTCGCACCGGGCCCGGTGACCCTGACGTCGACCTTGTCGACCACCACCGGCTTGCCCGGCGTGATGCTGATGACGATGCGGTAGTTCTGATCGCCGCCGCTGCTTTCGGGCTTTGTCACTTCCGAGGTGACGGTGGGCTCGTAATAGCCGAACGGGCGCAGCGCTCCGCGCACTTCGCGCTCGCTGCGCTCCTGCAGGCGCTCGACGAACTCGGGTGACAGGTCGTCCGAGTTCTTGTAGCGCTCGAGCGATAGATAGGCGAGCACGTTGGTGCGAATGGCCTCGCCGACGCCGCGCACCTCGATCTGCAGGCCCGCGTTCGCCGAAGATGCAGACAGCGCCAGGACGAGCGTGAGCAGCGTTACTCGACTAAGGCGCGGACGAGGGTTGATCTGCAAGGTCGGCATGACACCGCTTCGGGCGGGAAGGCCCAAGATTCTAATGAGAGTCCAGCCCTGGCGCGCGGGTTCCGCGCGGCGAAGCCGACTCCGTCAATCTTCGCCGGCGCCGTTCAGCACGTGTTCAGACTGTCCCGTTGCCGCGCCACTGGCGTCGAAGCGGCGCTCGGCGATACGCAGCGCGCCCTGGTTCGAGATTGTGAGGACCGTCGAGCAGCGTGTGCCATAACCCGGATCCAGCACGAACGGCGCGGAGAGCTTGCGAGCCCATTCGGGAGACAGATCGCCGGGCGGCAAGCCGTCGGATGGCGCGGTTTCACGGTCCGCGAGCATCCCGAAAAGCGCCGCGTCGAGAGCGCTTGGATTCGACGCGGTGGTCGATTTCATCAGCGCCTCGAAGCGCGCGCGCACGCGCACGAGCTTCGGCCACGGCGTGTCGATGAATTCGTTGGAAAGACCGTAGATGCCCGGCGGCAGTTCGCGAGCAAACTGGTCGGCGCGATTGGAGGCGTACCACAGCGAATCGCCGTCGGCGAGCAGCAGGTTGAAGCCCGCATAACCGGGCGCATCGGTCTCGAGCGCGCGCAGATACTCTCCCGGCGCACTGTCGCCCGAGAGGTAGCGTGGAATGAGGCCGCCGCGTGAAGGGGCGCTGCGGCGGGGCCGGCCGAACTCGCGAAAGTTGGTGACGATGCCGAGGCGCCGGCGCGCATCGACAGCGAACCAGGCGCCGTTCGCCTGCAGGTCCCGCCCGCCCACGACGCCGTCGATGTCGCTCCAGGGCGCGAGCGGTGCTGCGGGCCGGGCGTGGAATTCGTCACGATTCGCCCCGACCACGAGACGAAACTGCGGATGGCTGCGCCAGGCCATGACTAACAAACACATCGATGGCTACCAGCGGCGGGGCGGTTCGACTGCACCGCTGAACCACGCATCGATGAGCAGCGCCGAAATCGCGCCTGGGGGTGGAAGCGCCGGATGACCGGCGGCGATGTCGGCGCGCGTGAACCAGCGTGCGTCTTCGAGCTCGCCGTCACGCAGCGTGATCGCATCGGTGCGCGCAACGGCGCGGAAACCCAACATCAGCGATGACGGAAATGGCCACGGCTGTGACGCGACGTATTCGACGTCACCCACCTGCACTCCGGTTTCTTCTTCCACTTCGCGCACCACTGCGTCTTCCAGGCTTTCGCCGGGCTCGACGAAGCCGGCGATCGTCGAGTAGCGGTCCAGAGGCCACGATGCCTGCCGGCCTAACAAGGCGCGCTCACCGCCTGCGTCTGTCACCAGTACGATGATTGCCGGATCGAGGCGGGGGAACGCTTCGGTACCGCACCCGGCGCGGCTGCAGCGCAGGACATGGCCGGCCCGGGCGGGCCGATTTTCCGCTCCGCACACTCCGCAATGCCGATGCCGTCCTTTCCACAACGCGAGTGCCCGGGCGTACGCCAGAAGCGAAGCGGAGTCAGGAGGCAGCAACGGCGCGAGCGGTCGCAGTTCCCGTAGCTCGGAGCCGGGAAGCGCGCCATGGGCGAGCCCCGGATCATTCACCTCGACCAGCACGCAGCGTTCGCCACGGTACCAGCCCAAGAGCGTCAGATCCTCGTCGCGCGCAGAAGCCACCAACGCATGGTCGCCGCGCAGAAATGCGATCTCGACGGGCTGACCGCCGGTCACCAGCTGCGCGGCGCCGGATGTGAGGATGTAGCGCGTTGCCTGGTCGCTGCGTGCGGCGGAGATCCACGCGGGGTCATCGCGCAGTTCTGCGCGCCGCTCGAGAAACGGGCCGGCGAACAACGTAGGGCGGGCGGTCACGCGGGCAATTTACCCTACCCGCATGCGCGCGGGACGCCCGCGTCAAGGCGTCGGGGTGGCGGAACACTCGCTGCAGACGGGGACGCGGAGTGCCAGCCGGTCGGTCACCAGCACGCTGGTGCAATCGCGGCAATGTACGACACGCAACTCGTCCCCGGAAATCAGCGCGCCCAGCAGGAACACCGCGTGCTCGAACGAAATCTGTGGATCGCCCATGAGAGCGCAATAAGCCTCGAAGGTTTCGCACAGCAGCGCGCCACGCGCCACCGTCGGCGTGTGCTTTGGCGGGCAGTCGACGACGATCGACTGCCGGGTGATGAGACCGAACAAGCTGCTGACGCTTGCGAATACGGCCGAGTCCCGCCGCATTCGTGACGACCGCGTGAAGAAAGCAGCCTGGCGCGGCGACTTGCCGCGATGCCGGGCGACCGAAGCGCCGCCGGCTTCGAATAGGTAGGTGCGGTACAGCTTGCGGATGCGATCGTCGGTCAGCCCGGTCCATGCACGAATTGTGTGCGTGCGGGCTTCGTGATGGATGAAGCGCAGCGCGAGATCGAGGCGCAGGCGGTCGCGGCTATAGCGGTCATCGGAGATACGCATCTTTTCATCCTTCCCTGTTGTTTTGTGGATGCTCGAAATTTGGGAAAAATTTCCCAAATTTGCAAATGACTTTCAAGGGGGTGACGCGCAAGATATCTCGCGCATATCGGGAGGAATGCCATGAAGAGACAAGGAGGTCAGCCACCGAGGGAAGGTGGCCGCCACTGGTTGCCGTCACAGGGTGTGGATCCGGCGCCATTGACCGAGCTCAATGCCGAATGCCTGGCGCAACTGGTCATGCGGGCCGCGGAAGGCGATCTGGTCGCGCCCGCGCCGCCGTTGCTGGTGGCATTGCAGTCGCAATGGGCCTCATTGCCGGCGCACGCGCTGCGGCGGCTGTCGGCCGCGCCGTTCAGCCTGTTCGACGCCGGCTTCGCGTCGGCGCCGCGATGGCTCGAGCTCCGCTCCCGCGGTGTGCACGAATTGCCGCAGCGCGGCGAACCTGCGTACTTCGAGGGAAGCGTCGCCCGGTCCATCACGCGGCGCATGCTCGTGTACGGCTGGCATCTCGCGCGCAGCCGGCCCCGCGCCGCGTGCCTGGTGTTCGGCTCCACCATTGCCGCGGTGGAATCGCTGGCGGCCTGTTCGCTCGTGGCGCTCGAAGCTGCCGCGGAACGCAACGCGGATGAGTTGCGGCCGCGCTGGTCGAACCAGTTTGGCTTCTGGCGAGCATTGCTCGTCGCGGCGTCGGACGGCGCCGACCAACGCTTGCACGAACTACTGCTCGGCGGACTTCAGCGCCTTGCCGCGGAAACACTCGCAGCGCATGATTCCTGACATTCCGTACGCGTTGCTCACGAAGACCTTCGCGCACGAGGCAAGCACACCTAACTACCGCGGGCGGAGCCCGCCGACTCAACACAACTCGGGGAAGCAAATGATCACTTGCAGACCAGCCATTGCGGCCGTGGCGGCCGTTGCCTTTCTGTTTTCGACTGCCTCCATTGGCGCGAATCGCGCCGCCGCTGTCACCGCCAGGAACGCGGCGAAATCCGGTCCTGGCGCAAAACTGGGTGCGAGCCTGGCGGTGCTGCAGAAGGCAGCCGACCGCCGCGGTTCGCAGCAGGCGGTCACCAGGAACGTGAAGCACAAACTACCCGCGTTGCGCGCGAGCCAGGGATATGTGTCCGTCAGCGCGTATGGCGATGATCTCGCGGGCCTGCGTGCACAGCTCGAGGCAAAAGGCCTGAAGGACGCTGTCGTCCACGCCACAGCGGTTTCCGGCAAGGCTCCGGTGGCAGCGCTGCGCGACATGGCGGAAACGGTCGGGCTGAAATTCCTGCGGCCCACGCTGGCGATGGCGCGGCGGCATCCCATCATTTCGCAGGGCGACAGGTCTTTGCGCGCAGACCTCGCCCGGCGCGAAAGCGGCGCCACCGGCAGAGGGATCCGTGTCGGCGTGCTTTCTGACAGCTACGACTGCGCCGAAGGCGCGTTCGAGCCCGGAGCGCCGTTCACTCGCGCAGCGCAGGACATCGCCAATGATGATCTGCCGCGGGACGTCATCGTCCTCAAGGATCTGTCCGACGTGCCGAGCGGCGATTGTTCGGACGAAGGGCGCGCGATGATGCAACTCATCCACGACGTCGCGCCCGGATCGCCGCAGGCTTTCTACACGGCCTTCGAAAGCCAGGAAGACTTTGCGGCGGGCATCCGTGCGCTCGCCGACGTGGGTTCGGAAGTCATCGTCGATGACATCATCTACTTCGCCGAGCCGATGTTCGAAGACGGTGTCATCGGCCAGGCAGTCGACGACGTGTACAAGGACGGCGTCGCGTATTTCTCCTCCGCCGGCAATGACGCGCGACAGTCCTATGAGTCACGCTTCCGGTTGTCGACCGAAGAAGGCATCGAAGGCCCGCGGCACGACTTCGCCCATGGCCGCAAGGTGGATGGCCTGCAGTCGGCCACCGCGTCGGCGGGCAGCGTGACCTTGTTGTCAGTGCAGTGGGACCAGCCATCCTTGTCCGCGAACGGTCGCCGTGGCGCGAAGAGCGACGTCGATGTGTTGTTCTACGACACGAGTGGCGATCCGATCGAGATCTGCACCGATGACCCCGCCCAGGTGATCTGCCAGATCCCGGGCTTCGATGCCAACGTCGGTGGCGATGCGATCGAAACCCCCATCATGGTGAACTTCAGTGACGCCGATATCGAGGTGCAGCTCGGCATCGAGTTGTTCGAAGGCCCCGCTCCTAACTACGTGAAATACGTCTGGTTCGACCTCGACGCCGGCGTGTTCACGGTCGACGAATACGATACGGCCAGCGGCACCGTGTACGGTCACGCCAACGCGGCCGGAGCGGAGGCCGTTGGTGCAGCCGCCTGGTACCAGACCGAAGAATGGGGCAGCCCGCTGCGTCCGCAGTGCGTGCCCGCTTGTCTTAATTCGTTCTCGTCGGCGGGTGGAACGCCGGTGTTTTTCGGTGCCAACGGACACCGTTTGCATACGCCGGTGGTGCGCCTGAAGCCGGGCGTGACCGGGCCGGACGGCGGCAACACCTCCTTCTTCCTGTTTGACCTGAGCTTCGAGATTCCGGGAACTTCCGAGCCCGATGGCATCCCAAACTTCTTTGGTACATCGGCATCCGCGCCCCACGTTGCGGCAGTCGCGGCGCTGATCCTGGATCAGCGGGCGCGTGACGTGGCGGCCCATAGGCATTTTGCGGGTCCCCGCAAGCTGACCCCCGATTTGATTTATTGGGCCATGCGTTTGACGGCTGACGATATGAAACTTCGCAACTTCGGGGGCGACATCGGGCCGCAACGCGTCGATAATGCCAACGGCTTCGATTTCGATACCGGCTTCGGATTCGTGGACGCGCGGCGGGCGCTACGCGCGACGCGCGGTTTCTGACAAGCCCCGGGTTTCTGAACGAGCAAGTCGCCGGTGTCTGCCCGGAAGCGGCAGGCACCGGCGGTTTTGCGACAAATGGAGTCAGATCTCACATGCTTTCAACTGCGCGCGCAGTGCTCTCGATCAGCTTGCTTGCTTCTCCCGCCGCACTTCTTGCGCAGACCGGGCCCAGCGAGCCGCAAATCATTGCCGCCGCGAGTACTGCCAAGATCAATGTTGGCGCTCGCAAGCTCGCCGGGCAGATGGTAGCCACGGTGCGCGTGGGCGAGGACGGGCGAGTGCGCGAGGTTCTGGTCACCGAAAACACCGCCGACAGCGGGTTCGAACCGCAGCTCGTCAAGGTCCTGCAGAGCGCGCGTTTCCGTCCAGGCATCGACGCCAGCGGCAAGCCCATCGAAAGCAGCATCGAGATGAAGGTCGAGTTACGCACTTCGACCGGTGCGAACCCGAAACCCACACCGGCAAAAGCCGATCCGCAGCTCAATGACAAAGAAAAGGCCCGCATCCGCAAGATGAAGTGTTCGGACTTCGTGTGGGAGTGGGACTTGTTGAGACACGAGGCCGACGCCGCGGCCGCCACCGAATTCATGCCGCGCATTGCCGTCACCATGTATGCAGCGATGCGTACCGAAGCTGGCGAATACGTGGATGCCAAGGTCTGGAAGGCTTCTGCCAAGGCCCTCAAGGAAGCCGCCGACCGCTGCGGCAAAGATCCACAGGCTCCATTCTGGGATGGGAGCTTCAAGGCTGTCATGGACGAAGCGGTACCGAAGTAGACCGCCTCTCCCCAATGGCGCATTGATTTCGCGCGCAGAAGCGTCAAGCTCGGCGGCACCATGTATGCACTGTCGATCCGCGGCCTCACCAAGACCTATAAGAATGGCGTGCAGGCACTCAAGGGCATCGATCTCGACGTCGAGCAGGGTGACTTCTTCGCCTTGCTAGGGCCTAACGGTGCCGGCAAGACGACGCTGATCGGGATTCTCACGTCGCTGGTCAACAAATCATCGGGATCCGTGAGCGTGTTCGGCCACGATCTCGACCGCGAGCTCGAAGCGGCGAAAGCCTGCATCGGCATCGTGCCCCAGGAGCTCAACTTCAATCAGTTCGAAACTCCGCAGACCATCCTGGTGAATCAGGCGGGTTTCTATGGCATCGATCGGACGCTCGCGCGCGAGCGCACCGAGAAGTATCTGTCGCTGCTGCAGCTCGCGGACAAGCGCAACAAGATAGCTCGTGGCCTGTCCGGTGGAATGAAGCGGCGGCTGATGATCGCGCGCGCACTGGTGCACGAGCCGCGTCTGCTGATACTGGACGAGCCCACCGCGGGCGTCGATATCGAGATCCGCCGTTCGATGTGGGAATTCCTGCGCGAGATCAATGCGCGCGGCACGACCATCATCCTGACGACTCACTACCTCGAGGAAGCGGAAACACTCTGTCGCAACATCGCGATCATCAATGGCGGGCTCATCGCCGAGCGCGATCGCATGTCGACGCTGCTGCGCAAATTGCAGGCGGAGACTTTCGTGTTGAACCTGCGCGAGGCGCTCACTGCCGTGCCGCAGGTTCCGGGTTATGAGTTCGATCTGGTCGACGAGCACACACTCGAAGTCGAGGTTTCCAAGGAGCAGAGCCTCAACGAGGTATTCGCGAAGCTGACCGCGCAGGGCATCGGCGTGCTCTCCATGCGCAACAAGGTCAATCGCCTGGAAGAGCTGTTCATGAAGCTGGTGGAGCGCAAACCCGCCGCGGAGGCGCGCTCGCCATGAACGATATTGCCGCGACATCGACCGCCGCAGACTCCGCCAGGTCGCTGCGCCAGGCCCGCTGGACCGGGCTCAAGACCATCATCATTCGCGAGTACGGCCGCATCATCCGCATCTGGGCGCAGACCATCGTGCCCTCGGCGGTCACCTCGGCCCTGTATTTCGTGATCTTCGGTAGTTTGATCGGCCAGCGCGTGGGTCTCATGGACGGCGTGCCGTACATGCAATACATCGCGCCCGGACTCATCATGATGGCGGTGATCACCAACTCCTACGGCAACGTGGTGTCATCGTTCTTCGGCGCGAAATTCGGCAAGCACGTCGAGGAAATGCTGGTCGCACCGCTGCCGAACTGGATCATCGTGCTCGGCTATGTCGGCGGCGGCCTGGTGCGCGGATTCCTCGTCGGTGGCGCCGTCACCATCGTCTCGCTGATCTTCACCCAGCTAGCCGTGCATCACACGTTCGTCATTCTCGCGGCGGTAGTGCTCACGTCCGTGGTGTTCTCGCTGGGCGGGTTCATCAATGCGATGTTCGCGAAGAACTTCGATCAGGTGAACTGGATCCCCACCTTCGTGCTCACACCGCTGACCTACTTCGGCGGCGTGTTCTATTCCATCTCCCTGCTGCCCGAATGGGCGCGGCACATCTCGTACGCGAATCCCATCCTGCACATGGTCAACGCGTTCCGCTATGGCTTCCTCGGCACGAGCGACGTCAACGTCTACGTGGCGTTCACCATCATGCTGGGTTTCGCGATCGCGCTGTTCGCGGTGGCGCTCGTGTTCATGAACCGCGGCACCGGAATGCGCGAATAGCTGGAAGAAGGGGGCTGCCCCCGTTCTTCTACTCGGTTTCAGCTTCGGCCTTGGCGCGCGCGTCGGCCGCCGTTTTCTGCGCGGCATCGATGTCGCGCTGCACCTTGGCTTCCAGTTCCTTGCCCTGTTTGGCCTGTTCGGCAGCCGCTTCGGCTTCGCTCGCGGCGACCGCTGTCGTTTCCGCGAGGCCGCAGCCCGAGATCAGCAACGTGGCCGTCAGCGCGATCATTGAATATTTCATGGTGGTCCTCCGCATGCCGCCTCCCCTAAATACGCCGTTCCTGACCCGCAATCTGCGCACCAGCCCTCAAAAGCACAGGGCCCGTTCCGCGCTGCGAAACGGGCCCTGCATTGGTCATGACACTAGATTACTTCTGCTTCCACGAACCGTCGTCGCCCTGGTAGTACCAGCCAGGCTTCGCTCCGGTCGCGACCCAGCGCTTCGCAAAGCTCTTCTTGATGTCAGCTTCCCACTCCGGGTGATTGCTGGCCTTCGCGATCTCCGTGTACAGCTGGGCGCGGTCGGCGTTGTCTTCCGACACCAGGCGTTTGACCGTCGCGCGGTCGGGCAGGGCCACCGCGTTGAGGTCGCGCACGTCGACCATTCCATCCTTCGTGAGCCCGATGGCGCCACTCGCGAAGAACTTTTCCATCTCGCCGAAGCGTGCGGTCATGGACTGCCTGATGCGGGTCACCGCGGGCGAGCTCACGTTGAGCGCGGCGTCGGCATCCTGCGCATTCGCAGCTGGCACCAGTGCATACAGTGCATTGCCGAAGGCGGCGACCAGGAAGTTAGCCTGGCCCTCGCGCGCGGGCATGAAATTGGACTGCGGCGGCGTGGTCGTGCTGCCCTTTGCGCCACCCCCGGTGATCTCATTGATCATCTGATCGGCGGCCTTGTCCGCGGCAGCGGCAGGAAAATAGACATTGATGGTGACGCACGCGGCGATCAGCAAACTCGCCAGTGCAATCTTCAGCGGCAATACACGTCGCATTGATAACTCCTTATTCCAAGCGCAGGCCTGGACGCCGACATGATCGGGGGCGAGCGATGAATGCGCCCTGAACGTGTCATACGTCAAATGTGCGCGCGATTATTGGCCTGAACGCCTGCGGAGTCCACACGACGGCTGTGGATCAATTCACGGTCGCGGTGCTGAAGTCCGTGGGAATCGACGACAGCAGCTGGTTCCAGTTCACGCGGCCCTGGCTGCCGATGATGTCGATCCGCGGCAGCCCGGCGCCCTTGACGATGTAGTAACCCACGCCCGCGGGCTCGATGCCGGACATCTCGCAGACATCGCCCGCGAGTTTGCAGGTGATGCCGAGCTTGTCGTAGTTGTACTCGTCGAAGAATTTCAACACGCCAGACTGCAGCGCCTGCACCACGCTGCCGCCGCCGCCGCCCACGTTAGAGAGGCTGCTGACGGCCTTCGCGCTGATGCGGTGCCGGGACTTGTCGCCTTTCGGAGTGGCGAGCCGGGCGTCGAACGCGGTGGGCGACCAGCCGAACAATTCGAGTCCGAGCACGTCGACCTCGAGTTTGCCGGTGATGCTGCCCACCTCGAATGTTTGCGTGAGCAGGCCGAGGTCGAGATCACGCGCGCGTACGTCGGCGAAAAACTCGGGGAACCTGCCAAGCGGATCTTTCAGGCGAATATTGCTGCCGACGATGCGCCCGCCGAACACCTGCGATTCGACGTTACCCTGGAAGACGAGCAGATTGTCCTTGAGCGTGACGCCCGGAATGCTCGCGGCCAGCGTTCCCGAAAATTCCGGCCAGCCGAATGCCTTGGCCAGCTTCTGCATGCTGATCGGTTCCACCTCGCCCTTGAATTCCACTTCCATGTTGCTGGCGCCGGGGTTGGCGATCACGAAGGTATCGATGGCTAAAGCGCCGTCGAACACCGGTAGTTTGGTGGGGTGCGTGAGCTCGAAGCCGGTGCCGCGAAGCAGGAATTCGAGAGCCGCGGCGCCGCCGGACAGTCCATAGGCCCCGCCCGCAGCCCAGGAAAGATTTGAACCGCGCGGATTCGCAGCTCCTTCCGGATTCCAGAAAATGTCGCCATTCACGCGCGACAGATCGAGCCGTCCCTTGTTGTCGTGCAGCTCGAGCGCTTGCGGAGTGACGTGCAGGGCCGTGATGCCATTGCGGCGCACCGACAGATCGCCGCTCAAACTACCGGCCGTCTTGAGGTCGCTCAGCACGCTGGTCGTGGCGAGCGTGATCTGCATGTAGCTGCTGTACGCCGCGGGAAACACGAGCCGCGCGAGCGTGAAATCGCCGTCGACCACGGGCATTTCGCCCGCGATGTTGACGCTGCCGCTGCCCGTCAGCTCGATGAGATCGGTCTGGGTGAGGCGCAACGAGTCGACATTGAATACGTCGCCTTTGAGGTTGCCTCGAACATCGAGGGCGAGAGGATTTTTGCCAAAGTCCAGCAGCACCGGGTTCACCAGGACCTGACCTTGTTTGCCCGCGATCTCGACCTGCATGTCGGTGTCGGCGTCGTTGAGTCGTGCACGAAGCCGAGCCGTCGCGCCGAGCTTGTCGGTGACAATGGTGCTGGCTTCGTTGGTGAGATCGACGCCATCGAGTTTCAGCGTGGCATCCAGTTGCGTACCGGCCCCGGTATCGCTCGCCACGCCTTCGACCGCGGCCTTGCCGTCGCCCGTCACATCAGCCGGTAGCTGAAACCAGGGCGCGGCGAACTTGCGAAGTGCAGTGACCGTGGTCGTTCCGGTCTTGCCTTTCACCTGCCAGCCTTTTTCGTCGACACGGCCTTCGAGGCTCGCGGTAGTGCCGGCCACTTTGAGGCCGCTGCCTTTGAAAGAAGTGACGCCGGTGTCGGTGCGCATTTCCGCGGCGACGCGCATGTCGATGCGGCCGGCAGGTCCGCCTGCACCCGTGAGCATTCCCGAGTCACAGCCGAAACGCGGCTCGGCAACTACGGGCGTATCGCACGCCAGCGCGAGGTCGGTGATTTTGCCTATGGGGTCGGGCAGGGTGGCGCTGCGCGCCACCAGCGTCAGCCGGGTCTGCTGATCGGAAAGCAGATCCAGGCGCGCGCTGGCACCTTCCATCGGGACGCCGGCAATGGACAGTTCGCGAACTTCCAGCACGATCGCATCGAGGGCCCACGCACCTTTGGCCTGACACACTAACAAGAACGCGCCGAGGGCGAGGTTGGTGAGTCGTGTGTTCCGGCGCTTCATGCAGCGGCGATTGTAGCGAAGCGTGAAGCGGTTCCAGTAGGACGGACGCCAGAGGCTAGCTAGGCTTCCGGTTGAGTGATTTCAGGTACTTGTACACAAATCCTTCATCTCCTGGTCATTGGGCTGCCTTGTGCCCACTCGATACTGTCCTCCCCATGGCAACCCATGGATCACTGCTGTCACGGTTCGACGCGGCCGAGTACCGACTCTGCCGGCGCCTCAATCGCGGCGTCGAGAACACCGGCGTTCGTCTGTATTTCAAGGCCGCGAGCCGGCTGGGTGATGGCGTCATCTGGTATGCGCTCATGCTCGCGCTGCCGTTCATCTATGGTGACGAAGGCCTGAAGGTTTCGCTGGTCATGCTCGCGACCAGCGCCGCCGGTCTCGCGGTCTACAAGATCCTCAAGCGCACCTTCGTGCGCGAACGGCCCTTCATCCGGCATGCCGGCATTTCTCTCGCGGGCGCGCCGCTCGATCGCTACAGCTTCCCATCGGGCCACACGCTGCACGCAGTCGCCTTCACCTGGCAGGCGTGCGCGGCATTTCCCGAACTGGCCATCGCGCTGGTGCCACTGGCGCTGTCCATCGCCGCCTCGCGCGTGGTGCTCGGGCTGCATTACCCGACCGACGTGCTGGTCGGCGCCTTGTTAGGCGCCGCGAGCGGCGCGATCGGCGCGTCGCTGGCCTGAGCCATTCATCGAGGGCTTCATGCGCGTACTGTTCATTTCCGACGTGTACTTTCCGCGCGTCAATGGCGTTTCCACTTCCATCAGGACGTTTCGCGCCGATCTCGCCCATCTCGGCGTCGAGACGATGCTGGTTGCACCTGCCTATCCGGGCGCAGCGCAGGACGACGATCCGTCCATCATCCGCGTGCCTTCGGGTGGAGTGCCGCGCGATCCGGAAGATCGTCGCTTTCTGGGTGGCCCACTCAAACTCGTGCTCAATCGCGAACTCGCCGCCAGAGTCGACCTGGTGCATATCCACACGCCGTTCATTGCGCACTATGCCGGTGTCCGCTTTGCGCGGGAGCACGGCCTGCCCGTGGTTGCCACCTACCACACCTTCTTCGAAGACTATCTGCACCACTACGTTCCCATCCTGCCTCGCGGCATAGGACGCTGGATCGCACGGCGGTTCACGCTCTCGCAATGCGCAGACGTGGCGGCGCTGATTTCGCCGAGTGCACCTATGCGGGATGCGCTCAAGGCCTATGGAGTCAACACACCCATCGAAGTGCTGCCTACCGGTCTCCCCGCCGAGAGTTTCGCTCCCGGGTGTGGAACGCGTTTCCGCAAACAATTCGCGCTGCCCGTGGACCGACCGCTGCTGTTGTACGTGGGGCGCGTGGCCTTCGAAAAGAACATCGATTTTCTATTGCGGACTTTCGTGCGAGTGCTCTCGCGTCAACCTCATGCGTTGTTCGTGATCGCAGGCGAGGGCCCCGCACTCGCGCATCTGAATCGACTGGCGCGAGAACTCGAGATCCATGACTCGGTTCGATTCATCGGTTACCTCGATCGCAGTACCGAACTTCCCGATTGTTACGCGGCCGGCGACGTTTTCGTGTTCGCTTCGCGCACAGAAACCCAGGGGCTGGTGCTGCTCGAGGCCATGGCACAGGGCACGCCCGTCGTATCAACCGCCGAGCTCGGCACACGCTCGATCCTGACCCCGGATTGCGGCGCATTCGTAG
>Ga0207691_10003870_pt1 | contig 14534 bp, 10 predicted proteins | sample KBSM13metaG_FD_184327 | JGI IMG/M metagenome (GOLD analysis project Ga0207691, IMG submission 184327) | Miscanthus rhizosphere microbial communities from Kellogg Biological Station, Michigan, USA - KBS M1-3 metaG (SPAdes) (version 2) | ecosystem: Host-associated > Plants > Roots > Rhizosphere >... | reverse complement strand
GTTGAACCTTCTGGAAGTCAGCGAGGAGCTCGCTCGCCGGCTGTCACGGCTGTTCATCCGCGACAAGAGCGGACATCGACCTTCTCACGGCCGTCACGGGCGATGGAACGATGAGCACTGGCGCGACCACGTGCTGTTCTACGAGTACTTCCATGCGGACACAGGAGCCGGCGTCGGGGCCAGCCATCAGACCGGCTGGACTGGCGTCATCGCCTTCCTGATCCAGGGGTTCAAGGCGGTCGACGCCGAGAAGGTCCTGGAGAAGGGGATGGGCGCGGTGACAGAAGTGAGCGCCGACGTCGCCAGAGAGACCGACAAACCGGAAGCCGTGGAAGTCGCCGAGGAGATCCAAGAGCAGGTGGCGGAGAAACTGGTTGAGCAGGTGCTCGAAACGGTTCAACAACAGGTATCACAGGCTATTAAGGACCAGGGTGGACCGGCCACGAACCTCCAGGAGAAGATCCAGGAGATCGTCATGGAGAAGGTCGCCGACGCCGTCCAGAAAAAGGCGGAAGAAGTGCAGCAGGCCGACCACCGAACCGAGGAGAAGAAGGAAATCCTGTGACCCGTGAAGTCAACACTACTGGGCGGCGGGCGGGCGCGCGCCGCCGCGCGGGCCGGGTCCTTCGGTCCCACCCGATTTCTTCAGCAGCGCGACGGTGCTTTCCTGCGGCACAGGCAACTGCGCGACGATCGTCTTGCCCATCGCGACGTCGAGCGGTGTGTAACCTTGCTTGCTCGTCGCGTTGACGTCCATGCCCTGATCGATCAGGAACTGCACGATGGTGTCCGCTCCACGCAGAGCGGCGCCGTGAAGCGCGTTCTCGCCGCGATTGTCGGTCTGCTTGATGTCGAGCCCTGCGGCCATCATGACCTTGACCGTCTCGAGCGCGTCGCGCTCGCTACCGCGTGTGTTCTTGTCGCGATACCCGATGCCTGCGGCAAGCATGAGGGCGTTGGCTCCGCCCTTGGTCGTCAGCGTCGGGTTCGCGCCTTTCGCGAGCAGCAGCCGGATCACCTCGTGGTCGCCGGCGCGCGCGGCGCGCATCATCGGCGTGGCGCCTTCACCGAGCGTTGTGTCGCCGAAATCCATTCCACTGCGCACCGTGAGCGGGCGGTTGAGCGGGACGTCCAACTGCGCGCCATGATCGATGATCGCCGTGACGACGTCCAGGGTCGGAAGCGGATCGTCGGTCGTGCGATTTGGCATCGCCGTCCAGTCTTCGTTGCGGATGTCGATCATCGCGTAGAGCGCCGTCCGGCCGCCGGCATCGACGATGTTCACGTCGGCGCCGCGGTCGATCAGGAACTTCGCCAGCGTGTACTGCTTGTTCATGATCGCGGCGACGAGCGGCGTGACGTTGTCCACGTCACCGTGATTGACGTCGACGCCGGCGTCGAGCATGACGGCCGCCGACTCCATGTCGCCTTCGCGCGCCGTGAACATCAGCGCGGTGAACCCGCCGCGCGGGATGGGAGAAATCGCCGACGCGGCGCTCAGCTTGGGCGGTTTCGTCTCGCGATCGAATCCCCGGATCCTCCAGTCGGCGCCACGCTCGAGCAGGAGCTTGACGACCGGAGCGTGACGCTCGGCCGCAGCCCACATCAACGCCGTCTGTCCCTTGTAGCGCTCCCTGGCGTTCACGTCGGCGCCCCGATCGAGCAGCAGCCGTACCGCGTCCACGTTGCCCGTACGAGCGGCGCTCATCAGCACCGTCTCGCCGTCAGGTGTCGACAACGCTTTCGCATCTGCGCCCGCGTCGAGCAGTACCTTGACCAGATCCGCGTTCCCGGAGGTGGCCGCTTCCGACAGCGGCGAGGCGCCGAACCGGTTGGTCGTGGCCGCTCTTGCACCGGCGCCAATCAGGAGCTTGACCGCCTCGACGTCATTCCAATGGGCAGCCCAATGCAGCGCCGTGGTCCCGTCGGGTTGCGGCGCGTTGACGTCGACGCGCTTGCTCACCATCGAACGCAGCGCCGCGATGTCGTTTCGTTGCGCCGCGTCAGCGGCATCCGAGGTCCCTGCAGATGCAAGCGCCGGCATCACGCCGATCAGCAGACAGCCAAGAAGACAAGTGGTTGATCGCATGGCCAACGCCTTTTCAGAACTTACACGTCCGACAGCAGACCCGTGCTGTCGCCGACCTTTTCCTGCCTGACCCCGGCCTTGTCGAGGATCGTCAGCAACAGGTTGGACATCGGCGTGCCTTCGGGATACGTCAGGTGACGCCCGCCCTTCAGCCGCCCAGCCGCGCCACCAGCAATCAAGACCGGCAGCGGTGCGTGATTGTGGACGTTGCTGTTGCTCATGGCGCTGCCGTAGAGGATCAGCGAGTGATCAAGCAGGTTGCCATCGCCGTCCGGCGTCGACTTCAACCGGTCGAGCAGATACGCGACCTGCGACACGTGGAAGGCGTTGATCTTGGCGAGCGTTTCGAGCCGCGCCGGGCTGTTCTGATGATGCGACGCCGGGTGGAACGCTTCCGAGATCCCCAGTTTCGGAAACGTCCGGTAGCTGACCTCGCGCGCCATCATGAACGTCGAGATTCGGGTGATGTCGGCCTGGAACGCGATCGCCATCAGGTCGAACATCAGCTTCGTGTGAGCCTCGTGATCGTCGGGAATGCCCGTGGGCGACTCCGGCACCGCCAGCGACGCATTCGATGCCTGACGCTCGGAGATCTGGATCCGGCGCTCGATCTCGCGGACGGCGTCCAGATATTCGGCGACCCGGCTGCGATCCTTCACGCCGAGATCGCCCTGCAGCCGGCGCACCTGTCCGGTGATCGCGTCGAGGATGCTGCGCTGTGTCTCGATGCGCTCGAGGCGCTCTTTCACGGTGGCGCCATCGCCGAACATGCGGTCAAAGACGACGCGCGGGTTGATCTCCATCGGCAGCGGAGACGTCGGGGTCCGCCAGGCGATCGTGTTCATGTAGGTGCAGCTGAACCCGACGTCGCAGGAACCGACGAGACCGCTGTAGTCCTCGACCGCCAGTTCCAGTGATGGCAGGAGCGTGTCCTGGCCAATTTGCGCCGCCGCCATCTGGTCGATCGTGACGCCAGCTTGAATGTCGGCACCGTCGGTGCGCCTGGGGTGCACGCCATTCAGGAACACCGCCGGGCAGCGCGTGTGGTCGCCGCCGTTGTCGCCCGCCCCCTGCGGTCCGGCCTGCGCGTGCGCCAGGTTACTCAATACGACGACCTGATCCTTGTGCGCCGAGAGCGGCGACAGAATCGGCGACAGCTCCAGCGCGCCCGTGGTGGCCGGCGTCCACTGGTTCATCACCGCGCCATGCGGGATGAAGTTGAGGCCAAGCCTGATCTGCGGCCTGGCCGCCGTCTGCGCCAGAAGCGTACGTGCCGGCACCATCGCGTCGAGAAACGGCAGCGACATGGTGACGCCGACACCGCGGATGAACGTGCGCCGCGACAGGTGCTTTTTGAACAGAGCGCTCATCTGGTCTCCCTGACAGTCGCAGTGGTCTCTTTCATTGAGAACGGAACGCTTCGCGTCACGCCGAGCACGATGGATGAGAACTTGTAGTCGGTGGAGCGCGCATCCTGGACGATCTTCCGCACGGCGGGCATGTCGTAATACTCGAGGCCGCGCCCGACCGCATAGGTCAGCATCCGTTCGGTGAGGACACCGACAAAGACCTCTGGCCGCCTCGTCATCTCCTGGCGCAGCGCACTCACCCCGTCAAGCTTGGCGCCGGTGAAGAGCGTCCCGGAGGCATCGATGGCCGTGCCGTCTTCCTTCGCGCGCCATCGGCCGATGCCGTCGAAGTTCTCCATCGAGAACCCGATTGGATCCATGACACGATGGCAGCCAGCGCAGACGGGACTGGCTCGATGGCGTTCCATCCGCTCGCGCAACGACACCACCTTCCCATCCGCACCGCTGTCCGGAAGTGGCGGGACGTTCGGCGGCGGCGGTTGTGGCGGCACGCCTAACAGATTCGTGAGGATCCACTTGCCGCGTTCGACCGGCGACGTGCGATTCGGATACGACGTTACCGTCAGAATGCTCGCCTGTCCCAGCAGACCGCGACGGGCCTCGGTCGAGACCTGCACGCGCCGGAACCGGCTCCCGTAGATGTTCGGCATTCCGTAGTGCCGGGCCAGCCGCTCGTTCACGAACGTGTAGTCCGCGTTCAGCAGATCCACGACGCTGCGGTCCTCGCGCATGATGCTGTCGAAGAACAGCTCGGTCTCCTGCTTCATCGCCTGCCGGAGGTTGTCGTCGAAGTCCGGGAAGGCGCCGAGGTCCGGGTTGGAGTTCTTCAGATTGCGCAGGTGCAGCCACTGTTCGGCGAAGTTGTCGATGAGCGTCTTCGACCGCGGATCGGCCAGCATCCGCCTGACCTGCTGTTCGAGCACCGCCGGCTGCTTCAGTTTTCCCTGCGCCGCAAGCGCGATCAGCGGCTCGTCCGGCAGGCTGCTCCACAGGAAGAACGAGAGCCGCGACGCCAGTTCAAGGTCGCCGAGCCGGTAGACTGCAGGGAACTCGTCCCGCCGCAGCGCAACGCGCGAAGGCGGATCGGTTTCGACCCGGAACAGGAACTCCGGGCTGGCGAGGATGAACTGGAGCGCCGACTCGATCCCGCGTTCGAAATCCCCATCCCTCGACTCTGCTCGGGATGGCCCTGAGCTTGTCGAAGGGCCATTCTTCCGGCCGCGCGCGTAGAAGTTCATCAGCACGTCGCCGGTCGAAGCATCCACCGGCTTCCGATAGGCCTGCCGTGCGAGCGAGGTCAGGATCTGCCGCGCGCATGTCGTTTCCTGCGCTGGAGTCGCCGGCCGGCACTGCAGGATCTTTCGTCGCGACGATGTGTCGCCGGGGCCCGTCGCCGCGTATGGGCCTTCGATCGTGATGCGATCGACTGACGGATCGCCCATGATGTCGAGACCGTCGATCGTCGTCCGCATGAACGGCTTGATCAGATCGTCGCGCGGCGCCTGACTCTTGAGGACGGTGGTCGCCCAGATCGTGTGTGTGCCTGCTTTCACGGGAAGCCGCACGGTCAGGCGGCGATCGAGCTCAGCGCCAAACGTCCCGGGATTTTCAGCCATCTGGCCGAAGTCGTCGCGCCCGCCCGCAGTGACCACGGTCAGGCGCGCACCATCCATCGCGATCTCGATGTCGTGCGGATCTTCCATGCCGCGCATCAGATCGAAGGTGTTACGCCACAAACGAAGCTTGATGACGTACTCCGCATCAACGGGGAAGGTGTGCTCGATCTTCATGCCGCCACGGGTCCCCGGTGGCAGGCCCTCGAGCTGCTGGTCCTGCGAGAGATCCGGCCGCACGCGATAGGTCGCGGTGCTCGGCGTGATGTTGAGGTTGCCCAGCGCTATCCGGCTGATGTTCCAGGCGGCCGACAGATATCGCTCCATCAAAGACGGCGACACCGTGAGCACGTCCGCAATGTTGTCGAACCCGCTGCTCTCATCGTCCGGCGGCAGGAGCGCGGTGGCGTCGATCTCGAGCGACAGCAGGTCCCGGATCGCGTTGGCGTACTCGGCGCGATTGAGTCGATGAAGCGCGGTGCGGCCCGGACGTGGACGTGCCGCCGCGGCGCGGTCGATGGTAGTTTCGAGACGACTGACGAACGCCTCGAACGTCGCGGCGTCCGGCCGCGGCATCCCTGCGGGAGGCATCATGCCCGCCCTGACCTTCCGGATCACTTTCTCCCAGAGCTCTGGATGTGCCGGGATGTTCGTGAGATCCGCGTTCTCGAGCGATAGCTCACCCGAACGGGTGCGGTCGTTGTGACAGGTGGCGCAGTAGGTCTTTACTAGCGCGCCGTCGGACGAGGACCGGGCGGCATCACTCGACGATGCGGGCGTCCCGGCCGTCCCCTGCGCGAAGCCCACAGGCCCGGTGAATATGACGGCGAGGACGAATACAAGGGCTGCTGAGAGAAGTATGGTTCGCACGCCGGCTCCGGGACGTACTATCGCATTGATCGCCTCAGAAAGCCGAATTCAAACGGCTCTTCGCTAGCGGCCGGCCCTCTCCAAGCGTCGGCCGAATGTATGATGACTCGCGCCGCTGTGCGCGAGAGCGGAGTTCGCCCCAAGTGCCTGAAAAGACGGTGGCCGCCCTGAAAGTCGGGCCCTCCACGACAGAATTGCGCGAGTTCGACCTGCCGGACGTGCCGGAGGACGCCGCGCTGTTGAAGATGGAGGTTGCCGGCGTCTGCGGCACCGACGTCAGCCAATACAGACTGCCCCTGCGTGGCGCACCCCTCATCATGGGGCACGAGAATGTTGGCTACCTGGCCAAGGTCGGGCGGCTGTTCGCGCGGCACCACGGATTCGGAGAAGGCGACCTCGTTTTTCTCGAGCACTACCTGCCGTGCGGCCACTGCGAATGGGATCATGCGGGCGAGTACCGACATTGTGCGGCGACTGAGTGGTTCTACGACCCTGTCGCAATCCGCTACGGTTACACCGCCATCGATGTGGCTCCATCGCTCTGGGGAGGGTTCAGCCAGTATGTGTATCTCCCGCTCAACGCGGTACTGCACCGAGTGCCAAACGGATTGTCGCCCGAGGAGGCTGGAGTTGCGACGCCGATGTCGAACGGCATCCAGTGGACGGTGATCGATGGCGGCGTCAGCTACGCGTCTGACGTGCTGATTCAAGGGCCCGGGCAACAGGGCCTATGCTGTGCGATGGCGGCAAAGCAGGCGGGCGCGAATCGAGTGATCGTCACCGGCACCTCGAAGGACGGTCGCCGGCTGGAGGTGGCGAAGCAGCTTGGCGCCGACGATGTGATCGATGTCCAGAAGGAGGGTGCCCTCGCTCGCATCATGGAGATCACGAATGGCCGCGGTGTCGACGTCGTGCTTGACTGCACCAGCGGCGCCGGGACATCGGCGGTGCTCCTGGGCATCGAAGCCACGAAGCGACGCGGCGGTACGATGGTGATCCAGGGTGAGGGGAACGCCACGTTCCCGGACTTCCCGATCGGGCGGTTGACGCGCAAAGGGATGACGTTGAAGAGCGCACGCGGACATTCCTATCGTGCCGTGGAACTTGCGCTTGCCCATCTCGCGGCGCGGCGGTTCCCGATGGAGCTGATGACCACGCACCGCTTCGGCCTCGCCGAAGTCGACCGCGCGATCAAATCCATAGGAGGCGAGGGTGCGTCTGACGCCATCCACGTGTCAGTGATGCCATGGAAGTAATGGGCCCAGAGGTAGGCTAAATCGGTGTTGAGCCACGAGCAGAACGATCGGCTGACGCAGACGGGGCCCGGGACGCCGCTCGGTCGCCTGTTTCGCAGCTACTGGATTCCCGCCCTGCTTTCCGAAGAGCTGCCTGAGCGAGACTGTCCGCCGGTGCGCGTCACGCTGCTATCGGAGCGGATGATTGCGTTCCGCGACAGCGATGGGCGCCTCGGCCTGCTCGACGAGTTCTGTGCCCACCGCGGCGTCTCGCTCTGGTTCGGCCGTAACGAGGACTGTGGCCTGCGCTGTTCGTATCACGGGTGGAAGTACGACGTGACCGGGCAATGCGTAGATATGCCGAACGAGCCGGAGCATTCGGCCTTCGCGAAAAAGGTCAGGCTCAAGTCGTATCCACTCGCCGAGCGCGGCGGCGTGCTCTGGACCTACATGGGCCCGCCGGCGAACGAGCCGCCGCTCCCGGAATACGAGTTCGCCACCGTGCCGGCGTCGCACTCGTTCATCTCGAAGCGCGTGCAGGAGTGCAACTGGCTCCAGGCGATGGAAGGCGGCATCGACTCGAGCCACGTCTCCTTCCTCCACCGCAGTGAGCTCAAGACCGATCCGCTTTTCAAGGGAACGCGCGGCAACCGTTACAACCTGAGTGACACGCGGCCGGTTTTTGAAGTGGTCGAGAGCCCCGGCGGCCTGTATATCGGTGCGCGCCGCAACGCGGAGCACGGCCACTACTACTGGCGCATCACGCAGTGGGTGATGCCCTCCTACACGATGATTCCGCCGCGCGGCGGCCACCCGATCCATGGCCACTTCTGGATTCCGATCGATGACGAGAACTGCTGGACGTGGAGCTTCGACTACCACCCGACGCGCGCGCTCACCGATGGCGAGGTTGCTGCGATGCGCGACGGCAAGGGGATTCACGTCAGGTACGTGCCCGGAACGTATCGGCCGCTCGCGAACAAGGACAACGACTACCTGATGGACCGCGTTGCCCAGCGCGAGGGGCGTAGCTACAGCGGCATCGAAGGGTTCGCGATGCAGGATGCATCGCTCCAAGAGAGCATGGGCCCGATCGTCGACCGGACAAAAGAGACCCTGGTGTCTACCGACAGCGGCATCATCATGGCGCGTCAGCGGTTGCTGCGTGCAGTGAGGGCGCTCGAGGAATCCGGAACGACGCCGCCGGGGGTTGATCGAGTGCATCAGCGCGTGCGATCTGCCTCCGTCGTGCTGCCGCCCGATCAGTCCTATCACGACGCGGCCCGCGAGGCGCTGATCGCGTATCCCGGCGTCGAGCCCGCCACGGTGTGATGCAGTTCCGTATCGAGGCGCAACCGCCGACGGGGCGGGTTGTCCGGACGATCAATCTCGACACCGCCAGCGAGCGCGAGGTCGCAGAACTGGTGACTAATACGGCGGACGCGGATCTCGTGGTGATGATCGTCAGCGCCGGCACTGATGCGCATGCAGCCGCGGTCATCGGGGAAGCGTGCAGCGCACGGCGTGTGATGACTCACACAGCTATAATGCGCGCCGAGCACGCGACTGGCGAAGCGCTCTCGAGGACGCTCGCCCAGGTCCGTCCCTGGTCGCTGATGATCGTCGTCGCCGATGAAGACGACTACGTGGACGATATTCTGAAATCATTCCGTTAGTTAGAAGAAGGCGACAACACCCAACCTCCAACCCCCAACTTCCAAGGCGTACTCGAGAGCCACTGCCCTTCTTGGGAGTTGGGATTTGGGAGTTGGGAGTTATCAGTGCGCATACTATTGGCGACGTGGCGCACATAAAGGTGACCGTCTCCGCGCTGCAGCAGATGAAGCGCACGGGCCGCAAGATCGTCGGACTCGTCGTGTACGACTACCAGACCGCGCAGATTGCTGATCGTGCCGGGGTGGACCTCGTCTCGGTCGGCGACTCGGTCGGCGTCACACTGTGGGGTCATGAGAGCGAGACAGAGGTCACGCTCGACCAGATGCTCCTCGCGTGCCGGGGCGTCCGTCGCGGGGTGAGGCGGGCGCTCGTCAGCTGCGATGTTCCGCATCGAGCGATGCGCGAGGGGCCGGACACCGCCGTCCGCGCTGCTCGCGTGCTTGTCAACGAGGGCGGCGCCGCCCTGGTGAAGTTGGACACCGACGCCGAAGTTGTCCGGGCGGTGGTTGGCGCCGGCATTTCAGTGTGGGCGCAATTCAGCGCGCACGAAACCGATGCGTGTGTTGCGCAGGCACGGCTACTGGAAGACGCTGGCGCCGCGATGCTCGACTTCAGGCATTCCGGTTCCACCGCGGGTCCTGCAGTGACGCAGGCTGTTTCGATTCCCGTACTCGGTGGTCTCGGTGGCGGCCCGTGGCTCGATGGTCGCGTACGTTCAATCGGCAACGCCATCGGTAATGTCGCCGCCGCACTGGACGATGATGTGCCGCGCTATGCGAGCGTCGCGCGCGTGACGCTCGATGCGATCACCGCATACGCGGACGACGTCCGCGGCGGACGCCAGGTTCGCGGATTGTAAGCGCAGGTCTTAGGAGACAAAGAGATCGTCTACGTCGAGAGACTGCCGGATAATCCCCTGTTCGCCGGCGTACTGCACGAGGGCTTCGAGCATCTTGCGGTTTGGCTCGACGCCGTACGGCAGCGGATCGCCGATGATCTCCTGCACCTCGAGCAGCATTGGATCGTCCACACGATCGATGTACAGCCGTTTGGCGTCGGTGAAGGCCTCGAACAGATCGCGCGCCAGGCCAGGATAGGCGTTCAGCAGATCGTTCTTCACCACGACAGTGTGGTTGATCGGGTAGAGCCCGCGGGACCGCAGCGCGTCCAGGCCGGCTGCCGCCGCATTCGGAATAAGCGGCTTCACGTCCGGCGAGTCCACGTGAACCCCGATGGCCGCTGCAATCTCCCCTGCGATCAGCATCTCTTCCATCTTCTTCCCCGGCTCAATCGATACGACGTTGACCGGCGGCCGCCATTCGGCCACATGTTCGTCGCCCGACAGCACCCACGTGATGCTGTTCAGATCGACGCCGTACTGATGCTGAAGAATGCCGCGCGCCCACACGCCAGTCGTGACTGTATAACCGCGATTGACGCCCACGCGTCTGCCTTCGAGATCCTTCGGCGTCCGGATGCCGCTGCCGGTGTGGTGCAGAATCGCGCCGTGATGAAACGCGCGCATCGGAAACACGGGAATTGCCGTGAATGGCTTGCCGTGTGCCCGCGCGCAGATGTAGGTCGTGACCGCCAGCTCTGCGACATCGAACTCCAGTCCTCGCACCATCCGGCGGAAGGCCTGGATGATCGCCGGTACTTCTTCGAACGCGAAGTCGCACGAGCGCGGCCGCACCGAGCCGTCGATGAGTGCCTGTGTATGTCCGCGTGCGACGAGCGCTGTTTTCAACCGGCGTCGTTCCATCGGAAAGGTGGAGAAATATGTTGGCCGTATGTTGGCCGAAGTCACCCAACATAAGCGAGCGGTGATGTAGCATTTCGGCTCTTGTTCCTCCTCAGACTCTTATCGGGTCCCGCGGCGTTCGCGCTGTCGGCGGCCGTGCCGCTCGGGCTGTCGTACGAGGGACGCATCGCGCTGGCGACTTTCGTGTGCGTCATCGTCTGGTGGATGACGCAGCCGATGCCGTGGGCCGTCGCCGCGATGCTCCCGTTTCTCGTGTTTCCTGCGGCCGGGGTGATGAACATCGCCGACACCATGCGGCTGTACGGCCAGCCGATCTTCTTCTGGATTCTCGGCACGGTGCTCATGGGGTACGCAATCGAGAAGCACGGCCTCGCGTATCGCTTTGCCATCGCATTTCTCGCGCTGCGCGGCATCGGAGGCCGAATGCACCGGCTGACGTTCATTTACATGCTGATCGTTGCCGCGATTTCAATGTTCGTCTCCGACGCGGCCACGGTGGCGATGACCATTCCCATCGGGATGTCGGTCGTGCGCCACACCTGGACCATGTCCGACGCGACTCCCGCGGGCGCCACCAATTTCTCCGCGTTCATCACGCTTGGAACGTTCTACGCATCGGTGGCTGGCGGCACGGCAACGATCATGGGCGTCCCGCACAACGCGATCGCGGTCGCCATCCTCGAGCAGGTCACGGGTCGGCGCCTCGGATTCTTCGAGTGGATGATCGTTGGCATCCCGGTGTGTCTCGCAATGCTCGTCGCGTTCTATGCACTTCTCTGGGTGTTCGTCCCGCCTGAGATGCGGACGTTGCCGAGCGGTGAAGCGTTTCTTCAGGCCGAGCGCGCCAGACTCGGACCCATGCGGGCGAACGAGCGCCGCGTGCTGCTCGTGTTCGCGATGATGGTGGCGCTGTTCACATTGCCGACCTTGCTCGACATCGCGCTAGGCAGTGACCACCCCGCCACACTCTGGGCCGAGCGGGCGCTGCCGGTGTGGGTCGTGCCACCAGCGGTGCTCTTCCTGCTGTTCACGATCCGCTCGTCGGATGACGGCGCGCGTGCGCGCGCGGGCGAAGGGCTGCTGTCGTGGCGGGACGCGGAAGAGCACGGCCCATGGAACACCATGTTCCTCGTTGGCGGTGCGGTGGCGATGACCGACGCACTGACCCAGTTCGGCTTCGCTGACGCCGTCGGACGCATGGTCACGCATCTGGGCATCGGGGCCACAATGCTGCCCTACGTCGCCGCGGCCGCGGCGGGTATCGCGACGAACTTCATCTCGGGAACAGCGCTCTTCGCGAGCATCTTTGTGCCAGCCGCCCAGCAGATCGGTTTCAATCCGGCCTCCATGGCGATTCTGCTCGGCCATGTAGGCGTGGGGCTGATCTTCCCCTGGGCCGGCGCCACCTCGGCGACCGCGTTTGCCGCCGGAGAGGTAGGTATCGCGAGGATGATTTGGATTGGTCTGGCGGCGACAGTGATCCTCATCGCACTCGTGGCGACGATTCATCTCATGATGGCGCCACTGGTGTGAGATAGCGGCCCGGCTAAAGCCGGGCACTGCTGGCATTCACGTCCAGGCTCGGTTGTCGACCGTATTCTCGTAGGTCGCGCCCGGCACGGTCATGTTCCATTTGACGGTCCAGTTGTACGTATCCTCGAACCGCTCGCGAGTGTATGGCTGCGGCGGCGCGTGCAGCAGGCGCCACGTCTGGAAATCCTTCGGGTCGAGCAGACCGCCAGTCTCTGCTACCAGATAGTGGACGAAGGGAGTTGGGTCCTTTTCAATCAACTCCACGGCGCGCGCCTGCGCGCGGAACATTGCCGCCAGCGTCGGTCCGTCCACATCGTCGCTTGCCGCCTCGCTGCGCGTCGAATGCGATTCAATCAGGATGCGCTGACCGTCGCACTGCGCCACGCTGATCCACGGCTCCATCAGCACGACGGCCGCAACCTGGCCTGTAGATAGCGCCTCGAGCCGCTTCTGCATGGACCCTGCATTCGTTGTTTTGATATGCGTCGGCTCCAGAAACCCCTCGAGCATCTTCAGCATCGTGAAGTGTGATCCGTTGTTCGGCGTCACCGAGATCAGTTTGTCCTTCAGCATCTCGGGCTCGTAGATCTTCGAGCCCCTCGCCACGACGATGGCAAATTTCGACATTGACGCACCGAGCGCAACGATCTTGCGGCTGCGGCGTCCTTCAGTGTTTGCCTCCACCGCGCGCTTCATGATGCCCCACTCGCACATACGATACTGGTCGATGCCGCCCTCGTTGTAGACGGTGTCCAACGGCCGATCGAAGACCGACTCGAACTTGACCGCGTGCGTCGTCGTCACCTGTGCCATGCCAGGCGTCGTCACGAAATCGAGGTCGAGCCCTTCATCGACAAAGAAGCCTTTGTCACGCGCGACGAGTACCGGCAAGTCGTGGACGGCGTTCATGATGGCGACCTTGTGCTTCCGCCTGGTCACGCCGTGCACAGCGCTCACATCTACCTCCGGCTCTCGCCCTTAATGCAGCCGGCCTCCGATAGCCTGGCCAGGAGCGCGCCGCTGCTTCCAGATGGCAGCCAGATCTCGAAATCCTCGAACACACACCCACGGTTGTATGTGGCGTTCAAGGCGCGGTACACGCTTGCACTCCACAATGGAACGCCGCGATAGGAAAGCTCGCGCGCGGGATATCCACTGTTCACAACTACCAGTTCGAACTGACTCGCGTCGAGCTGGGCGATGACGGGTGCATAGCTCCATCTGCCCGAGCGCTCCAGAATCGTATTGAGGTAAGGATCCGGCACCTGGGGGGCGTCGCTTAGAACGGTCAGTGATGGCTCGATAGACAGAATCGGGTGACCTGCTATTACAGACGTGAACGAGACCCATTGCTGCCGCCGCTCCTCGTAACTGGCGACCTTTTCAAACGAGTCGCGAAGATACCGCAGGTCGTTCGCTATGAGCGACGCGCACGCCCACAGGAACACGAGCGCAATCAGCGCGCTCGCCGTCTTCGGAAGCCCGCTCCGCCCATCGATCTCGCAAAGCGCGCACGCAGCCAGAATCGATGATGACAGCAGCGGCTCCCAGAAGTAGTTGATGTTGCCGCCCGCGTGGAGAATTGTGGCTGCTGCGATGACCCAGGACAGTGTGCAGAACGCCGAGACGAGAAGAAGGTCCTTCCGGCGTGTCGAGAGGGCAAGCCCGACGCCAAACGCGGCGAACGGGATCATGGGCTGCGACACGGCCCACATCAGAAACCGGGAAGCCTCTCGATATTCGATTACCGAATCGGTTAGAGCAGACAGATGCTCCAACATGCTCGGCTCCCGCCACCATGCGATGCCGAAGCCGACGAGGAGCGTCACGAATACGGTCGCAACCCAAATCGCTGCGTTCTTGAAGCTCCTCGACATCAGAAGCCAGATGAACACCGCCGCCGATGCGACGATGAACGTCTGTTTCACGAGGGGTGCCATCCCCGCCAGGATCGCCGCGGCTATCAGCGATTGACGGCTTGTCGATCTGATGACGATCAACACTGCAGCGAGACTGAACGCGAGTGCCCAGAACTCACTTCGGATCTGCGTCGTCCAGTCCCCCAGCGGGAAGATTGATGCGCCGAAGAGGACAGCAAGCCATCCGCCGACGTGCGAAGTTGACGTGACTCGTCCAATCCGGAAAAGAAGTATCAGGCACAGCACGAACGCCGCGAGCACCCCTAATCGGACGGCGACTTGATGCGACAGACCAATCCGCTCCCCTAGTGCGTAGGGGATGGCATGGAGAACGTATGTCAGAGGGGCGTATACCGACAGTTGGTATGGTGGGCGTTGGAAATCCGGATACATCCGACCGGATCGGACGAGGTCACCGACTCGCAACAAGTTGGCGCTGTCGGGATAGCCAACGTCCCTGAAATTT